>Ga0180437_10012136_pt1 | contig 10233 bp, 10 predicted proteins | sample SS_ome_4_FD_132410 | JGI IMG/M metagenome (GOLD analysis project Ga0180437, IMG submission 132410) | Hypersaline lake sediment archaeal communities from the Salton Sea, California, USA - SS_3_D_1 metaG | ecosystem: Environmental > Aquatic > Non-marine Saline and Alkaline > Hypersaline >... | reverse complement strand
CACCACTCCATTACTCCATTCTTAAAAGGATAGTACAATGGTTTATCTTATAACGATTATCGTTTACCTGGTGATTCTTCTGTCAGTGGGCGTTTATTTTGCCAATCGCATCAAAAACAAGGAAGATTTTCTCGTGGCCGGTCGTAAACTTACAGCACCGGTGTTGGTGGGAACACTCCTGGCAACATGGATCGGCTCAGGGGATATCTTCAGTGTAGCAGACCTTTCCTATCATCATGGATATTCATCGCTGATTGGCAGTGCGGGTGGATGGTTGGGTATCATTGTCGCTTACTTTATTGCAGGAAGAGTCAGGCGGTTCGGTCAATTCACCGTGCCCGATATCCTGGAAGCCAGGTACAACCAATGGGCCCGCTTACTGGCGACAATAACCACTGTTATTGCATATATAACCATTGTCAGTTACCAATTTCGCGGCGGAGGATGGGTAATAAACATTATCTCTGAAGGAAAAATTTCCGTTCAAATCGCCATGATCATTATGGCTGCCTTTGTCATCCTTTACACCCTGACAGCGGGTATGCTCTCTGTGGCATACCTGGATATTATCAATGGCATTATCATCATCGGCGGTGTATTCCTGACGATTCCTTTTCTTATCAACGGGGCTGGAGGGATATCCAACATAACAGCCAATTTACCTGCCCGGGCGGATCCCATCCTGGGGAACATGACACTGACCACAGCCATGGGATATTTTATCCCCACATTACTCCTGGCCCTTGGAAACGCCAATATGTACCAGCGGTTTTTTTCTGCAAAAAATGAAAAAGAAGCAAAAAAATCCGTTATTGGTTGGGTCATCGGAGTGATTATTCTTGGAATTGCTATCCAAAGTTTGGCTGTGATTGGAAGCAGTATGTTTAAAGGACTTTCCACCACTGAGTCGGGTAAAATCATTTTATTGGTGGCGCATAAAGGAGTTCCTTTGATTATCGGCTGTGTTCTTCTTGCAGCCATCATTGCTATTGTGGTTTCTACAGCCAACAGTTTTCTTCTGGTACCGGCCACAAATGTGATGCGGGATATTGTTCAACGGTTTATCAAACCTAAAATATCCGACAAATCAATGGTTTTGGGTACGCGGGTCACACTGGTTATATTGGGTATTTTGAGTTATCTTCTCATCGGATTTTTCCCACGTATTTTGCAAGCGGCTTATGCGGCCTATACTATTTACGGGGCAGGCTTGACCCCTGCGATCATGGCAACTTTTTTCTGGAAACGGGCAACAGTAAAGGCTGGCGTTATTTCAATATCAGCAGGGATGTCAGTTACTGTTGTGTGGGAGATCATTAATAAGGTAAGTGGTCATCTTCCCCTGGGCCTTCCAGCTGTTTATCCGGCGCTAATCAGTTCCGTTGTCTTGCTGATTGTTATAAGTTTCCTTGAGCCGCCTCCGGCCAGGGAAAAATGGCAGCCATTTTTCGAGAATAAGTAACGTTTCATACCTCTTGTAATAACGGAATGATAAAATCAAGGGGGGGCGTTTCAGCTTAGATTTTTCCCAGAATTCGAATTACTAATGGCTTCAATTTGAAATTTTCTTGTTGTAAATATATAATATATGCATGAAAGACAACCAAATATTTACTGGCAAATTTTATAGATGAATTTAACAACGCGGATGCAGAAAAAAAAACAAAAAATGGTTGAAAAATTCCCTTTTAAAGGAATAAAAGCGGAGTCAATAAAATAAAAAGCAAAAAAAAAGAATCCATCAGTGAAGGGAAATTCCCTGGAAACTTGATATCTTACTCTATTTATGGTATCTAGTAGGTAGGACTAAACGGTGTTTTGTCTATTAAAAAGGAATATATTATGCATTATATCGATGTCATCCTGGTAATTATTGGGGGTGCCTCCCTTTTTGCCATGAGTTATTTTGCATTTCATCTGGCCACCCTATTAAAACCTCAGGGCGAAAAAAGAGATTTTTATTCGTTTCTTATTCCTTTTTTGTGGTTCAGGAGCTTTTATTGGTATCAAAAACTTGAGGCTAGAGAAGATAAATTAAAAATGAAAGCATGGAAATGTTTTTTTATTTCAAGAAATATATTTCTTATCACTCTTCTCAGCCTCATCATATCCAATTTTATAAAGCGGGTGGCACCAACAACCTAAGATGGCACGTTGCCGACGGGCAAGATGATTTACCTTTTGCTGATAAGTATTCACATCATTTCTTTTTTTTTATGTTCATTTAATTTAATGTGATTTTTTCCTTGTAGTCGATTACAATCTCTACATTTTTATTGGGTTTCAACAAATCCAGGGCTTTTAGAAAAACTTTATTCCTTTTTTTCCAGATTCGGTTTAGATGATGGGCATAAAAATTTATTATAAATCCCGTTACATCTCCAATACTAAGTTTTTTTATTCGTTCCAACCATGAGTAAAATTTCTTATGGCAGTAAATCTGTGCTTTTTGAAGTTCAAAGAGAGTGAAATTCGTGGGTTTATACACCACATGATGGGCATCATATAAACTCCAATCCTTAAAGAGGATGCGATTATCCGATTTTATCTGCTCATATAGTTCACTTCCGGGAAGAGGGGTGAGGAGAAGAAATTGAACGGAAGTTAAATTGGCTCTCCGTGCAAACCGCACTGTTTCCTTTACTGTTTTCCAATTATCATGATCCAATCCCAACATAAACATTCCGTGAATGTTAATGTCATAATTCTGGAGTATTTCGATTGCCCGGGTAATATCCTCAACCTTTTGGTTTTTCTTCATTTCATAAAGGCTTTTGGGGTTCACCGATTCAAACCCGATAAAGAGAGTGCGGCACCCTGATTTTTTCATCAGTTTAACCAGTGCCTCATCCTTTGCCACATCAACCCGTACCTGGGCAGACCACTTAAATTTAAATTTTTCCCTGATCATTGCATTTAACAATTCTTTTGTCTGTTTTGGATTTGCTGCAAAATTATCATCGTTGAAAAAGATAATATGTTTCTCATTTTTATACTGCTGCAATTCCTGGATGATATTTTCTACGGATCGGTGCCTGTACTTTCTTCCAAACATTAATGTCACCGAACAAAACGAGCAATAAAAGGGGCATCCCCTGGAGGTTTGAATGGAAATTGTCTTCCCATCTGCCGTGAGTTTGTTTTTGCCTTTAAACAATGAAAAATCGGGAAAGGGAATTTTATCCAGGTCTGGTATGAAATTTTCCGCGGGGTTATGGACAATTTTATCATTCACTTTGTATGATAGACTGGGCACTGAAGAGAAATCCCCATTTTTCTCCCAGGCATTAATAAACGCAATAAGGGGATTTTCACCTTCCCCTCGAATGACAAAATCTGAGTGTTCGAGTGCTTCTTCGGTTAAAAACGTTGGATGAGCCCCTCCCATAATAACGGGAATTCCTATGTCCCGAACTTTATCTGCAATTTTATAGGCTCTTGGTGCAGTGGAAGTAATACTGGATATTCCCACGATATCTGCCGACCGAATTCTATCCCAGTCAATGGGTTCAATATCTTCAACAAAAGCTTCAACATCCCATCCCCTTTTTTTCATGATATTTCCTAAAATAAATATACCCAGCCTGGGTGATTTGAATTTTGAAAAAATATGAAGGTTGGGGGGTTTGGGTTCAATAAATACGATTTTACTCATTTTTCCTCCTTCCAATTTTAAGAGCCCACAGAACACACAGAAAAACACAGAAAAAATACAGGGAGATTATGACAAAAAAAGTTTTGTGTCCTTCTGTGTATTCGTAGTTGTGTGGCCTTTTTTTTTCATTTTCTTTCATGAAACTTTTGACATTACTCTTCTTTTTTATCTTTTCCATTACCACTATTTCCATGATTACCACGTTTTTGATTTTTCTTTTTAAGGTTATTTATCTCTCGTTTTTTTTTATTGATTAAATCTTCCCACCGTTGGATCCCTTTTTTCAGGAGATTCATCTTATTATTGAGCCGTTCAATCTCACGGCACATATCATTTAATTTTTTTGAGGTCTCTTCTTTTGTATATGTATGAATATTCTTATCGATGGCCAAAAAAGTCCGAAAATGATCCGATATGTTTTTTATCTGTTTTAGAGTATATCCGAATAGTTGTAAATCTTTTATCAGTTCGCAGAGATACACATAGTTTTCAGAATAAAGGCGAAATCCGCCTTCACTGCGCATGTCCGCTTCAATTATTCCCTCATCTTCCCAGTGCTTGATGGTACGGGTACTTACACCAACGCGCTGCGCCAGACCTCCAATTGTCAGATGTTTTTTTAATCCTCTTGATTTTTTATTCTCTCTGGTGACTACCGGTGGTCCGACTTTTTTTAAAATCTTTCGAATTTCTTCAAGATTATATCCCATATCAATCAATTTTTTTATGTTGCTGCTGTGTTCAACCAGGTCTTGTGTATAAAACGAGATTTTATCTTCGGTTAATCCCGAAGGTTTAATAATTTTGAGTTTTTCCCATACTTTAAGCACTTTTTCAGGAATTTTCGTCTTTTCAATAAATTCCGGTCGAAGTAAAAAATTCTTCGCCATAAAACCTCCTTATACAAAAAAAACCGGTCAAACTGTACGTGTTCGTATAGGTTTACTTTAATTAATTGTTTATAATAAATAATTTTTGAAATGTCAATACTTTTTTAATTTTTTAATTATTTTAATTTTTTAATTTTCCATATTTTTTTGTTTTTGGTATACTTAAGGGTTATGCAAGGATATTATGAAAAAAAACTTTCCGCCGAGCGACTGAAAAGAGTATACGAAATCGCCCCTCCCAGAGTACGGCAATATTTTGCATCTGAACTTTCGCATGTACTGGAAAAAATAGACAAGGGTGATACGGTTATTGATTTGGGATGCGGTTATGGACGAATACTGCCGGAACTTGCTCAAAAAGCCGGAATGGTCATCGGTATCGATAACTCAAGTTCCAGTCTATTTCTTGCAAAAGAAACTATAGCGGGTATTTCCAATTGTGTCCTGGTTCAAACCAATGCGGTTCAATTGAGTTTCATAAAAAATACCTTTGATGTTGTGATCTGTATTCAAAACGGTATCTCTGCGTTTCACGTGGATCAAAAAGAACTTATCAGGGAAAGTATTCGTGTCACGAAACCTGGGGGAACCGTTCTCTTCTCAAGCTATTCGGATAAATTCTGGAATCATCGGCTGGAATGGTTTCAAATGCAGGCGGATGCAGGGCTTTTGGGGGAGATCGATTATGAACAAACCCGTAATGGCATAATCATTTGCAAAGATGGTTTTAAAGCAACCACAGTGGGGCCGTCCCAATTTTTAGCGCTCACTTCTGATCTCGACGTTGAGATTAGAATTGTCGACGTAGATGAATCCAGTGTTTTTTGTGAAATAACGCCTTAAACCTTAACCTTTATCCTTTAACCTGATATATAAAAAGGTGCTGCTATTTTTTCTTCTTTTTGCCCCTGGTTTTATTTGCACCTTTCTCAATCAACTCCATGCACTCTTCCAGTGTAAGGTTCTGAGGATCCATTTTTTTAGGGATCTTATAATTATTTTTCTGATAAGAGATATATGGACCATACATACCGTTTAATATTCGGACCTCCCGATTCTTATCCACTTCAAAGGTTTTGATTAATTTTTTCCTGTCTGCTTCTCTTTTTGTTTCAATCAGTTCAATGGCCCGATCCAGTTTGATGGTATGAGGGTCATCCACGTCTTTTTTTAATGAATAAAAAGAGCCTTTGTGTCTGGCATAGGGGCCGAATCGACCAATGCCAATCACCACATCATGGCCTTCGTATTCACCGATGGTTCTGGGTAGTTTAAATAACTCCAGTGCCTCTTCCAACGTAATGGTTTCCAGTCGCTGATCTTTCCGTAGGCTAGCAAACCGGGGTTTTTCAGTATTATCCCCTTCGGTGCCTGTATTACCCTCACCCAGTTGTGCGATGGGGCCGTATCTACCTATTCTAACAAACACAGGTTTCCCTGTTTTGGGATCGATCCCCAGTTTTCTTTCACCGGTTTTACGCCGGGACGTTTCTATAGTCTCCACTACTTTTTCATGGAAGGGTTTGTAAAAGTTGTCGATCATCTCATACCACACCAATTTGCCTTCTGCTATTTCGTCAAATTCCTTCTCAACAAAAGCAGTGAAATTATAATTCATTATCCCCTGGAAATACTTGACCAGGAAATCAGTAACCACCATGCCGATATCTGTGGGGAACAATTTGTTTTTCTCATGGCCTGTGTTCTCTGTTTTGATCTCTTCTTTAATATGACTATCGTTTTTTACCAGGCGGATAACCGTGTAATTACGAGTAATGCCCGGTCGATCCTCTTTCACCACGTATCCCCTGAGCTGGATGGTGGAGATGGTGGGCGCGTAGGTGGAGGGTCTACCAATGCCCAACTCCTCCAGTTTCTTTACCAGACTGGCTTCGGTATAGCGCGGCGGGCGCTGGGTGAAACGCTCCACCGCATCAATATTTAACGCTTCCAACCGATCATTAACTTTAATGGGAGGTAATAACCCCCTGGCAGTCTTTTCCTCTTCCTCATCCGTGGATTCGATGTAAACTTTAAGAAAACCGTCGAACAGTAGTACTTCTCCCCTGGCAATAAAATTTTCATCCGATGTAGAGATATCTATAGTGACCGTTGTCTTTTCCAATAGAGCCTCGCTCATCTGGGAGGCAATGGTTCGCTTCCAGATCAGGTTATAGAGTTTTTTCTCCCGGTCACTGCCGCTGACGGTGTGTTTGTCTAAATAGGTAGGGCGAATGGCTTCATGTGCTTCCTGTGCACCTTTGGATTTGGTCTTAAATTGCCTGGGTTTCGCATATTCTGGGCCGTATTGGTTGGTGATTTCCGCTTTGGCTGTGGCCATTGCCAGTTTGGACAGATGCACGGAGTCGGTTCGCATATAGGTGATTTTACCAGCTTCATAAAGTTTCTGCGCCACTTTCATGGTTTGAGACACGGAAAAACCCAGCTTCCTGCTGGCTTCCTGCTGCAATGTAGAGGTGGTAAAAGGTGGAGCCGGCGATTTTTGGGAGGGTTTGGTGACAATATCGATGACTCTAAATTCCGCATCTTTACATTTATCCAAAAATTCCAACACTGCATTTTTACTTCTAAGTTTTCTGGATAATTCAGCCTTTAATTGGATATTTTTATTATCCTTGTCGAGAACATTAAAGATAGCAGAGACTTTATAATAAGAGGTGCTTTTAAAGTCATGGATTTCTCTTTCCCGTTCCACCAGCAGCCGTACTGCTACGGACTGAACGCGGCCGGCTGAAAGAGCAGGTTTTACCTTTTTCCATAATATGGGAGACAACTCAAACCCCACCAAGCGATCAAGAACACGCCGTGCCTGCTGCGAATTAACAAGATTTTGATCGATTTGCCTGGGATTGGAAACAGCGTAAAGGATGGCGTCTTTGGTGATTTCATCGAACACAATCCGACGGGTTTTTGCTGTGTCCAATTTAAGAACTTCTGCCAGATGCCATGCAATGGCTTCCCCTTCCCGGTCCTCATCCGTGGCCAACCATATGGTTTCAGCGCTTTTGACCAGATTTTTCAGTTCTGTTACGACCTTTTTTTTATCCGCTGAGACTTCATATTGCGGCTTGTAATTGTTTTCCTTATCGATGCCGAAATTCTTTTTTATCAGGTCTCGGATGTGACCAAAACAGGAAGCCACATGGAAATCGTTACCTAAAAACCTCTCGATTGTTTTTGCCTTTGCCGGCGACTCAACGATGACTAAATTTCTAGTACTAATGGGAATCTCCTTTATGTTTAATTTTTATAATTTCCATATTTTTCTTTATTCCTTTTCAAACATTAAAAGATTCTATAAAAAAAATCGAAAAATGTAAAGAAAAAAAATTAAATCCGGTGATTTTTATACTTAAAAAAGGCATCACGGAGAAATTTAGAAATTTAGAGACAGACGAATAGACGAATAGAAGTTGAGTCATTGGTTAAATAAATAAAAAAATAATATTGACAAAATGGTTTTTTCGTTCTAATATTATACTTGGATATAGGAGATAAATAATGTATGAGACAATAGAGGCCATTTATGATAATGGGAAAATTATTCCCGTGGAAGATGAGCTTAAGATAAAAAAAGCAAAAGTGCTGCTTACGATTGTAGAAAGTATAGAAGAACGGGTACCTAAGGGAGTACCTTTAGCACACTTAATGAAATACAGAGGGATTTTAAAAAAATTCCCTGAAGGCCTAAAATATCAGAAAGAATTAAGAGATGAATGGTAAATATCTATTGGATACCAATGCGATAATAAATCTTTTAAAAGATGAAAATGCCAATCTCATCGTTAATCATTTAACATTGGTTACTGATGATGATAGACTGTTTAACATTGAGGGTCTCAATGTCATTCATTTATCTGATCTGATTTATAGATTTATTACCATTGCTTCCAATTCAGTTGAATAAAAAAAATAGGTATCCTTTCTCTCAGCCGAATCGATCGGATAATGATTGAATTGCGCTGTTGCCCCTTATTTGCTCCTACAGTATGAATACGATACCGATGGTCGTATGATTAAAACAGTTTTCCTGGATCGATTTGTTGGCTCATTTCTGGATTAGGTGCCAGGCAAATTATCATTTTTTTTTAATATTACAAATACTTTTGCTTTAATCCTTTGGCTTTTTTAGCCCCTCATTTGCAATAAGATTTTTTTTAATGACACTTTTTTTCCTCCTAATGAGGAATTGAGAAATCTTTGGGATGATTATTTAATCTTATGCTAGAAAAAATGTAAATAAAAGTAACATTTCTTGGAATATAAGCTATTATTTTACACAAAAATTTACTAAAAATACCTTGTATGTCAATATTTTTAACATTTTAACTAAAGGAATCAAAAACTTGACATATAACTCTGTTTTTGTTATTCTATTTTCGGCAAAGAAAATAGAATGTTTTATTCCTGATTTTCACAGCCTCAAAAAGAAAGACAGAATAGGAACAAAAAAAGGCACAAAGGTATTTATTGGTTAATGGTTAAAGATGCGTAATAAAACCGTATTCCTATGGTGGGTGTTTGTTTTGTTGCTTATTACCTCTTTTTGTAAAAAACTGCCCTATGTTCCGGATGAGAACGCTATCATTTATATCGAGGCCATTCCCCTGAGTATTATTGCCGGGGATACAGCCAGGATAATCGTAACAGGAAAGAAAGGGAATGGGTATCCCTTACCCAATGGCACCATTGTATATTTAAGTGCCAGCAGAGGGAGCCTGGACCCGGAGGTCATCCTGGATAACGGTAGAGCCGAAGCCTTATACCAATCGGATAAAAGTTTTACAGGCGATGTGATTATCACCGCTCACTGCGGCAAAGCCCTGATTTCCCCGGAACAACTCATTATCACCGTTACCAAAACAGGGGTTTTTTACCTTTTTATATCTGCTGAATCCATGGAGTTACCTTCCGTTGGAGGAACTTCCACTATCACGGCAAAAGCCCTTGATGAAAACATGGTACCAGCAGAAGACAAGCGATTGTGGCTGGAAACCACAGCAGGAACCCTTTCACCTGCTGGTGAACTGGTAACCGATAAAAATGGTGAAGTCGAAACCCTTTTAAACACTGATAAACCCGCTACAGTCACTGTAAAACATGGGGAACTTGAGCAATCCGTGGATATCACCCTGGAAACCGCCAACATCCTCCCCTCTGCTGACTTTGTCTACTCACCCAAACCCCCTAAAAATGGGGAGACTCTCTATTTTAGTGCTGAAACCAGCACCGATGCGGATGGAGAAATCGTCTCATATAAATGGGATTTCGGAGATGGAACCAAAGCATCAGGAGAAAAGGTGACTCATACCTATCATGTCACGGAAACCAAAACCTTTACCGTCACCTTAAAAGTAACCGATGACAGAGGCGGAGAGGATGTGGAATCCAAAGAGATAACAGTTGAACTATAAAAAAATGAATAAGAAAAAAATTTCCCAAAATCGTTTTTCCTGTGTATGTGTATGGTTAAATGAACGGGTATTTTTAATGGTTTTTACAACCACCATTACAATTCTAATGGCTCTTTCTATCGCTTGTGCCAGAAATCATATCAAACTGGCTGAGGAGTTAAGGGAAAACAAATACTATGAAGAAGCATTGGACCACTATTTTAAGGCATTAAAATCCAAACCCCATCGGGTGGATTTAAAAATCGATATCGAT
>Ga0180437_10012132_pt1 | contig 10235 bp, 6 predicted proteins | sample SS_ome_4_FD_132410 | JGI IMG/M metagenome (GOLD analysis project Ga0180437, IMG submission 132410) | Hypersaline lake sediment archaeal communities from the Salton Sea, California, USA - SS_3_D_1 metaG | ecosystem: Environmental > Aquatic > Non-marine Saline and Alkaline > Hypersaline > Sediment... | reverse complement strand
GCTCCCTCCAACCGCATTACCATCGGCATGATAGGCATGGGCCGCCAGGCTTTGTACGCCAATCTCAAGCCATTTCTGCACTCAGAGGACTCCAAAGTTCTGGCCGTTTGCGACGTCGACAAATGGCGGCTCGACGGTGCCAAGAAAGAGGTTGATAAGCATTACAAAAATTCAGATTGCCAGGCAACCGCCGACTGGCGAGAGGTTGTCAGCCGCAACGATATCGACGCGATAATGAACTCGACGCCCGACCATTGGCACGTGCCGATCTCGCTGGTCGCCGTCCGCCGCGGCAAGCACGTATCGTGCGAGAAGCCCCTGACTCTTTCCGTCGCCGAGGGTCGTGCGCTTGCCGATGCCGTTAAAAAGCACGGCGTAACGTTTCGCACCGACAGCGAGTGCCGCTCCAACTCGCACATGCACAAAGTCGCCGAGCTGGTCCGTAACGGCTATATCGGCCGGATCAAGCGCATCGAGGTCGGCGTGCCCACAGGCGACAAGGCCGGCGGCAAAGCTGATCCCATGCCCGTGCCCGCCGAGCTGGACTACGACATGTGGACCGGCCCGGCTCAGATGAAACCTTACACTCTGGATCGTGTCCACACGCCGCGCTCCTATGCGCGCCCGGGCTGGATGCGCTGCCGCGAAACATGCGAAGGCATGGTGACAAACTGGGGCACGCACACCATCGACGTCGCCCAGTTGCTCCACGATACCGAACGCACCGGCCCGGTCAGCGTCGAGGGGAGCGGACAATACCCCGCGCGCGGCTCGGGAATATGGGGCGTCCTGCTGAACTTCAAAGTCCAATACCTGTATGCCGACGGCGTTGTACTCGACTACCACACCGACAAAGGCGCCTTCATTCGCGTCGAGGGCGACGAAGGCTGGATCCACGCCCCGTGGCTCGGCGGCCAGATGACCGCCAGCGATCGCGAAATTCTCACGACCAAACTCAAGGACAGTGACATTCACCTGCCCCAGCGCCAGGACAAAGAGGACTTCCTCTACGGCATAAAGAACAACGCGCCGACGATGGCCGATGCTGAAATAGGCCACCGCACGTGCTCGATGTGCCAGATCGGCCACATCTCCATCCAGCGCGGCCGCGAGCTCGCGTGGAATCCCCGCACCGAGCGTTTCGCCGGCGACGAGAAAGCAAACCAAATGCTCTACAAATCCTACCGCGCCCCCTGGGACCTAAACATCAAGCTCCCCCGGGCCCGCGCGTGAGTGGATTTCCGGTATTCGGAGTCTCCCGGCAGGTCTCTGTGTCATGGGTGCTTGACCCGTGCGTCGATGAACTGGCTTTTCGAGTAGACGGGAGACTCCCGGAACTTACCGGCCAACACAACAAAGAATAAACAACTTTTTTCCAGGCATGGGACTCTCCTTCCTGACCACCTGTCCCGTTTGCTTTTCTCACCGAGGCCTGTTCTTCATCTGTCAACAGGCCGGTTGATATGTAACCCTGTTGTGTAAAGCAGCCCCAGAATCATCTCTCATGCAGCATGAACGCTTTGGCTTCGGGCGATTCCTTGTCCTTCCAGCCGTAAAAGAGGAGCATCCCGCCCACAAGGCTTCCATCGGATCTTGTCACCGGCTGAATGTTATTGTATTTCCAGCCGGGATATCTGGACTCGTCCGGCGTCAGGTCTCTTTGCTTTATCCAGGAGTCACCCTTGTCGCGGGATATCCACTCTTCGACGGCTCCTCCTCCGTATCGGTCCATATAGCCGCCTGTATCGAGGTAGCCATCCCCAACGATTAGATATGCATGCAATGTGCCATCTTCGTAACGCGCCAAATGACAGCTATTCCATTGATGGCTGGAGCGTGTAATAGGGGTTTGCTTCCATCTTCCTCCCGCCCTCCTGACGTAATAGTAATGATGGTCCTCAAGAGTCTCGGCTGAGAGCACGTGGAGAAAAGCGGGATTTCCATTTGCATCGAGAGTGATGGTTGGCGGCACGCCGGCCCCGCGCCATTTCGTATCCCAAATCCTGCATTTTGCATCAGCCTGGTCGATGTCAACGGGAGCGCTCATCTGCTCGCCGTCGAAGTTGGTTACCTCGTGGGTCCGAAGGTCGATTTTAATGTAATAAAGATTGTACTTCCATTCATTACTGACCGCCCGGTCGTATCGAGGGTTGTAATACCTCTTCGGATCGTCGGATTTGTTGTCGTCATAGGTGATGAAAGCGACGTGCAGAGATTTACGATCCTGGCTTGGCAATACAGTGTGGTACGACGACCATTCGAACCTACCCTTTGCATCCATGTCCGTCACGTTCCTCTCAGGCCCGGCCCAACTCTTTCCATTGTCATCTGAAATTCGGTACGTCCACGAGCTGGTGTGGCCGCCTGTGCGATAGTAAATCAATTCTTTTTTGTCGTATATGCGGTAAAAGGTTGGGTAGGATATTCCGGGTGCGATCTGCGCTCCAGCATCCCAGAAATCAAGAGTAGTACCAGTCCTGGCGGGTTGTTTGGAAATCAGGTGTGTGCCCGGAGTTCTGTGGCAGCCGAAGAGAACGTGCAAATAGTCATTTGTATCAACCCATATGACGGGGCCATAGTGATGATCTTTGCTCCCGGGACCAAGTGTCACAACTTCGGAGAATTCCCGAGTAACCGGATCATAAGTGATAGCCATAGGTTTGGTCGGGGCCTTGGGCTGGGTCCCGATTTGCCCCCCGGCATTGAAAACAACGTGGACCTTGTTATCGAGATAGACCGACTGAGGCCTTTGCCGGCGATCGTAGAGCATCTTAATCTGTCCGCCTTCACCAAAAGCCACGGGAACCTGAGCGGCTTTCCGTCGTCTAAGTTGTTCGTTGCATGAAATCATCGTTGGCAAAACGAGACAAGCCAAAAATGACAAAATCGTTTTCTTCATGATTGTCTTTCCTTTATTTTAATTTATTCGCATGATTATACCCGCTATCGCAGTCTATGAACAACAGGTTCCATTTTCCCTTGAAGTTAACAAGAAATTACCATAAATAAGAAGAGCCACACATTTGGCTGTGTGAGGCCGGATAAGTCCAAAAAGCCAAAAGAAGCAATGATTTAAGCACAGGAGTCAATCAAATGTTCGACAACATTCGGTATTGCCAAACTCTGTTTCTTTTCTTTGCCGTGCCGGTGTTGTTGCCGGTGTGTATCGCTGCAGAATCACAACCCGGAGAACTGACAGTTCCTCTCGTTGTAGACGGAGAAACGCAAGTTGTTCCTGAACTCAAAGATCCGGATCTTTGGATCCGTCACGACCTTTGGGTCGAAACTGAGTTCGATAGCGACGGGGACGGCAAGCCGGATCGCATGCATGTGGACGTTACGAGGCCGAGCCAGACCGAGAGCCTGGGACTCAAGCTGCCGGTGATATACATTTCAAGTCCGTACTTTGGCGGCACGGGCGCAAAAGGGCGGGAGTACTTCTGGGATGTCCGGCACGAACTGGGAGCCACGCCCCCAAAACGCAAGCATTCTCCTCCAATCGAACGCAAAGATACACGCCCGACCATATCCAGGTCGCAAGTGAACGAGTGGGTGCCGCACGGTTATGCGGTGGTTCACTCGTCGTCGCCGGGTACGGGATTTTCACAGGGATGCCCCACCATCGGCGACGACAACGAGTCGCTGGCTCCAAAGGCCGTGATCGACTGGCTCAACGGCCGCGCGCCGGGATACACCTCGCCGGACGGCGACGAATCCGTGGTTGCATATTGGTCGACGGGAAAAGTGGGCATGACGGGCACGTCGCATCCCGGTACTCTGGCGCTGGCCGCAGCGACGACGGGAGTTGACGGTCTCGAAGTGATTATCCCCATCGCGCCAAATACGTCCATCTATCACTACTACCGATCTAACGGATTGATCCGACATCCGTTTGGCTATCTGGGTGAGGACATCGACTACATGTATGATTATGTGCATAGTAACCCACAGTACTGCGATTACTGTGACGCCCACGTCCGGGACGAGGAAATGGCTGAGGGATTCGACCGCATAACCGGAGACTACAACGCTTTTTGGGCGAAGCGCGATTACCTGAACGACCTGGATCCTTTGAAAGCGGCCGTTCTGATGTCTCATGCCTTTAACGATTGGAATGTGGTTCCCGAGCACAGCAATCGAATATTTCAGGCGTTGAAAGCTAAAGGCGTGCCCACGAAAGTGTATTACCATCAAGGAGGTCACGGTGGCGGGCCGCCAAAGAAGATGATGAATCGGTGGTTCGCTCACTATCTCCACGGCGTCGATAACGGCGTTGAAAACGATCCGCGGGCCTGGATCGTTCGCGAGAACGCCGATAGAAGCAAGCCGACTCCTTACGAAGATTACCCAAATCCGGCGGCTGAGCCAGTGGTATTCCGTCTCATCGCAGGTGCGCCGGGGCAGGGTCGACTGGTCACGACTAAGCCGTCAAAGCAAGGAACAGAGACGCTCGTAGACAATTTCTCTTTCAGCGGGGCAGCCCTGGCGCAGGCGGAGTGGACGAATCACCGCCTGATTTATCTCACGCCAGAACTCTGCGAAGAAGTCCATTTGTCCGGCATCGTTGGTGTGACAATCAGACTTTCAAGCAGCAAGCCGGCAGCCAATTTATCGATATGGCTGGTCTCTCTGCCCTGGAAAGAGGGCAGGAATTCGAAGATCACCGACAACATTATCACGCGAGGTTGGGCCGATCCGCAAAACCATCGTTCTATCAGCGAAAGCGAACCACTCGTACCGGGACGGTTCTACGAGATGACCTTCGATCTTCAGCCCGACGATCAGATCATTCCGAAGGGTCAGCAGATCGGGCTGATGATCTTTTCGAGCGACAGAGATTTCACGCTCTGGCCGACACCGGGCACCGAATTGACCGTCGATCTGGATGCGACTTCTATCACTTTGCCTGCAGTCGGGGGCATTGGTGCGTTCTCGAAAGCTGTTCACCAAAAACCGCAGTGAATCTGCATATGAGTCTTATGCTGTGGGAAAAACGCAAAAACCAACAAATATACGGAGAAACAATGAGTGACTCTTGGAAATACAGCAAAATTATGTGGATGGTGCTCGTTATTTTGTCGACGGCTCCAACAAAGGCGTTGCCTGCTAATATTAGACGCCCGAATGTGCTCTTCATTGCCGTTGACGATCTTAACGACTGGACCGGTTGTCTCGGGGGGCATCCTCAGGCAAGGACCCCAAACATCGATCGCCTCGCCGCCGGTGGAATGCTTTTCACAAACGCACATTGTACCGCTCCGGCGTGTAATCCCTCTCGTACGGCTATCATGACCGGACTCTCACCACACAAGTCGGGACTCTACTCTAACGGCCAGAAGATGCGTGAGATTCTGCCCGATGCCGAAATCCTGCCGAAGTATTTCTCCAATCACGGCTACTGGGCAGGCGGATCAGGTAAGATTCTGCACTATTTCATCGACGCTAAGTCCTGGGACCAATACTATCCGGCAAAAGAAACCGAGAATCCTTTTCCTCGAACCCTATATCCCGATAAACGTCCCGTCAGTCTGCCTCGCGGCGGACCCTGGCAGTACGTCGAAACCGACTGGGGTCCCCTGGATGCAACAGATGAGGAATTCGGCGGTGACTGGCTTGTCTCGAAGTGGGTCGGAGATCAACTACGCAAGAAACACAGCAAGCCGTTCTTCCTGGCTTGCGGCATCTATCGCCCGCATGAGCCGTGGTTTGTTCCGCAGAAGTATTTCGACATGTTCCCAATCGAGGATATTCAATTGCCGCGCGGTTACAAAGAGGACGATCTCGATGATCTCCCACCGGAGGGGCAACGGCGCGGTCCCAATCGCTATTTCGCACATATTCGCAAACACGGGCAGTGGAAGCAGGCGATTCAAGGGTACCTTGCGTCAATAGCATTTGCCGACACTATGGTGGGAAGGGTCATTGACGCCCTGGAATCGGGTCCGAATCGCGACAATACTATCGTCGTGCTATGGGGTGATCACGGCTGGCATCTGGGCGAGAAGCAGCACTGGCAGAAGTTCACAGGTTGGCGAGTTTGCACGCGAGTTTCATTGATCGCTCGCGTTCCGCCCGGCGTTCCCGGACTGCCTGATGGCACGCGGGCCGGAAGCACCTGCACAAAACCGGTGAATCTTTTGAGTCTCTTTCCCACCCTGACCGATCTTGCCGGCCTGCCTCACAAGCCGGATAATGACGGCCCGAGTATTGTTCCATTGCTGAGAAATCCACAGGCCGACTGGCCTCATGTATCGGTGACGTATCTGGCGGATCCCGGAAGCTACGGGCTAAGCGCCAAGCGTTGGCGTTATATTCATTATGCCAACGGCGACGAAGAACTCTATGATTGTCGGACGGATCCCTACGAGTGGACCAATCTGGCGGGCTCGGCGGATCACGCCGAAAAGCTGGAGGAACTCCGCTCTCTCGGCCCAAAAACCTTTGCGCCGCGAGTGCCGCCGAAGGATGAATCGATGCCCCAATTGAAGTGGCATGCGGCCGGAAAGTCACCGATACCGGCCTCGAAGCCTGACGGACCCACTTTCGACATCATCCTGCTCAATCAGCACAAAGATCAGGTAAACCTTTATGTAATGGACTCTCAGGGAAAACGGGAATCCCGCGGCTCGATTTCCACCGGCTGGCGCCTGCGCCGAAGCACGCAGCCGGGAGAGGTATGGCTTATTACCGACACAAAAGGTAAACCGCTCGGTTATTTTATCGTAGGCGACCGCAGAGCCCGGGCTGTCATTCCGTTGCTGCCGGACAGATGAGTCACAAGATAGGGACAAGGGATACAAGAACCATGTCTACACATCAACAGTGCTTGAGCAGAAGACAATTCATTCAGCGAACATTGGGGACTATATCGGCCGGTCTACTGGCCGGCTGCCACGATTCCAACATGTTGTCCGCCGGCAAGGAGTCTGACAAGAAACCCAATATCCTCTTCGTCATCGTAGACGACCTCCGGCCGGAGATGGGGTGCTACGGCAATCCTGATATCAAGACGCCGCACTTTGACGCCTTTGCCGCTAAGTCCATGCTCTTTGCAAATGCCTACTGTCAGAACGCCTCCTGCGCGCCATCGCGGGCCAGTGTGATGACCGGCTTGCGCCCGGCCTCCACGCGGGTCTGGAGCCTCGGTTACAAATTCCGGGAAACCATTCCCGACGTAGTGACTATGCCCCAGCACTTCCACAAGCAGGGCTACCACACGGTCTCCATGGGCAAGATTTTTCATAACCACATGCCGGATAGAATATCCTTCGATGAGCCGGATCTCAAACCAGTCGAGTATATGACACCGGAAATGATTGATCGGGATGCCGAATCCTTCTACTACGACGATGCGCTCAACGCCGAACTGGCCGAAGTGCGGAAACGACGTCTGGCCAGGAATCCCAACGCCTACGCCGGCGGCTGGGCTTACGGGCGTTCGACAGAATGTTCCGACGCCCCGGACGACGCCTTTTATGACGGCGCTCAAACCAATCTGGCTTTGGACACGCTCAAACGTCTTAAACGCGGCAGCAAGCCCTTCTACCTGGCCCTCGGCTACTTCCGACCTCATTTGCCTTTTGTGGCCCCGAAGAAATACTGGGACCTCTACGACCGTGATAAATTACCGGCGGCCCGCAATCCCTATTTGCCAAAGAACTCGCCGCCTATGGCCATGAATTCGTGCTACGAACTCAGGGGCTGTTACGATCTCGAGCACGTCAAACACCCGGCCGTTGAGAAGCTCGATGAAAGAACAGCACGCAAACTCAAACACGGCTATTACGCATCAGTCAGCTATGTGGACGCCTGCTTCGGCAAACTCATGAAGGGTCTAAGAGCACTCAATTTGGACAAGAACACAATCGTGGTAGTCTGGGGCGACCACGGCTGGAAACTCGGGGAACACGGCAGTTGGTGCAAGCAAACCAACTATGCTATTGACAACAGAGTTCCGCTGTTTGTCTATGCACCCGGTATGCGCACCCAGGGCAGAACCTGCGAGCGTCTGACGGAATTGGTGGACCTTTATCCCACTCTCTGCGATCTGGCCGGAGTGGAGATTCCTCCGGAGCTGGAAGGGACGAGTTTTGCGCCTTTACTTGAAAATCCCGGGCAGCAATGGAAAAAGGCGACCTTCTGTCACTATGTCCAGCGTCCCAAAGTCACTTTAGACAACAAATGGTATATAGGCTACTCCATGACTACCGAACGATACCATTACGTCCAGTGGCACCATTGGGACAATGAAGCAGAACAGGCGGGAAGTCAAGTCGCAGTGGAACTCTACGACCACCGGACTGATCCGGATGAAAATATCAATATCGCCGACCACCCAAAACATGCAGAACTCCTTGGACAGTTGGCTCGGCAGCTCAAGGCCGGCTGGACTTCCGCCAAACCCTCCCTCTGAGACTGCTTTTCTTTAATAATTGTTGATATCAACCATCCCAGGAGTACATTCAAAAATGCGGCATGGAATGGGAAGTGAAAGGAATTTCAAAAATCATTGACTTTCTTTGCCGTACTCTGCTGCTACTCACCCGTGTACCATTTTGTGGGGACGTCTTCGCCGGTTGTCTCCTTTATCTCCGTCACGTGCCCGTCCAGCCAGACGGTCATGGATGTGCCGCGGTGGCGAAAGCATTCCTGTACAGTGTCATGCCACTGTTGTCCCGACCAGGTGCTGTCGACAAAGCCGGTCCCACCCTGGCTGCTCGGGCGCCATTGCGGGATATTGACCCTGTTGCCGGGCCCGATGCAGAACATGTCTGAACCGATGCCGTCCAGCCTCTGCTCGATATGGTCTTGAAAAGCAATTATTTCGCTATGACGCCTGAATTCAAGGTCGATCTTCTTGTCCGTGATGTAGTTATTGAGTCCGTAAGAGCAGTACTGAAAGTACTTCTGCGCCTGCCTTCCCCAAGGCGGGCCCCATTCAGGCCAATCATCAACGCGTTTCATACCGGGGCAGTGAAATATCTTTTTGTTTTTTGCATACGGAAAATATGCTATCCCCCAGTAGGCCCTGTCGTGATTCGGCCCGTACGGCTTGGGCACCAATGGGCTCTCATGCGCGTTGTCCCAGAGACCGTTGTTGGGCGAGTCGTGTGTTTTCCCGTCGTAGTCGTCTATGTACATTCTCACTGCGAGTACGAGTCCCTGGAGGTGGCCCGTGCAAACTGTCTTCTTTGCCTGATCTTTGGCGGCTCTCAAAGCGGGCATAAGAATCGCCAGCAGAAGCGCAATCATGGCAATCACTACCAACAGCTCGATTAAGGTGAAGGCTCTCTTGTTTTTCATCTTGTTGCCTCCCGGGAAACGCGTCTTAAAAATGCCTTCCCGACTACGCTTGCTCCACGGCTCGGCTGAACTAATTACGTACAGGATACCAACGGTGGTCCCTGGTTGCAAGTCTTTTCTCTGGGCAAGCAGTACTATCACGGCCTCCCGATGCGATCTAACCGCTCTCCGGCCAGTATCGGAATTTTCCTTGACGAGAACGAAGATGATCTGGTATAAATGGCGTTGATGAAGAGTATGCTATAGCTAGGAGAATCTGCCATTTGGATGAGTTCGCGGCGACGAGGGTCCGTGTGGCGCTGGTGCTCTGCCACGACAAGGTCTTTGCGTCTCTTCGATAGCTTTCCAGGGAGAATCGAGCATCATAATAGAGATAACAAATGAACTCCGGAGTCGTTCGATTCGGAGGTGGGATATTGTCTTAATCTGCCGATGGCTTGTTTTCAAAGGAAGGAGGTAATACAAAGTTCTGAACATCCGTCCCCGTAAGAAATGTCGAAAAGTAATGAACGTGAAGGCCATTGTTGGCCGATATTAGTATTTACACTCAAACACTTTTATGAAGGAGAACCTATCATGTATAGACAACCGATCTATCTATCTCTTGTCCTGGCGGTGGCGATGGTTCTGGCAAGCGTAGCCAATGCCGGCAGTCTTGTCGGCTGGTGGAAATTCGACGGCGACACGCTGGACTCTTCAGGTTTGGATAACCACGGGACTGCCGGCGGCAATCCGACTTTCATAACTGGTACAGTCGGTCCTCAGGCCCTGGACTTTGACGGGGACGATTATGTGGCTATGGACGGCGTAGTCGACGACATACCGAGCAACGATATCACTATGTCCGCCTGGATAAAGACTACCGCCTCCGGCGAAGGCGACTAGTTCTCAATGAATCCGGCCGGCGGTAACCAATACCTGTTGTGCATTCT
>Ga0180437_10012131_pt1 | contig 10235 bp, 6 predicted proteins | sample SS_ome_4_FD_132410 | JGI IMG/M metagenome (GOLD analysis project Ga0180437, IMG submission 132410) | Hypersaline lake sediment archaeal communities from the Salton Sea, California, USA - SS_3_D_1 metaG | ecosystem: Environmental > Aquatic > Non-marine Saline and Alkaline > Hypersaline > Sediment... | reverse complement strand
GGCCTTTTGACCGAACAAGGCGCAAAACGGTTCGATCGTACGGGACGACTACAAGCGGGTGCTCCACTCTGTCCGCCAGAGGGTGACGCAGGCACAGGCATGGTAGCGACCAACAGCGTTGCAGAGCGAACGGGCAATGTTTCTGCGGGAACCTCCGTTTTTGCCATGATTGTTTTGGAAAAGCCTCTGTCGAAGGTATATCCAGAGATTGACATGGTGACGACGCCCACGGGTAGCGCAGTGGCGATGGTGCATAGCAACAACTGTACTTCTGATCTCAACGCATGGGTCGATCTCTTCCAGGAATTTACCAGTGTGCTTGGGGTGGAGATCGGACAAAGCGAGTTGTTTGAAACATTGTACAAGCAGGCCCTCAAGGGCGATGCGGATGGAGGTGGGCTACTTGCTTACAATTACCTTTCAGGCGAGCACATCACGCACCTCGAGGAGGGGCGCCCGTTGTTTGTACGGACACCCGAAACCAGTTTTACGCTCCCGAACTTCATGCGCACGCATCTCTTCTCGGCACTCGGCGCACTGAAGATTGGATTGGAGATCTTTGAACAGGAGAAGGTGAAGATTGACCAGGTCCTTGGTCACGGTGGTTTCTTCAAGACAGAGGAAGTGGGCCAAAGGATCATGGCAGCGGCGATGAATGTTCCCGTTTCTGTGATGGAGACTGCAGGCGAGGGAGGCGCATGGGGGATTGCATTGCTTGCCTCCTACATGATCAATAAGGAGAAGGATGAATCCTTAGAAGACTATTTGTCAGCAAAGGTCTTTGAAAGGGAAGATCGCATAACGGTAGAACCTGATCAAGATGATATTAATGGTTTTTCGGCCTTCATGGAGCGCTACAAAAAAGGACTTGCCATCGAAAGAGTTGCTGTAGATACATTGCGATAAAAGGTCTACGACAAGAATATTTATCTTATGGAGATGTTATGCTTGAAATTTTAAAAGAAGAAGTCTGCCATCTGAACTGCGAACTACCCCGGCATAACCTGGTGGTTTGGACAAGCGGGAATGTCAGTGTGCGTGACCAAGAAACAGGCCTTGTGGTTATCAAACCCTCGGGAGTCAAATTCGAGGAGTTGAGGCCCGAGAAGATGGTGGTGGTAGATATGGACGGAGAAGTCATCGAGGGAGTGCTGAAACCATCCTCGGATACTGGCAGTCACCTCTACATTTACCGTCATATTCCCGATGTCCATGGCGTGGTGCATACTCATTCGAATTACGCCACTGCTTTTGCTGCCCTGGGCAAACCGATACCTCCTGTGTTGACTGCGATCGCAGATGAATTTGGTGGTCCCATTCCTTGCGGTGGATTCGCGCTGATCGGAGGGGATGAGATTGGCAAGGAGGTTGTAGAGAGTATTGGCCACTCACTGGCCTGTTTGCTCCAGAATCATGGTGTTTTTACCGTCGGATCAACAGGGGAGGAGGCCCTAAAAGCAGCCGTGATGGTAGAGGATGTTGCTCGAACCACATGGCTGGCACTTCAAATAGGTTTGCCAAAAGAGATACTTCCAGAAGATATTGCAAGGATGCATACTCGTTACCAAGAATTTTATGGTCAATGAGATTATGGATATAGCAAATTACTTATGTGCACATTATGCTTGTGGGTACTATTAGTTCCCTTGACTCATCGCTCCGTTGAGTGAGTAATCGCATTACATAATAGTATGATGCAATCATCGAAACAGGTCTTTGTAAACGAACCTATACGCGAATTCCGAGTCTAATTAAGCTTGGGAAAAGAAGTCTTCGAGAGTAGTCCAATTTTTGAAGAATCAATGGAATAGCACTTATCAACTGAGCCAATGAATCTATTCCAACAGTTCAATAAAAAGGAAATCCTAATAATAATAGCCTCTAAAATGAGAATTCTATGTATTTCCAAATCGCCATACCGCGGAACCCTCAAATTAGCCTTGTAAGGGTTACCTGAAATTCTCAACAAAGATTTATAAAGTTGAAAGAGAAATATCATGCCATCATATAAACCGATTAATCTTGGTAAGTGGTGCAATGTTGGTGCAAAGTGGATTGGGGAGGATATTTCTTTCCCTATAGGGAAGTTGTCACTTCGTGGTTTGCCATTCCTCATAACAGCCAATGATGAGCTAAATCCTAGATTTCTTGGCTTTGGTGAAAATAGTTATCTGGATTCTATAGAAATTAAGATCTCTTCGAATCCCAACTGGGTGATCTTTGCCCACCGTCTGCTCAACTCCCACACTATTGAAGAAGAAAAGATTGGTAGACTTATCGCAACCTACCAATTCCTTTTTCGGGATGGAACTGAAGCGAGCTCATCAATCCGTGAGCGTTTTGAGATCGGGGTGCTGCCTGTTGAATGGGGCCGTATTGCAATGCTCGCCGTGCCTGATACGCTCGATGAAATACCAGATCGGGATGGAGGTCCTTGGGAGCAAATTGGACAACGACAGACTGAGGTCCAGCCAGCTTTGCCACGGTATTTTTACCTTTGGGCTTGGAAGAATCCTTTTCCTGATCGCGAACTGATTTCGCTGAGTATTATCCCAAGAAATCGTCCTTTCATGATCGCAGCGATAACCACAAGTACATATGCCGAGGATCCTTTTGGACGCGAACCTCACACCCCCATCAAGATCACTTTGAAGGACAAGGAACGGGCCGATAAACCCTTCGATTTATTGGTATCTGTTGATCGGGGCATCGCGACTTTCCCATATCCACTTACAGATGACAATATGCATGAAAAAGATAGGATCTTACCTGGTTGGGGAAAACCATACCAAGGGAGAAATAGTCCGGCATATAGTGAAGTCGCTGCACAACCTTCAGCGACGATCACACTGAACCAGGGCAAGGAAGAAATCGCATCGGTCCGTTGGGATAAAGTTCTTGAAAAGGGGGGCACGGAGACGGATACGGTAATCATCGAAATAATCGACCAACACAAGAATTGGGTCCATGTAGAAGTGGTTGATGACGAAACTGGAAAGCCCGTGCCCTGCCGTGTACACTTTGAGTCTCCTGATGGTATTCCTTATCAACCCCATGGTCACCATAACCATCTTATCTCGGATACGGACATGGGCACATGGCATATCGACGTCGGTGGTGATGTAAGATTAGGGCATACCACGTATGCCTATATCGATGGTACTTGCCAGGGATGGCTACCCCGTGGGAAAGTATTCGTGGAGGCTTCTAAAGGTTTCGAATATGAACCAATTTACAAAGAACTAGCGATCCAGCCTGGTCAGAGAGAATTAACTTTAAGACTCAAACGCTGGGTTGATATGAATTCGGCTGGTTGGTATAGCGGGGATTCGCATGTTCATTTTTTGTCGACCTTAGGCGCAAGTTTAGAGGCACAATGTGAGGATTTAAACGTAGTGAATTTACTTCAATCACAATGGGGGAATCTCTTTACTAACACGGAGGATTTTATTGGTCGACCGGTATTTTCGCAGGATGGAAGAACAATCGTCTACACAAGCCAGGAGAACCGCCAACATATGCTTGGCCATCTTATTCTTTTGGGTTTAAAGAATCCTGTTATGCCCTGGTGCTCTGATGGGCCAGGGGAGGCGAAAGCTGGTGGAACCATGGAGACCACACTCAGCTATTGGGCGGATGCCTGCCACGAACAAGGCGGTACAGTAATCCTCCCCCACTTTCCCAATCCGAACTGCGAACCTCCCGCCCTCATTGCAACAGGCAGAGTCGATGCTGTAGAAATGTTGATCCACCACATATACAATCACATTGAATACTACCGTTATTTAAATGGAGGGTACCGACTTCCACTCGTTGGCGGTACGGATAAAATGACATCCGACGTCCCTGTGGGATTGTATCGAACGTATGTGAATATACCATCAGATGAAGGATTTAATTACGGAAGTTGGTGTAAAAATCTTCGCCTAGGTCGAACTTTTATAAGCAGTGGGCCGATGTTACGTTTTACGGTTGACGGAGCACAAATCGGAGATACTCTCCAACTATCTGGAAGTGGCGGCACAGTAGAAGTCGAGGCTGAGGCGCAAAGTATCTTCCCCATTCATACCCTTGAAATTGTGCAGGATGGTCGAGTTGTAGCAGATACTATGGAGAAAGATGGGACCCGGAAACTCCATCTAAGGACCAGGATTCATGTCGAAGATGATACATGGCTAATCGCAAGAGTAGGTGGTCCAGATTACACACGACCAATCCTGCATCATGATTGTTGGAAGCGCGGTGTCATGGCCCATACATCGCCAATCTATATAACGGTGAACGATGATTGGCAAATGTATTCAGCAAAAACTATGTCTTACATGTTAACCTTGCTGCATGGGGGCATTGAGTACATCCAGTCAAGACCACGCCAGTATCACCCGGGAACTGTGATTCATCACCATGGTGAAGAGGATCACTTGGCATATCTTGAACGACCTTTCCGAGAAGCCATTGAGGCTGTCAAACATCGGATGGACAATGAGGGCAAGTAAAGCCATGAAATAACAAATGCACGGAATTAGTTTTATAGAATGTAAGGATAGGTTATTAGAAAGTTGAGGGAGGAGGTGCGGTATCCATAGGATAAATTATGATAACTAAGATTAATAAGACCTAATGAGGGTGGGGGGCAAATAGCCAGCACGGATGAAGCTCTCCGTTTCTTTTTCCGCGTGTAATTTTCTTCTTCCTTTAATTACCGTCTATAAGGGGTTCCTAAGTAATTTGAAGCGCCAATGCGATCAATTTGATTGGCTTTGAGAGCCAAGGTAATTAACCGGCTGTTTTATGTATCGCCGATATTGGTTGACTAGAGGGGTCTCTATACGGGCAAACATCCCATCAAATTGCATTTCAAGCTCATATAGGCCCATTGGAACAACATACGCATCCAAAGGAAGCTGTTCGATCTGCTTCCAGCCGAAGGACTTAATCGTTTTACCTATCTGCTCTGAATCTAATTCGGGCGGTCCAAGGCGGGCTATATAACTTTCCACTGGGGAGGTCCCTTGCCGGTAGATCCAATCAACATGATTAAAAAGCGGCCACCAAGTATATCCAACAATTGGTGTCCCCTGATTCCGCAATCGAGTAACAGATTGTATCGAATCATTCATCCATCTGGAGCGTAGATCGAGGCTGCCATTAACACTTGTTTCACTCAGGAAAACTGGGGTATTGTAACGCGAAGTGAATTCTCGCACCGTTTTTTCGAGACCATCCACACCCCCCCAGACACGCTCTAGCCCCGGAACCCCATTAAAGCTGCGCACTTTATATACTGAAAGGTCCGGATAATAGTTGGCCCCGATCACATCAATACGCGTGGCATGGTTTTGATGCCAGTTGAGATCTGCCTCTGACATACCGTTTTCCAGAAGCCAGCCAGTCATTTGATGGTGTTCATCCACCTTACCCCTAACCAGGTCAGTGGCTAGATAGGCTCGATTGCTCAGAAACTCGGCTTCTGGTGTGAGCTCCACCATTTCAGGAAGATATTCACTGGAGGCCTCAATGTGGACAATTACAGCTGCTGGGTCGGCTTGGCGAACGGCTTCACAACTGAGAACAATCCCACGCGCAAGTTGTCGCAGAATCTTCACTGAACCATCGCTTCCTCTTAAATAAGGGGGCCAAACACCACGTTCACCACAGAATTCCATGGTGATGAGTGGTTCATTCAGAGGGGTGTAATGTGAGAGTAGATGTCGATACCGGCTAGCAAACTCAAATTCGTAGTTGGCAACCCGTTGGGGGTAAGAACTATTAAGGAACTGGTTGTCCAGCCACAAGGGAGTACCATAATGCATTAAGTCTGCAATCACTGCAATTCCTTTGTCTGCCAGGTATTCCATAACCTGGTCCACCCAATCCCATTCAAACTTTCCTGGAGCGGGTTCAACCTTGTACCAGGGGATTCCATATCGCATGGCGCGGATGCCCAGGCCAGCAGCTTTATCAAGGTCATCGCGCCAATACGAATAATGATTTATGAGAGCATACTCATCCAAGACCCGCTCTCCGACTCTTTCTGTCTGAGCAACAAAGGTATCTTCAATGCCCGTAGCCCAGACGAAACCTTCTGGAGTCACGTCGAATAATTTGTGATCGATCTTGTTGCCAGGAGAATGAGCATCTGATAGTTTGGCTGCAGGCATATTCACATCCTGATTATTTAAACGTTTAGATTATTATAAATAGTGTATCATTAAGCGGGATTCTGTCAATACCTAGTTGCGTCTAGGCAGGCAACCTGAGGCGGCGATTGCCACAGCAAAGAAATCGGCGAGAATCTTGTCAGGGGCAAAACCAAGGGAAAAGGTAGAAAATAAAGCTTAAAGACTTCATTTGTTGCACAAATCTCGAACCGGCGCGGGATGTGATGCAGACAGAGATGTCTCGTCGAGGGCGTGTACTCGCGCGCGGCAAGATGGTGCTTGACAAGCACCAAAAAGAGGTCTATAATTTAAACGTTTCAAATCAATCTGCGCTTTACGTAAACGCGAATGCATAATTTAAAGAGCCAGGAATGTCTAAGAAGCGGATCACAATAAAAGACATAGCAAGATTAACAGGCCTATCTGTAGCAAGTGTATCAATGGCGCTCAACAACGACCCGCGTGTCGCCGAAAATACAAAGCGCCTTGTTCTAGAAACAGCTGAGAAACTGGATTATGTCCCGGACAGTATCGGTCGCGCATTAAGTAGTAAGAGAATCGGGGCAATCGCAGTGGTTATTCCACACAGCAGCCATTCAGTTTTTTCCCACCCCTACTTCAACGAGATTTTCGAGGGAGTCACGGAGGTGGCCAATAATCATGATTTTACGATCATTCTCTCGACCTCGTCAGGCAAGCAGGAAGAAGAAGATGCCTATGTGAAGCTCTTGCGCACACGACGCGCAGATGGATGTATTGTTGCATCAGCCTCCATAAAAGATGAAAACATCTACCGGTTGGAATCCTTTGGTTACCAGGTTGTTGTTCTGGGAAGAAGAGATAATTACTCTGGGGTTTCGGTCACAATAGATGATATGGGGGGTGCCGAACAGGTTGTCACGCACTTGATCGAAAAGCATGGCCTAAGGCGCATTGCCCATATCTCAGGCCCACTCGGACATCGTTCTGCAGTGGACAGACTTGAAGGGTATCGCAACGTACTGGGACGCCACGGGATACCCTATGATGAGAACCTTGTCATGGAAGGCGATTTCTCTCAAGAGTCCGGCGAGTTCGCTTGCAGGCAGTTGCTGGAAAGGAAAAGAGAGTTCGATGCAATCTTCGCCGCAAATGACGAGATGGCCTTTGCCTCTCTCAAAGTCCTCGAAGAGCATGCAATAGAGGTGCCGTCCGATGTTGCCCTGGTCGGTTTTGATGACATTTCTTTCTCCAGGATCATCAAGCCTCCTTTAACCACCGTGTCTCAACCTATGACCGAAGTCGGGCGCTTAGCCGCAACGCGTCTCATTGATCTGTTGGATGGAAAGACGGTGGAACCGGATATCGTTGAATTCCCCACAAAACTTGTGGTGCGAAAATCTTGTGGCTGCTAAATGAATATAGCATCGCCTTTCTGCTGTAGAAATTTGTCAGCCATCACATTCATCATGAAGGAGTAAACCATGAATGCCATTCGCCTTTTGGCAATCCCCGTTATCTTATCTATGGTTCTAGTGGGCTGTAACCCATCCACTAGCTCCCAACCAACTGAGACCGATGTTCCGGCGGCGACTCAGGCATCGGAGAAGGTCGTCATTACATTTTGGAATGGTTTCACTGGCGGCGATCGTCCTACCTTTGAAGCTCTTTTCCAGGAATTCAACGATACCCATCCGAATATCGAGCTGAAGGTTGATATCCAACCTTGGGACACGCTGGGGCAGAAGCTTCCCGCTGCTCTTGCTTCTGGTGTAGGCCCAGATGTCTCCACGCCGGATTACAATGTAGGTACGATCTGGCAATACGTGAATTCGGGATCTATCGCACCACTGGACGAGATTTATGGTATGGAGCCTGGCAAGATCGACATTAATGCTATGCCGCCAGAGGTTCTGGAAGGCTTCACTCGCGATGGCCATATCTGGGCTGTACCTGTAAATTTCGGCACGCTCTTGCTTTACTATAACAAGGATCTGCTCGCTGAAGCGGGGTATGCAGAACCGCCCAAGACGATGGAAGAGTTTCAGGAATATGCAGCGAAACTCACGAAAAAGGACGATGCTGGAAATGTCATCCAGTATGGTATCGCGCTCGCCGAGAATCAAACGATCCCCATGTGGCCCATTCTTATTTGGGCGAACGGGGGGGATCTGACAAACGATAAGGGTTGCTCCATGCTGAACGACCCGAAAACGGTTGAGGCCATCAAAAGCTGGGCTGACTTAATTGTCAATGAGGGCATCAGTCCCGTTGGCCTGACCGGCGGGGACGCCGATAACCTTTTTGCTGCCGGGAAAGCTGCTTTCGAGATGAACGGTCCTTGGGCCGCTGGGCAGTATGGCCCCGCCGGCATCAACTTTGATGTTGCGCCCATTCCCGTCGGGCCAGCTGGCGCAGTCACGTTGGTTTCTACGACCCCCATGGTAATGAGCGCGAGCACAGAGAATAAAGAAGCTGCTTATGAATTTTTGGTGTGGTGGATCAGCAAGGATACTCAAAGAACACTCGCCCTTGGGGCTGGCTTCCCGCCTGCTCGTACCGATATGGCTGATGACCCTGCCTTCAGTGAGAATCCTCTCCTGCAGAAGTTCTCAGCTGCGGCCCCATACTCACGCTTGTATCTACCCAATGCGGAGTTGTTTTCGCAGATCGATGTTGACATCTTCCAACCAGCGATCGGCCGCATAACTCGCGGCGAGTCTGCTGATGTTGTGCTGCAAGAGGCACATCAGCAACTGAATCAATTACTCGGTTGCCCTAACCAATAAGCCATGCCCTATGGGATTGTACTGAGGCATTTGCCTCGGTACAATCCCGATCTTTCGGATAAGAGATTTGAGATCCAATGAGTCACTTATTCCCAACACAACGGACGCAGATTAAAACAATATTCGGACGTATTATCCCCAGGATACGCATTAATAACGCATATCTATTCGTCGCGCCTAGTGTGCTGGTGATGACAATCTTTATGGTATACCCGATAATCCAGGCTCTCTGGATGAGTCTCCATGACTGGTCCTTTGTCAGTCCCGAAAGACCCTTTATTGCATTTGATAACTACGCCGAACTTTTACAGGATCCGCGCGCCTTAAACTCCTTGCGTGTCACGACCATCTATACCTTTATCTCTGTGCCTGCCCAGATTGGCCTGGGCTTGTTGCTGGCACTGGCTCTTAACCAGCCAATTCGAGGCGTCAAGTTATTTCGTTCGATATATTTCTTTCCCGTTATTTCCTCCTTCGCTGTGATGTCCATCGTTTGGAAATTCCTCTATGACGCCAACATCGGCTTGATATCGCAATGGTTGGTAAAGTTGGGTTTGCCACAGATCAACTGGCTACAAAGCATTACTTGGGCTTTGCCGGCAGTGATCTTTACCGGGGTGTGGAAGAATATTGGATTTGTCATGGTTATCTTACTAGCCGGGTTGCAGGGCATCCCCGAGGAATATTATGAAGCTGCTCGCATCGATGGCGCCAGCCGCTGGTCCTGTTTTCGCCACATCACCGTTCCGAGTTTGCGGCAAGCCCTGATCTTCGTGATCGTTATTACTGTCATCGCTTCATTACAAGCCTTTGACCAAGTGTACATAATGACGCGTGGGGGACCGCTGTTCACGACAGAAACAATTGTCTCCTATGTGTACCACCAAGCGTTCAGGCTCTTTCGTATGGGATATGCTTCCGCGCTCTCCTGGATTCTTTTTCTAATCATCATGGCTATTTCCGTCATTCAATTAAAATTTTTCAGGTACCATGAAATTGACTAAATTACTATCAAGGCCTGATGGCCGAAACCTGATTAGTGCTAAAGCGATAAACTGTGTGCAAAGCAGGGTTGGTCATCTGGTGCTCTATGTCGTCCTGACTGCAGGTGCTGTGGTGATATTGTTGCCTTTTGCCTGGATGATATCTCGATCCCTGATGACCGAGAGGGATATTTTCCAATATCCCCTAGCCTTATTGCCTCGCGCCCTGACCATAGATGCATATATCGAAGTCTGGCGCCGCATCCCCTTCGATCGTTTCTTCCTTAATTCCGTTTTCTTCGCCGGAGGCGTAACAACCCTAT
>Ga0180437_10012130_pt1 | contig 10236 bp, 7 predicted proteins | sample SS_ome_4_FD_132410 | JGI IMG/M metagenome (GOLD analysis project Ga0180437, IMG submission 132410) | Hypersaline lake sediment archaeal communities from the Salton Sea, California, USA - SS_3_D_1 metaG | ecosystem: Environmental > Aquatic > Non-marine Saline and Alkaline > Hypersaline > Sediment... | reverse complement strand
TCCCGAATCAGGGCCTGTTGATACTCGGTAAGGCCTTATACTGCCCCGTGGGAGGGGTCCGCAAGCCAGCACGCGGCTGTCCGGCGCTGGCGGGTGGGAACCTTCGAGCAGACGTACTGCATGCGGCCGGCGAGCCTACCCCGCCGCACGTAATGCGGCCATCAGAGCGGGAACATCTGCCTGACCGCCCTCGATCACGGGCACTCGCGAACCCCCATCCTCGCCCGTATAGCCTGGCCCATGATTGTCGCTGCCCGCGCTGACCAGCAGACCCAACTCGTCCGCCAGCGCTTTCCACTCCGGGTACAAGCTGCCCCGGTAATGTGCCTCCAGGCCGATCAGCCCGATCTCCTGCTGCCACTCACACACCAGCGGCGCGAGCTGCTCGGGCGTCGCGCCGTACAGCATCGGATGGGCCAGAATCACCGCCGGTCGCGTCTGCCGAAAGATCGCATACGCCTCAGTGATGGATGGCGTGGGTTGCGGCCGAACCCCCGCGCGCTGCCACACTTGCTTCTCCAGACTCGTCCGACCACCGGACGTTCCCTCCTCCAGCCCTCTTTCTCGCAGCAGCTCCCGCAGATGGCGAAAGGCCGTCGGCTGGATCAGCGCCTGGCTCTTGGGCTCGGGAAGTGAATGGAACCACTCGACGGACTTGCGAGCCACGTCGCGATAGGCGATGCGCGTGTCCAGTTGCGCAGCCGCCTCCAGGAACAGGAAGATGTTCTGAATATCCACCCGGGACAACTTGTTGAAGTACGGTGCAAAATGGTTCGCCCGTTCGGCCGTCTGATCGTCCCACTTGGGTCCGAACGACGTCAGGAAGTGGAACTCCGTGGGGTTGTCGGGATGGGAACCGCTGATCTCGGCCGAGACGAATCCCTCGATCCCGTTGCGCTTGCAGCCGCCGAGAAATTCCTGACACCTGCCATAGGTATTATGGTCAGACATCGCCAGACACGACACGTCCCCGTTGTCGCGCCTGGCCGACGTCACCATCTCCGCCGGCATCAGCTTGCCGTCTGAATACCAACTGTGAAAGTGCAGGTCCATCGCGTAACGCAACGTGTCCTCCTCAATTCGATCGCGCCGTGCGATCGCCCCGGCCGGGCGTGCCCGCTGCGCGTCGGTATCAAAGGTGGGCTTGCACAAATCGCTCGACGTGCGCGATCGATGTCTTCTGCGCTTCGGTCGTCGTGCCGTACCCGAAGCCGTGCTTGGCGCCCGACAGCGAGATCAACTCCGCCTGCCCGCCGGCTCGCGTGATGCGCTCGACAAGGTCTACCGAGTCGGCGTGAGGAATCAGCTCGTCGTCCGTGCCGTGCAGCAACAGAACCGGTGGCTCGTGGCCACTGATTCGATCCTCAATCGACGCGATGCGATACAACTCCGGATCGTCGGCCTCTCGCACGGGCATGAACTTCGGATGCGCCGAGCGCCCCGATCGCCTAGCTTCGTGCACGCTGCCGGCGGGGCAGTAGGCTACCACAACCTGGGGCCGCGTGTTCGCCTCGCCCAACTCGACGGTTCGGCCCAGATCGTCGTCGGGCCCGATCGTCGCCAGCATCAGCACCAGGTAACCGCCGGCCGACGAGCCCGCAGCCGCCACCCGGCTCGGCGAGAACCCGAACTCGCCAGCCTGCCGACGGAACCACGACATGCCGAGCCGAGCGTCGGCCACCTGCGCCGGGAACTTCCAATGCGGCGCGAGGCGGTACGTCATCGAACCGCATACATAGCCCAGACCACAGAAGTACCTCGCCACATCATGCCATTGCTCCTTGCTGCCGGCATGGAACCCCCCACCGTGAATCCAAAGCAGCGCGGCGCCGTGGGCACGGTCAGGCACAAAGATATCGATCATTCGACGGTCTGCGTGCTCGCAACTATACGTGCGGTCCAGCAACTCCTGCATGGCATGAACCCTCTTTCCACGCCAAACACAGCGAAGCGCACCGGGTCGGTCAGTCCGACCCGCGGACCGGCATGATAACGCAGAAAAGATGGAAAACGACGCCCGCGCCCAGACGGGCAGGCTGAGACGCCACCGTGCCGTGGACCCCGACGAGGCGGTCCCGCTGCGTACGTCCGTCAATGGCTCTGCGAATCAACCGACGCCAGGAACTGACGCACCAGGGTCGACTGATCCGCCTTCAGGCCATCCAGGCCTCTCTCCAGCAGCCGCAGATTCTGCGCACTGAGGCCGTGGTCGTGGCTGACAGCCTCGAAGCCCACCAGATCGCCCCCGTGAAGGTGGCGGTGATCGGAACCCACCCTGAAAGGAATCTCCGCGCCCGATTCGGTGGTGATGAACCCGTCGCCCGTTTCGAGCCGGAACCACGCAATTCGCCCCTGCATCCCCGATTCCTCACCCAAGTTGCTAACGGCCCGGATGGGCCCAGACAAGCACACGATACTCCCGCACGCCCCTCCAAACCGGCCCGAACAGGTCTGAAGCGAGAGGATGGTCCGGCCGGCTTACACCACACAACCTGGCCCGACCTGCCTACATGCTAAGCGCTTGGCCGCGCTACGCAAGCTAGGAAAGCACTAGTATCCGGTCACGGAACGGATACGTCAAGTGCGCACTCGGCATACACCTGCGAATGAGTCTGAGGGGGGCGCCGTGCCCGGCGAGTGCCCGTCTGCCCCGCTACTACGGCTTGGTCGGCGTCCGGCTGCCCACGTTAGCCTTCACCACGCTGTAATCAGCCGTCGTCACCCGACCACTACCGTTCAGGTCATACCGCGCGTCGGTGTACTCGCCGATATGGGCTTTGATCTCGGTGTAGTCCGCCGTCGTCACCCGACCGCTGCTGTTCGCATCGCCCACCAGCGTGCACACGTCCAGCACAAACGGGTCCACAGCAAAGCCCGCCGCTGGCGTGATCTGATACCACGTCTGGTCGGTGAGCATCGGGCCCTGCTCGACCGCCTTGAGCGTTACGCCGTCCGGCTCGATCGAATAGCCAAACGCGTCCGCCTCCTCGAAGCCGCCGCCGAAGATGCTCAGGCCCGGACCCGCTGGCAGCGAGATCGGCTTGTCGAACGTCAGCAGGATCACGTTGTTCTGTGTCTTGGGCAGTGTGCCGTCGGCCACCGGCTCGCTGGCGACCAATGCCGGGTTGCCGCCGTGCGGGCTCTCGTCCGGCCCCGTGCCAGTGGGCGTGTACCCGCCGTTAGTCGTCAGCACGAACTTGTCCACGTTGGCCCCGTTTTCGCGCATCCAGATGTCCACTGCGTACACGCCCGCCGAGGTTATGCTCACCGTCAGCCGGTTCGTATAGCCGTCCTCGTTGATCCACCCGAACGTCGTACCCACCGTCAACTTCGGTGCCGTATCGTAGCTGTAGCTGAAGCTGACGTTGTCCAGACCGTAATGCACGCTGTCGGTGGTGCCGTCTACCCCGTAGCCGCGAATCCACAGGTAGTAGGTCCCCGTCGTCGTGAAGCTCACCATGTATCGCAACCGCGGCGAGGTGGCTTCGATGTCCGTGTCGACTCGCGTCTCCGGCACGGTTATCGGCAGGGCCGCCATGTACTCATCGCCCGAGGAGTCGTTGCCCGTCTGCAACTGCCACGTCTGGCTCACCCCGCCCGAGCCGGCCGCTATGTCGTCATAGTTCTCCGCCTCGAAGCAGACCAGCCCGCCGCTCTCCATGAACGCGTCCGGCAAGGCCACCACCAGGACCTGCCAACTCTCGGAGTCGCTGCCGCCAGCGTTGCTGGCCTGCGCCTCAAAATCGATCAACGCACCTGCGTCGCCCGCCGTCGGCGTCCAGCCGCTTACCAGCCCGTTCGGATCGATGCTCGCGCCGGCCGGGCCGGTCGGCAGCGTCCACGATACTCCCGTGCCCGCGCCTTGCGACAGACTCAGTTGCCTGACGTATTCGATGTCGACCGACGCGCTGTCCGGGTCGGGGGTGACTTCGTCGATCACCGGCGCTGGCGGCGCAACCACCGTTACCTGCCAGCTTTCGGTGTCGCTGCCGACGTCATTGGCAGCCTCCGCCTCGAAATCGAACATGCTGCCGACATCCGTCGCCTGCGGCGTCCAGCCGCTCACCAGGCCACTCTGACTGACGCCTGCACCCGGGGGGCCCGTCGGCAGCGTCCACGTGTCGACGTAGCCCTGAACGAGCGTCAGTTGCTCCACATATTCCACGCCCGCATAAACGGTATCGGGGTCGGGCACCACTTCCGCGATGATTGGCGCAACGGGGATGCCCTGCTCGTCCGCCCCCATGTCACACGCCAAGCCGACCGCACCTCGATAGTCACCGTCGAAGTCGTACTGGGCGTCGGCTACCACGATCCCTGCATCCAGTGCCGGGGTGGCCAGACCCGTAAGATGAAAATCTCCCGCGGCCGCGTCCACGAACCAGTCTGCCTGCACGACCGTTCCGACGTTGTCGACGATGTTACCCATCGCCGCGATGGACGCGGCCGTCCAGTCGCCGGTGGCCAGATCCTGCACGTCACCCCGGATGATATTGTTCGTGAACACCAGCCCGGTCGTCGGGGCGTCGCCGCCTTCGTCGTAGATCTGGATCGTGCGGTGGTAGGTAGCGTCATAGCCAAAAATCGTGTTGTTGTAGACCTTCACGTTGCGGGTGTGGTCGGCCTCAAAGCCTACCGAATTGCCCTTCAGGACCATGTTGTTGCGGATGATCGCGCCGTCGACGAGGTACGTGCCATCAGGATTGTACGGATTGCCCATGGCGATGCCGCGGGCGCAGCCGATGAACACGTTCCGTTCAATCAGCGGGTCTATCACGCCCTGCCATAGAAAGATAGCGCCGCGCGCATCACCGGCCGCCCCTTCGATGCCCTCATATACGCAGTCGCGGATGATCCAGCCCTTGGCCACCATGCAGTCGATGCCGCCGATGTAGTCATTCGGGTCCACCGGATGCCCGGGACGAGTCTGTCTGGCCTCGGTTTGCAGCAGGTAGCAGTTCTCGATCAACACGTCCCACATGGCGTCGCTGACGCTGCCCTTGGAGCCCTTGATGTGGCGCTCGCCGATGTTGAGCGTCTTGACGTTGCTCAGCACCGCTCGGTCGATGTTGTTCTCCCCATGGAGTTGGATGCCGTTTGCGTAACAGTCCGCCACCGTCAGATCCTGAATCGTAATGTCGTCGTTGACCAGGTGCACCAGGTTGTCCTGTGACCCGGCGCTGACGTTCATGCCACCGCCGCGCAGCACCACGTCTTCGCGGTTGCCCGTGGCGCCGCGGATCGTCACGTCGGCCACGTCGATCCACAGCGCGTTGGTCATGTTGTAGGTGCCCGCCGCCACCACGATCTCGTCGCCGGGGCTGCAACTGTTCACCGCGTTGGTCAGTGCGCTCGGCGTCGAGACGTTCCAGACGGCAGCCTCCGCCGCCACCCACAGACTCGAGACTGCCACAGCCGCCGCCGTAAACAACACGACCTTAGCACCCCTTGTTGCCACCTGACCGTTCATTGCTTTTACCTCATCAGCAATCACTTGCCGTCTCACAAGGTCGCACGATCATCCTCAGATCCGCACGTCGCCTGTGTGTGATGTCACGCATACCGAGACCCATTCGGCGCCACTCTTTGCCTGCCCTGGCGACGGAACGCTGCACCGGCCGACGCCCGTATGCCTCCAGCAGACGACCGGGCCGGCTGCGCCCTTCCCGCCGGGTACGGCGGACAACGGAGCGACAGGGGTTCGATGGCAAAGCACGCGGGACATGCTCCACCCCTCCATCGCCCGGTGGGTCCAGACCGAGCCCGCCAAGTTGAGATGTCTGCTGCTGATAGGATGGCGTCGATCTCCGGGCCGGCGCGGCAGGCAGGCTACCACGCCTGCCCTGTAGCCGTCGCCGCCCGCCGAAACGCACCCCCGGCAGCGGACAAGCTGAGTACATTGTACCGAATCACGTGCCAGGCAAGAAGGGCGAGGCCCCGGCTGGCACTGGGTGGCTGAACACCCGCCATGTCACCACTGGCGTGATGAAGGGAAGTTGCGCACTGGCGGCCGCGCCCGCGTGCAGCGGCCAGGCAAGCGCCGTCAGTGCCACCCCTTCCGCTCAGCTCTTGCGGCATGGCACAACGACCGCGCGGGCCACGGCGGAATCCATTCGAACCTCGCCGGCCCTGACCGGCCCGCGTGAGCAGCCGCACGCAACAGGAGTCCCATACGGGTGCGCACTATTGCCCACCCCAAGGCTCACCGGATGACTTGGTGAGAGGCTTTTTCCTATGCAGCAATCTAACTCTCTACCAAAAAGTAACTTACAGCACGCGCTTTCGCTGCGGCGAATTACCCATCGCTTGGCACAACGGTTGCACGAGCCCTTGGAAGGACGGAGGGGTTGGGCTGATGTGCGAACAGTTCATTCTGAAAGGAGGTCAGCGATGTTAGACATGTGCATCTGCAAGCGCGGGAATCAGGCCACGCTGAAACTGAGCGGACAGGTCGATCCGGCTATGGTGGAGATGTTTCGGCAACAGCTAGAAGATTTGCTGGACGACGGTTGCCGGACGATCCTTCTCGACCTTGCAGGGATCGATTTCATCTACAGCGAAGGGCTGGCAGTGATGATCGAGTTTGCCCTTCGACTGCGGGGCGAGGGCGGGCGGCTGCGCGTCGTGGCGGCCTGCGAGCGAATTGGTTCCCTGCTGGAGATCTGCGGGCTGACGGAACTGGTGGGCGTGCACACCGGGCCGCAGGCCCCCGCGGCCGTCTGCTGAGCACTTCATCGACCTTCACGTCATCAAGCGTAGAACGCAGGACGGCAAGGCTACGACGCTGAACCGGCACAGCCAAGTCACACGCAACTGACCGGTCCTTCGCGCAGCCAATCTTGCGACCGCTCGGGCATGGCTTACTCGGACCCGTTGCACCGGCACCGGCACCGAGCCGCATGTCGCGGCGGATTCCGGCGAACGGTTGCCGCGCAGGCGCCCAACGCGCGGCGCTGAGCAGCTCTGGTGGACACCGACTGGCGACCTTATCGGTCGCGGCGATGCGTCCGTCCCGCATCTGCGCATTACGTAAATTCACAAGGCGACTGCTTCGATACTCACTGTTGGCTGCGCCTCCCGTCTGTCCGCTGCGTAGGCGGGCGGGAGGGGCTGGCCGGAGGATCAGGCACGAGACCGACGAGGTCGGTGCGCACAGGTGTTCCAGACATGCTGAGCGGTGTTTTGTTTTCGGACGTGGCTCTGGTAGTGGCGGCAGCCGCAGCGGCGGCGGGCATCGGCACGGGCTATTTGATCGCTCGAGCTGTTCACTCGCGAAAATCACCTTTCGCACAGCTCCGCGATCACCTCACCACCGTCGCATGCGATGTCGAGAGCGATCTGACCAGGCTTCAGTTGGACGATTGCTATGGTGTGGTCTCCCAGGGCTGGAACTGCCTGCTCGAACAACTCGCCGAGGCCCGACGCGAGTTGGAGGGTCGCCAGCTGTCCAAGCAGGCGCACGAAACGTTGGAACGTTACCAGCTCAATTGGGTGCGGCACCTGCTGCACGAGATGCCCTATGGCCTGCTGATCCTTTCCCATGACCTACGCGTGGAATTCGTCAATAAGACGGCCCGTCAACTCCTGGGCAAGGACGAAGATGAGCTGATCGGTCAGCGGATCAGCGATTTGATCGACGAGTCGCTGGCGTGCCTGGCGTCGACGGGCTCGGCCATGATCGATCGCACCTTCGAGCTGAGTAGCCCGGCCGTGTCCCTGCGTGTGACCTCTCTGCGGCATGGCGACGCGCAGGGCGGCGACCAGATCGCGGTCTTCCTGCGGGACGTCAGCCAGGAGATGCAGGGCGAGCAGGCGCGCGATCAGTTCCTCTATCACATTACGCACGAACTGCGCACGCCGCTGACCAACATTCGCGCTTACGCCGAGACGCTCTCAGGCGGCGTGTTGGACGATCCCGATACGCTGCGCGAGTGCTACAACGTCATCGTGGGCGAGACGCAGCGTCTGTCGCGCCTGGTGGAAGATTTGCTCAGCGTATCGCAGTTGGAGGTCGGCTCGGCGCGCCTGGATATGAACGAAGTCAACATTGCACGACTGCTCCGGCAAGTCGTCGAGGACATGCAGGCCTCGGCGGACGAGAAGAATATCGAGTTGACCCTCGCCCTGCCGTCGAAGATCGCCACCGTCCTGGGCGACAAGGACCGGCTTGCCGTCGTACTGACGAACCTGGTCGGCAATGCCGTCAAGTACACTCCGTCGGGTGGGCGGGTCGAGGTGAGTTGCGCTGAAGACGGCGCGAGATTGCAGATACGGGTGGCCGACACCGGTCATGGCGTGGCACCGGAAGAGCAGGAGAGAATCTTCGAGAAGTTCTACCGCAGCGCCGACGAACGCGTCGCCCAGTTGCCGGGCACCGGCCTGGGCTTGGCCATCGCCCGTCAAACTGTTCAGGCCCACGGCGGGGCCATCGAACTGGAAAGTGAACCCGGGAACGGATCAACTTTTATCGTGTGGCTGAACGCGGGGAAAGCTTCGGCCGTCACGCGTTAGGGAGTTGACATGGCGCAGATTGTCGTAGCCGAGGACGATGTTCACCTTCTGCGCGTCGTATGCCTGTGGCTTCGGCGCAGCCACCACATCGTGCATGAAGCGCGGAACGGGCGCGAAGCACTGGAGGCGGTGCGCCGGCACCGTCCAGACGTACTCGTGTGCGACGTAAACATGCCTGTAATGGACGGCCTTGCACTGGTTGCGTCTTGTGCCGCGGAGGGCCTGCCGCGGATGGGCACTTTGGTGTTGACCTCTCGGTGCGATCAATCCCAGATTCTCGACCGTCTGGCCGAATACGGCGGCGCGCTGCACCCCAAGCCGTTTAGCCCGTCGAAACTCACCGCCGAGGTGGAGTCGATCCTTTCAGGCCGCGCGCGGACCGCGCACACCGTTGACCGGGCGGCGGGGGGCGACCGATGACCCGCGTGGATGACAAAACGCAGGCCCGCGAGGCCTCAACAGCTTGTGCGGCCGAGCAACCCTGGCTTGCCGGACCCGAGGCGGGTCTGGTCGGCGTCGAGCCACCGATCCTGCCGCATACCTGTATTCGGGAGTGCCTACCTTCGGGGAATGCGCCGTGCCCGCAGCTTCGCACCCTGATAGGCGATGGGGCCGTGCGAGGCCCCGGGCGCGTCATGACATGCGTCCGCGGACACGTGTTGGCTGTCTGCCCGGAGCCCGAGGGTGGCCGCGCCTTCATTCTGCTGCAGCCGACCGCCTTCGGCGAGGACCGGACGGAAGTCGACCTGATCGAACAGCGCGTACAGGGGATCCGCGCGTTACGCGAACACTTCGATCGCCTGATCCAGGAGGGGCACGGGCTCGCCCTGGAACTGATTCGTTGCTATGAGCAACTCAACATCATCTTCGACATCACCAAGCACCTCGTCGGTGTCCAGGACGTCACGCGCGTCAAGCTGCTGCTCATCGCCGAGCTGGCCAAAGCTCTGCTGTGCGACTGGGCTTGTTGCCTCATGAAAGAGCAAGAGCCTCTGTGGTGGTGCGCCGACGCCGGGAACGACAGAGCGACGATCCTCTCGTCTCTAAGTCGACGCCATACTGACAAAATCGACGCCGTAGTCCGTGACCGTTGCGTCGCCGCTGAGCGCGCCAGCGACACCGGCCGGCCCGGCCCATCGCTGATGTTCGGTCCGTTGACTGGCGAGGGCGGCAACGTCGACGTGGTCGTATTGGGTCGAAAAGTCGGAAGGCCCGAGTTCGATTCGGGCGACATGAGGATGCTGGACTCGATCCTCGGACACGGGGGCCACGCCATCGCCAACCTCCATCTGACCGACCGCCTGCGATCGCTGGCGAAGGAGGCCATCCGCGCTTTGGTCAGCGCGATCGAAAAAAAGGACCATTACACCAGCGGCCACTCCGAGCGGGTCGGGTTCCTGTCGCGCCTGATCGGTCAGCAGATGGGCCTGTCCTCTGCCGAACTCAACGACCTGGAGTGGGCGGGCCTGCTGCACGACGTGGGTAAGATCGGTATCAGCGACCAGATCCTGCGGAAGCCGGGCTCGCTTACGAAAGAGGAGTTTGACGTCGTCCGCCAGCATCCGCGTATGAGCTTCGACGTGATCAAACCGGTGCAGAGCTTTGCGGACGTATGTCAGATCGTGCTTCACCACCACGAACTACCTGACGGCACAGGTTATCCAGACGGGTTGAAGGGCGACGAGATTCCGCTGCTCGCGCGCATTCTGCATGTCGCCGACCCGT
>Ga0180437_10012129_pt1 | contig 10237 bp, 12 predicted proteins | sample SS_ome_4_FD_132410 | JGI IMG/M metagenome (GOLD analysis project Ga0180437, IMG submission 132410) | Hypersaline lake sediment archaeal communities from the Salton Sea, California, USA - SS_3_D_1 metaG | ecosystem: Environmental > Aquatic > Non-marine Saline and Alkaline > Hypersaline >... | reverse complement strand
ATTTTTTAGCGTATTTTTTATCTGCATCTGCAATAAATTTTTTAATCCATTTAATGTCAGAATACATCTCTCCCAACTTTTCTTTATCAATTTCCATATATTATAATTATTATTTATCTTCACGTTCTTTCCAATATTTAATAGCATCGCGAATTTCTTTCTTTTTATCACTTTTTTCTTTTGCAGTAAGTTCTCTACGTTTAGGTAATTTGATTTGCGTCTTTGGTTTAGAATAATCGGGATTTCGTCCTTCTTTCATTGCTAGTTTAAATTCTTTTTCATTTTCTAATTCTTCATGTTTTTCAGTTTTAAATCTATCTATATCTTCAACTGCTTGTCTTGGTATAAATTCACCATCATAAACCATCAAATCATCTATTTCTTCTTCTCCCATAATTTTAATTGCAGTTTTTTTATTTTGACTAGTTTCTTTTTTAAGCTTATTATGTTTAACTTTACGTTCTTTATTTTTTCCTAAAACACATGATGGACAATCATTTTCTTCTAAACCGCTTCCATTAAAATTATTATTATTATTAAAATGTTTATCCATATTTTCTTGCGTTGGTTCAAAATCTTGTGCATAACCACAAACATCACAAGTATATGTAGCAATTTTTATAATAGTTTTTGACATAATTAATTAAATTATTTTATAAAGCATCTTGTTGATAACTAGCTTGAACTAATCTAAGAACAGTTTGAGAAGCCACATTTGCATTACAGATGGCCGCTACTATTGGTGATTTACCATCACCATTTGGTAAATTAGTAGTATGAGTAGCTTTTAATGTACCTTCAACATAAAATACAATATTTGTACTAGCAGTAAGTTTTGCATAATATCTATCATTTCCACCAAATGTTGTAACACTCATATCTGTGGTTGTCTCTGCTACCCCCGTCGCATTATGAGCGTATGATGTCGTACTACTCGAAGCTCTATTAAATTCAAATCCATATACGTCTACATTAGTTGTATTAGCCGTACCGTTACTAGTAATTGCTTTGCCACATCCAACATAAATTTCATGATCTGTTCCTTCAATAAGTCTTACTTGTGTACAAAATTGAGAATTATCTGTTATTATTACTGGACTTGGATTAGAATCAGCATATAAAGTTGCGTAGCCAGCTTGTGTAGCGCTTGTATCCATTAAAACTCCTTGCGTACCAAATGTATTTGAACCACCATTTCCTGACGTTTGAGCAAATCTACCACTAGTTTCGAATATAGTAGAAAAAATTTGCTGGTCTGTAACTGATGGCGCAGCAGCATCAGCATAAGCAGTTGTAGCTAATTTAGTAGAATTATCATTTGCACTTTGTGTCGTAGCAGTTGTTCCATCAGGTAAATCGACACTTGACGTAACAACACCAGATCCGTCAGTTCTTAGAATACCATTTGCTGTTGTTAATTCAGAGAAAATATAACTACCTTTTGATGCATTTGAAGTAGTTTGTAATGTTAAATCATCACCTGCGTCTGTACCACCTACATAAGTTTGACCTCCTGAACGACCTACTAATAAACCATATTGTGTGTGATCATCATCAGATAATCCAGCGAGATTTCCATGGTCTGTAACAACTTGTCCACTTTCAGCTAATGTAAAAGATGATGTTATTACTGTTGCTGATGCAGCCGATTTTTGAACTACAATACGGCCTATATAAATACCGAAATCTCCTAAGAAAGAAGGAGGCGTAGGTACATCTTCATTTTCAGCAACAGCAGCCGCAGCAGCGTTAGAAGTACCATACTGCATATGTAATCCTCCATCTTCATCAAGATAGAAAAATCTTGTACCGTATCTATTATTTGTAAGAGTAGCTAAAGCACCACCATCCCAATATTGAGTATTGTCATATTGGGTCTGTGCAGAAGCATCAGCCGTAGTAGATGCACTTGAGTTCCATACATCAAAAGTGTCCGCACCGGAAGTATCTATCGCTGATGTTGTAATTCTTGACCAAGCTTCATAAAACACACCAGCCGTAACAGTCACATTTCTTGTTCCTGTTTCCCCTAATACCATACCCGAAGTCCGTAAAGCACCATCCTTTTCATAATTCATCTGCATTATACGTCTTGCAACATCATCCAATTCCTGTCTGGTTTCTTGAATAAATACAGTCGTTCCCATCCTATAAACTTTTCCTATAATTATCTGCGTATGCAAATCAAGCGTTGTCCAGTCAGTCGTCACCCCTTCCTGCGGAGTTCCGGCATTGTAATCAATATAAACCCAGTTTATTGAGTTATCCGTAAGTGACACGTTGGTCGCACCAGCATAATCAAAAAATACGTTCGCACCAATAACCGAATCGGTCGTTTTTAAAATACCCTGTCCAGCAGCTATATCTATTTCTCCTGAACCACTATCAGTAATTGTAAATCCATTGACTACACCTGCAGATTGAGTAAGATTTGACCAATCTTGTACATCATCATAAGTTGGAGTACCTAATTCTGTCAAATTTATATTAGTACCAAGAACCGTTCTACCAGAATCTCTAGGACTCAAATTAGTTCCATCATCTGTCCATTCGGACAACATTGAAGCTGATCCACCCATAATATTATTAATTAAAAATTAAAATTACCAGATCGTAATTGTAAGATTGGTATAATTATTTCCTGCGCTCGCATTTTTACCTTGAACTGTAGCAGTATTAGATATTAAAATATCATCAAATACTTGAGTAGAACCCGCAACAATATAATAATGATCTGTAGTACCTGAGTCTATTGAAATAATTGCATCATTACTACCTTTTAATGAAACATGCATATTATGCCTATCAGCTGAAGCAGTTACTACTGTTGTATAAGTATCTGCACCTGCGGCATCAACTCCGTAAGCTTGCGGTGCATTACCAGCAGATTCACTTGTGACTTTTAAATTACCATTTACATCATATTGATTAATTACTGCATCTCCATCAGCATAAGTTGTAGCTGACGCTCTATATTCACCTCCAACATTTACTATATCTGGCGTAGCTACTTGAGCTGAATCATCCGTCGCTATGGGAGATTTAGAACCATCTTCATTTACAAGGAATGCAAATGGAATACCACTTAATGTTGAAGCCGGTCTAGCTGCTTGTCCTTCAGTAACTGCGTTAGGTAATGCAGAACCATCAAAATCTTTAGCTTCATATAAAGGCTGTATACCATGATCTATAACTGTGGAACCATGATCTCCTAACGTTTCGCCACCTAATTGAATTAAATTTGTATCACTTCCTCCTGATACAGCTTTAACGGCAGAAGCCCAAATATTATAAGTAAGATCTTCACTTGCAGTAGTTGAAGCTCTAACACCTATAATTAATCCTCTCATATAATCAATACAATATTGACCATTCGAAAATCCTTGTACCGCTTCCATAACTTCTTTCCAAGAAGAAGCATATTCTTTTGGATGCTGTACTTCTTCAGTGAATGCAGTTCCAGTACCAAATACTAAAGATCCATCATATCTAAAAATTTCGGCTTTAGCTAAACTTGTATTATCAAAACTTGCTAAAGTACCTACCCAGTTTTGATTAACAACACTAAGGCGATCATTATATACATCAATTGTATAGACATCAGCACTTTCTGCTATGCCTCCAATCCAACCATATAAAGAAGCACCTGTCGTATCGGTAATCTTTAGTATAAAACGTTTTACTTCATCATCTTGAGTTTCAAACATTTCCTCAAGATCGAATCCACTATCTCTAATCACCGCATCTGCACTACCAGCAGTCTCAGTGACTGAAACAAAAGTAGAAGCGTCACGTCTATTTTGAGTTGAATATACTAGGTTATCTTGATTTCCCCAGTACGAACCTACTCGACCACTTTGTTCACCAACGATTGGTTTGAAAACGGTTTCAATAGTAGCTACAGCACCGGCGATCTCTTTACCTTTATATTCAACTGAGCTATCAGTTTGAGAAACAAGTTCTTGAGCCTCAATACTATCAACCGGTAACGGTTGTTGAGGTTTAACAGGTTCTTTATACTGATTGACTACTTGTGCAGTTTCACCCATAATATAAAAAATTAAGAATTAATTTCCGCTGTTTCTAACTCTTGCTGTTTTTTAGTTATTTTCTTTTCAATTTCTTCTTTTTGTCTATTAAGGATAATAAGTTCTGCTTCAGCCCATGGAACATATTTATCATCTATGATTCCAAAAGGTTTTCCGTTAATCCACACGGGCGCAATTTCAAAAACGGTTTGCCTACTACGACTATTTATTTCAGCGGCTTCTTTTATCCTTTTAGCTTCATCATCTTCTTCCACTTTGACTTCAGCTACTACAGGTTTTGTTTTAAGAGATTTTTTAAGTGCTTCAGCGGCGCTAGTGACGACTACCTCTTTAATATTATTTTCTTCTTTATATCTTTGTATTTTTTCCTGTAATAAATCAGCAGACCAACCCGTAAAAGGTTTTTTGCCTGTAATATCTTCGTATTCTTCACGAAGTTGTTTTCTATTCATAATATATAAATTAAATTATAAAAATAATATTATCCTTTACCTGCAAATCTTCTTTGAGGTCTTCTTCCACGTCTTCTATTAGGAGTTAATCTTCTTCTAGGAGATTTCCTACCTCTCAAAGGAATAGGTCTTTTTCGCGGAGTTAATCTTTTTTTAGGTTTTACCGCTCTTCCAAGTCTTTTACCAATTCCGCCAGTAGCTTTTCCTAATACTTTACCTGCTCCTCTAGCAAATTTACCTATTCTACTTTTAGGTTTTGGTTTAACTCTTCTACCTAAACTTGGGTTGCGTTTTTTTCTACGAAGTTCAGATTCACGAACAACAGAAGCGGGATCTAATTTTTTTTGTCGCCTTACTGTTCTTCTCTGTTTAGCAAATGGACGTGTTGCTTGACGAGCAAATTTAGCAGCAGATGGCCGTTTAACTCTTCTGCTACTAGCTTTTAAAGCTCGTCTAGCTTTTCTTGGTTTAGCAACACTAGTTAATTTTCTTTTAGGAAATTTAATTCTCGGCATAATATTATAATTAGATAATAATCTTCATTGGAAGCTCAAATAATTGAGCTCCCTAGAAAACTATTTATCTTCAGCTTCAACCTCAGGGGCTTCAACTTCAACAGATTTTTTAGTTTTCTTACTTGATTTAGTCTTAGATACTGGTAGCAAATGTTCGTATTCATCAACACCACATTCAACTAAATCGGAGTTTCGATGTATTCCTACATCTGGAAATTCTTTACACATAGTTAATTGAGTTATTCGGCTTCTTCTTCACGCATTTGTCCCCAATAGATTTCTCCTACACCTTCGCAATGAGTGCAATCCCTTTCAACGGTATTAGAAGGTGGACTTGCATCCAATACCTTTCCATCGCCACCGCATCTTGGGCATTGTTGATAAATGTTGTAGTTATCAGCCATTATATAAAGTTAATAAATTAAGCCATTTGAGTAGATTCACCACCGGCTGCATCGGAAGCAGGATCGGCAGAGAATACCCCAGTAGTATCAGATAAAGCAGTAATACTTACAGAAGCGCAACCTTTAAGAATAACTGAGCCTTCAGTTTGAGCAGCGCCAAATTCTATACCAACGTCAGGATCAGCAGCGGCTAACAAACTGTTATAGAACAAGCAATCCTTAAAGTACATTAAACGCTCAACGTCAGTTGCATTAGCACCGTAAACTAAATTGTTTGCAGCATTTCCACATTTTCTTGCAAAAATGCAACCTTCGAAAGTAACATCACGTGCTTTTTTACCAGTAGCAGCTGTACCACCTGTAACTAATACACATGGTCTAATAATAGCTCCAGAAAGAGCATTTGCGGTAGAACCAATATAACAATTAAGATAATGTGAACTATCTCCATTGGCTACAAGCTCAGCAGCACCAGTAACATCTAAATCAGTAGATTTGTAAATTTCACAATTACTCATAAATGTATATTCACCACCATCTAGGAAACAGTAGATTCCTTGAGCAACAGTGTTATTATTTATGAATTTAATATTATGAAAAGAACATCTCACGCCAGTGCAAAGTACAGTACCTAAGTCAGTAGCGGCTGTAGTTACTCCTAAGGAAACTTTGGCATTTTGACCGTAGCGTCTTCCGCCACCAGATCCATCCATTCCCCAGAAGTGAACACGGTTTTTAGAAACTGTAAGCATTTCTGTTAAAACGTGAGTTGAATTACCCATAAGAACAATGACATCATCAGCATTAGAAGTAGCTAGCGTATATGCTTGATTAATAGTTTTTAAAGGTTCATCAATATCGGTACCATTATTACTATCACTACCACTACCGTAGTCAACAAAGTAATAAGTACCTTTTGTAGCAGGTAATCCTCCACCACCTCCCATAACCGGAATACCGTAGCTGGAGATTCCCGCTGGGAAATTTGTAACAGTCATAGTTATAAAAGGTTAAGAGGAATAAGATGCACCATCACCTTTAGAAGCCCACATTCCTCTCCAGTCACGGTTACCAACTTGATATCTAGCAGAAATATCAGTAGTGACATTTTTGTTAGAGTCAGTAATGTAAGGTTTTCCTAGAGACAGAGCTCTACGATTGAAGAATATAGCAGGTGATTTCATTGAGTCAATAAGGAACCAAGCTGTATCACTACCATCATTTTGAGAATTAAGCCACTTAGAAGAAATAACTGTAGCTAAACCATCATAAATATTGATGTCATTATTAGCTGTATTAGATCTAAGTTTACCGTTAGTAATGATTTGAGCTGTTTTTTCCAAAGAATCTGGAACAAGTAAAATAATTTTACCAGAACCAATATTCATAGGAAGATCCTTATCATCAGTTTGACGCCTTAAAGCTTGACGACCAGTTTCAAAGTTAATTTCAGTTAAAGGAAGACCATTGGCATTCGCATTAGACTGAGTCGTATTTGAAGTAGTCGTTTCTTTAATTGGGTGAACGGTAGACGCAAATGGTACACCATCACCGTAAAACGACAAATGATCAGGCAAAGAAGCTTGAGCAGTAAACGCATAATTAAATAAATCAAATGCATGCTTATTAATAGTTTGTTTACCACCAACTAAAAGATCAAATGCTTCGTCTAACTTGCGATTTACAATTCTATCTTCAATATCTTCTTCCGTAACAGTTACAGAAGATGTATATTTAACGAAGTTGAATTGAGTTTGATAAGTAGCAGCACGAGAATCTGATTTATAGTCTTCTCCTTCATCAGTAAGTTGCAAGTAACCAATACCAGTTTTACCTGCTATTGTTTCTCTTGCTGAGGTAGATTTTTCATCTTTCCACAACGCTGTTTTTTGATTTGCTTCAACGCCAAGAGCAGAATCCATTGCAAGGGAATAAGCTTGATCCGCTTGATTCATAACATCATATAAATCAGCAGCCAACCCCTTGATAAATCTGTCACCTAGTGTTGCACGTGTTTCTATAACACTCATAATAAATAGGGGTTAAAAAGTTATTCCAGAACAGACATTTCTTCTGGCATGGCTAAACTAACTATCAAACGAGTACTATCTTGAGGATCAACACCATGAGAATAAAAATTCGCAGGTGTTCCAATAGTACGAGTTGCTGTAGTTTCAAGCAAACGTCCGTAATCTGTATTAGCACTATCAATATCTATTTTACAACCAGGATCTCCACTATTATTAGTCGTATCAATTGTTCCACTTACTTCAGCAGAATAAAGTGAATCGACCGATGTGTCGATCATAGCATAATAAGTAAGATCAGTCGTATTTGTAGCTGCAGTAGTAACTGATGAAGTATCTGGACTAATAGCTGTACCAGCTACATTAGCTCCTTTAACAGGAGGCAATGTATTACCATTGGTAATAGCATGCACAATACCTTTAATAGGTTGAGCAGCAGTAGGATTAGTAGCAGATCCATTAGTATATACTTCAACAGCATCACCAACGGCTACAGTAATAGAGTTATACAATAGCACTTCTACAAGATTACGTTGAGCCCCATTTCTAGAGCCGACATATCTTAAAGCCATAGTAACTTTGAATTAAAGAATTAAGAATAGAGATGCGTCTTTTTGAATTCCTTCATTTTTTCAGCATCCCATCCTTTTTCTTTCATTATTTCTCGATCTTCGTCAGTAAATTCGCTGTCTTTAATTTCGCCTTTACCTCCTAGATCTGTATTAGGTGCAGGTGTTTCAATTTCTTCGTCAGGAAAATGGTGTTTGTAAGCCATAGAAAGAAGATCCTTAGAATCTTGAACAGTATCAGGATTCGTTTTGGAATAAGTTTCCATAATCTTATTATATTTTGGAGAACCTACTGAGATTTTTTGGTCAATAAAAAATTGAACCTCATAATCATCAATCTTTTTCTTCTCCTCACGTACCTTTTCTTCACGATAAACTTTTCTGGCTTTAGATTCAACATCTACTTCAGCTTTTTTGTCGTCATCTTCTTGACCGACAGCTTCAGCATAAGTTGTACCCCAGAAATCTTCACATATAGTGTCAGCCATCTCTGGATCATCCTTAGCAATCTCATGGATTTTAGAAGCGTCCTTTGCGACTTCTATCTTCTTATCCGCGAGCTTTTTTTCTGCTTTGATACGTTGGTTTTCTTTCGTCAACCTAATCGCTTCTTTAGCAGAATCAGAAAATTTGTTTTTATAGTCCACCTGCTTGTCGTCAAGGTTTGAATCATCCTTTTTACCAGAATCATCGTCTTGCTTTCCTCCCTCGTCGACATCGTCAAGGTTTGAATCATCGACTTTTTTGTCGTCATCGTCCTTGTCATCATCGGTTTGAGTCATATTATAAAAATAATGAAATAAAAGAGGAGAGATTACTCTCTCCAAAGGATGAAGGAGACATTTAAAAAGGACAGCGAGAACCTTTTTAACGACAGATGTCTTTACTGATGTATTAAACACCTATCACTTATCTCTTTCACCCATTGGAAAGAGCAGGGTTTTTCTCGCTGTCCTAATTTTAAAGGATCATTATTTATTGTCTATTTTCTTTGGTTTTGCTGTTAACCAGTCAATAGATTGTTTTTTTCTTGTTTGTTCTGCTAATTTTTGTAATGCGCTAAGACAATCATACCAATCTTTACGTCTCTGATGATCTCGTGTTGTCAAGGAATTAAAACTTTCGGATAATATATACATCTTCATTGTCTCTGCAATTCTTTTTATATGATCACCGTGGCGCTCCAGCCAATCAATATCTGTCGAGCTCAACCCTATATTATCACGTTTTAGTGATCTTTTAAAATAAAAATTATCTATAATTTTTTTAAACCAATTTATCATGCGGTTTCTACTTCTTCTTCACGTTGTAAATTCATGCCAGCAACTTGTGCTAATTGATCACGATTATTACGCTCTGGCTGTACTGAAGGTTTAGGAGGAAGTGGAAGATCATCAAGAACTTTACCTCTAACATCTTCTTGTTCTTTAGCATCTGACTCTTTTTCAAAGAATTTGTCTGGATTTGATCCTGCGAGTTCAATTAATTCTTCTAATGACATATCTATAAACTTATCTAATCTTTCTGCCACGTCAGGTCGCACTTGCATCAATTGGACTACTCCATTAAAGATTTCTTGATGTTTTAGACGTTTTAATTGTTTAAGAGATGTAGAAGTAATAGGCGTTTCAACTTCGACATCAATATTTGACATAATTTGATCTGGTTGTAACTCTAAAAAGTCAACAAATCCATCTTTTTCTTCAAAAGTAATACCTCTTTCTTCAACTTCGCCTTCAGGAGTTACTCCTTTAACGGTTTTTATCTTTTTATCACGAATTGGTATAGTTCTTAATTTAGTATTACCAACTATTTTACGTCCTGTCGTTTTTGATAAGTAAAATTGAATATAAGCCAATCTCAATCTTGCCATCCTGACCAAGAAGTAGTTATAAGCGTTAATAGTAACTGCAAGAGACTTTAATCTATTAACTTCACGTATTTCTTCTTGGCCAAGAGTTCTGGCAAGGTCTCCTTGAACAGAATAAGCGTCAATCCCTGTAATCATTGTCGCATCCTGCTGCAAGGTGCTACGTAGATTAAGTAAACCTTTGTCTGATTGTGGAGGAGTAGACCATTGGAAGTTTTCTCCATCCATACTTAAAATTCTACCAACTCCATTGATTATTTGATTATCATCTATTGATGTTTCACTACCCATTAATAAAGTATTTGTAGAACTTTCTCTTATTAAGTCTATAACTTGATTGCTAATAACATT
>Ga0180437_10012127_pt1 | contig 10238 bp, 14 predicted proteins | sample SS_ome_4_FD_132410 | JGI IMG/M metagenome (GOLD analysis project Ga0180437, IMG submission 132410) | Hypersaline lake sediment archaeal communities from the Salton Sea, California, USA - SS_3_D_1 metaG | ecosystem: Environmental > Aquatic > Non-marine Saline and Alkaline > Hypersaline >... | reverse complement strand
TACGCTACAAGCTATGTGCCAACAACTTCAGCAGCTCTCACACGTCTTAAAGACGAGTTAGAATATACTGGTCTAGACGGTAATATAGTAGATAATCAAAGAAGAAGTGTGTCAACAGATATTTTGTTTCAGGATTTTAACACAGGTACCACAAGAAGGCTGGTTGGTCTGAATGACGGTGGTTCAAACAACGATAGAGTTCTCATGTATTTACCGTCTGGTCCTGCAGGTGTTATGAATGTGGTTAGTAGAGCTACTGGTGAAGATAATGGTGACAGAGGAACTGTTACTGATATTGTTGACGGAGAAAAGCACACTATTACTATGTTCTGTGAGGATGATAATTTAGTAGGAGATACAGACGGTATTAGTAGTCTTCCTGATGAGTCTTGCGGTATGCCGTCATACTTAGATCGCTTTGATATTGGATCAGATCCTGCATCTGCAATTCAACAGCCTAATTGTTTACTCCAAAACCTCCGTATCTACGGTTATAGACGAGAAGATGATTAAAGGAGATATTAAATATGGTTATTAGACGACATGGAATTATTGGCGGCCCGCGACAAAGGCCGCCTGTGTCTAGAAAAGTACAACAAAAACCTATAGTAAAAAAACATACGGTAGATGTTATTGTAGTTGATTCTTCTGATGTTGATGTTGTAGTTATAGAACCTGAAGACGAAGAGATCTTTGATGAGATTCTTGAAGAAGATAAACTTGAAGTTTATACTCCTGATGATTTGTTTGAAGAGTTTGTTTGTGAGTGTGGGTTTGTCGCCAAATCAGAAAGAGGCTTAAAGTCTCACAAACGTTGGAAGCATCTAATTACTGAAGACTCTGAGCTAAAGCAAGAAGAGTAGTAACATCTGATTCTAGGGTCGTGACCCTTGCCTCAAGCCTCCTAATCTGTTCATTAGCCAACATAGTCAATTCTTTTAATTGGTTTTTACTACCCGCGCCATCAATTAATGTTTTTAATTGTTGAGTAGTCTCTTCAGTATTTTGTAATCTTGTTTCTTCGTCGAGCGTTAAAGCCATTTTATCATACCACCTTTTTAACTGATTGTATCACGTACTCTACCTCTTCGTCAGTCATATCTGTACTCGAAGGAAGGCATATTGTTTTTATATAACATTCATAACTTTGCATATCTCCATAGTATATATGTTTTATAAATGGTTCTTGGTTTTCGTTGGGATGAAACAGTGGTCTTGTTTGTATATTTAGTTTACTAAGGATTTTGTGTGCATCCTCAAAGTCAAGATCACTCTCTATAGAATTTAACCAATTGTTTCGATATTTTGCATGTTTTACGTTTAGCTCGGCGCGGTACATATCATGAATATGTTTCTTTTTCGCTAGTATCTCATCTATCATTTCTAATTGAGACAATACTAGTGCAGCATTAATACTAGACATTCCCATGTTAAACCCTGACTCGTTGTGTATATAGAAGACCTCATCATCTTTCGCTTGGAGCGATAAATATTTTAATCTTTGGGCCATTCTCTTACTGTTGGTTAAGAGTATTCCTCCCCCGCCGCCAGTAATCATTTTATTAAAACTAAAAGATATCATCCCTACTTTACCAAAGGTACCAGCATGTCTACCTTTATAGTTTCTAGTTCCTAATGCCTGTGCAGCATCTTCTATTACAGGTACTTTATATTTCCGGGCGAGCTTCATAATCTTAGGCATATTACATAAATTACCTAGCATATGTACAGGCATTATGGCTTTAACACAACTCTTACCATATGCTTCATCTTCATCCATGCACAGTGCTTGATCAAGACTATCTATATTCATATTATAATCTTCATCACAATCTACAAACACTGGTTCTGCACCAGTGTGCACAACGGCATTTACTGTCGCTACAAACGTCATAGAGGGTACAATAACTTGATCCCCAGCGCCAATACCCATAGCCTTGAGGGTTAACCATAGCCCTCCAGTTCCAGATCCAACTGCCACTGCATACTTTGCTCCAGTATATTCAGCCATCTTTCTTTCCAGCCGCGCAACCAATGGACCAGAATAAGATATCCACCCAGATCTTAAACATTCACTTATATACTCATTACCCTCTTCTAACTTATATGGTCTTAATAGTTCTATCATCTCCACAGTCTCCTCTGCTCGGCGGATACCAATTCTATAACAGACTCTAATTGTAAATTACTCCATCTATAGTACTCTCTCATATCAGATAATACACTATCACTTATTCTTCTTTTATTAGTTGTTCCCTTCCTAGAGTGTTTAGGTGTAATGTTACATCTACCTAAACCTAAGAACTGAAATACCTTAGAGGTTTCATATACAGGCAGAGAGAAAAAGTCCTCAGAGAATATAACATGCAGTCTTTCTTCAGATCGCATGCCTAACATTTCAATAAGGTTCTCTAAGCGGTGTACATAAACACCGCGTTCAATCAGGTAATAGTCCTCTTCAGTGGCGCAGAACCAATAATCCTCCACTGTAGGATACCTATCTCTAAACACTCTATCTATAGATGCCTTATGATTGTAATGAGAGATAAGCCTATCTACAGGATTACGTAACATAAGAATAAGCTTCACATCTTTCATGACGTCTAGAATGCGATCTGTGGCTGTTTGTCTACCAAAGTATGTAGGAGACGCTTCACCTGTAATAAAGCCTTCAGGGCAGGAAGGGAAGCACTGCTGGTACCAATCCCACCCCTTGTTATATTGTTTATCAAAGAACCTTATCTCTTTAACACCAAGGGGTACAGTAGCATCAACTACTGTATCATTACCATTGCCATTAGACGGTAAGATGTTTGGATGTTGTATTAGATTATCATATAAAGAGGTAGTTCCACATTTAGTTTCGCCGATAATTAAAAAATTAGGTAATGGCATTATTATTATCCTTTTGTATGGATTGGTTTTTATTTATTGTTTTGTTTAAATATTCTACAATTCAAGTCTTTTATAATTTGTCTTACTGCAATATCGTGACCAACACTAGTGTCAATTGCACGTACATGGTCTGTTGTCCAAAACAATCTTTTCATATTGAACATACTACCTTTTCTTGGTCTTAACAAAATTAAAGGTATTGTTCCACCACTAAGTAAACAGTTGTATATAGAGTTGTTAGCCACCACACATTCTGAGTGAAAAGCCAACTTGGCACTTACTCTAATATTAGATTTATTAACTAAATTAATAACATTATCTCCGTCAAAATCAAAGATCTCTTGTCTTTTTATAGTAATATGTGTACGTTGCTTCTTGTGAGACCTTCCAACAATAACAACATTACATCCAAAATTATCTATAATTTCTTGTACTAAAATTTTGTAGTATTTTTTTGACAAAGAGATTCTTCCTATATCAGTAGAGAATGGATGTAACAGTACAAACTTACCTTGATCTGTAACTTCCTTTATCCGTCTATCATCTTCTTTTGTTGTGTATATATCCAACTGCTTTTCTCTCTTGAGTTTAAGTTGTTTTGCTGCTGTGGTAATTTTGACAAAACCTTTGCCAGCTTCATTATGTTCTTCTACGCTAGAACATTTGTTATCAGTTGGATTGCGCCAAGGAAGAGTTTTAATAACGTCAATTAAAGGGTGGAATCTAAAAAAGTTTTTTATAGCAATAGGTATAGCAGTATGTGATATTAATTTAATAATACAGTTTGGATCGTGCTTTTTCATAGCAGTTATATAAGAAAGATCGGGGTGGCCTATATGCTTGCCAAAATACTGTGTAAAATGATCTCCTAAACCACCTGTAGCATGAGCATAATATTTATTTCGTTTTGGTAAACTCTTCATATTTATCAAGTGCCCTTTTAAAACATACATTTCCGTTTTTGTTTTTAGCGTTAATAGCAATACATTTTTTATGCCAAGAAAACCTATTGGATCTTCGGCGCATAAATTCTTTGTATCCATTAGGACCAGTAAACATAATCATTGGTACTTGTTTTTCCCATGCTATACAGGAGTAAGCCGACCAATTACCAATAAAACACTCAGCAGATTCAGTAAGTTTTGCTGATAGTCTTGTTGATATTTTTCCTACTAAATTGTATACATTAGGCATATTCCTGATATTAAATGATTCACGTATGTTTTTACTAGGAATAACTTTAAGTCTTTTCCCGCGAATATAACTTCCACCAAGAATAACAATATTACTGTTTGTTTTTATCTTAAGAGATTCTACTAATTTATGATATTTCCTGCTACTTATTGGCATTCTGCTTATGTCACCAGCAAATGGATGGATAACAATAACTGGTTTGGATGTAATTTTATCAAATTTATCCTGTTCTCTTTTGTTAAGTATCATTGTAACTGGCTGTGATTTATATCTGTTATCAAAAAAACTTGGGTCAACAAATCTACTGTTTGACTTTTTAGCAAATTGTTTGTATGGCGGGTGCTTATGATTCCACTTAGTATTAACAAAATTTACATAACTAAAATACTTAAAAATATCAATAGCGTATTGATTATGGCTACATATGTATATACTAATATCATAGTCTTTAGATGCATCTTTCACTCTACTGAACCATCCATTGTTCCTATATATGGTTCTAAAAATATCACCGAGTCCATATTGTAAACAGTGATGCATCGGCAAGGCTATTTTTTCTCTAGCCATCTATCAACCCAGGAAGATACTTGTTAATAATTTCTTGTGAAAATTCATATTTTTCTTTTTGTTCCCCAGCAACCAGTAATTCTGACGGCATATCATCTAACACCCTTATAGGAGAACCAATATAAATACCAGGTAAGATAATATCTTTCACGACAAGAGTGCCTCCACCTATAATAACATTCTTACCTATAGTAATACCAGCCATAAGCCAGCAGGATGCCCCTATAACCGATCCATAACATATCCTAGTAACCATAAAGTTAGACTTTGCTTCTGGCCTACAGTGTGTCACATGCTTCGTGTGGTTGGTCATTACACCTGGACCAATAAAACAACAGTCTTCAATAATAACTGACTTAGAGATACATGCACCTGTTCTAATGTTTACATTGTTACCAATAATACAAGCACCAGTAGTACAACAGTTGTCAGCTATATCTACATTGTTTTTAATGCGCGTACCACTTTTAAGTACTACATTGTGACCAAGTTTTACGTTGTCACCTATAACTACATCGCTTTCAATAACAACGTTCTCACCATAATTAAAATTATTACCTATTTGATTACTAAAATCTATCATATTATTTGACTTTCTTAGCTGGACATCCAATAACTGTTATATTCTTTTCGGTTATATCTTTTGTTACTACCGCGCCAGCACCAAGCGTAACACCAGCAGCCACCTTAACACCAGGCAGTACACTAACATTCATACCAAATGCACAACCTTCTCCTATTACAGCGCCACCACCAATAACACATCCAGGACCTACAGCAGCATATTGTTCTATAAAAGCATCATGACCTATAATAGCTCCAGTGTGTATGTGAGCAAAACACCCTATAGTAGCATTATGCATAACATACGCTCCGTGCATAACTACCGCACCGTGTTTTATACAAGAACTATAAGCAATATTACCATCTTCAATAGTTGTAAATTTTTCTGCTCCTAGTTTTTCAACAAACTCTTCTCTGTATTTTGGATTAAAGACACCGAGTGCTAAACTATTGGTTTTACATATATGTGCAAGATTAAATTCAAAATCTGAATCCGCCATACAGTATGTACTACCACCAGGATTAATATCTATAAAACCACGACCTATAAACTTAAAATTAAAAACAAAACTAGTCTCTAAAACTTTAGAGAGTGAACCTCCACCAACGATATAAACAGTATTATTATTCATTTAACTCCTCGAATATTTCATTGATAGAATCAACAATATCAACTCTTAATTTATTTAGGCTCACGACTTGATCTAGCAGATCTGCTTGCTGTTGAGTAGGTTCGTCAGAGAATTCCGCGATCTTCTCTTCTATGTGCCAGATCTTTAAATGTACAACTGCAAGTTTATCTACCAATTCCCCTATAGAATATCTAAGCATCATCTTCTCCTTTATAATTTACTTTGGTTTCGTTAGCACCTATACCAAAAGCTTCATCAACAGACCATCGAATGGCAGAACGTTTTCCATTTAGCCTACGTACTTCCATTGCACACTCAACGCGATTTTTAATATCTGTATCTTCTTTATCGCGGCGAACACCAGTAATACCTTTAAACTTTGTAGCATGATGCCAAATTCTACAGTTGATATCAATTAATTCTGCTATATGTTCTCCAACTAAAACCATAATAAATCCTTGTATCCTATATCTTCTAATTGTTTTTTTAGATCGTCTTGTTTTCTAAGGTACTCAAACTCTATACCAAGATGCTGTCTAACAACACTCTTAGATTTCGCCTTAATACCATTCTTAATAATCTTATGAAATTTCTTACTATCTTGACTTTGGGTGTTTATTCTTTGTGTTATATTTGTTGGCTTCCATGCGGCAATTGACTCACGTACCTTTTTTGTAAGATTCAAATTACAATATTTAAACATATCACAGGCAACATCTATTTCTTTTAGGTCTACAGGCAATAAAAATGTTTTACCTAGTTTATTAAGTTCCAGACATTCTTTTATAACAGCTACTTGTCTCTTTGCTTCTTGAAGCCTACGCCATTTTATAATTTGTATAGGATATGTCTTATTGTATATTGAGCGCCACATTACTGTATTCATAGCCAACAAAGGATCTCTTAGTGTTGTAACAACAGGAGTATTGCAACTGTTATTCTTAATCATATTGTATATTGGTTGGTCTGGCACAACGTGATGGGAAGCAATAAATCTGCATTTGTCACCAACAGTTGTGGTTACAACAACAAGACCTGCAAGTGCTTGATTTGTATTAGTGTGTTTAGAAATATTATGTTGATAGTCATTATATGTTTTTCTTACACTTTTTAGTGAGGTATATGAAGATGCCAATAATGCACGACAAAACATCCCGCCAGTATGCATAACCGTATGTAATAATATTTCTTTCATACAAACCAGACCTTTTACATATGTTTAGATATTTGCGATATAGTCTTACTTATTATTTGGTCAGTAATATTGTCAGTTATAAAAGTCTTATTAAGAAGTGCACCTTTTTTAAATTTTCGTACTTTGATTTTATTTAAAAACGTTGTAGCTTTTTGTGTTGTGTAAATAACTGTTGGTTTGCATAATGACATACCAACAGTAGTATGACATGACCAAGTGCCAATAACACAAGCAGCATTAGATACAAATTTAGTCCCAAGAGGCAACGTACTTGTATTAACAAGGTTTATAATTTTATCTGATTTGTAACAAAAATCTTCGCTAATAGTAGAATTAATTTGTGTACCATCAGTTAATATAGCTTTTTTATTAAACGACCCACCTAAAACAATAGATCTAAGACCAGTATTTTCATATATTTTTTCAGCTAACTTAATATATTTGCTATCGTGTACTGGTTTTCTAGTTTTAATACTTGCATATGGATGAATTACAACATATTTTCCATTTGTTTCTTTTATAATTCTATTGTAAATATCTTTTTCTATATTATTTAAATAAATCTCATTAGTTTTTTGTTTATAGTTCTGCACATTTGTTCTTACAAAGTCATCTAAGTCTTTGTGTGATGTAATATGTTTCAAAATATATTCTTTTACTTTAGCATTAACAGTGTTGACATTTCGTAAAGTAGGTATACGAACAACCTCATCTATATATGGATTAGCAGATACAAGAGATGCAGATGCAGTATTACCAGACATTACAATTGCACGTGTAATAATATTTGGGTTGATTTGTTTAATTGAAACAAGTTTATCCCAATGCATACTACCTTTACCACATTTACCTTCTGCAATAATGTTTTTTATTCCTCCACCTCCATTAAGATATGCACATGTACAGTCCCCATATCCACCATAAAGCCACATATATATACTATTTGTCATGAAAGTATCTTTTGTTTAATTGTTTTTAATATCATGATTAACCATCCTATATACAAGCTGTTTGAATGTTGTCCTAGATTCCCACCCAAGAATTTCTTTCGCCTTCGACGCATCACCAAGCAATGTTTGAACCTCTGTAGGTCTAAAATACTTAGGATTGACATCAACTCTCACTATGCCGTTTTTATCGTAGCCCTTGCGATCAACACCTTCGCCTTTAAATTCTAGCGGTAATCCAATAAAATCAAAAGCAACTTCACAAAACTCTTCAACAGAATGTTGTTCACCCGTAGCAATAATAAGATCAACTGGCTTCTTTTGTTGGAGCATAAGCCATTGTGCTTCTACATATTCAGGCGCATACCCCCAATCTCTCAAAGCAGATAAATTACCAAGTGATACTTTTTCTTGATTGCCTTTTTGTATATTAGCAACAGCCATACTTATCTTGCGAGTAACAAAATTCTCTCCCCTGCGCTCACTTTCATGGTTAAAAAGAATTCCATTGCAAGCGAATAAACCATATGCATCTCTGTAGTTTTTAACTATCCAATAAGCAAATTGTTTAGAAATTGCATAAGGACTTTGAGGATTAAAGGGAGTAGTTTCTTTTTGTGGTGTCTCTAATACGTCTCCAAATAATTCACTAGTGCTTGCTTGATAAAATCTAGCCTCTGGGCACACTTCTCTTATTGCATCAAGTATTCTAAGTGTGCCAATAGCATCAACTTGTGCACTGTATTCAGGTACTTGGAATGAAATACCAACGTGAGATTGTGCCGCAAGATTATATATTTCATCAGGCATAATCTTTTCAATAAGGCGCGAAATATTAGAACCATCAGTCATATCACCATAATGTAAAAATAATTTCTTATCTTTAACTTTTGGATCCATTGTTAAATGATCTATACGTTGACGCACATAAAGACTAGTGCGTCTTATTATCCCATGAACCTCATATCCCCTATCAAGAAGAAACTCAGCTAGATAACTACCATCCATCCCTGTTATACCTGTAATTAAAGCTTTTTTCATTTTACTTCCTAATGCTATTTATAGCTCGTATCCTAAGTTTATCAAAATTCGTACCTCTAGGATCTGTTGCAGGACCTTCTGTAGTAAGTATTTGACATTTAGTCTTATACCATCTTTTACCTTTTCCTTGTTTGTGTCTTAGTTTTTGTTTATCTTCGTTTTGAATAATAACAGTAGTTGGCTTGCGATTTAACCAAGATGCACAAGAGTACGCAGACCAACAACCGATAAAATGATGTTGGTGTTTTGTTAGTACTGCAGATACCCTTGAGTTTGTTTTGCCAATCAAATTAAAAACGCCATCTCGCTCATAATTAAATTCTTCTGCTTTTGGTTCTTTAAAAAACCTATTGGTTCTGGTATAAGTAGAACCAATAATAACAACATTGTATTTTAGTTGGTCAATAAGCTGGTCTATTAGCGGAACATATTCTTTAGATGGCATAGCAATTCTATGCGGCTCCCCAGCAAAAGGATGCATAAGTATATATTTACCACTGTTAATTATGTTGTTTACAATATTACTGTCGTTTTTATTTAAATATACAGCTGGCTTTTGAAATTTTAATTTGTTTATTAGGTTGTATTGATTTTTTAACCTAACAGAACCATTGTTAAATTTATTCCATATTTCATTGCCATCTAATACCCATCCATAGTCCTTAACACTGTCTATATATGGGTTGTATTTTATAAATTCTACTGTCTGTGGATTGTGTGTAGAACATAAGGCTTTTACCTCTGTATTTGGATATTTTTCTTTTAATGATTTAATATATCCCCAGCCGTTTTCGCCCTTCATATACACATAATATACATCCCCTAATCCACCACCTAAAGTTACATAAACTGATTTTGGTACATTTACCATAGCCTACCTATATCTTTTGTTTTATGATCTTAACAACATGTTTAGCTGGAATTAACTCCATACACTTGGAGTGACATTTAATTAGATTTTTCTTCTTACATACTGTATTATTATTGCGCCAACAAGGAATACAGTCTAAATTAGAGGTAACAACAGTTACATTTTTATATCCTTTACATCTTGCTTTATAACCAACAGGACCAAATAACGCTATTGTTTTTATACCAATAGCTTCTGCAATATGCATAAAACCACTATCTGGAGTAAGCAAACCATCACATGCTGACAACACACTCACTGCCTTGCGAAATGACAACCCACATGCGTCAATT
>Ga0180437_10012125_pt1 | contig 10241 bp, 24 predicted proteins | sample SS_ome_4_FD_132410 | JGI IMG/M metagenome (GOLD analysis project Ga0180437, IMG submission 132410) | Hypersaline lake sediment archaeal communities from the Salton Sea, California, USA - SS_3_D_1 metaG | ecosystem: Environmental > Aquatic > Non-marine Saline and Alkaline > Hypersaline >... | reverse complement strand
CTTCGCTTCTTTAAGATACTTCTTAAGGTCCTTTATGTCCTGCTCCGTGTTATCCGGCCATTTCAGATATACCCTTTCGGATTTACCGCAGACTGCGTCTTCGAATTTTTCAACCCGGTCGATTTCGCAACCGAAGCACTTGGCTATTTTCTTCGGGGAGTCACTAACCCGGTCAACAAACTTGCCGTCAAGATATATGTATCTTTCCACACGATCACCTCCTTAGAATCCCTTGAAACTGGACTCGATGTGAACCTCTCTTCCCTGAGCAAGACATTGACGGATCCCATCTTCTCACAGATCTTAGTGAGATCTTCACCGTTCTTATAGTCACCATCCCAGAACCCGGACCCGTGACCATGCCTGGTGAGGTGCAGGTTGTGACCGATTTGGTCGGGGTCTTTGAGTTCTTCATAGGTGAACAGGTCCAGGGCTTTCTTCATGAAAGCGTAGATGTCGTATTTGGCCTGCTTGATAGAGTCTTTCGTGATGTGCTCGATCTCATACTTAGAGTCCAGGGGGTCATCACCGTCGGTTTCAGCCCAGAGAACTGCTTCAAGATATCCTCTTAGGATGTGCTCTTGTGTCAGCATCTGATTGAACCACGCCTGCATGCTATGCTCGCTGAAGGATTCAGTTTGGTACCTGAGATCGCTGTGCTTGCCGAGGAATGCTATATGAATCTGGTCAGAGGCGACAATGATGCGATTGACGTCTGTGCGGATGCTGTTCTCAGATGCATATATCTCATCTGCCTGCCACTTAGGGATCTCTATCCATTGCTTGCTTTCCAGATTGTCGGAGACCTCTTCTAACCACTCCTTCTCTTCTCCGTAGAGGTCGAGAACCGGATAGTCATTGCACCAGTAGTCAATGTAGGCAAGTTGCTGATCCTCTTCTTTCATCTTCTTATAGAGCGCAATCCGCTCAAGTTGGGTAGACAGCCACTCCTTGGTGGGTTCTATAAGCATACCCAGGGTTCCGTGCATGCTGTGTTCTGAGGGGTTGGCGTAAACCAATACTAAGACATACATTAGATCACCTCCTTATATTTTCGAGTGCGTTTCTAAGATCCTGAATCGGACCCTCTTCTCGAACCGAATCGATGTTGCCGAACTCGTCGAGGCGGTCTAAGATAAGCGAAGACGCTTCGATGAGAGCGGTAATGGACTCGTCTTTGAGCGCGTTCTTGGCATGCTCGTATGTAACTACGAGGTCGGGCCAATCTTCTTGGACACTATCAACACCCACCGCTTCAACATCGGCGACAAACTCTTTCAGTGTGTCTATTTCATTTGGCATTAGGATCCCTCCTTAGTTGTCCTTCTTTCTGTTCATTATAAAGTCAACGGCCTTCTGAGCCTGGGCACCAGCGATGACTACCCACTTTTCGTTGTCCTCCAACTTCTTAGACCAGTTCTGGATGTAGGAAGCCGAGTTCTCGATAGTGCGGTTCTCTATGCCCGTCATGGCACAGAGGAACGACGCTCCCATCTCAGCCACCAGTTCCTCCTTAGAATAGTCCTCGTCGCCGAAGAAGTGGTTCTCCACTATGCCAGCCCTGTTGAGACGGGATTCGTGGCCAGTGGAGTGAAGCATCTCGTGGAACTTGGTGCTGTAATACTCCTCCATGCTGTTGAACGACTTGACGACGGGCAACTGGATGTAGTCCATCGAGGGAGAATAGAAAGCCCGGTTGCCTTTGTGGTGGATATCCGGTCTCTGAGGCATGTTCTCGACCACCTTCTCACACTCCTCTATGGGGTTCAGGTCTGTTCTGGCTTCGACAACGGGTATCTTATCGTCGAGTCCGGTGCACTGATCCGTGTTGTATACGTTGTAGTAGCGCACAACCGGGAACCTGCGCTTCTTGGGGTTCTTGCTCTCTTCAGAGAGATCCTCATCGCCGTCCTTGTTGTCAGACTTGTCCTTGGGTTTGTCCCTTTCGAACCACTTGAAGAACACGACTGGCGTGTATCTCTTCAGTTCTTCGTCCTTGATGCGCCCGCCCAACTGCTTGACCTGCTTGTAACTCAGCCACCAGGGGGACTTGTAGGGCATCGCACTGAGAATGATTACGTTGATACCCCTGTAAGGATACTTAGTAACCAGGTTCTTGGGCATCCCCATAGATGCGTCCCAGGGCTTGTTCCAGGGTATGACTCCGTCTTTCAGGAGTTCTAAGATTTTGTCTGTTATGACCTTGTAAACTTTGCTGTTGTAGGCCATTGCTATCACCTCCTTTGGGTGAAATTCAGTCCGGCATTTTGCCGAACAGCGTTATGTGTTGTTTGGGATGGCCGGGTATATAAAGCCATCGGTCTGGTCGGTATATTGACCAGTGAATCATATGGGTTATGATCTGAGCAATTCTCCCTGCACATAATCTATATCACAAAGGATTCCGCCGATATAGTGGGCAGGGGTGTTGTCTTTGTCGATCCCAGGCATGCGCATTCTAAGGAACGACAGTTGCTTGTATATGTCTTCGAGAGTGGTGCGCACTTCTTCCTTAGAGGCGTTTAGCTTGTTGGCTGGCTTCCAGTAATCGACCAGGTCTTCAGATATGGGAAACACCCCATCACTTTCCTCTTCGTATCCAGGCACCGGAACAACAGGCTTGACCAGATATAGTGGACCTGGGTGGCAATGTTCGATACTGCTCACGATTCCCATCACGTTTTGATTCACGGGATAATCGCAATATCCGGCAATGAAATCGCCCTTTTGGTATTTTGACATGCGCTCACCTCAGTCCCAATAGGCCGATATGGTCTTAGTCTCGAAATCGAAGTCCAGTTCGGTTGCCCACCTGCATTCGTAGACAAGAGTCTGGAACTCCTTCTTTTCGGCAGTGCCGTCAATGCCTTCAAAGGTTATGCCACTGTCCCACTTAGAGTTTTCATCTGTTGGAGACCGACAGAAACCTCTCACCCTGATATTGGGATTGTTTTCGGCAGTTTCCAAGAAGAACTTCTTAGAAGGTCGGCTTCCGTCGTATTCGTCGTCGCTGACATCGATGAGTCCGGCCTCGGCGAGTTTGTGTATCGCTTTGAACCCGATCTCGAACTCTTTGTGGTAGTTCTTCCTGTCGTCCCAGTCTATTTCTTCGTCTCCGAAGATGATGGGATCTCTTACTGAGGGATCGAAGTATTGCCTCTTATGGGACACTGCATCGCAATCATAGAACGTGGCCGGATACTGCTTCATCCGAAGTGCTATCATGCAGACAAGCATCTGGTCGTGGTTGCAGTCATCCTCATAGTTCTGACACGTCTTGAAGTTTGGACAGGACTGGCACATCACTTCGATGACTTTGTCGCATATGTCGGGGCATGTGTTTCCCATCATCTCACCTCCTCTATGACTTCTGATGCTATGTGTATAAGACGCTGATGGTTCTCCTCTCTGACGTAGAAGCACCACTGGTCATCGGGGTGTGGCTCCAGGCAATATAGCATTGATTCGTCTTCTATCAATCGCTGAGCCAACAACTTGGCTTCTTCTGTTCCGTAAATAACGAAGAATGTGTTTGTTTTAAATTCCATCATTATTATCGCCTCCTTAGAGGAACCTCTCGTTCACGATTTCAGCAATGTCGAATTGCTGTTCGAGAGTGCTTTTCATTTCAGGATCATATGGCACGCTGAGAGTGGTATATTCACCTGGCTTCTGGGTCTTCAGGTGCAGGACGGTTTTCTTCTTGCACCAGCGTTTGAGTTGCCGTTGCTCTTCGTAGTTTCCAACCAGGGCGGATAGGAAACAGGTAAGGTCAACTCTGTAACCGTCCTTACAATACTCAGACTCCTGCAACGGTATGGTCTCGATGTGCTCTCTCAGAATCTTCTCTTCAGGGGTTCCCTTGTAGGTATGTTTCTCACCCTTGTAGTTGGTTCGGGTGATATCGACTTTCTCCTCTTCGATATCGTCCCAATAGACCCACGCTTCGCCTCCGCACCCCTCGTCGAGAATTGAGGCCACCTTCTTAGTGCCCTGATACAAGTCGGCGTTGTAGCCGTATCCTTCTCTTCCCTGGAAGGACTTAACCTTCTTTACGGAGTAATCTCCGAATTCGATATTCATAGGTATCACCTCCTTAGTATTCGTTTGGTAACAGGACTACTCCGTCGATACACCAAAGTTCCATCTTCTCTAAGGGGAAGTCGGTGTATTTGAGTTCCTGCTCTATCAATTGGTTGTTGTTTCCGTCTTCGCAGACCACCTTTCCGGTGTGTTTATCTAAGTCAACGGTCAACTTCCACACCTGGAAGGGAGTGCTCTTGACGGGTTCTTTGAGATGGTAACTCTCGATAATGTCAACGAGCCAAAAGCAGTTGGCCTTCATTCTTAGATAGTGCACACCATCGGTCAGCCGTAGTCGTCTGAACGATGACGGGTAATATTGTTCTGTTCCACAGAACTGTTTGAGGTTCTGTTGTAATTCTTCAGGTGTTATATCCATTTTCATGGGTATCACCTCCTCTAAAAGTTCGGCTCGATGCCGTGTTTTTGCAATAAATGTCGGGCGTGTTCTAAATCGTTTTCTCGCTCTTCAGTATTGAAGTTCTCTATCAGGCCAGGGATATACTTGCCAGCGACCTCGACCATAGCGTTATTAAGATCATCATAGTCTCCGCCAAGCCAGTAAGTTCCTCCCATTTCTGCGGACCTTTTCTCTCCGTTTGGGTCGAACTGACTCAGAAAGATTTTCTTCACCCTGGCATTACTGAAGTAATAGTTGTAGAAACCCTCTCGGCTGTAGTGGGCAATGAACGAGCAGTGTAGGATGAGATGATCATAGAGAGCCTTGGTGAATTGTTGGGGTTTACACCCTCCCTTGAGAAATCGCTCCCACGCTTTAAGAACCCGTTCCTTCTCTTGTGCGGTCATGAATTCAACGTCTCTGAATTTCAACGTATCACCTCCTTAGAATGGGTATAGTTCATAAACTGACATGAACTGAACGCCCAACGCAATCATATCCTCGTCGGATATGTTGTATTTCTTCTGAAGTTGTTGGATGATTTCACGCTCATCCATCGCTTCCAGAGCAACGTCCTGCTTAGTAACGTCGTTACCCATTGTATCACGCTCTCTGAATCTTTATACCGGGGTCGTATCCGTCATGGTTTATAAGACCGTCCCTGACATAATCAGCGTCGCAGTCGGGGTCGTAGTAAACAGTGTCGATGAGTTTGCCTCTTAGATAGACGTTCCAGGCGGTTTGTCTCATTGGATCACCTCTTAGGGATCTATCTTTCCGCCACAGGCGGTGCAATACTTAGACATCAGTCCTTCGCCCTGGTCGTCCAGGTAGAAGGGGTCTCCTTCTTCGTCGCAATCGCAGTCGGAAACCTCCCAATTGGGCATTTCCCTAAGCATCTGGATGACCTCATCTTGATGCATGTAGTATGTTTTGAGAGCACTGCGCACTTCCTGATAGAACCGCTTGCTCTTTTCGTTGTCCTGTTCCCAATCGGTTCCGTCATCGGCGTGGCAGTCTTTGCAGACGCACGCCTTGTTAAGTGGGAGCAACTGGTCGCATTCGACACAGTAGCCGGGGTTCTCCTCCCACTTCTTATCTTTGTTGCCTCCGGTCATTTCTATCACCTCCTTGGTGACTTCCGAGTTAAACTCGTCCCATTTTGCGATTAAGCCCTCGAAAGTGTCGCAACCACTGAACATCGGGGGCAGTATTTTGTGACCTCCATGATCAACCATATACTTCTCAGGGGTCCAATCCTTGGGGACTTCTAAGAAGCCGAATCCCATCACCATGTGACGGGTTCCGTTGGGGTGTCGGACTATATCGCCGACGCTTACTGAGGGGCAGTCTCTTCGCTGGAAATCGTTTTGACCCCAGTGGAACACTTCGTCTAAGAGATCTCCCTTGTCAGGAATCTCGACGTTGCGGATTACACTGCCCTCGCAGAACGCCCACATCTCTACTTCGACGTTCATAGAATCACCTCGAAAGGTAGTTGTTCCAGATGGTGTTCTTTTCCTTGTGGCTGAGGTATACCCTGGCGGCGTGCTTATAATCGCCCACGCCCGTCTTATAGTAGAAGTCCGGCAACGGTGGAACCGTTATGATGCCTTCGTCTTCCAACCGCTTGAACTCACTCCGCCAGAGACCGTTGCATGAGAACGCCTGTATGACACACACCTTTGCGTAGAGTCGCCACTGTCTTCCGGTGTATCTGGAGAACCCGAACACGTTATCTCCAACGGCCAGATGCAGGCCAGTGACGTAGTATCCGTTGACGTAATCGGAGTCGTTCTCGTCTTTGAAGAGCAGGTTGTTTTTCAGCAGAGTCCGAGCGATCTTCTTAGTATCGTCTCCCCGGTATCGCCATCCGGCTTGGTGGCAGACATACTTCACTACGTGGGCAAGTTCGCCCCGGACACGACCATAAGACCTGGCGAATTTGGCTATCTTCTGTCCGAGGTCGTTCTCTAAGGTGGACACCTCTTCGAACATTTCTTTCTTGTCGTGGTTGAAGGTGTAGCACCAGAGAGAACTGATTATACTTTTGAGAGCCATTGCCTGTTGATATTCCTCGATGGTTGTGATCTTAGAGGCCATGACCTTCTTTTTGATTTCCTTCAACTTAGCGAGGGCGTGCTCTCGGTTCTCGACATATTTCTCAGCCGTGCCATCGCCTTCCATATGAGCACTTAGACCGTCGATGAATTCTTGTGCTTCAAACATTCATATCACCTCCTATTTACTTTAGTGTTTCTCTATAATCACGGCGATTTTGTCCCTGCGGATAAAGTCGTATTCTCCGTTTTCTTTCTCTATTCTCATAAGATGGGGTTTCTTATGCACTCTGGACACTCTCCATATGTGGTCGTGTTCGGTCTTATCTTCCATCTGGATAAGCATTGTTATCTCCTCAGTTTTCGTCCAGGTAGTATTGCTCGAAGAGGATTTCGAGACTGCTCCAATAGAGTTGGTTGCAGTAGTCGTCGGCCATTTTCCTGGCCAGATGCTTCATCTCTAATTTCCCCATCTGGTCGAGGACTTTGCAGGTCTTCTTATATTCCTCACTGTTCGCTCCGAACTTCTCTTCCATGCGGCCTCGGATATCGGACTTCGAGAGCGATGTGATGGGAAAGAACGTCTGCTCCCCTTCTCTTAGATCGTGTTCTATGAGCAGTTGGTTGAACTGTTCCTCGGTCATTATGGCCTTCTCTTCGTCGGTCAGGCCATCGTATTCGAAGTTTATGTCTTTATACTGATACTGAAGCAGTCGCTTCATTAGTAATTCGTCCAAGTTATCACCTCCTTAGTATTCACTTGGTAACAGGACAGTCGTTACCGACCTGTCCCACTCAGTTATTATCCATATTTCTGTTCCGTCCTTCTTATAAGACGAGAGAAGTCGGTTCTCGACCTTCAGGGCGTAGTCGTTGGCTTCCTTGTCTTCGTCGCAGACATCGCCCCAATCGCCCTTATTGTGCCTCTGAATGCATTCGTGCACAAAGGCATCGTCGATAGGGTTCTCTTCGTTTTCGATAAGACAGGCAACGCCCTGGGTCATTACTAATCGTCCCAATGGGAACACACTATCACCTCCTTAGTATGGATGCGGATTCAACTTGCCCCGACGACAGATGGGGCAGATGACATTTTCATTTTCATCTACTCTTAGATCGGTTCGCTCTTCGAGTCGCTTTCCTTGGTTTGGGTCAACAACGGGGTTCAGTTCGAGGTCAAGTTGCGTGGTATCGTCTTCCTTAACCCAATCCTCATACCAGTGCCAATCGTCATTGGTATACCAGTTCGAACCGCAGTGGTCGCAACTTATGGAAGCGTTGGCATAATTCAGCATCGATTCGTCGTAGCACCTGAAAAGAGCGGGAGCAGTGTATCCGCCTCTTATATCGCATCCATTGTGTATCTGAAGGAGGACGTAGGATTCACCATCGCCATAGAAATCAGCAAACTGAAGACCGTTGTCTAAGCAGGACTCATGGTTGTAGGTGAGCGTAATCCACAAATCCTGAACATCGACATCTCTGGATTCACAGAACTCGGGAAACTTTCGCATCGTCTCAGGCCAGGACATGTCCTCGCTATCTTCGTGCGCTATCCATTCTTCCCAGAGTTTCTTAATAGGATCGTCGTCGTCGGGGAGTTCAAGACGGGCTACAAGCCAGTGGTAAGTGTTGACATAGACCAGGAGTTCCTTTACGTCGCCGTTTTCAGAACGAACTTCAAACTTGGCTTCGGGTTCGTCGTCGAACTTGCGCTTCCTGGCTCTTTCCCACCCCCGACCATAAGCACTGCCACTGTCTAAGACATGCGCTCCGGTGCTTTCGCAGAACATCTCTTGCAGTTTCTTTCTTAGGGGATCTTTGTTCTTTATTTCTGGCATGGGGAACATCGCTTCTCTCTTGATGCCCTCCATTTCAGATGCAAATTCGCAGAGCGACCTTATGAATGATTCGTTCATTGGTATCACCTCCTTAGATGGGTTCGCCGTTTGAGTCCGCATGGTGAGTGAACTCAACATTATAATATTCTTGCCCCTCAAATCCACACTTAGTGCATTTGTAGGGGTAGTAAAGATACCCGGTTCCGTGCTCGGGTTCTTCAAACTTCAGGTGGAATTCTCCACACTTGGGGCATTGCCCTGCGTCAGCCATTAGTATCACCTCCATTAAGTATTGGCTTGAATTATTTCTTGAATCTCGAAGTCCCACACCCATAGACAATTGTCGTGTGGACTCCGGTGCATATCCGGGTTCCCGGTTGTCGATATCTCTCTCAGCCGGTGCAGGTAACCGTCGTCGTAAACCCGTTCCTCAACCACGCCTATGATCATGGTATTGTAGCCGTCATCAATGGACGCTCGGACAGTGTTACCGACGTGGGCTTCCATTAGACATCCTCCTCAGTAAAAGTGATGGAACCGTCTTCGCTCTCAACCGACCAGGCGTTTGCTTCGTATTCACTGGCCTTCGATTTGGCCTCTTCTTCAGAGTCTGCTTCAAACGTGTCCGACCATTCGAGGTCAGCCCAGCCGTCCCCCTTAGTGATGACCTTGGTGTTACCAGGGAATGATTTCAGGCGTTCCTCAAGGTCGTCGCTGTCTTCGTAACTGATAGCGTCGAGTCCGACAATGGTGAACTTCATCCTTTCACGACCCGGTAATCGCATTTGTCGTAGGTGCAATACTGAGTGAACGTTACCTTGTTCATTATCAGATATGACCCGCACTTAGGACACTTGCTCTTAAGGAGTTTCCAGTCGATTCCGTGAACGGTGGTGGTGATTTCGAAGTCGTTTTGCCACAACTCTCGGACTGTTGTGCTCTCAGTGATAATCATTCTTCGTCGCCCCGCCTGACATAATTGTTCTTCTCTCGGGCTATCAGGAACGTGGTTTCAAACTTCCAGGAATTGTCGAGGTCTAAGAAGTCGTAATCGTCGTCAAACGCTCGGTAGAGTTCGTCTTCGGCTTCGGTCATTTCCCTCAGTATGCCCGTGTGTTCGTTGTAGATGAGGAACTGTCTGTTGTATTCGGGACTGCTCCAGAAATCAGAGCGAATGACGATGGTGTCCATAATGCGTAGAGCGTTATAAGAATGCAGGAACTCGGGGTCGTCGTAGGTGTTGAGAGTGTCGAGGAACTCTTCCCGCTTCATTATAAGATCCGCTATCTTAGAGATTGTTTCCTTGTCTATGGGGTCGCCAGTGTTTGGCATTGGTATCACCTCCTCAGATGGATTCAAATTCGGCCTTTCTGGAATAGCGTCCAGGGTCGTGGGTCGAATTGTATTCCCGGCATATGCGCCGGGCTTCTTCTGCTGTCTCTACTCGCTTTCTTATTATCTTCTTTCGACCAGCGTGGGGTTCCAGGCCATTAGGCCAGTTTTTGTTATCCCGCCACCAGTTTCTTACAAAGACTCTATATGCCATTGGCATCGCCTCCTTAGTCGTCTGTTATCTGAACAACAGAAGCAACGTCCTGTTGTTCTCCGAGTATCATTCTCAGTTTATGAGCACTGACGACAAGAGTGATGTAATCGTCGTTGCTCCTTAGAATATACTCTTGAATGGCCTTCTTTTGAAGGGAGATTTTGACGGCGTTTTCGCCGGATTTCTTGACGTAGCCAATTAGTTCGCTTTGTGGCATTGTATCAACTCAGTGAGTCAGGGGAAATGTTGCGCCACAACTGGTGCAAATCCGCCAGTCCTTATCTTCGCCGATGTGGTATTCTATATTCCCT
>Ga0180437_10012123_pt1 | contig 10243 bp, 5 predicted proteins | sample SS_ome_4_FD_132410 | JGI IMG/M metagenome (GOLD analysis project Ga0180437, IMG submission 132410) | Hypersaline lake sediment archaeal communities from the Salton Sea, California, USA - SS_3_D_1 metaG | ecosystem: Environmental > Aquatic > Non-marine Saline and Alkaline > Hypersaline > Sediment... | reverse complement strand
TCAGGGCGACGGTTCCCCACGCGCTGAAGCAGACCGAGCCAGCCGTGGAGAATCTGCGGCGCTGCGCCAACCTGCTGCGTGGCCGCGGCGGCCCGAAGCCGTCCACGCACCGGTTCCTCTCGTCCGATCTCTACAAGGTGATGGAAGGCGCCGCGTACCTGCTGATGATCGAGCGTGATGCGGCACTCGAGAAGCGGATGGATGGGATCATCGCGACGATCGCCGACGCCCAGCAGGACGACGGCTACCTCTACGTGTCGCATATCTGCAAGATCGCCAGACCGCGCGAAATGGGCGAGACGCCGTACTCCTGGGTCGTCCACAGCCACGAACTCTACAACCTGGGGCACATGTACGAGGGCGCCGTCGCCTACTACCGGGCCACCGGCAAAGACAAGTGGCTGAAGGTCGCCGAAAAGAGCGCCCGGCATTTCCACAAGGTCTTCTTTGAAGGCGACCCGAACTACAACGACGGACGACCCGTGATGCAGGCCCCGGGGCATCAGGAACTGGAACTGGCGCTGTGCAAGCTGTACCGCGTGACCGGCAAACGCCTCTATCTGGAGATGGCCAAGCGGTTTCTCGACATCCGCGGGGTGACCTATCGGCCGGAAGGCGAGGGCACCATGTCCCCCTCCTACGCACAGCAGCACAAGCCGGTCGTCGAGCAGACCCAAGCCGTCGGCCACGCGGTGCGAGCGGGATACCTCTACGCCGGCATGGCCGACGTCAGCGCGCTGACCGGAGATACGTCTTACGCCCGGGCGGCCGAGAAGATCTGGCACGACGTCGTGGACACCAAGATGCACATCATCGGCGGGCTGGGAGCCACGCACGGCATTGAAGGCTTCGGCCCGGCCTACGACCTGCCCAATCGACACACTTACAACGAGACGTGCGCAGCGGTGGCCAACGTGCTGTTCAACTTTCGCATGTACCTCTTGCACCGGGACGCCAAGTACTTCGACGTGGCCGAGGTCGCGCTGTTGAACAACTCGCTGGCGGGCATGGGGATGGCCGGCGACGACTTCTTCTACGTCAACGTGCTGGAGACCGACGGGGTGAGAAAGTTCAACCACGGAACCGCCGGCCGCGCCACGTGGTTCGGCTGCGCGTGCTGTCCTTCGAACCTGGCCCGGCTGATCCCCCAAGTTTCCGGCTACATGTACTCGCACACGGACCACGAGATCTACCTGGGGCTCTACGGCGGCAGCCGGACGACGATCCCGCTGGCCGGCGGCGACGTCGCGATCGAGCAGACGTCGGACTATCCCTTCGCAGGCCAGGTGGTCTTGAAGATCGACCCGTCGGCCGATCAGCGTTTCGCGCTGAAGCTGCGCATTCCCACATGGGCCCGCCAGCAGTTCGTGCCCGGCAAGCTGTATCGATATGTGGACCATCTCCAGCCCGCGTGGACGCTGAAGGTCAACGGCCGCCGGATCGCGGCGGACGTCGTGCGAGGATTCGCCACAATCGACCGCACGTGGACCGCGGGCGACGTGGTGGAACTGCATCTCCCCATGCCGGTTCGCTACAGCGTGGCGACCGACGAAGTCGCGGCCAATCGCGACCGCATCGTGATCACGCGCGGGCCGCTCGTTTACTGCGCCGAGCAGGCCGACAACCTGGTGGACAAGAAGATCGGTGAGCGCGGCGACGTCGTCCAGCGCTTCTTCATCCAGACTCCGGCCGCGCAACGCGACGTCCACACGGACGTCATTTCACGCGGTCCGCTTCGCGGTATCGTGCGCGTTTCGGTCCCGGCCATGGAGGTCGTGGGGGATGCCGTCAAGCCATCGACGGTCAGGCTGATCCCCTACTACGCGTGGAACAATCGCGGCGAGGAATCGATGATCGTCTGGCTGCCTCGCAAAGAACCGCTCGCGCGCCAGTACATGGTCAGCAATCTATTGACCACGTCGGACTACGGCAAGGTCCAAGCGACGCACACGCACGAAGGCGACACCGTCGCCGCGGTCGTCGACGGCCGCGTGCCGGAAAAATCTGCCGACCAGGATCAGCCGCGCTGGACGAGCCTGCCGTTTCGGAATCGCGGCCAGAACATCATCTTCGAGTTCGACGGGACGAGGACCGTAGGCAACATCTCGATCTACTGGTACGAGGAGTGCGGCGACGCCAAGGTCCGCTTGCCCCGCGACTGGTGGGTCGACTACCGGGTCGGCGAAGGCGACTGGACCCGGATGAAGAAGTACGTCACCGACGACTACGGCTTGGAGCGGGACAAGTTCAACGTCGTCCGCTCGGCGGCGCCGCTGCGATGCGACGCAATCAGCATTCGGATTCTGCCCCAAGTCGGGTTCTGCATGGGAGTCCACGAAGTCCAGGTGCAATTCGACGATTGAGCCTTCGTGATTGGCCCCCCCGCTTGCCGACACCGCCGAGGGCTGCTGGCATCTTGGTTCTATCGATGGCAAAATGATGTTCCCGTCGGTCGCTCCGAGTTCGCCGTGGCACACGGAAAGAAACCATGCAGACACGTATTCACACAATCCTGGCAGCAACGTCGGCCCTGATGATGTCGTCCGCCTTCGCAGGCACCTTGACGCCACAACGCCTGCGATGCGAGTATCTGGTCGATCCGCTGGGCATCGACAGGATACAGCCTCGGTTAAGCTGGGAACTGAATTCCATGGATGCCGACGCGCGCGGGTTGAGGCAGAGCGCCTATCAGGTATGGGTGGCCTCCTCTCGGCGTTTGCTCACAGAAGGAGATGTTGATCTGTGGGATAGTGGCCAGGTGTCATCTGACGAAACGGTCGGTATCGTCTATGCCGGGAAAAAGCTGGAGAGCCGGTCCCACTGTTACTGGAAAGTGCGAGTCTGGGACCAGGATGCGCAGGAATCACCCTGGAGCGAGGCGGCGCTGTGGACGGTGGGGCTGCTGAAACCGTCCGACTGGAAGGCGGAATGGATCGGCGATGCCGGCCCCACGCCGCCGCCGATGCCGCCGCATTTCGGCTATCGCAGCCGGGCTGCGACCGCCGCAACCAAATCCAAGTGGGTGCAACTCGACATGCTCGCCCCCACGGTGGTCGACGGTGTTCGACTTCACGGTACGCGGAAGTTCGGACCGCCGGTCGACGACGTTCCGGGGTATCTGTTCCCGGTGCGTTTTCGGCTGGAAGTCGCTTCGCGCGCGGATTTTGGCGACGCCCGCACCGTCGTTGACCGGACGCGCCGGGACGTGCTCAATCCGGGAGTCCAACCCCTGACGCTGCGCTTTCCCGCCACCACCGCACGATACGTCCGGCTGGTCGTCACGAAGATGCGCATCGACGAAAAGCGAAGATTCGGCGTCGCGTTGGCGGAACTGGAATTGCTGGACGGCACGGTCAACCGCTCGCGCGGCGCGCCCGTCACCGCGAGCGATTCGGTGGAGAACGAACCGTGGTCCGTCCACAAGCTGACCGACGGCGATATCTTCTGGCACCCCGGCGGCGACGTGGCTCCGATGCCGCCTCCGCTATTGCGGCGCGAATTCATACTGCCTGGAGGTCTGCGCCGCGCCACGGCTTTCGCCACGGCCTTGGGCGTCTATGAAATGCGCATCAACGGTCAAAAGGTCGGCGATCGGATCCTCGCACCGGAGTGGACCGATTACAACCACATCGTTCAGTACCAGACTTATGACGTCACGCCATTGCTGAGGCCCGGCGACAATGCCGTGGGGGTGATGCTTGGGGACGGCTGGTATGCCGGTCGCATCGGCATGAGCCAGTCGTTCGGCGCGAAGCGGCTCCGCGGTGTCTACGGTCGCAAGCCACAGTTTTGCATGCAACTGCACCTGGAATTCGACGACGGCTCGTCGGCAACGATTTCAACGGACGAACGTTGGCAATCTACCACACGGGGGCCGATCCGATCGGCGGACCTCTACGACGGCGAAATTCAGGACGCTCGCATGGGACTGCCCGGCTGGGATCAGCCCGGGTATGATGACGCGCTCTGGAATCCGGTCGAGATCACCCACCCGATGGTCGACAGGGTTGCCCAAATGGTGCAACCGATCCGTGTGCAAGGGGAGTTGACGGCACAAACGGTAACCGAATCATCTCCGGGCGTCTACGTCTTCGATCTGGCGCAGAATGTCGTGGGCCGTTCGCGGCTGCGCGTCCGCGGTCGTGCCGGCGATCGAGTGATCCTCCGCCACGGGGAGGCGCTCACGCCGGACGGCATACTCTATGCCGCGCTGCATCGCGGGGCGGCGCAGAAGGACGAATTCCTGTTGCGAGGCGATCCCCAGGGCGAGGTGCTGGCAACGCACTTCACCTACCATGGCTTTCGTTACGTCGAAGTCACGGGACTGCGTCGGCCCCCGGTGGCAACCGATTTGACGGGCGTTGTCTTTCACACGGCCGCCCCGCAGACCGGATCGTTCGAGACGTCCAGTCCGCTGGTCAACCGGCTCTGGAAGAACATCCTCTGGACCCAACGCGGCAATATGATGAGCGTGTTCACCGATTGCCCCCAGCGCGACGAGCGGCTGGGGTGGCTGGGCGACTACCAGATGTTCGCCCCCACCGGATGTTACAATATGGATCTGGCCGCATTCATCAACAAGACGGCGCGAGACATGCGGCTGGCGCAATCGCCGGACGGGAACTTCCCCAGCATGGCGCCCAACGTTCTCAATTTCCGAGGCGATTCGGCCTGGGGCGACGCCGGCGTGCTGGTTCCCTGGCTGAGCTTCGTGCATTTTGCAGACGACCGCCTGTTGGCCGAGCATTTCGACGCGGCCAGGCGGTGGGTCGATGGGATGCATCGGCAAAGCGAGGAGTTGGTCCTGGTCGGTGCGGGACCCGGCGACTGGCTCAACGGCGATCGCATCGCCCGGCGCGGTTGGCCCGCTCGGGGAGCCACGCCATCCCCGGAAGTCTTTGGCACGGCACATTTCGCCCACTCCGCGCGGCTGGTGGCGCAGATGGCCGAAGCCTTGGGACGAGAAGCGGAGGCGAACCATTACCAATCGCTCTTCGCGGGGATACGGGCAGAGTTTCAGAAGCGATTTGTTGCAGCCGACGGGCGCATGCGGAAAGACAACCAGAGCAGCTACGCCATGGCCCTGCGCTTCGACCTCGTGCCCGAGAAGCTGAGGCCGGCCGTCGCCGGACATCTCGTCGAAGCCATCCGGCGTTACGGCGGCCATCTCTCGACCGGCACTCCCACCACGCACCTGGCGATGCTCCAGCTTTCCTGCACGGGACACAACGACGTCGCCTACCGGCTTCTGAACCAACGCGAGCCCCCGTCCTGGGGCTATATGATCGACCAGGGGGCCACAACGATCTGGGAACGCTGGGACAGCTACATCGCCGATCGGAGGCATTCCGATTACACGCCCAGCCTGGCGGCCGAGATGGAGGCCCCTACCTTGGCGCAGTTTCAGACCGCGTCGATGAATTCGCTCAACCATCCGGCATTCGGATCCGTGGGGCAATGGCTCTACAGCGTCGTGCTGGGACTGGAGCCTTCGGAAACCGAGCCCGGCTACCGGAGTTTCTTCGTGCGACCGCAGCCGGGCGGCGGATTGACGTACGCCCGCGGCGCCGTCCACACCGTGCGCGGACGCATCGCGGTGGACTGGACGAGCGATCAGGAAGCGTTTCGCCTCAGGGTGACCGTCCCGCCGAATACGAGTGCCACGGTCACGCTGCCCGTCCCATCTCTGGAAGGCGTCACCGAGTCCGGCAAGCCGCTGCGCGACGCGGGGTGCGTGCGCATACTTGACGCCGCCACCCATACCGTGTACCTTCAGTCCGGTCGGTACGAATTCACGATTCCACGTCCGTAGCCTGCGAGGCTCCGTTTTGGATTGTGATTCCGGCCGGTACCGTGCATTGACAAGCATAGTCGAGACAACTCTGACGGTGGAGGAAGCCAGATGCCTGATCACGTGACTCTGACGCGACGATCGTTTTTGCACGGGATGGCTGCGGTCGGCGCGGGATCGATGCTGACCGGCGTTCTGGCGGGCGACGCCGGCGCTGCGCCTCGCCAGGCGGGGCGCTGGAAACTCGGCCTGGACACCTACACGCTTCACCGGTCGCTGACGGCCAAGGATCCCAAGCGCCGCCGCAATCTGGTCTCCTTGCTGGAGTCGCTCGGCGAGCACCAACTCGACGGGCTTCAGGTCGATCCGAGCCACTTCCCGGGCGGCGATCCAGCAGCGTTGGGTCGGCTCCGTGATGTTGCGAAGCGGAACGGATGGTACATCGAGTTCGGTATGGGCGGTTGGGACCCGCAGCGAATGGAGGAGCGGATCAAGCTGACGGCCCAATTCGGCGGGCGGGCACTACGCACCTTCTTCAGCGACGAACGTGCCACCTGGAAGCAACTCCAGGAGTGGATGCGTTACGCGGAGCCGGCCTTCAAACAGGCTGGCGATACGGCCGCGAAACACAACGTATGGATCGCGATCGAGAATCACGGCGATTTCACGGGGCCCCAATTGCGGGAATTCATCGGGCGCGTCAACCACCCGCGCGTGGGCGCATGCCTGGACACGGGCAACTGCCTGTTTCGGCGGGAAGATCCTATCGCGTGTGCGCGGGCGCTGGCACCTGTGGCGTTTTCGATGCACTTGAAGGACTGGACCATGGGGTTCGACTCGGCCGGGACGCCGCGGTGGAAAGAAGCACCGTTGGGCGCCGGGCGGATCCCGGTCGCCGAGGTGCTGAAGATCGTGGCGGCCAGCCAGCCCGAGCTTTACGTGGCCCTGGAGACTCCGATTGTTCCGGGCGACGACGAGGCAGAAAACGTACAGCGCGAGTGGGAACACTTGCGGATCAACGCAAAGCGGGCAAATCAACTCCTCCGTGAGTTAGGGCTGAGAAGGCCGACCGTCTGAATCCGTACCGATTCCAAGGCAAGGAATGGACCGTCATGAGCGACAGAATCACCAGAAGGCTTTTCCTGGGAAGCACGGCGCCGGCAGCGTTGGGCGCCGGCGTGATGGCCGGGGGCATGGCCGCAACTCGCGCCAAGGCGTCTCCACTGGGCGCCAACGAGCGAATCAACGTGGGCGTGATCGGCACGGGGAACCGCGGCAGCTACTTGACGTACATTTTCGACATCGTCGGGTCACAGACCGCGGCCATCTGCGACGTGAACCGCCGCCGCCTGGAGAAGACGCTCCGCGACATTTCCCACGGCAAGGCGAAAACGTACACCGACTACCGCAGGCTGCTGGACGACAAGAGCATCGATGCGGTGGCGATCGCCACCAACGGCCACTGGAAGGCGCTGGCGGCCATCGAGGCTTGCCTGGCCGGCAAGGACGTGTATCTGGAGAAGCCGGTGGCCACGTCGATCGGCGAAGGCCGCGCCATTGTCGAGGCCGCCAAGAAGTCCGGCCGCATCATCCAGATGGGTACCCAGCAGCATAGCTGGGAACATTACCGCCGAGCGGTACAGATCATACGATCGGGAAAGCTGGGTAACATCTCGAGGGTGGAGGTGTGGGACGTGGAGAACTTTCATCCCGGATTTGGCAACCCGCCGGACGAGCCGGAACCGGACTATCTCGACTGGGATTTCTGGGTCGGCCCGTCGCCGCGGCGCCCCTACAACCCTTTGCGCTACGCCCACCATTACTGGTTCTTCGACTACGGCGGGGCGTGGCAACTGGAATGGGGCGTGCATCACTACGATATCGTCCACTGGGCCATGGGCGTGGATCGCCCGGTGGCGGCCACGGGAACCGGTGGGCGTTTCGCCTTCGGGCGCGATAAGCATCGCATCGACTGGCCCGACACGTTCGAAGGGACGTGCACTTACCCGCCCGGCCCGGTCGCCAAGAACGGCTTCCTGCTGACCTACACGCTGCGCTCGGACAACAGCAAGCTTATCGAAGGCCGCCGCCACGGCACCGCCTTCTACGGCGGCGACGGCACGCTGGTGATCGACCGCGCGGGTTATCAGATCTTCTCCGAAACCCGCGCCGCAAAGAAGGTCGTCCAAGAGGAGGAAGTCCTCAGCGGCAAGCCCGAGCACGAAGTCGTGCAGGCCCACGCCCGCCGCTTCCTGGACTGCATGCGGTCGCGAAAGCAGCCCGAGGCGAACATCGAGGTCGGGCATCTGGCCACGAATCCGGGCCACCTGATGAACCTGGCCTGGCGCGTGGGGCGACCGGTCAAGTGGGACTCGGCAACCGAGCAAGCGATCGGTGACGACGCGGCAAGCAGCTTGATTGCCAAGAAGTACCGCGCGCCCTGGAGACTATCTTCGCCTTGAGCGGCGGGCAATTGCGCGAACACCCCGGACGTTCTACTCGCCCAACCCCGGGTCTGCGTTCGGGTCAAAGGGCAACTGGTCGAGGTGCTCGATGTACTCCAGCGGATCGAACGGCAGCTTCTTCAGTTCCACCGGCGGCCTGGCGAGGGCCTTCACCTCGGGCGGAGCGTTTTCGATGCCGGTGAACGGCACGCCGTGGACCTCTTTGACGTCGGGGTACTTCCGCTTCCACAACTCGTGCCGCAGCCTCATCCGGGCAAACGGACTCTTCAGATGGATCAGGTTCACCAGCATGGGGCTCTTCTCGCGGGGATCGGCCGGCAGGAAGAAGAAGCCGGCGGGAATGCCGCTGGCCTCGCCGATCGGATCCGCCGAGATCCAGTGGCGTTTGTACGGGCCTTTGACGGTGGCGCCGAGGTTCGGGCCGGCGTAGATGAAGACGTAGTCGCGTCGGCTGTGGGTGTCGCCACGCAGCAGCAGGGCCGTCTGGTCCAGCCCGTCGATGATGCGGTCGGTGGGGATCTCCCCGGTGGCGCCGGCCAGCCGCGCGAAGGTCGTATAGAGGTCGGTCTCGTGGATCACGTCGCCCACGATCTGCCCGGGCCCGATCACACCCGGCCACCAGGCCTGGGCCGGCACGCGCACGCCTCCTTCGAGGAAGTCGCCTTTGCCGCCGCGGAAGATGGTTTCGGCCATGCCCACCCCGGGCGGCGGGTTGTGGGACATCGGTCCGTTGTCGGCCATGCAGACGATCAGCGTGTTCTCGGCGATGCCCAATTCCTCGAGCTTGGCCACTAGCTTGCCGACGAAGGGGTCGATGTTGCCCTGCAGACCGTCCTGCAGCAGGCTGCGCGCCGCCGAGATCTTCTTGGGATCGGGAAGAAAGGATGCGAGCATGGGCCAGTTGGCCACGTAGAAGGGCTTGCCGGCCTTGGCGTTTCTCTCGATGAACGCCAGCGTGCGCCGCTGGGCCTCGGCGTCGATTTACTTGTAGTTGTCGTAGGTGTTATCACCCCACTGCCGCGCCTTGCCGCCCTTGGTGGCTTCGATCACCTGTACCCAGCCCTTGGTAATGAACGTGTCGTCGAGCTTGTAGGGGTCGGGCGGCAGCATGTCCTCCATCAGGCCGATGGTGGCGTTGGCGGCCTCGCCCGTCCGGTTCCAGAGGGAGAGGATCTGGTTGTAGCCGGTGAAGAAGGCCTCGTCGAAGCCGTTGTGGTGCAGATAACTCTGCTCGACGTCGCCTAGGTGCCACTTGCCGTGAAAGGCGGTCGCGTAGCCGGCCTTGGAGAGAACCTCCGCAATGGTCACCTCCTCGCCGCGCATGCCGTGCTGCTCGCGGAGCATCCCGATGTTGTACATCCCGTTGCGGATCGGGTGGCGCCCGGTCATGCAGGCGGCCCGGCTGGGCGTGCAGCCGACCTCCGTGTACATCCGCGTGAAGAGAATGCCCTCTTCGGCCATCTTGTTCAGATGGGGCGTCTCTAATCCGCGGACCTTCTGGATGGCCGGGATGCCCACGTCGCCGAAAGCCGTGTCGTCCCACATGATGTGGATGATGTTCGGCGGCTGGCCGTGCTTCTTCCTCAACTCGGCCAGCTTGGCGTCGAGTTCCCGGTCTTCGGCGGCCCACCGCTTGCCGTTTTGCGCTTCGAGAATGTAGTACTCGGCGTCGTGGACGATGCGGCCGCGCGGCCCGGCTTGGGTCGAACTCGCCGCGGCCCAGAAAGTGACTATGGCAAGCAAGAGACCAACCGGCGTTGCCTTCGACATGCTTCTGCCCCCCTGGGTTCGCGAAACGTGTGTGGCTTACATACACGTCTGAGACAACATAGCTTGCGTGAGGGCGCCGGCGGCGCAAGTCTGCCGAGAACTCGTTCGCCCGGTAGAATGTTCCTGGAGTTCTTTCCGTAGAGATCCTCGGCCCGCCGAGCAGCCTTTGATAAACGTGCGCAATGTAGAGAAGATCCGCATTCCCAGGACAACAGCC
>Ga0180437_10012122_pt1 | contig 10243 bp, 10 predicted proteins | sample SS_ome_4_FD_132410 | JGI IMG/M metagenome (GOLD analysis project Ga0180437, IMG submission 132410) | Hypersaline lake sediment archaeal communities from the Salton Sea, California, USA - SS_3_D_1 metaG | ecosystem: Environmental > Aquatic > Non-marine Saline and Alkaline > Hypersaline >... | reverse complement strand
GGCAGAGCAGGGAAGAGTTGAAGCAGCACATGAAGATCGAAAAATGCTTTGAGCCGAAGATGGACGAGGAGATGCGGAAAACGCTCTACTCCGATTGGAAGCGTGCAGTTGAGCGGTCGCTGCACTGGAACAGGTCCACAGAGGCTGGCGGGTGCTGACACACCTCTTGAAGCCACTGCACCTCTCGGCACATTCCCGGGGAGAATTGATTTTCATATTCAGTGGGTATTTTTTTCCAATAAATCACTGATGGGAGATTTCATCAAAGCCTCAACTCGATACTGGTTCTTTTCCCATCCTGAGTGAAAACCATGACATGCTCGATGGGCAGTTCGACCTGCACTCGATCTCCCAATTCCTTACCAGCTTCTGAGCGTTTTTTGGCTTTCAGAGTGACATCCCCGATCCTGAGCATGATCAGGTACTGTCCCCCCACCTGAATCGAGCTGGTGATCACCTCAGCCTGCACTGAATTTTTCGACTGGGTATGCAGGATTCGCATGTGCTCCGGGCGGATGCCGATTATCAGCTTTTCCTGCTGACCGACCCCGCTTATGCGAACAGGTTTTGGGAAAAGCGGATTTCTCACCATGTGAACACCATTCGATAGGGACACCTCCACATGAACGAAGTTCATACCGGGATTACCCAGAAACCACCCGCCGAACACGGTGTTTGGGTCATTGTACAGCGTGCGTGGCTTGTCTTGCTGCACGATCTCACCCTCGTTCATCAGTGCAATCTGATCGGCAAGGGTCATGGCCTCGGTCTGGTCGTGGGTGACGTACACGATCGTCTGCTTAAGCTGGCGGGTGAGCTCTTTGAGAGCCTGCTTGAGCTGCACCTTGGTTTCCACGTCAACGTTAGTGAGCGGTTCATCGAACAGGATTATTTGAGGCCTCCGGGCCACCGCCCTTGCCACTGCGACTTTCTGGCGAGCGTTGTTGTCAAGCTGATTGATGTTCTGGTGGATGTTTTTTTTCAGATCGAGAATTTCCGACACTTCTTCGATCCGTTTCTTTCGCTGATCTTCCGAGAGACCGGCTTCTTTGAGAGGAAGATCTATATTCCTGTACACATCGAGTCCCCGATATACAACCGGGTACTGGAACACCATCCCTATGTTCCTAGTTTCCGGTTTGAGTGTCGTCATCCTTCGCTCATCAAAGTACACTTCACCGGAAGTCGGCTTTTCGAGCCCCGCAATCATACGCATGAGCGTGGTCTTCCCGCATCCCGAGGGACCGAGCAGACAGGTCACTGATGAGGAAGGAAAGGTAATGCTCACGTCGCACACTGCAACCACATCCTTGAATTCCTTGCGCAGTGTTTCAAGGCGGATATCAGGCATGCTTTCCCCCCTGTCCCATGCGACGTCCATCTTCGGATGAGTACAAAATGATTTTTTCCAGGGATATGTGAGTGACTGCCATTTCCTCGCTGGCAAGGTGTAGGTCATCGTGCCTGAGCACGGAGAGAAGACGAAGCCCTCCTGCTTCCAGATGCAGTATCAGCTCTGCACCCAGGTCTTCACGCAGTACAATCCGTGCATCAAAAGTGATGACTTCCCCATCTGGTTTCTCGAATTGAATATGTTGCGGCCTGATGCATACCAGGACGTCATGCCCTTCGAAATTGCTGTCTCGATCTCTGGTCACCGGGATTTCAAATACATCAGTTTTACATACATACACCTGATTCCGTTTGTGCAGCGTTCCCCGGAGGGTATTCGCTCTGGGAAAACCGAGCAACTCCATTGTACGGACATGCATGGGCCGATAATAGACCTCTTCTAAGGACCCCGCCTCGATGATTCTCCCCCGGTCCAAAATGTAGATCTGGTCAGCCAGCATAAGCGCTTCGAGAGCATCGGAAGTTGTGTACACAAAGGTGGCACCAAGCGATCGCTGCATTCGTCGCAAATCATCGATGAGCTGCTCGCGAAGTTTGAAGTCAAGACCGCTCAAAGGATCATCAAACACGTAGATCTGGGTCTTCTTTGTGATACCACGGGCCAGGGCCACCCGCTGTTTTTCTCCACCGCTGAGCTGGTCGGGATATTTTTCCAAGAGTGGTGAGATCCTGAGCATTTCCGCTGCCTGATGAACCTGATTTTCGATTCTCCCCTTATCCTCTCCAATCAGTTTCAGAGGATAGGCGATGTTGTCGTACACTTTGAAGTGAGGATACAGGGCGAAAGACTGGGGAACGTAGCCGATCCCTCGTTCTCCAGGCGTTATCTCAGTTACATCGTCACCACGAAGGTGGACCCTGCCGCCAGTCGGATTTTCAAGACCGGTCAGCAGACGGAGCAATACCGATTTTCCACACCCTGGCGGTCCGAAGATCACCGAGAAGCTTCCTTCCATGATCTCGCATGTCACGTCATCGAGAACACGAACATTCCCATACTCCTTAATAATGTTGTAAAAAGCAGCCGCTATCAATGCTTCACCCCCGTACAATATTCACGAATATGGGAGCCAATAGGGCACCCATCCCGAATACAAAAAAAATAATCAGCAGGGCTATCCCCAGCAGCTTCAAAGTCCTTCCGAACCTGGTCTGGGCGGGAATGTTTCCGAATCCGATCTGAAAGAAGGTTGACGTCACCAGCAGTACAATCCCCACTTTGTACACGGCCTTGCTGATCTGCTGAGCGATGAGCACCAGGCTGAGAACCAGGAGTACGATCATGATGTCGTGCATGATCTCTGCAAAATAACGGCCCTGATTTGAAGATCCGTTGCTATTCATACCTCACCTCGCACGGTACCAAACGTCATTCCGATCAGCAGATATTTCTGGAAGAAAAAAATTGCGGCGATTGGCGGCATCATGTACACCACGGTCATTGTTGCAACAAAGGTCCAGTCCATCCCTGCCTGCTCGTACATCCAGGTGGCCAGAGCTACGGGTACCATGGTTGTCCGCTTTCCCCCCACGATATAATTAAACAGAAACTCATTCCACACAAATACCATATTGAAAATGAACGCAGCGATGAGACCCGGCTTAACCTGGGGGAGAATAACCTTGAACAGCACATGAAAATGCGAAGCCCCGTTGATGAGACCGGTTTCGTCGAAGCGCGGCGATACTCCGTCGACGAACCCTTTTAGAATCCACACCGAGAATGGAATGCTGAACATGGCATAGAACAGAATCATACCAGGCCAGCTGTCTTTCCACCCAAATGCGACGTACATCAAGAAAACCGGTACCACCGAAGCGGCGGCAGGGACCATGCGGATGGAAAGAAGCAGAAACATCATGAGGTCAGTCCCCCCGGGTCTGTACCGTGAGAATACATACGCTGCCAGAAAAGCCACCACGAGTGCGATAGCCACTGCGGATACCGAAATGATCAGGCTGTTCATCAGGTACCGCACGATGTTTGGCCTGGTAAACAGATCGACAAAATTGTCAACGGTTGGGGTAAAAAACCACACCGGAGGGATGGATAGAAGCTGGTCCTTGGTTTTAAAAGATGCCAGTATTATCCAGAGAACAGGGAGAAAAAACACAATGGAAACGATCCACAGCAGAGTGTGGTACAGGCCTTTGCGGAGCCTTTCGTGCATAGTTATCTCCTTTGTCTGCTGATGTTGAGGACGTAAAGGAACACGGATGTGAATGCGATCGCGGTGAGCAGCATGATCACTGCCAGTGCGGATGACCAGCCCATAGTGAAGCCTTCGAAGGCCTTGCGCCACAGGGTAATGGCGATCAGCTCAGTTTTGTTACCAGGCCCTCCCTTTGTCATGAGATACACCAGATCCATGGTCTTGAAGGACTCGATAGTACGCAGGATGACACCAAGCATGAGAATGAACTTGCCGTAGGGGAAGATGATATATAGCAACCGCTTGAACAGTGGAATCCTGTCCACCCGGGCCGCTTCCAGCTCTGCTTTCGGTACCGCACCAAGCGCTGCCAGGGTGATCAGGATCATGAAAGGTGTCCACATCCATATGTCCACAAGAGCCACGCAGGGGAACGCCCACTTCAGGTCACCGAGAAAATCAATTTTAGCCAAGCCGAACTGGGTAAGAAAGTGGTTCAATATGCCGAAGGTGGGCTCATAAATCAGCCTGAAGAAGGTTCCCGTTGATGCTGGAGCCAGGAGCATCGGGGTGAACAGAAGAGTCAGTGCGACTCTCCTGCCTGGGAGATCGGCACTGTTCCAGAACAGAAATCCCAGAAGGATACCCAAAACCGTCTCCGTTCCAACCGTCACCACAAGCCATAGAAAGGTCCTCCCGAAGTTCCGCCACAAACTGTTGTTGTTCATGATGTCCAGGTAGTTTCCAAATCCGATAAACTTCTGGGGTTCCCCGGTTACCATAGAGAAGTTGTAGAAGCTGAGCCCGGTCATCCACAAAAGTGGTATAATGTTCCATATAACGAAGAAAAACAGGACCGGTATAATCAAACTGATCGGGAAGAATTTGGAGTTTTCATATCGGTGAAGCACGTCGGTTCTTTTTAACGATACGCTCCGACCCGTCCCACTTCCTGCTTGCGATTCCAAGTTCCTACCTCCCGCTGATGAGATGAATGTTCCTGCTCCTCATGGGAGAAACTCAAGCCGTCGATTCACGGCTTTCATTTGTATAACTTATACACCCTTTCATCTGTGGAACGCAATAAATTTTCTCTTTCCTGTATGTGATTACCGGCAGGCATATTTCTCCCACTTCTATGGAAAAAACAGGCCGGATCAGAATAAGTGATTCATAGATGGTTGTGCCGGGAGATTTCTCCCGGCACAACATGTATTACTTTCCGAGGGTTATCTTTTGACACTCGGCCGGAGGTGCGATGTCGGAACGATCGGCTTCGTACATGATTTTTTGCTGCTGGCAGGCGATCCAGTCCAGGGTGTTCAAAGCATCAGTAACCTGGCCTGCCGCAAAAGCGGTCCACCCTTCCTGTTGCACGGCCAGCATCTCCGAATACTTCGGCTCATGCCAAAAGTCCCGTGCCCTGTCGGTGGTGAGCATGTACTTGTATGCCCTGAACCATGGCTGTATATCCTCAAAGCCGGGGGAAGTAAGCGTTGCCTTATCCGTGGGATTTCCACCGCGCCTTGCATACTCCATCTGGGTCTCGGGCAGGTACCACCACTTCAGGAAGTCAACCGCGACACGCATGTGTTCCTTGTCGTTGAAGGCGTTGATTACCCACGGCTGACCTCCTACCGAGTATATTCGCCGGACAGAACCATCCTCCCGCTTGAAGGCAGGAGGCGGAACCACGATCACATCATCCCTGTTTTTATCCGTGATCATAGCCGCACCCACTGCAGCCCACTGAAATGCCGTAGCAACTTTCCCCTGGGTAAAGGCATCGATTTCTTCGGGTATGCCGTAGTTGATCGCACCGGGAGGCTGATAGTTCAGCATGCGCTTGTTCCATCGCATGGCCTGTGCATTCACCTCGCTATTCAGAATCCCGTAGATCCTGCGATCCTGAGGATCCCAGATCTCCCCGCCAAGAGAGAACATAAAGGGGTACAGATACATGGTCATGAAGTCGTACTCCTTCTGGTACTGCATGGCAGTGCCATACAGATCCTTATCCGGGCGGGTGAAGAACTTTGCCATTTCCTCGAATTGAGTCATTCTGACATCTTCCCAATCCTCAAAGTTCTGCGGTAATTCAAACCCGTACTGTGATTTGAAATTCCTTCTCTCCTGGGGATCGCCGAACAGGTCTTTACGGACAAAGAGCACGATCACGTCGCCCTCTTCCGGGAATCCCCACAGCTGATCGGTTCCATCAGGGTAGACCATGTAGGTATTCTTCACGACAGGGTCATACCACTCGATATCCAGCTCGGGGTTTTCCTCAATCAGGCCGTTTATGTTGACGATCCACCCAGGCTCGGCAAAAGCACCCAGCCACTGACTGTCACTGATGATCAGGTTGTACTCCTGGGATTTGGTGGCAAGACTTGCAGCAGCCTTCTGGAACAGAGCGGAGAAAGGGGCCTCCTGAAAGCTGAAGCTCGCCTCGTAACCGTACTTCTCTTTCGCATACTCCGCGAACAGTGGAGACATGTCCACACCCAACCTGCTGGGAAGCCATCCGCCGATACCGAGAATGGTCATGTCCACCGGTTTCTTGATCTCTACTGCTCCCTTTTCCTCTGGCTTCCCACCTCGTGCGAGCAACGGCATCGCGGCGAGCAGAACGAGCGATAGAGTAACCAATAAAACCAAACTACACTTGAGAATCTGTTTCATGATGCTTTCCCTCCTTCTGAAAATAATATTTTGTATCCCGTTAATTATGATTAGAGCAGCGGTACAAACCAGTGGCTTGAAAAAAATAGAATCATTCTCCTGCCCATACGATTTGAGTGAACTTTTTCTTTGATTTTTTTCAAAATGTGTTAAAATTTGTTTTACATTTTATCATATATTGATCATTTGTCAAGATAAAAATGAAAAAAGATGCCAGGCTCGATGATATCGTCAAGATATGTGAGAGAGATGGAATTACCACCATAGGAATGCTGGCCGAAAAAATGCAGGTGTCGGAAATCACCATACGCCGGGACCTCAAGCTGCTCGAAAGCTTGAAGTTGATCCGCAAGTATAAAAAGGGATATGCCGTTGCGGACACGAAACATGCCTACGATGTGTCGAGCTATCATATTGACAGAGAGTTGCAGGTCCATGCGGAAAAGAAGCGTGATATCGGTATAAAAGCCGCATCCCTCATCAAGAAAGGTGAAACTGTAATATTCGACTGTGGCTCCACAATACTGCACATGGTGCAGGCCTTGCCAGAGCGAGCGCCAATCAGGGCTGTGTGCTACGGGTTGAACGTTGCAACGGCACTCCAGAAAAAACAGGTTCAGCAGCTCATTGTGTTCGGCGGTGTGTATCACGATGAGATGGATACCTTCGAGGGACTCTCCGAGACCGACGAAATAAGGTATGTAAGGGCACAAAAGGCTTTTCTGTCGGCTTTTGGCATTCACAAACAGGCAGGGCTGACGAGCGGGAGCTTTTTCATGTCTTCCATGAGGAAAAAAATCATCTCTTCATCGGAAGTGGTGGTGCTGCTTGCCGATTCGTCGAAATTCGGTGTCATAGAGTGTGCACATTTTGCAGATCTCTCTACTCCTCACCTGTACGTTACGGATAGAGACATCAGTGCGGAATACCGGGAGATACTTGAAAACTTAAATAAAACGCTCATCGTCGTTTAAATAAGAGAGGGGGAATTCTTGCGAATTTATCTCTATGACCAAAAAGGTGAGTATTTCATGACATCCGTTTTTTCAATCTCTTTCGTTCTATTTCCGCGATTTTTTCACTGGTGCGGGTTCGTTTTGCATAATGGGCTTTTACCTCATCCCCGCAGATTTCAATGCAGCTGAGCCTCCCCCCCTTTTTACTGGAAATACGAGAGTCGATCATGACGACGGCTCTTCCATAGTAGGGATGGGAAAGCACAATTTTATTGTCATCTACAGGAGTATGGCCGATCACCACTCGCCTGGCACGGTACTTACTCAAGAGTTTCCCGAACGTTTCCAGATCAGGGGCATTTTTTGCTTTTCCATTTTTCCTTTGACCGTCAACGACCTTGAAGGAACGTGTCCAGAGGGGGCCTGTGCTCGGAGGCGACCAGTCAACCCGTGGCCCCAGAGCGACCCACTCTGTCCGTGGGTCCGGTTGCCGATCAATACCCTGCCAGAAACGGATCCACGCACGGATGGTCGCATTTATTCTTTCCGGATGATGTCGGAAAGCCCATGCATTCAACCCCCCGTGTGCGAAAATGGTGGGACCGATTTTTATGATGGCATTACGCGCCCGTATCCATCGGGAGAATGACGTGTTCCCGCAGAAGGCATCCCGCATGGTTCTCTTCAATGCCCCGGTCACCTCATATTTCTGGAACAGGGTCTTTCCCGCGTGATTTTTGTACCTCTTGGAAAAGACCTGGATGTCGTGGTTTCCCAAAAGAGAGTGCACCGCGCCCCCTGATGCAGCTGCTTCCGTCTCAAGCCGCATCGCGAATTGAAGGAGAAGCCGTGCATTCTTCCCTCCCACGAGATCGCCGTTCAGTATGAGATGTGTTCCATTTCCTGACCAGTGGCCCTTCCTGTTGATGAGCTCGCGGTCCAGCAGTATGCAGGACAGCCCGACGATGTCTCCGTGCACGTCGCCGATAGCGACTATTCGGGAGGGAACTGGTTTGATGCTCCATGAAATGCCATCCGCTCTGAGTGTATTCAGGACTTTTTCGCTGTTCTTTCGAAGCCGGAAGATTCCTGCGCCCATATGTAAAAGTATATGACTTTCACCCGGGTTTTCAAAATAATACAGCATACAGGCTCAATGGGAAATGTCATCGCCCCAGACTTCTTTCAGCCGCCTGTCACGGCCGCACCCTGTCCTGTACAGCTTGTAGCGCAGCGGATTTTTCACATAGTAGTCCTGATGGTATTCCTCAGCTTCGTAGAAGTTTGTAAACTGTTCGATGCCGGTCACTATTTTTCTCTCAAATCGTTTCTGCAGTTTCTCAATGCTTTGGATCGCAAGCTGTTTCTGCATCTCGTTGTGAGGAAAAATCGCTGATCGGTACTGGTTGCCTCTGTCACAGAACTGTCCGCCGCTGTCAAAGGGGTCCACGTTTCGCCAGAATACGTCAAGAAGCGTTTCATAGCTGATCTGTGATGGATCATAGAGGAGCTGTACTGCTTCAGCGTGACCGGTTCCTCCTGCTGAGACCTGTTTGTAAGATGGGTTTTCAACATGCCCCCCGGAATACCCGGAAGTCGTCGAAACCACACCTTCCAGCTTGTCAAAAGGATTCTCCATGCACCAGAAGCAGCCTCCGGCAAATGTTGCTTTCTCAAGATTCTGCCGGGCGTCTGTTTCCTGACAGAACGCTGCGCCTGCCACCAGGATCAGCACTGCAAGAGCTCCGATGAGGAGCGCGAATCGGTATTTCAGCATCTCCCTTCCCTCCTTGTACCTTTACTATTTACCCTAGGCCGCCGGGCACCGGCAGGCAAGGGATTATGCACAGTTCATTGCAGCAGAAATCGCTCTTGCTCTACCCCTGTGCCACATTATGGTTTGTACTGTACAGCGTGTGAAACACACGGAACGCTGTCACTGGTGTGTGCAGCAAGAACTGTTTACGGAAATCAATCGCAAGGGGAAATCACGATATGGAACAGAGAAACGATACTTGGGTAGACAAAAGGACTGGATGGTGGGTGCTGTGTGCAACGATTCTCGCCTCATCCATGGCGTTCATCGATTTTTCCGCGCTGAACGTCGCCCTCCCTGCAATACAGTCTTCACTGGGAGCGCGAGGCTCGGAGCTCCTCTGGGTGGTAAACGGGTACAACCTCATGCTTGCCTCGCTCATTCTGGTGGGAGGCTCACTCGGTGACAGGTTCGGCAGGAAGAAAGTGTTCACAGGAGGCATTCTCCTGTTTACCCTTTCATCTGTTTTCTGCGGTCTCAGTCCTTCCATTACGGCACTCATCGCAGGAAGAGTGGTGCAGGGGATCGGAGGTTCGCTCATGATTCCGGGAAGCCTCGCATTGATCACCGCGTCCTTCGGTCCTGACAGGCGAGGCAGAGCAATCGGAACCTGGTCGGCAGTGACCACAATCATGATGGTTGCCGGTCCGGTGATAGGCGGGTTTCTCGCGCAGTACAGTCTCTGGCGGCTGGTATTTTTCATAAATGTTCCTCTTTCGGCAGTAGCCCTGATCGCGCTTTTTCTGTACGTGCCGGAGAGCAGGGACACAGGGGTCTCTCAGAGGATCGATATCATCGGAGCGAGCCTTGCCACGGTGAGTCTCGTGGGGCTCGCCTATGGATTTACCGCCGCTTCTGAGCTGGGTTTCAAAAACCCACGTATTACTCTCTCTCTTGGTGTGGGGTTTTTTGCCCTGGTCGGCTTCATCGTTGCAGAGAAAAGAAGCGCAGACCCGATGGTACCTCTGCGTCTCTTCCGGTCTCCGACCTTCAGTGGAGCGAATCTCCTCACTCTCTTTCTTTACGGTGCACTGGCAGCGTATACCCTGTTTCTCTCTTTGAATATCATTCAGGTGCAGGGATACCGGGAGTCCATCGCCGGGCTTGTGCTCTTGCCCTTCATTTTTCTGCTTGCAGGGCTGTCCCGTTTTGCAGGAAGGCTTGTGGACAGAATCGGCCCGAGGCTGCTCCTCGTCGCGGGGCCTTTCCTGGTTGGCATC
>Ga0180437_10012120_pt1 | contig 10244 bp, 13 predicted proteins | sample SS_ome_4_FD_132410 | JGI IMG/M metagenome (GOLD analysis project Ga0180437, IMG submission 132410) | Hypersaline lake sediment archaeal communities from the Salton Sea, California, USA - SS_3_D_1 metaG | ecosystem: Environmental > Aquatic > Non-marine Saline and Alkaline > Hypersaline >... | reverse complement strand
GGAAGTTAATAACTCATCTCTGCATTGGTCGTAGATTAAATTACACTTAACTTCCAAGGCATCTGTGCCGTCTATATCGTCTATCTGTTCGTGCCCCATCCTCTGGAGTGCGAGATTACAAATAGCGGTCTCTGTAGCGGCCATTAGCTTCTCCTTTTAGGCTTTTTGCCTGTCTTTAAAGATTGACCTGTTTTGGATTGGGCTATTCTTGCAGACTTACCTTTAGAATAACCTTTCTTTCGTAACTTAGTATAAACTCGGTGGACTTTAGTTCCCTTGGGCATAATTAATCCTTTGGCGTGTGTTCATACCAATTCAGTTCAATAGTATGATAGTTGTCGTCGTCACTTAGGCTTTCAGCTATAAAAGCATACTGTTGATTAGGCTCTAAAACCCATTCTGCACCACCCCTAAAAAGACCTCCGATACCACCGCTGAAAGGCTGTGCGCCAGCAGCACCAACAACAACAGAATCTAATGTTGTAGTAGTTGTGATATTGGCATTAGCGGCCTGTGCTTCATTGAAAGATGTAGCCGAGCCTGAAACCGGCGAAGCCTGTATAGTGCTTACGCCAGATGTTTTTGTGCTGCGCCTGTTCCGGTTATATATAGTTAAAGTTGTTCCTTCGTCATTATCTATTGAGGGGTTTTCTACGATACTTAACCTTGCAATAGAAGTGACTGAGCCTGTAGCGAGAATATGTATTTCTTTGTCTGAGTTAGGCGTATTAAATGCTATTACTGATTGTTCGTTGGTATTGGTACAAGCGTTTTCATAATGGCAATGGAAAAAACTTCCTGCGTGTATTTCGTGATGCTCATAGGTTATCGTCTGAAGCGTATGCGTAGAGGCATCCATGCGAAGGTCATTAAACTTACTATCGCTCCAATACGCCTGTAACTGGTAATCTATCGGTACGCCCATTATTTATCTATGAAATAACCGATTATAGTACACTCAAAAGCGCCGGAATTTGCAACCAAGTCGACACCAATAGCCTGATTATCACCAAGAATTACAGAACCCTTAAAATCATAATCAATGGCAAACTGGTCTGTTGCTAATTCATTACTATGAAGTGTGATTATAATATCGCCCTGGGTATTTCCGGTTTCATCTGCGTGAGCCGTAGCATCTGCTACAGTAGGTGATGCCTTGTTTAGACATACTCCAGTTACGGCAGTACCAGCAGAAGTGTAATCGGCGGTTATTAAATGAACGTCAACTGCCGTGGCAACGTCAGACCATACATACAGTTTTTCAATTACCAGATACTTTGTGTTGGAGTCGTTCCTTACAGCCAGAGCAGTATCGGCAGCGTCAATATCTGCCGACACCGCGTTCCACGCAAAAGCCTCGCTTCCATTTAATGACGCTTCATGTATAGCAGATACACAAACAGCTCTCGTCAAAAGCTGTTTGTCGTCATTAACATCCGCTATGACGTTAGTTGTTCCTGTTACTTGCATTATACATCTCCATCATTAACTGTTTCTTGAAATACCTCCTGCTGTCGGAGGTTTATCTTTTTTAACTCGATTAAAATACTATACAACAACTCTTGAGTAGTCATATCAGCTATTAAGAGCGTTTCTTCCCCGCCGACAGTCTCGGAACCCTTAACTACCGTGGCCGTACTGGACGATGTGCCCTGTACGGGCTGAAAAAATTCAATGCTTTCTATTTCTGCCATTTATTTCTCTGGTTGATTAATATTTTGGAGTCCTGGCAGAGAATTAACCTGATTCTGTTGTGCCTGCTTAATAGCTGTTCTTAACTTTTGTAGTTCGGTAGCTTGTTTGATTATTGCTATCTCCACGGCCTGTCTTTTGGCAAAAATTTCAAGTTGCCTATACTCTGCCATCGCATTACGTTCGTCATGGGTAGATACTACCCACCAAATAACACCCGCCAAAACAACTGTTGCTGTCAACATAATTAATTCAATTTTCCACTTTTTCATTTTATTCTCCTGTTAAGATTTAAAAAATATGGGGTGACACATCGCCACCCCATAAGATATTAGTCAGGCGTAACTGCCGCCCTATGAGTGCTATCATTCTGTACCGACTCACCAATCCAACCAGTAGCGGTATGACAAGTGAAAAGAATCATATCTGTGTCGGTTGCAAGGTATTCAGCACTTCCGTCTGAATCAACATTATTAATAGTATCATTTGTTGCGGCTGGTGTTCTAATTTCAAAGTTAGAACCAGCATTACAAAGAATAACAACCTGTCGCCCAATAATAGAATCAGGCAACACAATCCAGTCGTTAGCATCAGCATTAACGCCAGTAACATTAAAAACTCTAACATCTTCATCGCATGTAGAACCAGCACCAGAATCGCTATTAGCAGTTAATGTTTCACCAACACCACACTGATAACCCAAAGTAGCTCGCAAGGTTTCATCTATAACAACCTTACCAGAATCAACATGCAAGGCTTCGTTGTTCGTAGACTCTATTTCCATCGCATAGGTACTGCTTTGTGCCGCACCGCTGTCGAGGATTCTAAGCCCGAACCCTTCTGCCGAAGCAATAGGCTGGCCTGAATTGTCTATTAACAACATTGTGGCTCCAGCGTGAGCATGAGTGGTATCATTCCTTAAATGAACCATACCAATATTGTCTGCGCCTTGCCATCCAGCAGCATCGCCATCAATTTCAAGTGCAGCTACTGTTGAATTAGTGAATGGTTCAAATGTCGCACATTGAGAATCCGCTTCATTGGCATCAATATACAAACCGTTGCCAGAACCAGAATGATCTATAGTCATCGTGTCTGTATTTCCAGTGGTATCTATACCTGTAATATCAAATAAAGTTCCAGCACTATCAGCCCCAGATATTGTAACTTGGTTATTACATTGTAGGGCAGGAGTAGTATTGGTCGTTTCAATCTCAACTGCATACGCATCAGTTCGTGCTGTACCCGACGAAACAAATCTTGCCAAGTGGCCTTCAGACGCGGCAATAGGTTGACCTGTCTGGATAACCTGCAATAAACTTGCCCCAGTATGAACAACAGGGTCATCAGTACTTATATGTAACATGCCGACATTATCAGCACCGTCCCAGTTAGATGTAGACCCGTCGATAACAGTCACTGATGTGGTTTGAGACGCAGCCGCTACAGTTGTTAATGCTACGCTATCAGCATCATCACAAGTGATTTTAAGTGCCGAACCAGTTCCCTCGCCATTAATGGTAACTGTATCGGTGTTTCCAGTAGCATCATTGCCTGTAATATCAAGCAGAGTTCCAGCGCTATCCGCGCCCGCAATAGTCATTTGGTTGTTAAGATACAAACAAGGCGTTGTATTGGTTGTCTCAATTTCCACAGCATAAGCATCTGTACGCGCTGTACCAGTATCTACAAATCGAGCCAAGAATCCTTCTGCTGAGGCAATAGGCTGTCCTGAACTTGTAACATAAAGCATAGATGCCCCCGTATGAACATTCGGCGTGTCTTGAGTCAAATGCAACATACCAACGTTATCTGCACCATCCCAGTTACTCGTAGCACCATCAATAACCGCCACAGAGGTCGTCTGTGAAGCAGCGGCAATGGTTTTTAGTGCTACACTGTCAGCATCGTCACAAGTAATCTGAAGCGCATCACCAGTTCCTTCGCCGTTAATAGTAACTGTGTCAGTATTGCCGGTAGCATCGTTGCCTGTAATCGCAAGAAGAGTTCCAGCACTATCGGCACCAGTTATTGTCATTAAGTTATTGAGCATTAATGTAGGCTGTGTATTGGTGGTTTCAATTTCTACGGCATGAGCATTGGTTCTTGCTGTACCTGTAGATACAAAACGTGCCAAGAAACCTTCGCCAGAGGTTATGGGTTGACCTGTGGCGTGAACAACCTGTAAAAGACTCGCACCAGCGTGAGCCAAAGCAGCATCAGAATTAATATGAAGCAATCCAACATTATCTGCGCCAGACCAGTTATTAGTAGCAGCATCTAATATTACATTAGAAACAGTAGATGATGCAACCGCTGTTACAGACATTGCTCTCGAATCAGTTTCTTGTGGTGAAATCTGAATACCATCACCTGAACCAGAATGTGTTACGGTAATGGTGTCACTATTGCCGGTCGTGTCAATACCTGTTACCTGTACCAAAGAAGCACCAGGGTTGTCCTGACCAGAAATTGCAACTATACCATTAGAAGCCAAGGCGGGTTGTGTAGCAGGTACTTCAATTTCCACTGCGTAAGCGTTTGTCCGAGCTGTGCCAGTAGCCACGAAACGCGCCAGAAAGCCTTCGGCAGCCGTGATGGGTTGGCTTGAATCGTCGACAAGAAGTAAGGTTGCGCCTGCATGAATACCAGGGTCATCGTTTCTTAAATGAACCATTCCTACATTATCTGCGCCATCCCAACCATGTGCATCACCATCAACCTCTAAACAAGCAACAGTGGAATTGGTGTGTGGCTCAAGAGTCATGCATTGAGAATCTGCTTCATTAGAATCAATATACAACCCGTTGCCGGAGCCAGAATGGTCTATTGACATTGTATCGGTATTCCCAGTTGTGTCTATGCCCGTCACTTGCACTAAAACCGCACCAGGATTGTCTTGACCAGATACGGCGACTATACCATTAGAAGCTAAGGCAGGTTGCGTAGCAGGTACTTCAATCTCTACGGCATAAGCATTTGTCCGAGCTGTGCCAGTAGACACGAAACGCGCCAGAAAGCCTTCGGCAGCCGTGATGGGTTGACCTGAATTATGCACAGCTATTGCACTTGCCCCTGCGTGGATAAAAGGGTCGTCAATAGATAAATGCAACATACCAATATTATCAGCGCCATCCCAGTTAGACGTTGCTGCATCATACACGCCCATCGAAGTTGTTTGGGAAGCAGCACCTATAAGACGCATATTAACACCAGTTGCCTCAGTGGTTGTAATCTGAATGCCGTCGCCTGAACCAGCCTGAGAAATAGTAACACCATCATTGTTGTTTGTAGTTTCCTGTTGGTTAATCGCTAAAACGACATTATTGTCGCCATCGCTTGTAGTCAATGTCACAGCATTACCATCAACGTCAATGGTCGCACCAGCATCATAAGCCTCGTCAAGTGTAGATGAGGTAGATGCCGCTATCGTTACCCATGTCGATGCGTTCCGATAGTATAAGCCGTCTGTGTCGGAATCATAATAGATAGTGCCTTCATTAGTTTGGTCGGGTTCGGCATCGGGATTACAATATAGGAAATTGTTTGCTGTGGTGCCATCTATTCTGTCTTCGACTTCCTGACACCAGTCGTAAAATTTATCTTTCGGCTTGCCTGTAAGAACATAGGCGTGTTTGTAGGTGCTTCTGTCGTCAATACTAGTAGTAAACGCTCCCATAACTTTTAAACACGGCACGGCACAAACAAGCACAAAGATTAGGAATATTAAAATTTTCTTCATTGTTTGTTTCCTTTCTTTAAAATATTTACGATACCCAATAGGCTCGTAATTCTAATATGATTACATTTTACTTTGGGGTCACACCATATATCAAACCCCGCTTCTCTGGCTTTATCACAGAAATAAATATCCTCGCCCTTTTCGACATCACCGGGCACGAAAATATTCTTCCAGTAAGGCCATTCAAGTTTTTGCAGGACTTCAAATTTAATTAAAGTTACCCCGAATCCACCGGCTTTGATTTTAAAGAGATTTCTTGGCAGTTCCTCAATCGGTATCCCGTCGAAGCATTCCTCTCTGGAAACACTCCACTTTATCGACCCGTTTTGAGAAATAGGATAGACTCCCATAACAATATCTTTGTCATGCCTAATCAATCTTTCTAGGGTGTTTTTCCTCGGCAAAATGTCAGCGTCCAGAAATAATATATGGGTAGGGGTTGGAATACGATATTTAGCATACTGAGCAACCTTGTCTCTCCCTAATGTAGGGAAAGGGGTTGAAGCATAGTAAACTTCCACGTTTTCCTCTAAATCCCAAATAGCAAGTGTTCCCGCTATTCGCGCATCAATTTTATAATCAGCACCAAGCGGCACTCCGACCAGAATCGGCCTTCCCATATACATTTCTTTCTCCTGTTAAATATTAGAAGTAGTTACCTGAGTATCGAAACTTGATTGTGGCCCGTGATCTAACCAGGCATCAATAGTGCCAGCAGTGGTGGCCCCATCGGTAACAATACCAAGACTTAGGTAGCGCCTGTCGTCAACATTAACCGGAAGCGGACATCTGAATATCCATGCGCCTGCCGTCAAGTCAGTAATAGCCCTTGCGCCAGATGATAAAACGGTGGCACTACTACTGTCATGCCCCGCTTCGGCTGTGTCGGCATAGAGATTAAATGTAGCGTTAGTTCCACCGGCATAAGCGGTAGTACCAACCCTTACATTCAGCCAGACAGGTGTTCCCTGCCCCATTTCCAAATCAGAATTTATCCAGTCAATCGTCTTGACGGTAGCGCCAACATAATCCGTGGTAGTCGAGGCAACCAAAGTGGCATCGTCAAACAATTCAAATTTAGCATCATAAATTGCCATAAATTACTCCTTTACGAAAGTACCGGCTCGACATCAGTGATTGCATCGCAACGACGTATCGGCATGTCGAGGAAGTACAGTTGAGGTTTACCAAACGGATTATTCTCAGTCCAATGGACGTTGGTTTTGTCCTTGGCAAGAATCTGTAGCTGGGTAAACGTGGTTTCATTACAGTACATATAGATCGTGTCGTTGCTCTTGAAGTTGTTGCGAATCTGAATGATGTAATCTTCGTCAAGAGTGTTCGTTGCAGTGTAATCGGGATCTATATTGCAGAGTCTTTTAACACAACGCTGGTCTTCAACACACAGACCGACATCCCAACTGAACTCGGTAATATACGCCCATAAAGAATTGGTCGGGTTGGGAGAAGTTGCGGTTGTCGAAGCAACAGAATTGTCACCAGATGTAAGGGTAAGTCCCTTATCTTCCTTCTTTAATCCACCACCGTCTGTATTACGAGGATGGATTAAATAGACTTTGCCCGGCCCCCACTGGATGAACCAGATTGAAGTATTAGTGTCATCGTCAGTAGTATGCCCGTTGCTAATTACATAGTTAGTGTCTGTAGAAGCAAGAGAACTGTACCGATACTGGAATCCGGCAAATTCCTCTGGGGGATTAGTTGTTGGACTAAGATCACCTCCGCTATAGTTGCCAACTAAAGTATTGGCAAGTTCCTGCCCCATCGACTCAATATAAGCGCGCTCCTGCTGCATACGATACTTGGCGGGATTGGGCTGGAGCCTCATTACATCTTCAGGACAAAGATAACGGGCTTTTAACATACCCATTTCCTCTCTTGCCTGATTCAGTAATCCAGTAGTTGCGTTCCATCCGTTACCAACCTTAACCCAGTTTACGGCGGGCAGGCGGGTACGTCTGGCGACAACGTGAGATGTAATATCATTCGCGCGCTGAACAATAGCGTCCTGAATAATATCATTGGTTTCATTTAAGACTTCTGCTACATTGATAATCTCATTATCATGTGTCATTCTTGCGGCGAGAAGTAGATTTTCTCTGTCGTCAAGATTACTATTCGTAACAGCCATAGTTAATCTCCTATCAAAAAATTAAATTGTCATTACATTGGTCGTAGGAGTTGTCTGTTCTTGTCAGGCTGCTACTCGCGTTCACACTCGCTCAGTGATATTTTTTCAGGCCACTAAGGTTGTCTGAGATTTTGATACCTCGTTTTGCCCTTGCGGAACTTGGTATCCGTATCTTTCCCCCATTTCTATAATGTCTTGGGCTAATTGTCTGTTACAATTAAACAGGTCAGCCCAAGTAAAATCTGAAAAATCTTTATCCCAACAAACGAGCGATTTTTCTCTTTTGTTGGTTCGTTCTACTTCAGGCAATGGTTCATAGGCATGGTTAATGCGCTCAAGAAATTCCGGCCATACCTCCCTGATTTTTTCAAGTTGATACCGCCATACACAAAATTCCTCAAGTATCTCATTCCACTTGAGCCAATATTGCATACACCCCAAAAGCCCCCTACCGTGAACCTCAACAACATGGTTCATAAAACCCCATGATTGATGGTCGAACATAGACGAAATCTGTTTTAACGGATGGCGCACTTGATGAAAACAGTTTTTAGGCTTAATTATTGCCAGATGATAACCGACAGAACCATCTTCGTCTGTTGCTTCGTGCCCTATTTTATAACCAAGTGCCTTTAAAACCTCGGTCATATACACAGTGCCGGAACGGGCACAAGCGGCAACATAAATGCCCTTGCCTGTCACTGCCTTGCCTTGATATGACCACGAAATAACCCCCTTGTTGTTTTTTACATACGCGCCGTTTTCTGTGAGTTTAACAGGCGGCCCGCATTTGGTAATAACAGGTATCTTAATCATCTCTGGCATATTTAAAGTCTTTGTTTACCCTGAACCATTGCCTTGCCTTCTTGCTGTAATCGTCTTCGCCTGTCGCGTACATTTCAGGAGACTTGATATTAGCGGGAACAAAATCGTCTTTAGGCGGAGTGCCGCCGTCACCTTTGATAATAGTATCATTCAATGTCTGTTTTCCTTTTTCGTAAAACTCTTTGACAAAGATAGGATGATTGCCTAATCCGGTCGTTTCGAGAAGTTCTTTAAACTCGTCACTGCAAGTCGCACAGAACCTTTGCGCTATCGCAATGTTCTCGTCGTACTTGTCGGCAAATTCCTCTTTTAACTGTTTTTCTCCGGCAACGGCACTTGCGGCAAGATCGGCCTGCATCTTTTCGTAGTACCCTTTGACGATACTCTCGAAAGCCTGCTTACTCACACCCTGCTCGTAAGCTATCTGCTTTAAAGAATTTTCTACATCTTCGTTTCTGTGGGTTTCGGGAAGTCCTTCCGGTACTTGAACCTCATACCCGTCAGGGTTTTCAGGACAACCTGTTTTCTGGTAGAACGCCCTGATTTCCTCGGCACTCGATTCAGGTGTGGGCATCTTGACCCTTTGACCCATGCCTTTTTCAAGGTTGACATAACTTTCCAAGAACTTATCCGGTGTATCCCAACCCTTTGTTTTTACTAATTCTCCATATTGGTCTCCGTACCAGGTTTCTTGAGTTACCTGTTCGGAGTTGTCTGCGTTGAGCAGACTCGTCTCAGACTCAGCCATGCTAAATTCCTTTCACTCTTTTAGAGCTATCTATTGCTTCTATTAACTTTTCAAAACGCTTTTCAAGTATCTCGACTCTTTTGGTTAAACTTTTTCCTTTCTTTTTCTTTGCCTGTTTTTCTAAATCCGCTATCTCCGTCTCGGATACGGCAAGACCTTTTAAATCACTCATTTTTCCTTCCTTTCTAAATTCGGCGGTATGTTCAAAATGTTGTCAACGTAACTTCTGGTCGATTCCTTGTCGTATATACCTATTCTTTTTAATATCCCTTTCAGGAAATTCACGACAGCCATTTCCCCAACGGTTTCTATATCGTCATCGAAGTAACCGCCAACAGCCAGCATGTGACTTAACGTAGTCTTGCCTGCATCTGTCATAAAACAGGTTCTATAAAAGGTCGTTTCGTCCTCGTTCATTTTTTCGCTCCTTCTTCCATAATTTCAGTTTCTTTTTACCGAATATCTTCTCGTAATTGGACTCGTACTTCTCTCGGTCGTAAGGGCGAATCCAATCATCGTGTCCTAAATTTGCTCTTGATGTGTTAGGCAACGGCAGCTCCTATCTGTTCGGCAGGACTACCTGGTTCGGGTGCTTTTGCGAGTTTCGGGTAAGCCTCAGCCATACCCTGCGCCTGCTGCATCATCTGCTGCTGTTGAAGTTCGGCTTCCTGCTGTTCCCTGAACTCGGTAAGTTCGTCATCAGTTCTCATTACATCCTGCGGGAAGTCTGTGGAATCTAAAATTCTCTCAGCAAGCCTGTCAGGGTCTACCCTGTCCAAAACCTTCGGGAAAACAACAGCTGCCTGCGCTAATTCATTTAATCCGTTCTTAATCGGCTGCATCTGAAACAACCTTCGTTGCGCCTGCGCGAGAGGCCCGATGAACCTTATATTTATATTAGCATCTCTCCTGCCCATAGCTTTCGCTTCTTCAACGGCATCTATGAGAATCTGCGGAGGCTCTGGTAATCTACCAGCCTTATCGGCGATGTCAGACACCACATCAAAGACTTTAATAAGACCTTCTTGCTCTAAGCGGTCAACCTGTGGGCCTAAGAGAACAGACTTCTCAGACTGTCTTTCCAT
>Ga0180437_10012118_pt1 | contig 10244 bp, 8 predicted proteins | sample SS_ome_4_FD_132410 | JGI IMG/M metagenome (GOLD analysis project Ga0180437, IMG submission 132410) | Hypersaline lake sediment archaeal communities from the Salton Sea, California, USA - SS_3_D_1 metaG | ecosystem: Environmental > Aquatic > Non-marine Saline and Alkaline > Hypersaline > Sediment... | reverse complement strand
CCGCCGACGAAGATTAGGCCGTCGCCAAACGGCGACCGGGCGAACGTCCGCGGCGATACCAGAACCGGTTTGCCGGGCGCGTAGGACCCGTTGACCTCATGCACCGTATAGTCTCCCTCCGCGGTGCGCACGGCATACATCGCGCCGGCATATAGCCGGCTGCCCTGCCACTTCAGATGATCGCTTCCCCGCAGGTTTCCTTGAAAGCCGATCAGGTGCACGATCTGGCCCGTCGCGGGATGGACGACCGGGTACATGTCGCTGTGGGCTCCCAGCACGAATCCCACTGCGACCCCGAGCTTGCCGCGCATCAGATCGCGCAGATTGGCTTCATCGTGGGCCGTATACCCGCCGGAGCCATCGGGGTCGAGCCGCTTGATCTGGCCGGTGGACGAGCGGCCGTTGGGCGCCCAGAGGAACAAGACCGACTGGCCCGGGCCGTGGGGATTGGCGATGGTCGTCAGGCCGCGGATGCCGCCCACGTCGGTGTTCACACTGCCGCCGAGGTGGATGACCTCGGTGTACGTGGGCCGCGGGCCGTCGATGCGCCGATAGATCACCCCGCCGACCGAAAACAGCAGCGAGCCGTTGGCCTCCACCATGCCCAACGGCCGGGTGCTGAACGTGCCGGTTTCCGGAAACTCGACCTCGGCGTCCCAGCGGATCCCGGTCGGCCGCGAGGGATCGTAGACGCCCGAGATGATGCCCGGGTTGCCGATCAGCAGGAACAGGCGTTCGACGCCGGTGACCTTGTCGCGGTAGACCTCCATATCGCGCGGGATCCACCGCGTGCCGCCGGCCCGCGAGCCGTATTTCACGATACCGTGATTCCACTTGCCGGTTGCATCGTCACGCCTCGGGGACTGTCCCGATTTTCGCGGAGCGAAAATGGGACTGTCCCCTTTTGCCCTCGTGCCGGCAGTGTCGTCTCGGACCCAGCAGGAAACGACACCATGTTCTGCCGTATAGGCGCCGGCCGCCATCACCAACAGATTCCGCGGCCGCGGCAAGGGCTTGCCGGACCGATCGCGGGTGAAGGTGACCGATTTGAGAATACTGCCCTTCATATAGCGAAGGCCCCGGCCGTTGGACTCGCCCAGATCCAGATCGACCTCCCAACGCCCCTCGGCCGAATCCAGTCGCAGCACCTGGGCTGATTGCTTTTGCGAATATGCAGGTTCCGTCCACCGCCGGTCCATCCAGTAGCCGTTGGCCGCATAGAGTTTCCCCCGATGTGGCACCAAGTGCATGATCTCGGAGCCACCGGCATAAGCCCCATTGCCGTCCGTATAGCCGGCGTCGTAGCTCTGCGTCCACTCGACGCAGGTCACGTCGTCTGCAACAGTAATCGCCTGCTGTCCAGAAGCATCAGCGATAACGCAAACGATAACAGCCAGGCCGATCATGGCGGACGATTTCGTGACGAGACACACGCGTGGTTCGCCTTTCAGCAGAAGCGACGTGACAGTACTGCCGGGCAAAGAGCAGGAACTCCCGTACCCACCGAACAATTCAAATGTCATGTTAATCGATGCCCTCCGGGTGTCAAGTTAGACGCTCCCAAGAAATGCCTACGAAACCCCTTGACCTCGCCGTTGGCCACGCCATACTGACTACTGCCGACGCGGCTCCGCCCGCCAAACGGTGACTGGCGTACAATAATAAGTCCCCCGGCTTGAGTCTTGTCCGATGGGAGTTTTTTCCAAACTGCCAGCCGAGTTGCAGTACTTGATTGCTCCAGCCGAAAAATACGGTCGACATCAGTTCGATCACCAGGTCGGAGAGTTTCTTGCTCGGGTAACCGACGCTGAAATGGATGAACTCGCGTCTGTGGCCGAACGATTTCGACTTAATGGGCATTCGGTCGCTTTCAACGAATTGTTGGACCGTTACCCAATTACAGAACATGAACAATCGGCATTGCTGTACTTTCTCTTTGGTGTAATTGATGCCGCGGGTATCGAGTTTTCGGATTCGGATTGGAACACCGTTGAATCTCACATGGCATCCTTGCAACGATTCGGGAGTTTTCGCCTCGCTTCGGAGCGCGCCCACGCGGCCAGATTCTTGGCCGACTTTGGGCGCGATGCCACGCCGGCCATTCCGCTTTTGAAAACCGCCTGTTCTGATGAGGATGAGCGCGTTCGTGTTTGGGCCCATTACGCACTTGCGAAACTTCAAGGCCATGTTCAGAATCATGAATCGGCCATTCGCGAGATATTCTCACATCATGCCGAACTCGACGAATTCGATTGTTACGATGATGTTGGCACCGAGGCGAATGCGGCCTTGGAACTGTTGAATGAAACCACGGGTGGCCCCGGTTCTTGACCCGGGGGAACGAAGTCCCAAGAGGTTGTGATGAGCAGATGCGGCAGGTTCAGTGGAGCAATGCGGCAGTGTCGCCGCTTTGTCGAATGCGTCGTTCAGAGGAATTGCCGGGACCTCTTGTGGCGAAGCCACGCCGGTTCAAGAACCGGTGCTACCCGCTGAGGAGAAATCGGTGCCCACACTGTACATTGAGACGTCCATCATCAGCTACTTGCGGCAGCGTCCAAGCACGCAGGTTGTCATGGCCGCGCGGCAGCTTCTCACCCATCAGTGGTGGGGTGAGGAACGTGGAAATTACGAACTGGTGACCTCCCAGTATGTGCTTGACGAAGCGTCGGCGGGTGATCCGGTGCTTGCGGCGGAGCGGCTGCAGTTGCCGGAAGGGATTCCGCTGCTTCCGCTTGATCCACAGCTTGGCGTTATCGCCAATGAAATCGTATCCCGTGCGATTCTGCCTCCACAAGCATCCATTGATGCGTTGCATATTGCCGCGGTGGCCCATCATCGAATACAATATCTATTGACGTGGAACTGCAAGCACATCGCGAACGCCAAGATCTTGCCTCGGATTCACGAGGTCCTGACCGACTTGGGGATTCCCATTCCGATCATATGCACGCCGGAGGAGATGGTCAGCGATGAATCAGCCGGAGAATAGCCGGGATCCCGTCATCGAGGAGATCCATCGAACGCGCCAGCAGATGGCTGAAAAGTTCGGCGGAGACATTGAGGCGATGCTCGAAGATGCTCGGCAGCGGCAAGCGGCTTCCGGACGCCCCATTTGGCAAGGTCAAACGTCGAACCACGCGATCCACCCCAGCGAAGGATCGGACGAATCGCCGGTGGACGATTCCTCTCCCGCCGCCGGGTGATCCCGGGCGTTCACTGCCGAAGTTGCCGTGAACCGTTGGAATGGCTTTACGGCAGCTCCTCGATCGGCAGCACCGCGACGTTGTCGAACCAGGCCGGTACCCGGTGGGCTCGAACGCCGATCGCCCCGGAGAGGATCGGCTGCTGCTGGTCCGTGAAATCGATCCGCAGACCGCGATCCGGGTCGGACGAGGGGTGCATGCGGTTGAGCCATACGCGGATCCGGGGGCCCTCGGCCGCGATGCGCATCAGGTTCCACGCGCCCGGCTGCACCCGGCAGCCGAGCTTGCCGAGATCGAACTCGGCCAGCGGCTGCCAGTTGTCGGCCATCTTGCCGAGGTAGAGCCTAGCGGTGTCCAGTCCGACGTAGTAGCCGTGCATCTGGTCGTAGCCGTGGCCCGGGTCGTTGACGCGGAAGACCAACCCGGCGTTGCCTCGCTCGTCGGACCGGAGCATGACCCGGCCTTCCAACACGTAGTCGGTCCACTTGGCATCGCCGGCGATCATCTTCATGCCCGACTCCAGCGCCAGGACCCCGCTTCCGCTCTGGCCGCCTCCGCCGTAGGTGGTCCAGCCGGGACGACTCGGCGGCGGCGGGGCGTTCTGGAAGTCGTCGAAGAACATGGCCCTCCGTTGCCCGGTCGCGTAGCGGCGGACGGCCTCGGCCTCGGCCAGCGAGACGGGCGTGGCGTCCGGCCACATCAGCCCGCACCAGGGCACGGTCGGCTCGGGCACGCCCGGCTTGTCGACCCAGTGCCAGCGGCAGTTCGAGTTGCCCACCATCAGCTCCCAGCAGAGATAGACGCCGGGCGTAGATCGGCCGGCCGCGCGACGACGTTGCAGCCAGTTGATCACGCCGCACGGCTCGCCGAAGTTGCGGCGCGGCGCGTGCCAGCGTGCGCCCGCCTCGGTGATGACGGTCCCCTTCCGAGCGTTGGCGTCGGCCATCCGGTCCCAGGCGGGCAAATCCGACTGGTAGAGATGGGCGTCGACGACGTCCGAAACGTCGCTGTCGCCCCAGCCCTGGCTGAAGAAGCAATTCAACACGGGCTGGATCGGCTCGAGGTCTTTGGCCCACCGGTATCCTGCCCGGCGGAGTCGTTCGCTGTACTCCGCCCCGCGTTGCGGCTCATTGAAGATCTCCCAAAACATCACGCGAGGGTCGGCACGGTGGGCGCGAATCACCTCCTGCACGTAGGGTTTGAACCGCTCGAAATTCTGCGGATCGCGGTGCCGATGCTGGGGGCACTGCGCCCAGCGGCCGTTGTGATAGCCCTTGACCGGCGCGGTCGGCTTGTCGAGAAAGATGCCTTCCGGCCGGTGGCAGTCGTCAAAGAACACAAAACCCGGCTTGATCCCGTGCTTGTCGCAGATGGCCAGGAACTTCTCCAGGTTGGCTAGGAAGGTCTCTTTTTCTTCGTCGAAGTTGATATTGTGCAGGTAGACGCGCAAGGTCGAGATGCCGAAGTGCTTGCGTGCCGCCGCCAACTCCTTTTCCACGACCTCCAGCCGGAAGTCGTGCCAGAAGTGCACCTGGTTGACGGCATAAGCCGGCGTGTAATTGGCGCCCACCAGCCCGTCGGTCGGTGGTTTGGGATTGGCGCGGTACACCTGATCCGCGCCGGCGACCTGCCCGCCTATGGCCGTAGACAACGCAGCCACCATAATGAGCGCGGATGCCCATCTCACAATAACTCGGCGTCTGTCAATATGGTTGTCCGGCATTTGAATCTCTTCCAGCGATTTCATTTCGCGGCAGCCCACGTTCGAGAACCTCGGCCACGCCCATTTTCAATATCCCACGCTCTCCCTGTAGTACGCATACCCGTTTTCATGTTTTGACAGAGCGCAGCCTGATCCGGTCATCGTGCCGTCGTAATACGTGTTCGACATGCTCTCCGTTGGGTCCCACCAATTGCCGCAACGACTGTGCCCTTGCCAAGGGTTCTGCGGCAGCCTTCCGAGGCCGTTGACTCCTTCGTACGGAACGAGTCCGAGCGTTGCGACGTACTCCTGGAACTCGTCCTCTGTGATCTTGGCTTTTACCAGCCAGAAGTAGTCCGTGGTCGCTCCGGAATAGTTGGACTGAAACTCGTTCACCTCGGTGGCCGAGCTTGGCAGGGCCGCTACTGGCGGAATCTTTGCTGCAAAAACACAGTACATCAGGGAGCAGCACAGCAGCACAAGAATCACCCCGCATCCGCAAAGGGACGCAGTCACCCATCGCGGTATTTGCATGTTTCGTGCTTTCATGGCGAAATCCAACGTGTCCCGAAAAAAGGGGCATCACTGATATTGGCCAGGTGGATGCATTTCCTTTTCGTCCTCAATATCAGTGATGTCCCCTTTTTCCCGTTCAATATCAGTGATGTCCCCTTTTCGAAACGCGAATAACTGCGTCTGCGTGCGAATGTAGATCGTCGACTCGTCGATGGCCGGAGTCGCCGCCACGCGCTGCCCGAGATCGTGTTGATGCTCCAGCTCGAACTGGTCGCCGGTCTTCACGACCGACACGACTCCCTCCTGCGAAATCACGTAGAGACGGCCGTCGGCGATGACCGGCGAGGAGCGATAATGCCCGGTCGCTCCCAGCCGCTTGCGATAGATCATCTTTCCGTGGTCCGCATCGACCGCGCTGAGGATGCCGCCGTCGCAGACCAGATAGACGCGATCCTGATAGAGCACCGGCGAGGGAACCTCGGGGATGCCGCGATGCAACGCCCAGTCCACGTGGCTTTCGGTAACGTCTCCGTTGCCGCCGGGCCGGATGGCCATCAGGTTCGGCTTGCCGCGGTTGAAGGAGATGTGACCGAGAAACTCCTCTCTGGTCCAGAAACCGTCCTTGTCCTTGTCGATCCAGTGAAACATGCCGTCGAGTCGCTGCCGCCGCTGCGTCTGGTCCTTGGGCAAAGGCACACCAAAGCCGGGATGTCCCACCGGCAAGTCGGGCCGCAACGGAAACGTGAACCCTTCCGTCATTTCGCCGGGTTCGAGTTTGCCGTCTCCGTTCGCATCGAACCGCATCACGGCCGACCAGAACGGCTCGGGGTCCGGGTTTTCGTCGGCGACGCCGCCGAGCATCGAGGCCGAGGCGTAAACGCGGTTCTCGCCCGTGATCGGGCGCGCGATGGTCTCTCGCGAGAAGCCGCCGGCAAACCATTTTTCGATGCCGGTCGCCGCGTCGTAACCGCGGACCCGCCCGTTGCCCAAGACCACCAGCTCCCGGCCGCCGTCGTGGGTCCAGATGGTGGGCGTGGACCAGCCGCTGCGATGAAAGGGGCGCAGCGCCTCCCAGACCAATTCGCCGGTGGACTTGCCCAGGGCAATGATCTTCGACCGGCTGACTTTGCTGTCCGGCAGGTTGGCGTCGTTGTCGAGCACCAGGATCAGCAAATCGTCGTGCACGATCGGCGAGGAGGACATGCCATAGAGGGTTTTCGGCGTGGGAATAGGCCGGTCCCCTTGCTCGCGCCCTTGGTGGTCGTAGCAGAGCAGGCCGTACGAGCCGAAGTAGACGTACACGCGATCCGCATCGACGCAGGGCGTGGACGCCGCCGGGCTGTTGCCTTCATGCACCCTTTCGATCGGCACTTCCGGGACCTCCCGCCGCCAGGCCAGGCGGCCGGTCTGTTTCTCCAGCGCCAAGGTGACCAGTCGATCGTTGTCGACCGCCGTCAGAAAGACCAGCCGATCGGAAAGCACGGGGGAAGAGTGGCCCGGTGGAACGTCGATTCGCCACGCTGCCTTTTCCGTTTCGATGACCACCGGGGGTCGGCAGTCCTCGGCGACGCCCGAGCCGCCCGGGCCTCGAAACTGATTCCACTCGGATAAAGCCGGTTGCGCCTGAAGCGGCAAAATTTGCAGGGTGAGCGCGGCAGTGACCGCCGTGGCCATAAAACGGAATCGCATCTTCAATAATCCGCGGGTGCAGGTGTTTCTCGGTGTTGCCGATCGTTTCCGGGCACTATTATTGTATGCAGAAAAGAGACTGACTGCCACGAAGAAACGATGTTGTTATAGCCGTGTGCAGTGCGACGTGAATGCTAGCGTTCTGCCACGCGACAGGACGCGACTTGATCGAAGCGATCGCCGCTGGCTGGCAGAAAGACCAAGGCGGTCACGGTGACGACGATTGGACGCGGCACGTCTGAGGCTCCTTTCTTGACTAGATCATAGCATTTCGCCGGCCGAGCGGCCAGCCGGGAGCCGAGCAGGCAAGGGGCGTTGGAGGCTGCGGGCTGGGGATGAACGAAGCGTTGGGGTGGCCGTTGTACTGCCACCCCAAGGCTTCTCTGTGGGGTCATCTCGCGGAGCGAGACGGCAACCTATTCCTCGTCGCCGGTTTCAGGACACGGGATCACCGGTCGCGACGCCCAGCCATCCGCTTTTTGATCTCCTTGTACTTGATCTCCTTGTACTTGATCTCCTTGTACTTGGCGTCGGCTTCCTCGCGGGTTATGTCGCCGCGTTTCACAGCGCCCTCGATTCGCCTCTTGGTGCCTTCCCAATCGATGTTCCTGGTGGCACCCTCTCGCTGCTCGCCGATCATCTTACGGACCGCTTCCATCTTGGCTCGGCCTTCCGCTGCCGAGATTTTGCCTTCGGCAACCGCCTTGCGGATCTCGATCCCGGCGCGACCGAGGTCCTCAGGGCTGACGGTCCTTGAACGGCCCTTGGCGCGAGCGTCGGCCATTCTCTCCTTGATTGCTCTTTCGACGCCTTGGTACCTCTTTTTTGCGTCTTCCTCGCTGATCTTGCCAGCCTCGACGGCAGCACCAAGTTCTTTCCTCACCTTCATCAGATAGGCCTTCGCTCGGTCCGAGCCTTGATCCTTCTTGGCGTCGTCCGTTTTCTTGATTGCAGCCCACTTGGCTCTGGCCTCTTCTTCGGCCCGCTTGCCCGTCGAGAACGGCTCGGATCCGTTTGATCTCGTCACGAACTGGATCCGCCGTCCCGCCAACTGACGCGCACCCACCTCACCTCGAGTTCGGAGAACTCCGGATGAAGTTCGCGCCAGCGGGCCAGGCCCGCCTCGATCCCGGGGGCGTCCTCAGCGGACTGCAGGTCCGGGATCGCCAGGGGCGCCCACTCCCAGGGAACGACGTTCAGGTTGCCGTTGATCGTGGGCATGCGGAGTTGGAGGTGAACGAACATCGCGTCCAGTTGATCGAGCCACCGGCCGCGCTCCGGTTCGAGGGGTGAGTAGTAGAAAACGTCCGCATCCGGTGGGACCTCGGCCGCGATGCGGGCGATCCGGTCGCGATGGGCCTGCTTGTCGAAGGACTGGGTGCGGGTGACCTGCTCCGCCATGCAGAGGAGGCCGAGACCGATGCCCAGCGCGATCCCGGGAGCCCCGCGGCGCAGGCGCGCGAGCACGATGGCGACGCCGAGGCCGAGCGGGATCGCGAGCAGCATGCCCACTCGGGAGACGGCGCGGATCGCGCGGAGCGGCGGCGCGAGGTCGCAGAACGACGTCCAAAGCGACAGCCCGCCGGTGAGGCCGAAGTTCAGCAGCCACGCCGCGAGGCAGACCGCCGCGACCCGGGACGCCCCTCCGCGGCGATCCCAGGTGCAACCGATCCAGGTCAGAGACGCCAGGCCGACGGGGATGGCCGCGTCGGTGATCCAGGCCGCTGTACCGCTTTCCGGCGTCGGGAGGGCCGTGGTGAGGAGAATCAGGGCCGCGGCGGCTCCTCCGAGCGCACGCGACGACATCTGGGACCTGGTGAGCAGGAGACCACCGACTCCCACCACGGTCGTGACGAGCCCGAGGAAGAGATGATGCTCGTGCGCCATCGGGAGGCCGGCGAACGGTCTCGAGGTCGCGAGCCCGCCGTAGACGACGTTGTCGGGGTTCGGAGAGAGCCAGCTCGCGAGCCGGGGGATCATCTGCCCTACCTCCCACGGCGACGGATAGCCCTTCAGCGCGGACGCCCGCCAGGACGCGTGGAGCCAGGGAAGCGCCGCCGCCGCCGCGAGAACGAGGACGAGGGCCAGGGCGGCCTTCTGCCCTCCCAGGACCTCCCGAAGGCGCGACCGACCGACCGGATCGAGCGCCAGGATCGACAGGCCGGCCAGACCGAGGAGGCCCGCAAACAGGAACACGTACGTGCCGGCGTAAAGCTGCCCCACGACGGTTCCCCCGAGGGCGAGCAACAGGAGAGACTTCCGGCGGCTCCGGGGGAGGAGGTCGATGAGGAGCAGGGCGAGCAACGGGTAGCAGGCCGCCAGAAGCTGCGGGTGATTGAGCTGGGCGGCCCTCGAGGCCGCGAACGCGATCAGCCAGCTCCCGACCAGGCTCGCGAGAAGCGGCAGCCGCCTCCCCCGCCGGAGCCAGGTCAGAGCGAGCAGGAAGTTCAGCGCGGAGACGGAGAGGAGCCAGAGTTGGTAGGCCGTGTCTGGTGCGGCACCCATTGCCCGCCAGACCCAGAATGCGGGACCCACGCCGACGAGGGTCTCCGTGCACGGGGCGGTCCACTCGAGGGGATAGTAGACCGGGGGGCTCCAGAGGCGCTCGTGGTGCCGTTGGCCGCTGATCCACCGGTACCCGTGCTCCAGCGCGTAGAGGTTGATCCGGGTGTCCCCCTCGTCGAACTGCACCCGCGCGAAGCCGGAGGAGAGCATGGGCCAGTGCATCGCCAGAAGGCCGGCCAGCAGGAACCCGATCGTGAGACCCGCGCGGGCGATGCCCCGCTCGCCAATCTCGACCCTGGCGGTCATGGACGTCCTCCCGGTGGGAGTGCCTGAAGCCCTCGCGGCCCCGCGAAGCCGTTCAGCCGGACAAGCCCGACCGTCGTCCGGGCGCAGGGGCCGCCGCACGCTACCCGCGTCTCGCGTTCACATCGTCCATCCGTGATCTTCCGTGTACCACAGAGCCCGTAGTCTACCCGTCGGCTATTGACGTTGTCAAAGGACGCCGGCCTCAAAGTGTGCTGAATTCGCAGAATCAGCACGGTAGGGGGGGGCAATTCCGTTATCTTACGAGGACGCCAACTCGCCTGCCCTGACGCCATGTCATTTTACTACGCAGCATAGTCGACACT
>Ga0180437_10012117_pt1 | contig 10246 bp, 9 predicted proteins | sample SS_ome_4_FD_132410 | JGI IMG/M metagenome (GOLD analysis project Ga0180437, IMG submission 132410) | Hypersaline lake sediment archaeal communities from the Salton Sea, California, USA - SS_3_D_1 metaG | ecosystem: Environmental > Aquatic > Non-marine Saline and Alkaline > Hypersaline > Sediment... | reverse complement strand
GACGTCAGCAGCCCGGGCCGTTGCTCGGCGCCCTCCGCCCCGGTCGCTTCGGCCTCTCCCCGGAGCGGCTCTGCGTCCCCAACCGAGATGGGCCGCCCACATAGGGGACACACGGCCGATCCCACCTGGGTTCGCTCGCCACACCACTTGCATTCCCACATCGGCGGCCCCGACGATGTCAACCTACTCACCCCGTCTCTATCTCCCAGGGTTCCTCCGCCCCGCGTCTTCCTCCCCGGTCGGCGCTTATCCTGCTCGCCGCCGTACGCGGCCACACGCGCAACCGCTCGCACTCCCTGTGCCAAAAAGCGTTCAAGCGGCCCCCGATGTTGCGGATGCTTGACAGCGACCCCTTGCGCGCGGGCAGGCCGGCCCCTATTCTCCCCGTATCCGATTGATCGCGGCACACCGAACTCGGAGGCGTACCATGTCCGAAGAAAGCAGAGAACCCGCTCCCACTGGAAAGAGAACGACTGGCCAGGGGCACGGCAAACTCCTCCTCGCCGGACTAGTCGGGTCGGTCGTCGGCGCGGTCGGCGCGCTCCTTCTCGCCCCGTGGCGCGGCACCGAGACCCGCCAGAAGGTCAAGGAAGGGGCCGCCAAGCTCAAGGAAAGCGCCCTCAAGGCGAAGGACAGCGCCGCCAAAGCGGGCGCGACCGCCAAAGAGAGGGCCCAGTCCGTCCTCCAGCGCGCCAAGCGCGAAGAGGAAGACTAGCCCCGCCCGTGCCCCGTCGCACGCTCCCGCCCCCCTGGGAGCCGAAACACGCAGCACCCGATCACACATAACCGGGCTGCCGAAGGAGGCACCAAAGTGAAGAATCGCCGATGCGTCGCGTGCGCGGTCGCCATCGCGGCCGTCCTTATCTGGGTCGTTCCGGCCCTTGCCGCCCCCTCGTTCTATGGCTACACGGGGCTCGTGCGCGTCCCCACCGCGGAGGCCCTCGATGAGGACGAGTACAACCTCGCCGCGTTCTCCCTCAACTTCGAAGAAGGGTCGGACTCGAGCGTCTACACCGGCAACCTAGGCTTGACCGAAGGCCTCGAGCTGGGCTTCACCCGTTTCCGCCCCGACGAAGGTGAGAACGAGACCTTCGTCAACGGCAAGTACCTCTTCCGCGCCGAAACCAGAGAGCAGCCGGCGATCGCAGCCGGAGTCATCGACTTCACCGACGAGAATGACACCACCGTCTACGTCGTCCTCACCAAGGGTCTCTTGGGGCGCTACGGTCACAGGATGCGGCCTCTCGACGCCGCCCATGTCCACATCGGCGTCGGTGGTGGTCAGTTCGACGGTGTATTCGGCGCGATTTCCGCCGTCATCTCGCGCCGGCTCCTGCTCAGCATCGAACACGACAGCAACGAGGTCAACTTCGGCGCTCGCCTTGCCCTCAGCAATGAGCTGCGCGCTCACTTCGGCGCGCTCGACGGCTTCGACGACATCGGCCTCGGCCTCAGCTTCAACAAGTCCTTCTGACGCGCCGCCCACGGCTCACGCCCGAGACGGGCGGGAACTCTGCTCCCGCCCGTCTTCTATCCGAACTGGCCGGCCCGCCTCACCAGGGCCACGATCACGAATACATTGATCCCCACGATCAGCGCGTAATACCAAAGCCCAAGCGCCGACCCCGTACCAAACGCTGCCGCGAATAGAGCCACGTGCACGAGCGTCTGAAGGACGGCCAACCCAAACGCCATCCAGTACCCCCACTGCTGCCGCGTGAGCACACCCCAGAACAGCGCCACCGCGCCGAAGGTCGCCCACACGTTCATGTTCACCGCCATCACCACCACCTGAAGCGCCAGCACCCCCAGCAGCACTCCGAACAGCCGGTCCCTCCTCGCCAGATCGCTGATGTTGTGCCAGCTCAGCACCGCGCGCATGCCTTGCCAGTCCACCCCTTCCCTCTGGCCCGGCGCAGGCGGCAGGGGCTCCACGTGATACGGATCCTTGCTCTCACCCGGCCGCGGCATCCTCGGCCGCTGCGGCGCGGCCGTCGGCGCTCCGCCGAGCGGCCTCAACCCCTCCGCCTCGGTCGGCTTGGCTCCCTCAACCGCTTCCTCCGTCGGTCCGCCGCTGCGTGGTATGCTGCTCTCTGGTGCGCCACTGGATCGTGGGCCACCGTGTGGTCCCGCATACGTGCTCGGGTGCGACTGCGTATCCGCGCGCCGCGGCGCCATCGACGCCGGTGGCTCCTGTCCCTTCCCGGCCTTCTCCCAGTACCCCCGCTTCAGAAGATCCGCCAGCGCCCGCCGCTTCGGCTGCACCCGAGCCTCCACGCCCTCGAAATACGCGGTCCGCTCGCACAGCACAACCAGCACAAACACCGCGCTGGCCACTCTGAAGACCCACGAGAACCACATCCCGGTCAGCGCCATCCCTGAGTGCACGCGGAGCGGTGCCAAGAACATCCACAGCAACCCCAGGGCGGCCCCAATGAGGCTCACCCCGGCCAACCACACCACCACTGTGTGGGCCCACCGCTGCAGCGTCAGAATCCCGCCCAACATGACCAGGTACCCCAGAAGAAACATGCCCGGGACGTGCCACCAACCGCCCTCAGCGGCCACCCTGACCACCCCCATCGCGGCCACCACCACCTGCACCGCCATCAGGCCCAGCAGCACCCCGAAGACCTGGTCCTCCCCCACGATGGCCTTCAGGTAGCCGAAGTAGCTCAGCCGCCGCCAGCGCTCCGCCTCCACAGCCTCCCGCGCCCGCTTCCGCTCTCTCTCCACCCGCGGATCCCGCACCTGCGGCGCGGGGTCCCGCTGCGGCCGCGGCGGTTCCCCTCGGCCCGGCGCCTCCACAGGTCCCCCGAGGGGGGCCAGCCCATCCCCCATCGCGCGCAGTTCGCCCACCACTGATCGCTTGCAGTGCGGGCAGACCTCTTTGCCCTCCGGCATCCCCTTCCCACACCACTGGCACCTCATTGCTGCTTCTTCGGAGGAACCCATTTCCTCCCCCTCGTCCACCGTATCTCCCGGCCCCACACCGCGCGACCGGATGCTTCCGGATGCTTCATGATAGCACGAATGACACCGGCTTCAACACCGTTCCGGCCGCGCGGAAAGCCCCGGTCCAGTTCTGGATCCAGGCGAATCTCTCCGTTACTCGTCGATCGACCGCAGCATCCGGCCCGCGGCCCTACCGTATCCCTCTGCCTCGACCCCGCCCTCGGCCCCCACCCTGTCCACGTCCTACACCCGGGCCTCGCCCTCGCCCCAGCCCGGGACCGGGTCCACGCCCCCTCCCCCGGCCGGCCCACACCGGCCTGCCATCCCTCTCGCGGAACGTCAACATGTGCTCGTCGATCTGCATCTGCCTCACCATCATCACCTGCTGTCCGTCCATCTCCACCATCGACCCCCGCAGCAGCACTTGATCGCCGAGAACTCCCCGCACACTCGGCTCCACTTGGTCGATGAACCACGTCGGTCCCAGGTGCGCCCGCACCTCTTCCTGCTCGCGCGTCCGGACCCGAAGCACCGCCCCTTCACCCATCCCGTGCATCGGCGATTCCGCCTCCACCGCTTCCACTACGCCCTGCACCATCCGCTCCCTATCCGGATCGTACATCTCGGCATATCGTCCACCAAACCCCCAGCCGCCCCAGTTCTGCCACCCGCCAGGCCACTCGGGAGCACCTGCCTCGTTCCGCAGCCGCACCGTCTCGCCCCTCCGCACGACCTCCGAGGCGATGATGACCTCCTCGCCTTCCCACTGCACCGGCGACCCACTCACCGTCACCTCATCCCCGGGCCGAAGGTCCGGAAGCTGCTCCTCGACATACCAGGCCGGCCCCAGATGCACCCGCCTCCGCACGCGCTCTCGCTCGCGCTCCTGCTCGCGCGCGCTCACGCGCACCCGCAGGCCCAACCCCCGGCCCATCTCGGGACCGCCCGGCATCACGCTCTCCACCGCCTCGACCTCGCCCGTCACTCGCTCGTGCCGCGCCGGGTCCCACAGCATCCCATAGCGCATCCACCGCTCGTGCCGCGCACCGGCCCACACCGGATGGCCCCACTCCGTCCGCAGCCGGTACACCTCTCCCCGCCACCTCACCTCTCTCGCGATCAACTCGCCCAGCCGCACTCCGCCCGACTCCGCGCCAATCACCTCCACCTCGTCTCCCGGCTCCGGCCGCAGCCCCAGATCGCCCACATACCAGGGCGGCCCCAGCCGCACTCGCCTCACCGCCCCCTGCTGCGTGCGAACCGTCATGCCCGTCGCCAGGCCCGCACCCATACCTTCGCTCGACGAGTCGAGCACCGTCCCGCTGACCAGCACCTCGCGCATCCTGTCGTACTCGGGCCCACGCCCGACCCTCGGCCCGCGCACGGGGCCCCGACCCGGTCGCCCCGGCTCAGCCCATCTCCCGCCGCGCCCGCCACCGCCTCCCCCTCGGCCGCCTCCACCGCCTCCCCCGGCCTCCACCATCGCCCCGCTGCCCACCAGCAGCACGGCTGCGGCCAGCGCAGTCCATATCCTCCCGCATCGTCGCCCGCGCATCATCACACCTCGCTCCTTCCCAGATCGTGCAGGTCCACCCGCCCCCTTCATTCCCCACACTCCTTCCCCTGCGCCGTTCCCCAGACATCCACCACGCCAGCCGGCTCGCCGCCAGCCCCTCAACTCGGACCACGGCCGGCACATCCTGGCGCGCCTCCGCCCCGCGAGGCGCAACGGAGCGATTCCCCCGATCAGTCGAAAGACTGGGAAGGAGACCCGACAGCGGCCGCTCCGGTCACGTTGTGGCCGGTCAAGACCCCCGCTGTGGCAGCAAGACCCGACCGCTAGCGCTCATCGCCGGACACGTCGTGTGAGTCGAGCGGAGCATTCATGCTTCCCGCTCGGTAGCCCCCCAAGTCGAGAGCCACGTAACGGTACCCGATCTTGCGAAGATGCTCCACGATCCGTCTGCGATTCTCCGGCCGAACGGCCACCCGGACACCTGCGCTGTCCACCTCAATCCGGGCGATCTGCCCGTGGTCGCGCACACGCACCTGCCTGAGGCCGAGGTCGCGGAGGAACTGCTCTGCGGAGGCGATGCGGCGCAGCCTCTCAGGGGTGATTCTCTCGCCGCAGGGGATCCGCGTGGCGAGGCACGCGTAGGCCGGCTTGTCCCATGTGCGCAGCCCCAGCTCCCGCGAGACCTCTCGGATCTCCTGCTTGGTGAACCCCGCCTCCCGAAGGGGGCTGCGCGCGCCGAACTCCTGCACGGCCCGCTCGCCCGGACGGTAGTCGCCGACATCGTCGACGTTGCTGCCCTCGACGATCGCCGCGAGCCCATCCTGCCGGGCGATCTCGAGCAGGCGAGACAGCAGCCTCACCTTGCAGTGATAGCAACGGTCCCGGGGGTTCCCGGCGAACTGCTCATCCTCGAGCGGGTTCAACTCGAGGGTGCGATGGCGCGCGCCGAGGTCCTTCGCGAGGCTCACGGCCTCCTCGGTTTCCTGCGGAGGGTAGAGGTGCGAGGCTGCGGTGACGGCGAGCACCCGGTCCCCCAGCGCGTCGACGCTCGCCTTCAGCAGCAGCGTGCTGTCGACACCGCCGGAGTAGGCGACGAGCACGCTGCCCAGCTCCGCCAGCAGCTCCTTCAGCCTCTCATACTTCTCAGCCAAGTCGGCCCGCACCGCTGTAACTCCCCCCAAGCACGGCATCTTCTCCGCCATCATTGTACCACTGGTTGACAGCCATCTCCTGGACACAACGGACAGCAACAGGTTGCCCCGCAGAGGATGCCTCGCGGCGGGCCTGCGGGCAAGGAGCAGGCTCGCACAACAGGACCACACGGCCCTGACGGGGAAGTAGACAGAGACCCGAGGTGACGGGGAGGAGTCGAAGGATGAGGTACCGTCATTGGCTCTGGATGCTCTCGCTGGCGACCATGGTGGTATTGTGGGCGGGATGTGGACGCCCTACTCTGCCGGGACAGCAGTTCCAGGATGACAGGGTCCAGACTGCCGCCGAGCAGTCGGCCCAGAGCCCGCTGCCGGAGGAGCCCGTCCTCGAGTGGGGCAATCCGGACGGGAAGGTCCGGGTGGTGGCGTTCTACCCAATCGATGACGAACACCAGCCGTTGATGGATCTGCTGAAGGGCCTGGCCGACAAGTATCCGGGCAAGGTCTATGTGAAGTACGTGGACTACCGGACGCCAGAGGGCAGAGGGATGTTCGCGCGTGCCGAACTGAACGTGCGGGCGGTGCTCATCAACGGCGAGAGCACACACGAGCTCAAGGTGGGGTCGTACGTTCGCGATGTTGACTTCGTGCAGGAGATTGGTCGGTTCTGGACGGCGGAGAACCTGAGGGAGGCCGTGGCGAAAGAGGTCGAGAAGGCGTACGGCGCAGGAAGCGGCTCTACAAGCTGACCTCCGCGTTCGCCTCCGCCGCAGCGGGTTCGAGCGGCGGCCGACCGGCAGCGGCGGCGGACCTGTTCTTCCCCGTTTTCTTCGCGCGGTAGAGCGCTGCGTCCGCATCTGCCAGCAACTCCTTGAAGGAGAGCTGTCCGCCGTGGGTGGCAGCCACTCCGATGCTCAGCGTCGCCACGCCCGCGATCGCCTCCGCACCGGCGAGTGCATGCCGCCCCTTGATCACCCCAGGCAACGTCGCGATCAGCCGGTCGGCGAGGCCGGTCGCCTGAGCGATATCGGACTCCGGAAGCATGACAATAAACTCGTCGCCGCCGAGGCGACCTGCGGCCTCCGAGGAACGGATGGCCGTCTCCAGCCTTCTGCCGAGCGCGCAGAGCACTTCGTCGCCTGCGACGTGCCCAAACTCATCGTTGATGCGCTTGAGGTTGTCGACGTCGATCATGAGGATGGCGACCGACGCGCCGGTGTCGGCGGCGCGCTGGAGCTCCTCGTTGAGTCGCCGCTCTATCTCCCGACGGTTGGCGATGCCGGTGAGATGATCGGTGACGGCCAACCGGCGAAGCTCGTTGCGGAGCCGGGCGTTCTCGATGGCGAGCGCGGCCTCGGAGGCGAGAGACTTGAGGAAGTCGAGGTGTCGGGATGCAAAGCGGCGTCCCGGCCGGGAGACGAGGGCGAGCACGCCGATGGGCCCACCCGGCGTTGCGAGAGGAAGGTAGACAGTGGTGGAGCCCTGCGGCGCGGCCGATGAGTCGGCGGGATTGCTCACGCTGACCGTGGAGTCTGTTGATATGGCCCTCTGGGCGGGCTCCATCGGGAAGGTTCCGGGATGGTCGCCGTCGCGCGCCGGTGTCGACAGAGAGGCCATGGGCCTGAGCTGGCCGTCGGAGAAGACGAGAGAGATGAAGCCGTTGACGGCGCCGGTGGCGCGTGCGGCATGGTCGAGGATGATGGAGAGCACGCCGCCGAGGTTCGCGCCGGTGTTTGTTGCATGCGCGACATCGTAGACGGCCGCGACGCGGCGGAGCGACGTGTGGATGGTGTCGCGGAGCTGCTCGCAGAGCGTCACCTCGCGCTTGAGGAGGCTGAAGAGCACGACCAGCGCTATCGCCGATGCGCCGAGGGAGAGTAGCTGGAAGGGCCCGGGGGATACGATGGCCGCGCCCGGCTCCCCGGCGACGGCGACGAAAGAGTAAAGCGCACAGGCGAGCAGGCAGGCCGCGATCCCGTCGCGGCTGTTGAGACGGACCCCGGCCTGGATGGCGGGCAGATAGTAGAGCAGGTAGTACTCGCTGGAGAGGCCGCCGGTCAGCCAGACAATGACGGTGATGAGCAGCAGGTCACCTGTCGTGACGGCGGTATGGTGGGGCGAGTCCTCGCGCTCCGCCACCGCCGCTCGGCTGGTGAGGGCCAGGTAGAAGCTGCTGCCGAGCGCGAGGGAGGTGCCTATGACGATCCGTCCCTCGATCACCACTGCGAGGCCGACAGTGGCCGCTGCTGTGAACAGAATGACGACCCGGGCCGCGTTGATACGGCGGGGGTCGAATATCTTCGACTCAGGTCGCAGTTGTCTGCCTCCCGCGCTGGCGTGCTGCCGCGTGCTACAACGGTTGCCGCGGTTCTTATTCCATAGACAGCGGCAGTCTTGGAGCAAGAGGTTGAACTGAGCGCGAAGCGACCCGAACAAGGCGATGGGAGGGAGGCGCCCGGAGACGAGCTGCTACCGGGGATCCGAGCGGCGCTTGTTGCGGTACATTGCACGATCGGCCGCCCTGAGAACGTCCTCGGGGCCGCCGGCGGACGAATCGGCGATGCCAATGCTGACGGCGAGCGGCCGACCCAGGCCCTTCAGCATCTGCGACTCGGCGACGGCCGCCCGAATGCGGCGGGTGACGCGGGAGCGGCAAGAGCGAGATGCGCCGCGCATGACGATGACGAACTCGTCGCCGCCGCAGCGGGCGATGATGTCTTCCCTGCGGAAGCACTTGCGCAGGAGGGCCGCGAACTCTACCAACACCGCGTCGCCGGTCGAATGCCCGGCGGAGTCGTTGATGTGCTTGAAGTTGTCGATATCGAGCATCACGACGGCGTACGGCTCCCCGGAGCGGCTCGTGCGGAGTGCAGCCATGCTCAGCTCATCGGCGAGGGGCCGCCGGTTGAGGAGCCCCGTGAGCGCGTCGGTGTTGGCCTGCCGCTCCAGCTCCTTCTGGTAGAGAGCGCCCATCTGCTCGATCCTGTGCTTGGCCACCGCGAGTTCGACGGCGCGGGCGAGCTCCGGGCCGTGGCGCCCGGTCTTGACGACGTAGTCGCTGGCGCCCTTCTTCAGCGCGGCGACCGCGACGGACTCGCTGCCGCTCGCAGTGATCATGACGAGAGGAGGAGCGGTGGGAAGGTCGGTGAGCTGCTCGAGCAGCTCGAGGCCGCTCCCGTCGGGGAGAACGTAGTCGACGACTACGGCGTCCCAACGACGGGTCTGGGAGGCGGCGACGATCTCTTCCGCCCTCTGAAAGTGGACGACGTGATGTCCGCGCTCTTCCAATGCCTCGGCGGCCAGGAGCGCGTGATCCGGGTTATCCTCCACCAGTGCGATAGTGAAGGAGTCGCGCGAGCTCGGTGACACCGAGTCGCGTGCCGGCAGCCGATCTTCGAGCTCAATGCTCACGGTCGTCACCTCACGGACGGTAGGGCCGGTTGACCAGGGCCCAGTAGAGGCCGGCCTCGCCGACCATCCGGTGGAAGTCCTGGAAGCGAACGGGCTTGACAAGGTAGCTGTTTGCCCCGCTCTGGTAGGCCTGGTTGATGGTCTCGGCGTCGTCGCTGACAGTGAGCATGACGACGGGGACGCCGGTGAGGGCGGGATTCCGCCTGATCTCGTACAGGAGCTCGAGGCCGGAGGCATCAGGAAGCTGGATGTCGAGCAGGATGATGCAGGGCAGTCCGTCGCCGTTCGCGCCCTCGCGCTCTGCGCACCGCGCCAGGTAGGAGCGAGCATCCTTCGCGGTGGCGGCCATCTGCACGGGATTGGTCAGCCCGGCGTCCTCGAATGCCTCACCGACAAGCTCGCGATGGTCGTCGTTGTCTTCGATGACGAGTATCTCAGCTATCTTCATCGTGTCTGCTGCGATGCCCATGGCTGATGTCCCTTCTCGGCAAGGTGAAGCGGAAAGTGGCCCCCTTCCCCTCTTCGGATTCAGTCCAGACGCGGCCGCCGTGGCGCAGGACGATTCCCCTGACCGTCGTGAGGCCGATGCCTGCACCGGTGGCGACGTTGTCGGGCGCTCGCCAGAAAAGCCGGAAGACCTTCTGGTGGTACTCGGGCGCGATACCGATGCCGTCGTCCTGCACGAAGAACTCGTGCTCGTCGGCGCTCGATCGATGGCCGACGCGAACCTCGGGCGATCCGTCGCCGCGATACTTGAGGGCGTTGACTATGAGATTCATGAAGACGCGATGGAGCCCGGTCCAGTCTGCCGTGACGGTTGGCAGGTCGCGGTCGACGATGACGCGCGCGCCGGCCTCCGCGAGCGGCCCTTCGAGGTCCTGGAGCACAGCGGCCACCAGCTCGCCAACCGGCACCTGCTCGAAGCTAAGCGGCTGATTGTGGGACCGCGAGACGTTGAGGAGGGTGTCGATGAGATCGGACATGCTCTGCGCGCTCTCGCGGATGCGAGAAAGCCTCTTCCGGCCGGCCTCGTCGAGCTTGTCTGCGTACTTGCGCTCGATCGACGAAACGTAACCCTCGATCGTGATGAGTGGGGAGCGCAGATCGTGCGAGGCGACGTAGAGCAGCTTCTTCAGCTCCTCGTTGACGGCCTCGATCCGGTACATGTGGGCCTTCTGATCGGCGCTGAGGCCCGGCTCTCGGGTCGCGGCCG
>Ga0180437_10012116_pt1 | contig 10246 bp, 6 predicted proteins | sample SS_ome_4_FD_132410 | JGI IMG/M metagenome (GOLD analysis project Ga0180437, IMG submission 132410) | Hypersaline lake sediment archaeal communities from the Salton Sea, California, USA - SS_3_D_1 metaG | ecosystem: Environmental > Aquatic > Non-marine Saline and Alkaline > Hypersaline > Sediment... | reverse complement strand
TAGAGGTCGCGGAGATAGCACTGGGCGGCGGTGCGGCGGTCCTTCTCGATGCCGGGCCCGGCGAACACCAGCGGCACGCCCACCGTGTGATCGTACAGGTTCTGCTTGCCCCGCAGCCCGTGACTGCCGACCGCCAGTCCTTGGTCGCTGGTGAAAACCACCACGGTATCGTCCGCCTGGCCCGTAGTCGCCAGCGCCGCCAGGATACGGCCCAACTGCTGGTCCATGTGCGAGATCACCGCGTAGTAGACAGCCAAGTCCTCGCGGACGTCCTTTTCGGTCCGCGGCCAGGGCAAGAGCTTCTCGTCGCGGCCCTCGAGGTTACCGTGATCGAATGGGTGCCGCGGGAGGAAGTTCGGCGGCAGGGGGATCCTATCCGGGTCGTACTTCCCCTCGAAGCCGGGCGGCATCAGCAGCGGGTCGTGGGGGGCGGTGAAGTTGACGTGCAGGAAGAACGGCCGCTGCGGACGGCGGCGGATGAAGCGGATCGCCGCGTCGGCAAACTCGCGGCTGATGTCCGGCGTCAGGCCGACTCCCTTCTCGGGAAACATCCGCCCCTGGTCACTCTGAAAAACCCAGCCGCGATAGCCGGTAACGGGCCGGCCGTGGTAGTCGACCGCGTCGACGGCCCAGCGGCCGCCGCCGGAGGCGAAAAGCCCGAGCGTTTCATCGTAGCCGCGGGTGACGGGCTTGCCGTCGTTCATCCACTTGCCCACGTACCACGCGTGGTAGCCCGCCGAACGCAGGCAATCACCCCAGAGCACCAGCTCAGGGTCCATCGTACCGCCCGCCATGACGCCGTTGCGGAAGCCACTACAGCCGGTGAGGATTTCCGCCCGGCTGGGCACGCAGATCGGGTTGGCGGCAATGGCCCGGGTGAAGGTGGTGCCGGCCCGAACCAACAGGTCGAGCGTCGGCGTCTCGATTACCTCGTTGCCCAGCGCGTGGATCGTGTCGGGCCGCTGGTCGTCGGTGACGATGACGAGAAAGTTGGGCCGGCGGGCCGTCACTGGCTCCTCGGCCGCGTGTGCCGCCGATGCCGCCATTGCTAGCAGAATCAGGGGTCTCGTAACCTCGCGTATGCCTGGCATGATCATCGCTTCCTCGATAGCCCTCTGTTTGGTTGTGGCCGAAGGCCGCGCTAGGGCAACGGCACGACGCCCGGGAAGACGTGGCCGACGGCTTGCGTTTTCACGGCGTAGAGTGACGTGCGGGCGGTGACGTAGAGGGTTCTGCGGTCAGGGCCGCCGAAGGTGACGTTCGCCGGTTTCTCCGGGATCGCGATGATGCCCAACAGCTCGCCTTCGGGGTTGAAGACCTGGATACCCAGCGCGGAGGTGATGTAAAGGTTACCCGCCGTGTCGATCGATAGCCCGTCGCCGCCCCCGCCCCGGCCTGGCTGCGCGTCGTCCGGTTGAGCCAGCCTGCAAAAGATCCGCTTGGGGCCGAGAATGCCTGGCGAGCGGACCTCGCAGGCGAGCATCTCTTGCTGCATGCTGGGAATCACGTAGAGGGTCTTTTCGTCCGGCGAAAGGATCACGCCGTTGGGAGTCGGGACGTCGTCGATCAGCCGTGCCACGCGCCCGTCGGCCGCACGGTAGTAGACTGCTTCCACGCCTTGCGGCCACGGCTCCGGGGCGCGGAACCGCGGGTCGGTGAAGTAGACGCCGCCGGCGCGATCGATCACAAGGTCGTTGGGGGCGTTGAATCGCCGGCCGTCGTACTCCTCGGCCAGCGGCGTGATCTGCTTGGCGGCCGCATCCATGGCGACCAGCCGGCCGTCCATCTGGCATGCGATCAGCTTGCCTGCGGCGTCGAACATCAGGCCGTTGGCGTGCCCCGACGGCTCCAGGAAGACCGAAGTCCGGCCGTCGCGTCCGAGCCTGTAGATCCGCTCAGCGGGGATATCGGTGAAGTAGAGGATGCCGTCGGAGTCTTGAGCCGGTCCTTCGGTGAACTGGAAGTCACCGCGGATTCTCACGACCTCGCCCAGCGGCCCGATCCCAGGGATCTTCCCCGGCTCGGCGGCACGGAGGGAAAAGCTCATGACTGCCGGCAGGACGAGCGGCATCAGCAGTTGCCAGTTTCGTTTTTGAGAGATCATCTTGCTGCCCTCCCTTGGTGGCGAGACTTGGGTTTGTTCACCGCATCCCTATTGGTAGCGAAACGGACGAGACAAATCAACAGACTGCCGGGAGGTCGTTCTGCTGCGCATGCCGCGGCGAAGGACCCGCCGGGCCCGGCTGAGAAACAGCTTTCGACCAAGGCTTACAGCCAATTGCCCAGCAGTTCGAGATACGTGGCGTCGGGGGCGACGGTCGCCACGTCGTGGCCACTGGTCGAGTGCGCCCGCACCGCCTCGAACCCCGCCAGCTCGTAGAGGAAATCGTACACGAGGTTATTCGAGCGGATCACGGCCCGGTCTTTGTCCGCCTCGAGGCTGTCGTCAAGCGGCGAGTCGAAGAGAAAACCCTCGTCGCGGCCGCCGCGGCCGTCGACATGGACGATCTCGAAGAATTTGGCCCGCAAAAAGAAGCGGTGCTCTGGCTGGACATTCAAGAGCTTGCCGTATTGCGGCGTCTGGATGAAGATGTCGTCGCCCGCTGAACCGGTCAGCCACGCTTCGTCGCACCCGCTGCCGGGATAGGCGTGGACATAGTCGAACCCCGCTGCAGCGAGCTTGAAGCCTTCGCCCTCGAAGACCGCTTCTTCGGGCGAAGCCGCGAGCGTGTCGTCCAGGGGCGAGCCGAAAAGGAAGGCCACGTCGGCGTCGCCGCCGCCGGCATCGGTAGCAAGCGTCTCGTACCCGTAAGCCTCGAGCGTGAAGCCCGGCGCGGTCAACGTGGCCGAGCGCGGCCGGGCGACAAGCACGTCGCTCTGCTCGCTGCCGTGCCAGCGGATCTCGTCCTCGGCGTCGGCGTGAAAAACGAACCGCGCGACGTCCGCCTCATCGAAATGGTACTCGATGCCGTTGACGACGACGCGATGCGAGCCGGTCGGCCTGAACTCGAACGTGTCGGGGCCGGCGCCGGAGCGAACAATCACCTCGCCGCCGGAAGGCTGGACGAGGTTGGCCAGGCGAAGGTCCACGTCGCCCGCCGAACCCGTGAGCCGCACGTAGTAGGTCGCCGAAGCGTCGGCCGGCACGTCAATCCGCAGGCCGTCGGATTCGCTGACGCAGGCCAACTGGTGCAGATTTGCATCATATAGGGCCAGCTCGGCCTCCTGCCCGGCGGCAATCGACGCCTCCACGGTCAGAATCCCGTCGAGCGTCGTCTCAAAACGGTACCAGATCTCGCCCATCGAGGGGTCCAAGTCGTCTCGCTCGGCGTAAGCGAGCGGACCGAGGTCGAAATCGGCCGCATCGGGCAGCACCACGTATTCGGAGTAGGCGTAGCCGGCCGTGTCGCCCCGGTACGGCAGTCCCACCAGGCCGACGATCTCCGCCTCGGTGAATGGGTCGACGTCGGTGCCGTAGCCGACGGCAAATCCTTCCAGAAAGAGATTGGCGAACACCGCCTGCGAGACCGTGTTGGGATGGACGCCGTCGAAAACGAAGGCCGCATTGGGCCGGAATCCGCCCGCGTTGCGGATCGCGTTGCCGCCGATCATTTGAAAGAGCTTGGGCGCGTGGTTGGTGCCCAAGATCTCCTTGGAGAAGCCGAAGAGGTCGACCAGAGGGAAGTCGAGATCGCGGGCGAGCACGCCGAGGCGGCTGTTCAATTCCTCGATCACGTCCGCCACCTGCTCTCGCCCATCGGCGCTAGGGAACAGGAAGCGGACCAGCGGCGCGATGCCGAAGTCGGCCACATTGGAGATCACCAGCTCCACTCCGGTCGCGGCGAGGGCGTCCAGGGCGGTGCGGACGTTGCCCAGCACGCCGTCGAGATGACTGGAGACTTGGGCTTCGGACCAACTGCCGGAATAGATGCCGCGGTAGGCCTCGTCCCAGAAGAAGAAGTCATTTTGCCCGATGGCCATCACGGCGTGGGTGACCAGACCTTGCAGGGCCTGCTCGGCCAGCCCCGTGTGCATGCCCTCGTTGATCATCGAGCCGGTGGTGGCACCCCAGCGGGCCCAATTGTACTGGTACCCTTCACGGCGGGGCTCGCCCCAGTCGCCCCAGGGGCCGACGTTGATGTCCTTCTGCTCGGCCAGCAGCTCGACCCAACTGCTGGCGTATTCATACGGCCCGCCGGGATACTCGTCGCTGAGACTGTCGCCCAGCACACCCAGGCTGCCAATCGGTCCCCCGGAAAGCAGAGAGCGGTCCTCCAGTGGCTCGAAGGCCATCCGCCGATGGGGGGTCGCGATGTGAGCTTGGTTAAATGGGATAAATCGGGAGGGAGATGCTTCCACTCGGCCTTTCATGTCGCTTGATCCCTGGTGGCACGCCGATCGTCTAGCCGCACGACTCCGCCTCCTCCGACGGAACCGCCGTTCCGGGTATTGAATCGATTCTATTTCGGGGAAAGAGTTTGGGCACGCAGATTCCTAACGGAAACCGGTTCGGCCAGTTCGGACCCGAATCCGCCCGCTTGACCCCCTGTTGTGGGAGCTGTTAGAACCAAGAAGCGAGGATTCACCTTCGTTTGGCACCGTCAAACGTCCATCCTATGGGCCGCCGCGCGCTCCGCAGAATCGATCCCTCGCTCGATCTTTCCCACCACTTGTGGTTGCCTGAGGATATGCCCCATCCGTGGGGTTCCGAGGCGCTCTTTGGACGCGTGGCCCCGCTGGAGGTCGAGGTCGGATCGGGCAAGGGCCTCTTCCTGCGGACGGCCGCCGCGGCCCGGCCGGAGGTCGATTTCCTGGGCGTCGAGATCGCCGGCAATTACGCGAGATTTGCGGCGGCCGCCCTTGCCAAGCGCAGGCTCACCAACGCCGTGGTCGTGCTCGGCGATGCCCTGCGGCTTTTCGACGAGTTCTTGCCCGACGAGTCGTTGGCCGCCGTGCACATCTATTTCCCCGACCCTTGGTGGAAGAAGCGGCACAAGAAGCGCCGGGTGATGCGTGAATCGTTCGTCCGTCGAGTGGAGCAGACGCTTCGTCCGGGGGGGCGGCTGCACTTCTGGACCGATGTTGAGGACTACTTCCGCGAGTCACTGGAGCTATTGGCCGCGTCGACTACGCTCGAAGGCCCTCTCGAAGTCGCCGAGTCGCCCGCCGATCACGACCTGGACTACCGCACGCATTTCGAGCGCCGGATGCGGCAGCACGGCGAGGCGGTCTTTCGGTCGGAGTTCCACAAGCGGTCTTGAAGCGGCCGAATCTGCCGGATCGGCTCGCGGGGGCGGCGAAACCTGCATTCTGGCAAGCGGACAAGCCGCCATCGGACGGCCGCTCCGGCAAGCGGCAACTCCTTTGATTTGCTCACTTTAGGGCCAGTCGACGCCAAACCTGTCGGGAACGGCCGCTCGATTGGCGCGGCGTTTGCTAAAGCCGCCCCTGCCCCGGACACAAATGTTCGCAGGCCCGCCTTCAGGCGGAAGAAGACCGGCTGAAGCCGGAACTACCAACGATGGTTTTCCGCAGAGCGCGGGAGGATTGGGATGATGGAGATCATGGCGGCGCTGGCTGGCGTCCGCGTGGCAGGCAACATGCTGGGCCGGCTCCTGCAAGGTGGCCCGCAGACAGCGGCCGAAGCGGCGCCGCCGGAGCAGCCCGAGCTGCCGCTGGCCGTAGCCGACGACAGCGCCGGCAGGCTCCGTCGGATCGCCGCCCGATACGACCTCAGGAACATCTCCCCCGGCGAACTGTCGAGCCTGCTCCAGGAGCTTCATCAGGCAGGGCTGATCGGCGACCAGCAATATCACGAGCTGTCTCTGATCCGTTTGGACCTGGACGGCGCGGACGTGGATCAGGACGAGGCCGTCGATCTCCTGGAATTCTACGCCGAAAAGCTGGAAGAGCTGAGCGAGTCGGCCGCCGCCATGCCCACGTCCGAATTTGCCGCGGCGATCGAGCCGCTGCGGCGCCGCCAGGCGTGGCTCCAGAAGCTGGCCTTGTTTCAGTCCGCACCCGATGCCGCCGGCCTCGACGCCGTGGCCTGAGCCCTGCAACAAGCGGCGTGCTGGATGGACTCCGGCCTAGACGGTTGCCGACGTTTCGTAAGTTCGCCGGGTGATGCCGTTGCGGGCGTTTTCGGCGGCGATCCGGGCCAGCTTCTGGCCGCACGGCGTAGGGTACTCGCCCGTAATGCACGCCTGGCAAAGCTGGTCGGCGTCCAGCCGGATTGCCCTGGTGATCGATTCCACCGGCAGATAGCGAAAACTGTCGGCCTGGAGTTCGTCGGCCATTTGGGCCTGGATCTCCTCGGTCAAGGGGCCGCCCTGGAGATAGCGGGGGGCGAACAGCTCGCTCACGGTTGACATGTCGATGCCGTAAAAACAGGGGGAGACAATCGGCGGGCAGGCCACACGGACGTGGATCTCCCTGGGCTCGCAGAGGCGGCGGATACGGTCCAGAAGCACCTTCATCGTGGTGCAGCGGACGATGGAGTCCTCGACCAATAGCACCCGCTTACCTTCAAGCACCTCCCGCAACGGCGTGTACTTTGTGCGGGCTTTTTCGGCCCGGCTGCCGCTTCCTTCGATGAACGTGCGGCCGCTGTAGCGGTTGCGGATCAGCCCTTCGAGGCACGGAACACCCAGCTTGTAGGCCATCGCATCGGCGGCCGCCTTGCTGGTGTCGGGCACCGGCACCACGATCGTATCCTCGTCGATGGGGACGGTCTCCAACCGGGCGAGCTCCTCGCCGAGCGCCTTTCGGGCCATGTAGACCGCCCTGCCGTCGAGCGTGCTGGCGACGTTGGAGAAGTAGATCCACTCGAAGAAGCAATGGGCCCGGCGAGGGCTGGGAGCAAAGCGCTGGATCTCCAGCCGCCCGTCGCTGATCGTCACCGCCTGACCCGGCAACAGCGACTTGATGTTCTCCGGGGCAAAGCCGAGGTTCAACAGGGCCACGCTCTCGCTGGCGGCGGCGAACAGCGGACCCTCGACGGCATAGCTTAGGGGCTTGATGCCGAGCGGGTCACGGGCGACGAGCAGGTCGCCCAAGGCGTCCAGAAACACCAGGCTGTAGGCCCCGTCGATCTTCTCGGCGACCTGGCGGCAAACGTCCAACAGTTGCGGTCGGGTTGCCACGGCCAACGCCCGGCAGATCATGTGCATGATGATCTCGGTATCGGTCTCGCGGGCGAGGTAGTTGTCCTCGTCTGCCAGGAGCGTGTCGCGGAGGTGCTCGTAATTGGCCAACTGGCCGTTGAAGGCGAAGCTGAACCACTTGTGCTTGCGGATGTGGTGTCGCTCGAAGGGCTGGGAGTAGCTGCGGTCCTCGCGGCCGCAGGTGGCGTAGCGGACGTGCCCGATCGCCGCCATGCCCGAGTATTCCCGCATCAGGCTCTCGTACTTCCCCCGGTGGCTGAGCCGGAAGACCTCGCTGACCGAGCCGACTTCCTTGTAGGTGTCGATGAGTTGATTGCGGCACGGGTGGTAGGTGGTCATGCCGGCGGCCAACTGCCCGCGGTTCTGAATGTCCAACAGCATCCGCGGCAGCAGGCGGGAAACTTGGCAGGGGTCATGATCCGGGCAGAGCGGGCTGGGCGTGTCCGAGGGCAGGTGATAGATCGCGGCCACGCCGCATTCTTCGCGCAATTCGCTCATAAGTTCTTGCCGCCGCCGGACGTGGCTGCTGGGATGGGCCCCTGGTGAGAGCCGCACGCTATCCCTCTATTCTAGCGCCGGCCGCCGCCGTTCACAACCTTCCCCAATCGGGGCATGCTCCGAGCCGGCGGGGAGCCTTTCGGAGCGGCCGGACGAACAGTATCCTGAGAAGGAATGTAGAAGTCTGAAGTACTTCGCCGTTGGACGTTCCTTGTTCGATATTCGGCATTCCACTGCTTCCTCTCGTTTTCAGTCCCCAGCCCCCAACTCCGAATCTCCAGCCCCTAGCCACTCTCCGATCCCCGTATGACCGACCTACTTCGCCAGGAGATCGCGCTGGCCTCGACGACGCTGGTCGTGAAGGTGGGCACTCGCGTGCTCACCCGCGATGACGGCCAACTTAACGAACAGCGGATCGCCGAGTTGGGCGAGGAGCTCCACGGGGTGATCGAGACCGGCCGGAAGGTGGTACTGGTCAGCTCGGGGGCGGTGGGGGCCGGGATGGGGCGGCTCGGACTCACGCGCCGGCCGGTCGACCTGGCCCAGCTCCAGGCGGTGGCGGCGGTGGGGCAGACCGCACTGGTAGAGGCCTACGACCGCTCGCTGCGGAAGCACGGCCGCCACGCCGCCCAGATCTTGCTGACGGCCGAAGACCTCGAACACCGCACCCGCTACCTCAACGCCCGAAACACCTTCCTGACGCTCCTCGAATTCGGCGCCGTGCCGATCGTCAACGAGAACGACACGGTCAGCGTCGAAGAGCTGCAAACGACGTTTGGTGACAACGACCGGCTGGCGGCGATCGTGACGAACCTGATCCAGGCGCCGCTGCTGGTGCTCTTGTCGGACGTGGACGGATTGTTCGACGGCGATCCCGCTTCGCCCGACTCCCGCCCCATCCCGCTGGTCAAGCGCTTGGAACCCTCGATCCTCGAGCTCGTTCGCGACAAGAAGACGGGCATGAGCAAGGGGGGGATGGCGAGCAAGCTGGAGGCGGCCCGGCAGGCGACCAGCGCGGGCGGGAACGTGATCATTGCCGGCGGCCGTGCGCCCGGCGCGCTGGCCAAGATCCTCGCCGGCGAGCCGGTCGGGACGCTGGTCCTTGCGCAAGGCCAAATCGTCGCCGCGCGGAAACGGTGGATCGGCCTGACCGTCAAGCCCCGCGGCTACCTCGTGCTCGACGGCGGCGCCCGAGCGGCCGTCCAGCGTGAGGGCCGGAGCCTGTTGGCGATCGGGGTGATCGACGCGACGGGGAAATTCAACAAGGGAGACGTGGTGGCCTTGCGCGACGCCGACGGCGTGGAATTCGCCCGCGGACTGACCAACTACAATTCCGACGACGTGGCAAAGATCAAAGGTTTGAAAACGTCGGCGATCGCCGCGGCGCTGGGCCATTGCCCCTACCAGGAAATCATCCACCGCAACAATCTCCTCGTCACCGCTTGACCCGGCGCGAGGAGAAGAAGGATCGTGATGCACGAACCGGCAAACGCCATGCACTCTGCCGCACGCCCCGTCTCCGCAACGCGGATTCCCTGCTACGTCTTCGATTCAAACGACGACGTCGCCTGCCACGTCGCCCGAACGATTGCCCACACCGTCCGCGAGCGGAACTCCTTCGGCCGCAAGGCCGTGCTGGGGCTGGCTGCCGGCTCGACGCAGGTGGGCGTCTATCGCGAGCTCGTGCGGTTGCACTGCGACGAGGGGCTGGACCTGTCGGGCGTGGTTGCCTTCCTGGTGGCGGAGTACTACGGCGTCGAGCCCGGCCGGCTGCAAAGTCTTTCTCGCTGGATCGACAATACCTTTCTCCAACACGTCAACGTGCCGCGAGAAAACGTCTACGTCCTCGACGGCACCGTGCCCCCGGAAGACGTCGAGGAACACTGCCGGCGGTTTGAAGACCGCGTCCGCCGCGCCGGCGGGATCGACCTTCAGCTTCTCGGCATCGGCCGCAACGGGCACATTGGATTTAACGAGCCGTTCGGGCCGCGGGCCAGTCGAACCCGGCTGGCAACGCTCGACCCGCTCACGCGAAAGGACGCGGCCAGCGAGTTCTTCCAGGAAGAGAACGTCCCGCTTCAAGCGCTCACCATGGGCATCGGCACCATCATGGAAGCCAGGAAGATTCTCCTCCTGGCGTTCGGCGAGCACAAAGCGCGGATCGTCCGCGAGGCGGCCGAGGGGGCGATGACCGACCGCGTGCCGGCCGGCTTCCTGCGGGAGCACCTCGACGCGTCGTTCCTCCTGGACGCGGCCGCCGCGGCGGAACTGACGGCGGTGGCCATGCCCTGGCTGCTGGGCAACATTGTCTGGACGGACAAACTCGTGAAAAGGGCCGTGCTCTGGCTCTCCGCGCAGACGGAAAAAGCGCTGTTGAAGCTCGACGACCAGGACTTCCGCGACCACAATCTCTACCAGTTGTTGCGCGAGCGCGGCCCGGCCCAGAAAGTGGCCCACCGCGTCTTCCGCTGGATGATGGACACGATCGAGTACCATCCGGCCGGACGCCCCCAGCAGGGATCCCGCCGCGCGCTCCTCTTCAGCCCTCATCCCGACGACGACGTGATCAGCATGGGCGGGAC
>Ga0180437_10012114_pt1 | contig 10248 bp, 11 predicted proteins | sample SS_ome_4_FD_132410 | JGI IMG/M metagenome (GOLD analysis project Ga0180437, IMG submission 132410) | Hypersaline lake sediment archaeal communities from the Salton Sea, California, USA - SS_3_D_1 metaG | ecosystem: Environmental > Aquatic > Non-marine Saline and Alkaline > Hypersaline >... | reverse complement strand
TGAGTGATCTCAGGCGCGCACTGGCAAAACCTGCGCTGAACATGCGGGAGGCTTTGCATCGCGAACGCGACACAGTAATCGGCGTTGCGGTAATGTTGATGGCCTTCCTCGCTAAAGAGGTAGTCGACTGAGCCTTGACTCACACGGGCCGCTGAAAAAATCGCGCCATCAAGAGAGATAGCATGCCAATCAGAGAGGGATACCGCGATACGGGACCGAACCGCTGGGACAGACGTGACGCGTTACTCGTTGCCGTGCTCGTCCTGGTGTGCGCTGTAATGTATTTGCCGGGCGGCTTCTTTCGCGACCTATGGCCCCCTGATGAACCTCGTTATGCACAAGTAGCCAGAGAGATGACCGAGACCGGCCAGTGGATCGTACCCCATCTAAACTATGAAGCATATGCCCATAAGCCACCGCTGTTCTTCTGGCTCGTCGCGTTAAGCGCAAAACTTCTTGGCGGATTCAGCACAATCGCTGCGGTTCTCCCATCAGCGCTGGCGGGCATTGGGACGGTGCTTCTTGCGTACATGCTCGCCAGGAACATGTTTAAGAGCAGGTTGACGGGATTCCTCGGCGGCGTAATACTCGCGACGAGCGTCGAGTTCCTTGGGCTTAGCTCTATCGGCAGGATGGACATACCGCTCACGTTCTTCACGACGCTCGTCCTGTTTCACTTCTGGCGGTGGCACGTTGAAGAGAGACGCGCGTACCTTCTCCCATTTTACATAGGGATGGCTTTCGCCGTTCTCGTAAAGGGCCCGGTCGGGCTGCTGCCGCTTCCCATTGCACTCATCTACTTGGTTGCGTCAAAGCAGGGCGCGGAGATTCGAAAGATGCATCTAGGCCTCGGCCTCGCAGGGACAGCGGCGATTATAGCGTGCTGGCTTGTGCCGGCGGCTATCGTCGGAGGAGAAGCGTACTGGCAAGAGCTGCTCGGGAAACAGATATTCGGTCGCGTATACAAATCCTGGAGCCATGGGAAACCATTTTACTACTACATGATCAGCTTCCCGTGGGGTTTCTTGCCGTGGTTCGCTCTGCTTCCGGCCGCTATCATAAGGTACGCGAGGGAACGAACCGAACGGACCGGCTCTGGGATCAAGTTTCTGGTCACGTGGTTCCTTACCGTTTTCATCTTTTTCACTTTGATAAGCGGCAAACGAGATATCTACCTTCTGCCGTTGTTCCCGGCATGCGCATTGTTTATGGCCAAGTACCTCAGCGATATCGTTGTGTCAGGCGAGCGGAAACCGGTTGAACTCAAGGTGTGTTTCACTTTGCTGTTTGTCGTTTTGCTCGGTATAGGCGTCGCGGCTGTTGTCGCGCCTATACCTTATAAGACACCGGAAAGCCAGAAGCTGTTCTTCATTGTGTCAGCATACGTCGCCGCTGTTGGCGTGTCCGGATTAGTGTCGTTACGGGCCAAGACGTTCAAACCTGCGCTGATTGTCGTATCCTGTTTCATGATAGGCATGACGTTAGTGGGCAACCCGTTTGTCGTCCCGTTCGTCAATAAGCACAAATCAGCGGAGCCGCTTGGAACAAAGATTCTAGAAGTCCGACAGGGCGCAGAACAGATCGGAATGTATGGTTTCTACCGCGCCGAGTTCTCTTTCTACACGCGATCGAGAATCGAACCCATAGAAGGAGCGGACAACCTGTACCGGTTCCTCGAACAACCTGCCGGCGCATTCTGCATAGCGCAGGAAAGAGACTTGAAGCCGGTCGAAGGCGGACTTCCTGGGGGGACGGAGTCACTCGGTACGTTCAACGTGGGAAGCAGAAGGCTCGTTGTGCTTTACAATCCGCCCGATGGTGCGGACTCCGACAGCCTGGAAGCGGCAGGGTATGCGTCGATACCAACAGCAGACTCGAGTGCCAGAACGGTGCGGCTGCTTCCAGATGAGGTCGAATAGAATGGATAGATCCTCGGTCGATGCGCCTGACATGTTCAGACTCGACGTTTCCGTGGTTATTCCGGTTTACAATGAGGGGGATAACTTGATGCCGCTTGCGGAACGGCTCTTTCCCGTCGTGTCGTCGCTGGCTTGTCCCCACGAGGTCATCTTCATCAACGACGGCAGCACGGATGGAAGCGGCGAGATACTGCGCACGATCAGATCCGAGCACCCGCACGTGCGTGTTCTTCATCTCGACAAGAACCACGGGCTGACCGCAGCGTTCGACGCAGGGTTCAAGGCGGCGAGGGGCGAGATTGTGGTTACCATGGACAGCGACCTCCAGAACGACCCCGCCGACATACCCGCGTTGCTGAGCGAACTGCGCAACGGTGAGTACGACGTGATTATCGGCTGGCGAAAAGACAGAAAAGACAAGTTTCTCAAAAGACTCTCCTCGAAGATCGCGAACTTCGTCAGAAACACCTTCGCCCACGAGAGTGTGCCGGATAGCGCATGTTCGCTCAAGGCGTTCAAACGCGAATGTATAGCGAACATGAAACTCTACAACGGCATGCACCGCTTTTTCCATGCACTCGTGGCGATGGAAGGGTACAGGGTGGGACAGGTGGTCGTGCGGCATCATCCGCGACTATACGGGAAATCAAAATACAACATTCGTAACAGGATGGTCAGGGCTTTCATAGACCTATTGGCGGTTGTGTGGATGCAAAAGCGGGCATTAGAATATGAGGTGGAAGAAGATGATGCCTAAACTATGGTTGGTTGTTGGGTTCGTGGCACAGGGTCTGTTCTGCGCAAGGTTTCTCGTGCAGTGGATCGCTTCGGAGTTGAAGAAACGGAGCGTCATGCCGCTTGCGTTCTGGTTCCTGAGCCTGGGAGGCGGTCTGCTGCTGTTGACTTACGCTGTTTACAGACGCGACCCGGTGTTCATACTGGGGCAGGGCGTGGGCCTCATCGTATACACGAGAAACCTCGTCCTCATCCGGCGTGAACGTGGGGCGGCGAACTCATTTGCATAGCAGGAATAGGTGATGAGAATGGAGCATAATCAGGTTATACTATGTGGGAGGTGGCTGTCCGGAACAGAGTGCTATCCGGAGATCGGGATATTCGGGCAGGGCGCCTCCGCTGTCAAGGGCGTGGCAGGATGTTCGCCTAGTCCGTCAACTGTTCGAAAGGGGTGTGGTACACATGAAGAGAAGAAACAAGGGATTCACGCTTATAGAGTTGCTCGTGGTGATTGCGATCATCGGGATACTGGCGGCCATTCTTTTGCCGGCGTTAGCGCGAGCTCGCGAGTCCGCACGACGGGCGAGCTGTGCTAATAACCTCAAACAGATGGGCCTGGTGTTCAACATGTACGCCAACGAGTGGAACGGGCGATTCCCACAGTTGCAGGTGCTCCGGTGCACGGCGGAGCCCGTAGGTAGAACGTACTTTGTGAACGGGACGAACTTTGCAACACAAGCCGTGAACTTCACATTCGAGGGTAAAGCGGTGTATCCGGAATATTTGAGCGATTTGAAGGTGCTGATCTGCCCGTCCGATTCCGACGCAAGCGACTTCTTCGAGCGGTATTCTCATCTCGGCGAGATCGATCCGTCGAGCGGTAATCCCGTGTTCGAACTTTGCAACCTTGGCAACGATTCGTATATTTATGCCGGGTGGATCCTGTCTGACTACGAGCTTGTTAACATCGGCGTTGATCCTAACGACCCGAATATCACGTGGAGCGATATTGATGCCAACCTGATATACGTCGCGCTGCCTGCTATTCTCGCTGACCCTGCTAAGCACGACCAGGACATCGGCACAGGCGACGGCCTTTCGCCGGGCAGGGGTAACGGCGGAGGCGACACGGTCTACCGGCTGCGAATAGGGATCGAGCGGTTCATGATCACCGATATAAACAACCCGGCTGGGTCCGCCAAGGCGGCGAGCGAGATACCTGTAATGTTTGGCACTGTCTCAACGGTGCCGAGCGAGTTTAACCACCTGCCCGGAGGCTTGAACTGCCTGTACCTGGACGGACACGTGGAGTTCCTGAAGTACCCCGACAAGTTCCCGGCATCAAGGGCGTTCGCGATGATCCAGGGAGCCGTTTAGAATCGCATCATTCGTTTGGCCGTGTCTGCTGCTGCACCGGTGGACAGGGCGGTATTGTTCTCAATCGGTGTCGATGCGGTCCGTGACAGGACGGGCTTACTCCGAGTCGTCCTCGGTGAAGAGCGACGCGTCGTGTCCGCCCTCGGCGAGCACCTGTTCGGCCACGTATACCGGGCAGGACAGCCGCACCGCGACAGCTATTGCATCGCTGGGACGGCAATCGATCCTGATAATCGACCGTTCGTTTCCCGCGGTATCGGTCTCGGTGACCGTCATACAGGCGTAATACGTGCCCTTCTCAAGCTTGTACACCTCAACCTGCTTGACCGTGGAGTGAAACCCTTGAAGTATGAAACAGATCAGGTCGTGGGTCAGCGGCCGTTCGAACTCGCTTTTCTGCAGTGCCTGCGATATCGAGAACGCCTCGGCGTGACCTATCCATATCGGCAGGATCTTGCTCCCGTTCCTGAGAATGACGACAGGATGTTTCTGTTCGTCCAGAGTAACTCCGGCCACCTGCATTTCAACCATTTGATGACCCCCTTCTCCGAGAGCATTATACATACCGCCGCCATCAAATGCAAGCTAATTCGCCTCGCGCTGAAACCTTCGGAAATCGGCGTTTCCCCGGCTTTATCGGGTCGACCGCGGCACGGTTGACCGCGGCGAAGACACTGTGATTTAATAGCTGGCGGTAAACACCTCTGGCGAGAAGAGCAAGGTATGGCCTAGGAGGGGGAGGTTCGAGTGAAGTGTCCGGGGCCGGGTACCCGATTCTGGAAGTCGGAAGATATCTTCAGCGTCCCGTGCACGGCGTGCAACAAGCCGGTCGAGTTTTTCAAGGACGACAGTTGCAGGAGATGTCCCCATTGCGGCTACAGGTTCAGGAATCCGCGTCTCGAATTGGATTGCGCTGTGGAATGTCCGTACGCCGACCACTGTCTTGGCCAGGTGACGAGCAGCTTCCAGAATGAAGACAAATCGTGAAACGGTGCGAGAAGAAGGTACTCTTTAGTGTGGCTTCTCCTGGGGAAAAGACGACGGCAGCACCACGATGTTAAGGAGGAAACACTGATGGATATGACGAGGCTGAAACGGGAATGGCTGGCAGGTGTATTGGTTATAGTGTGTATCGTCGGGATTGCGACCCTCGACCGGGCGGTGGCGGCCGAACCCGATGGGAGCGCAACAACACTGGACACCCTTTACCGACCTCAACAGTACCGGACGTTGCGCGACAGCAGTTCCGCTGATGATCTAAACAGCAACGCGGACGCACGCAGTATCGAACCTGGGGGAACTCTGGTTGTCGCCGAGCTCGAAGGGCCGGGGATTATAACGCACATGTGGTTCACGGTCGCGTCATTTGACCCTTTTTACGGCCGGTCGCTGCTGCTCCGAATATACTGGGACGGCGCGGAGAAACCGAGCGTCGAAACGCCGCTTCACGACTTCTTCGGGCTGGGTCACGGCGCCAAGGTGTCGTACAGGTCGATCCCGGTAAGCGTCGAGTCGTGGGGTCGGTCGCTCAACTGCTTTTGGCGGATGCCGTTTCGTAAGAGCGCCAAAATAACCGTCACCAACGAGTCCGAGGAGTACGAAACGGACTCGTTCTATTACCACATCAACTGGCAAAAACGCGAAAAGTTGCCTGAGGATATCCTGTATTTCCATGCCCGTTACCGTCAGGCGATGCCCGCACAACCGGGCGACTACGTCATCCTCGAGACCACCGGAAAAGGCAACTATGTGGGCACAGTCTATTCGGCGCAGATGGTCGAACTCGGCTGGTTCGGTGAAGGTGATGACCGATTTTACGTTGACGGTGAAGAGCGCCCGTCGATCAAGGGTACGGGATCCGAAGAGTATTTTGGCGACGCATGGGGATTCCGCCAGTTTTACGCGCCTTTCTTCGGAGTACCGCTCTGGGAGGGATATTTCCCGGGCGACCGCGGAAGCGCATACAGGTGGCATCTGATGAACCCCGTCGCCTTCAAGAAATCGCTCAAGGTATCGATCGAGCACCGGGGCAGCGTTTTCACCGACGAAGGTCAACATCTGGGCCAGTTTTTCGAACGGCCCGACTGGCTGAGTTCAGTCGCCTTCTGGTACCAGTCGCCTATAGTTACGTTCGCCGACCCGATCCCGCCCGCGGCCGAGCGAATTGCGCCGTACACGGTGTTGAGCTCCGCCGACCTGGAGGTTCGCGCTATGCCGGCAGCCGGTCTTGAGAAGACGCCGGCGGAACTGACTTACCTCCCGCAACAGCCTGACGCCCGGATCGAGATAGATTTCGAGGTGCCGAAGGAAGGGCGTTACCAGGTCAGCGCTTTCATAACCCACTCGGTGTTCGGCAGCCGCTACCAACCGTTCCTCGACGATAAACCTGTCGGCGAGGAACTTGACCTGTGCGTCTCGGGTGCCGACCCGTTCTGGGTGAACTTTGATCTGCACGATCTCAGCGCCGGCAAGCACACTCTGCGATTTGAAGGGCGTGGCCTTTCGCCAAAGCGCCGGTCGATGGCGCCGCAGGGTTATGCGTTCGGACTCAACTACCTGCTGCTGCTGCGTCTGGAGGATATGGGAGGATACCACCAGGTGCTTAAAGAGCAGACGGGATCCTGAGACTGTTCGTTTTGTCGAGGCGGGATGTACTGCGCGTAGTGCTAGAGTGTTCCGATCAGCATACCTCCGTCGCACACAACGATCTGGCCGGTGACGAGGTCAGAGCCCGTGATGAAGCCGAGAATAACGTCAGCCACATCCTGCGGCTCGCAGACACGCTGAAGTGGCGATCGCTGTTCCGATATCTGTTTCACCGCGTCGTAAGCCTCGCCCCAACCTTCCCGGTTCCACCGTCCTGTGACAAACCCTGGCGCCACGGCGTTGACGCGTATCTTGGGTGCAAGCGCCCGCGCCAACGTCACCGTAAGGTTGTTCAGAGCGGCTTTTGACGCGCAATATGGGATCGAACTCCCTATCCCTGCAACGCCGGCAATGCTGGAAACGTTGACTATCTCGCCCTCGCCGGCTGCCTGCATCGGACCACGCGCTGCTCGGGCGCAATGAAACGCCCCCTTGACGTTCACAGCAAGGATCCGGTCCCAGTACTCATCCTTGACGGCCTCGAGATCGGTGTGTGGTATGAACCTCGTGGTTCCGGCGCTATTGACGAGTATATCGAGCCGACCGAACTGTTTCGCAGCGGCATCAACCATTTTGCGGCACGCTGCGTCGTCCGCCACATCCGCCTTCCACGGCATCGATTCCACGCCGAACGCCTCAGCTTCGGCGGCGGTCTTCTCCGCTTCGTTCTTCGATCGGCTGTAGTTCACAAGCACCGAGCAACCGCGTTTGGCCAGCGATAGCGCCGTCGCGCGCCCGACTCCGGTCCCGCCACCAGTGATAACCGCCGCCTTACCTTCGATCTCCATGTCATCCTCCTTCTGCTTCGCGGACAGTCCGGCACGTCTTAGTGAGATTCAATGATACCGAAAGACAACTTCATCCCAACTGTAAGGCAACGCCGATGCAAAGTCAACATCGGGTGGGGTGGAGGGTTTTGCGATAGAGCCTTTTTTCGTGGGCAGAGCCGGCCAATAATGTATGGCGACGAGGTACACCTCGGGTTTGTTACCTTCGTCATCGGCCCTCCAGTCCGGACAAGGGGTTGCAACCCCTTGCCTCAACGCGGGGCGCACACGTCGTAGCGGCGACCACTCCTCGCTCGCCAAGAAACCGCCAAAATCTCTCTACTCTTTGGGGTAAACTAAGATCTCACCGAAGATGCGCCGGTGCCTTCGGCAGGCAGGCGTGGTGTACCTACTCTCTATCACGCGCCAATCAACCTCTCCGGCTTTTCGCAAGTGGCGGGGGTAGGGTGGAAGATAAAAGGCAGCCCGCTTCAGAACGAATCGCTCTGAAACAGGCTGCCTCGTATGGCTGGAAATGAGCCGGATTCGCGGCCGCCGCGCAGGTCGTGCCGAGACGGTTTAATCCTCGTCCTCGCACGGCTCCTCTTTGCAGCGGCACTCTTCCTTGGCCGGCGCTCTTTGACGATTCAGGTAAGGGGGAAACGCCGGGTCCATAAGCGGTTCGTAAGGCGGGAACGGGCTCAATCCAACCTCAACCACACCGCCAACACCTCTCTGCACAGTCCGAACTGTGCCGCAAACAGTTCCAAAGACGACATCAAACGTGGTCGAGATTATGCCGAACGGATGACCCGGACCGCCTCGCCGTATCCGGCCCTCAACCGCAGCCGGCAGCTCGAGCCAGCAGAAGGCGACATTGGTAACTCCTCGGCCAGCCTCGTAAACGGTACCCTTGGGCGAAAGGCCCTGCGGATCATCCTCGCTGCATCCGCGCGACAGATCGATAGTGACACAACCTGTTTCCAGGAGCATCAAGCACGCACAGAGCATCAATACACCGCTTCTTCCCATTACCTTGCTACCGATCTTCATGATCGCTCCTCCGTGTCGTTCGCCCTAAGTAACTGATCCCCGCCGTTGCGAATACAATAGACTAATCGCGCAACTTGCGTACTTGGTTCCGCTATCGCGTCCTCAATGTGATGCTTCCGCTAAACGCCTTTGCCGAGATTCTTGCCTTGCTCGATCCTACAGTGAAGCTAAGCTTCTTCCCCGGTCCATGGCGGCTCACCGATGTCGGCTCCGGCCCAATGTCGGTTGAGATCCTGCCGCTATGCGTCTCGAAATCGAACCGACCAGAACAGTCGCGCGGCAACGTCATCGAGATCGATCCGCTGTGAGTACCCAACCTGAGCCGCGCGTCCGGCGCGAGTTTGGTTCCTCTGACGGTGAGGCTGCCGGACTTGCTTTCAGCATCCACACTTGCCAAATGGCCTCCGAGCACCTCCACTCGACCGCTGTTACTACTCACGCGCACTTCTGCGTCCGGGACAAAGCTTCCTTCGGCACGTATCGAGCCGGACACCGTCTCGCATTCGGCGCCGCGCAACGATTCCCCGGCAATCCGGATATCGCCGCTTATAGAGTTGATCTGCACTTCAACATTGTCGGCGGCCACTTTCACGGAGCCGCTGGTCGTAGCCAACTCGGCCTCGCCGTCATTGATGAAAGCGCCCTCTATCTGGATATCGCCGGACACCGTCTCACATTCCACCTCCTGCAAGAGCTTCCCGGTAATCTCTATATCCCCGCTCACGGACCTCATCCGCACTTTGCCTGACATAACGCGGTGCAGAGGCTCACCTTTGGGACCGCCGAAATCGGAGTAATCGGCGCTCGGAGAGGCCTGATGCAGCTCGATATCCCCGCTTATCGTGCGAACCTCGACATCACCCACGGCATCGGACGCGTTCACATCTCCGCTTACTGACTCCAGATCGACGGCACCCGGTGCTTCCGACACCTCTAGGTCTCCACTCACAGACTTGAGGCGCACCGCGCCCAGCACCTTCTCTGCACGGATGCCCGCGCTTACCGTATCAACCCCGACCCTGCTCGCACCCGGCACCTGGACGGTCAGGTGGGAAGGCCTCGACCTCCGCGTGGAACGCGGGTACACGACACGAACGATCGTACGTCCGTCGGATACGTCGAAGTCGAGCCGTTCGACACCCCTACCGAGCTTTCCGTGGACGCGCACCTCGTTCCGATCCCAGCCGACGACATGGACCGACCCTTGCACATTATTGATCTCGACGCGGCCATCCGGCCTGGCAGACTTAGTCTGATCCACCTCGGTTTGGGCCGCAACGGATACAGCAGCGACAAGCACAACCAGGCTCAACGCACAGGCTCCGATCATCTTCTTCATCATCGTCACGCTCCTTTACGCCGCCTCAGGGAGGCGTACAGCTTGTTGTAACAGATCGATCTCTTTGTTGTAAGTAGCGACCAGGCTGTGGAAGAGACGCTCGTTTCCGGGGTCCGCTTTCAGCGCGGCCCGGATCTCTTCTGTTGCCCGCTCGATGATCTCCAGATTCTCGTCGATGACCTCGACGGTTTCAGGCGATAACGATTCTTTCGACTCGTCCAGTGCCTGGCGCAGCATCGCAACCGTGCTATTGTGGTCTGCTTCCACTTTCTGAAGCTCCGCAGAGATGAGCTGGACTTCCAGGACGTCTGCCGGATATAGCTCCTCAGGTGGCGTGCCTGTGGGACGGGCGCGCTGAGTCCTCGTCCGGAGACCTGCTCCCGATACCACAAGCACTGTCGCCGCTACGGCC
>Ga0180437_10012113_pt1 | contig 10248 bp, 12 predicted proteins | sample SS_ome_4_FD_132410 | JGI IMG/M metagenome (GOLD analysis project Ga0180437, IMG submission 132410) | Hypersaline lake sediment archaeal communities from the Salton Sea, California, USA - SS_3_D_1 metaG | ecosystem: Environmental > Aquatic > Non-marine Saline and Alkaline > Hypersaline >... | reverse complement strand
GGAGTCAGCAACCGCCTAAGTTTATTGTTATTCACTACAGGGGAAGTGATTCTACTGAAATTGATGTTGCCTTAGTTGGTAAGGGGATAACCTTTGATTCGGGGGGTATTTCGATAAAGCCGTCAGAGAAAATGGATGAGATGAAGGGGGATATGGCGGGGGGAGCGGCGGTCATGGCAGCGATAAGTGCTGTTGCTCAACTTAAGCCCAAGATTAATGTTATGGCTATCATTCCCGCCACTGAGAACCTGCCCGGTGATAGTGCCCTGAAACCGGGTGATATTCTGACGGCAATGAGTGGCAAGACTATTGAGATTATCTCCACCGATGCCGAGGGGCGGCTTATTTTAGCTGATGCCTTAGGCTATGCCCTGAAGCTTGGTGCCAAATCGGTGGTCGATGTGGCTACTCTAACTGGGGCCTGCAGGGTAGCCCTGGGTGATATATGTAGCGGTGCCTTTGGTAATAATCAGGAACTGGTGGACAGGGTAATTGCCGCCGGCGCTGAGGCCGGGGAGCTTATCTGGCAGATGCCGATGTATGACGAGTATAAAGAGCAAATCAAGAGCGATGTTGCCGATATTAAGAATGTTGGCGGGAAATACGCTGGTGCTATCACCGGCGCTCTATTTATTGCTGAATTTGCCGGTGATACCCCCTGGGTTCATCTGGATATTGCTGGCACCAGTATGAGCGATAAGGAGCGAGCCTACCTGGTTAAAGGGGCTACCGGGGTGCCGGTGCGCACCCTGGTCAACCTTGTCCTTTCTCTGGGTAAATAAGTAAATAAAGGAGGTTAAAGATTATGAAAATTAAATATCTGGGGCATTCCTCCTTTATGATTACATCAGACACCGGGATTAAAATAATTACCGACCCCTATGAAACCGGTGGCGCTATTGGTTATGGCGGGATAAAAGAGTCGGCTGACATTGTTCTGGTGAGCCATGACCATTTTGACCATAATAATGTAGCTGCGGTGGGGGGTAATCCTAAGCCAGTTAGAGGGGCAGTTACCACCGAGGTTAAGGGGATAGTGTTCAATGGTATCCCCAGCTACCATGATGATGCCGGCGGAAGGCAAAGGGGTAATAATACCATATTCTGTTTTGAGGTTGATGGGATAAGGGTCTGCCACCTTGGTGACCTGGGTCACCAGCTCAGTGCTCAGCAGATAGCCGGGTTAGGCAGGGTAGATATACTGCTTATTCCGGTGGGCGGTGGCGTTACCCTTGATGCCAGGGGTGCCACTGAGGTTTGTAGTAAGCTGAAACCTGGGGTGGTTATGCCGATGCACTACAAGACGGCTAAGTGTGGTCTGTCCATAGCTGGTGTCGATGAGTTCCTCCGGGGGAAGGAGGGGGTAAAAAGGCTGGATGCCAGCGAAGTGGAGTTCAAACAGGGAGAACTCCCGTCACCAACTCAAATCATAGTCCTGAAATCAGCACTGTAAACAGTAGGCTGGGATTATTTATCAGGGATGCTGAGGCGGCGGATTGTGTTCAGGAATTCAGAATAAAAATCGAGACATTAAGAATAGCAGCGAACGTCACCCAACCGATATAGGGTATCAGAATTAACCCGGCAATTGTCGATATTCGCATGAACTTCAGCATAGTGATTAAGATAGCAACCCATAATAACACAATCACCACGATACCAGCGAGGGGAGATTCAAAACCGAAAAATACTATTGACCACAGGGCATTTAAGGTCAATTGAACTAGGAAGATTATTAGAGCCATTCGATTTTGACGATTATCAAGTCCCTGTTGCCATATCAAGGATGCTGATATTCCCATTAGCAGATATAGAGTTATCCAAGCTGGGGCGAACAACCAATTTGGTGGTGTAAACGGAGGCTTCTGTAACTCCACATACCAGGTTTGAATTGAAGGTGAAGTAAATATAGAGCCAATAAGACCAGCACCCTGGCAAATAACTACGCTTATTATTAGTCGGTAAATATACTTCATCTTTCAATACCGTCCTCTATTTGACTCAGCAAGGTGCGAACGATGATACCTCTCCCCCGGTAGTTTGTCAATGCAACCAATAAATCATCTATTTAGAGGCTATTGACTGCTGTGATAAAATAATATAAGGGGTGAGGTTAGAGAAACTGAGAAAAATATAAGTTGGATATAAGTTGTATTGTTCTTGCTGGCGGCAAGAGCTTGCGCTTGGGGCATGACAAGGCTTTAGAGACTGTTGGCAATAGAAGTCTGGTTGAGTGGGCAGTATGTAATCTCAGCTTGTTTGATAGTAACATTATTATAGTTACTACTAAAGAGCAATCTTTTCCCCAGTTTACTGGTTATCCCAAGCTAAGAATAGTTACTGATACTTACCCCGGTAAAGGCCCATTGGGTGGTATCTATACTGGCTTAGCGGCATCGGACTCACTCCATAACCTTGTTGTTGCCTGTGATATGCCCTTGTTGAACCAAGCCTTGCTCCGTTATATGATACAGGTTTCGCCTGATTTTGATTTGGTAGTTCCTCGGTTGGGCGATATGGTTGAACCGCTTCATGCCGTTTACTCCAAGGGCTGCCTGGCTCCTATAGGGTGTCTGCTCCAGCAGGGTAATCTGAGGGTTAGCAAACTTTTCCCCCTGGTCAGGGTAAGGTATGTGGAAACCGAGGAGATTAACCGGTTTGATCCCAAGCACTTGAGCTTTTTCAATATCAATACTGAAGCTGATTTGGAGACAGCAAGGGAACTGGCAACCGGAGATATGAGCCATGATAAGTGTTGAGCAGGCTCTGGAGAAAGTTCTTAGTTATGTAGATGTTCTGGGAGAGGAACAGAGCCCTATTCTGAGCTGTCTGGGGCAGGTTCTGGCTGAGGATATATATTCTGGTATTGATGTGCCTCCGCTGGACAATACGGCTATGGATGGCTATGCGCTCAGGTCAGGAGATACTCAGGGGGCTAGCCCGGAGTCGCCTCGATTTCTGCGGGTTATTGATACTGTCGCTGCTGGTTATATTTCCGAGTGTGAAGTAGAACCAGGCACCGCCATTCGCATTATGACCGGGGCACCGATACCAAAGGGTGCTGATTGTGTGGTCCGATTTGAGGATACCGATGAGGCTCAGCGAGAGGGGTCTGCTACCGGTCAGCAATTCCCTGCCGAAGTAGGCATCTTGGTTGAAGCTACTGCCGGTCTGAACATCCGGCGGGCGGGTGAAGACATTACCGCCGGCTCAGTAGTATTGCCTAAAGGGGCAGTAATCAGACCCTCAGAGGTTGGTGTTCTGGCTTCGCTGGGATTGAGCACGGTGATGGTTATCCGACGCCCGGTGGTGGCAATTTTAGCTACTGGAGACGAGCTGGTTGATATTAATCAGCCTCTGCCTCCGGGTAAGATATATAATAGTAATACCTATAGCCTGGCGGCGCTGGTTACGCGCTATGGCGGCACACCCAAAATACTGGGGATAGCTCTGGATAGTGAGGATTCACTGGTAGCCGGGCTCCGCCGGGGTTTGGAAGCTGATATGTTGATAACTGTTGGCGGCGTCTCGGCGGGGGACTACGATATGGTCAAGGATGTTCTGGCTAAGGAGGGTGAAGTTACCTTCTGGACGGTTCGGATGAAGCCGGGCAAACCTCTAGCCTTTGGCACCATCAGGGGGATTAGTGGGACCGGTGGAGCCAGAGACATACCCCACCTTGGTTTACCGGGTAATCCGGTTAGTGCCATGGTTACCTTTGAGCTGTTTGCTCGCCCCGCTATCCTTAAGATGATGGGGAAGAAGAATTTAGCCAAGCCGACTGTTGACGCCGTGATAGAGAATGATGTGGTAAATAGTGATGGGCGCCGCCTCCTGACTAGGGTTATGGTGGAAAAACGTGGCGGTCAATATTTTGCCCGTCTCACCGGTCCTCAGGGTTCAGGGATTCTAACCTCTATGACCTCAGCCAACGGGCTGATGATTGTCCCCGAGGATAAGGCAGAGGTTAAGGCGGGAGATGTGGTTCAGGTGATGATGCTGGACTGGAGTGAGGAGATTTAGCATGCAACCGATTATTTCTATTGTGGGAAAATCCGGGGTGGGGAAAACAACCTTGCTTGAGGGTTTGATTATTGACCTTAAGCGGCGGGGATATAAAGTGGCAGTTATTAAGCACGCCGGCGATGATTTTGAGCTGGATAAGAAGGGTAAGGACAGCTGGCGGCTTAGCCAGGCGGGTGGTGGGGTAGTGGCGGTTAGCTCGCCTCACAAGCTGGTGGTTATGAGGCAAATGGAACATGACCAGAGTCCACAAGAATTATCCCGCTTTATTGGCTGGGATTGTGACCTTATCCTGACTGAAGGATTCAAGCAGGGTAACAACCCCAAGATTGAGGTTCACCGTAAGGAGCAGGGTAAAGAGCTGTTATGTCCGCCTCAGCAACTATTAGCTGTGGTTACTGATGAACCGCTGGATGTAGATGTGCCCCAGTTCTCCGCGGATGAAGTCCAGCGGCTGGTTGATTTGATTGAGAGCAGGCTTCAGGCTGAGGGCAAGGAGGATAATGTTGACCTGTTGGTTAATGATGTCCCTGTTTCCCTGAATCCATTCGTTAACAATTTTCTGGCTAAGACACTGTTAGCCATGGTATCTGCTTTAAAAGGGGTTAAGCGGGTAAAGAGCTTGCATATATTGCTTAGGAGGAAGGCTTGATATTTGACGCTTCAGAGTTTGTTTTTAAGGCACCATCGGCAATATCCAGGGCACGGCGGGTTTTGATTAAACCCACTGCCTGTTACCCGGCATCATATCCGGTAACTACCAGCCGGGATATACTGTCGGTGATAATAGAAGGTATCAGGCAGGTCAGTGATGCCGATATTCTGCTACTTGAGGGCACCCCCGGAGGCGGTCCAATCTACCCCATGTATCAGGCTTTGGGTTACGACTTTCCCCGGGTATTGATGCTGGATGTAAAGGATTGTATCTGGGTGGAGGTGGATAATCCTCTGCCTAAGCCATGGGCGGTTTCTACCTTCTGGGTGCCTAATGTTATCCTGTCAAGTGACTATCTGATAAGTGTAGCTCCGTTAAAGGTTTTTAGTGGTAGAGGTAGCCTGAGCATAATGAACCTGCTCACCCTGCTGCCCAGCAGTAAGTATGGTGGTGAGGCACCAACTGGCTGGGACGATTTATATAATCTGGGGATAGATAAGGTGATTGCCGACCTCTATTTTACTCTGCCCTTTGACCTGGGGATTATAGAGGCTCGGCAGAAGTTCGTTAGTGGGGATGACCCCACTCGGGGTGAGGTTGAGGAGTACGGCAAGGTATTTATCGGTGAGCCTTATGAGGTAGACGGTGAAGCTTCAGAGGCAGTGGGCCTGAGGACAGGCTATCTTGACTTGATTAAGGCAGCCAAGGTGGATTTTGAGTCTTGAGAATTGCTGCTGTAGGCAGTCATGGATAAAGATAGTATAGCTACTGACCAGGTTAAGCCGTGCTGGTCTATTGATTTAGACTGGTATCAGCGGAATAATCGCTCATTTTTTGGTCTGGCTCAGGGTTGCCTATGTTCTAAGTGCCAGGAGGGGTTGAAGGGAGGAGAGCTTTCAGCGGCTGACCTTCTGGCTAGGGTCAGGGATTGCTGCTCTAAGAAGCCGGGGTTTATTAGTGGTAACCTACCTATTCTGGAGAGCATATTTCGCCTGTTCCTGGCTAATGGTAACCAGTCCCTTGATGCGGAGGAGGTGAGTGGGGAACTGGTTCAGTGGCGTGGTGGGGATGCCGCTCGCACTTCGGCTGAGATTTTATCTCATCTCCTTGAGAGTGACCAGTATTACGGGCTAAAGCAGGTTCAAGAATAACTTTACCTGTACTATAATACTGAGCATGGAAGGAATAACTGAAGGAGGTGATATCTTATGTCCTGTTATCTGCGGCGCATAAAGGATGTTCTTGATGAGGCTGGTATAGTGGTTACCCCGGCGAACAAGAAGCAGATTGACCAGGCTGTTCACCAGGCGGTGGGGGTTGCTTATAAAAATTGCCCTACCACATGGAAAAGGCTGAGAGAGGATATCACCGGTAACCAGGAAAAGCGTCAAGCCCTCATTAAGCAGCTTCAAGCATCTGTGCATTGATACCGGGGTTGAAGCGTAGATACTCCGGTGTCAAAATAGTAGTTGCTAAGGTAAGCTAATACCTTATTCTAAAACCAGAGTAGCTTCCGGTATATTCTGCCCACTTGGTTACTACCTTTTCTACTTTAGCCGAAGGCGGTCCGACCTTAAGGTAGTCAATTAGCTGGTCTAACTGCTTTCTTTCCCCTTCAGCGTTTACCTCTACCGCACCCCGGGGCAGATTGCGTACATAGCCGGTCAGGCCCAGCTGTATAGCTCGCTCAGTAGCGAAGGCGCGGAAGAAAACACCTTGAACATAACCATGTACTATTATCTGAACTGAGGCTAAATCAGCCATTATCCATCACCTTATCTCAGGACGAATCCTGAAGGGAGAAAGTCATACCTGTCCAGTCTATCCATACCTTGCTGGTGAGCCAGGTCAATAGCTTCATAGAATTCCTGTCTGTTCACCGGACGCGAAAGTAGGGGTGTATCAAAGGCTTGGTAGCTGGGTCGGTACTGAGCCATAATGTTGAGGTAGGTATTGGAGGAGACCTCTTGAGACAGGAAACGCACCACCTCCGTGGTCCCGGCTAGCCTGTTGGGTAGTACCAGGTGGCGCACCAGAAGACCGTACTGGGCAACTCCTTGCTCATCTAGCTTGAGGTCGCCCACCTGGCGGTGCATTTCCCTTACGGCGGCTCTATTTAATCGGGGATAGTCTTTTATCCCGGATAATTGCTCGGCGGTATTCTCGTCAGAATACTTCATATCAGGCATGTAGATGTCAACAATGCCATCCAGCAACTTTAGGGTTTCCACAGAGTCATAGCCACCGGAGTTATAGACCAGGGGTAGATACAGCCCCATACCTGCTGCCAGCTCCAGAGCGTCCAGAATATAAGGCACGACATGGGTCGGGCTTACCAGGTTTATGTTATGGCAGCCCATTGCTTGGAGGGAGAGCATAATCCTTGCCAGTTCTTCCCTGTCTATGGCGTCGCCCTCGCCCAGCTGGCTTATGGTGTAGTTCTGGCAGAAGATGCATCGCAGGTTACAGTAGGTAAAGAAGATGGTCCCGGAGCCATGACTGCCTACCAGAGGTGCCTCTTCGCCGAAGTGAGGACCATAGCTGGAAACCATAACCTGGGTGGTAATATGGCACTTCCCAATTTTACCAGCCAGTCGATTAATACCACAGTGGCGGGGGCATAGACAGCACTCTTCCAGCATCGATTTGGCTTTGTCAACCCGGGTCTTTAGTTCCCCAGTGCGATAAAGCTGTTGATAAGCTGCTATCTGCCTTACTCCTCTACTTTTTCTTCTTCTCTTCTTTTCTTCTTAACTACTTCCACAACGGTTGGAGGGGGGAGGATGGTAGCCGCCGATACTTTTTTGGCGTCCTTTTTTGGTTTCTTCGGCTCTCTGTGTCGGTAATCTCGACGTCCCATAGTAACACCTCTGTTTGATAATTCGGGGTTGGCGTTGCTGATTAAAGTTTAGCAAAATGGGACTACAGTGTAAAGTTGGCCGGAAGTTGCTCCAGTGCTGAGCGGGCGGCTTCAGTTTCTGCTTTTTTCTTGCTCTTGCCCGACCCCCTCCCCAGCACGGTATCACCTACCCTTACCTCAACGGTAAACCTCCGGTCATGGTCGGGTCCTACTGCTTGTATCAGGTGGTAGACAGGCATCTGGTATTTCTTGTTCTGGAGAAGTTCCTGAAGTCGTGACTTATAATCGAATCCGGCGCCATGGCTGATTACTTTTCGTAACTCGGCATTGAATAATCTTTGGACGAAGTCGGTGGTGGTATTTAAGCCCTGGTCAAGGAAAATAGCGGCGATAACTGCTTCGAAGGCTCCGGCCAGGTTAGCCGGTTTATTTCGTCCTCCGCTTGCCTCCTCTCCTTTCCCCAGATAGAGGTGGTCGCCAAGATTGATGGTTCTTGCTACACGGGCGAGGGTATCCTGGCGCACCAGGGCAGCGCGGAGTCGGGTCATCTCTCCCTCGGTGAATTGGGGGAAGCCCTGATATAGATTTTCAGCAACTATCAGGTCTAGAACAGCATCGCCCAGAAATTCAAGCCTTTCATTAGAGGTCGGGGCCAGGGCGGGGTTCTCATTGCTATAGGAGCTGTGAACCAGAGCCTGTTCCAGCAGAGACAGGTCGTTAAAGGAAATACCCAGGGCTTGCTGTAATGCGAATAAATCAGCCATAAGCTATTGTTTCCTTGTCCAAAATCTAACGTTCAGCATAAATGGTCGGCACTGCGCTGTCAAATAGTCCCCGATTGTCCTGCTGTTGTCACAGGTATAGCTAAATGGTATAATCCTGGTGTGCTGGGGAATAGTCTAACGGTAGGACAGCGGACTCTGGATCCGTCAGTGAAGGTTCGAATCCTTCTTCCCCAGCCAGTCTAGTTTTTCTATCTCCTGCTTAATGTTGAAGCTCCAGTAATATTCAACGTGCCCAGAGTAGGTTCCCCAATGTACTCCAGATTTGAGGCACCGCTCAGGTCAGCATCCAGTTGCCCACTCAGGTTTATGGTACCACTGCTGGCGCCGTTAAGATTGACATCAGCATTATTAACCGTGAAATCACCTAGTCTAATACGACTGGCACCGCTCACGATAGCTACTATATCGTTCCCCGAGCCTTCCAACTGAACAGTACTAGCTCCGTTTACGGTATCGTTCTATATTGGTTGACATCTCGCCAAAGGGGACTTAAACCTTGTCTTGCCGTTTTGTACTTGTGCTGGTATAATAGCTACGGCTGGGACTACGAAGCTATGGTTTCCCAGGTAGTAAAGCCATCTTGGGATTGAATCAGGTCGCAGAGAGTTCAATATGGTTCCTGTTTCCCCAGCCAGTCTGATAATTACCTGCTTTTATTTATCCCAAATCTGAAATTAGTTCTAAGCCTGGAGGCAAAACATGAAAAGACTGATGGTATCCCTTCTCCTTCTGTGTGCATTGGTAATGGTCAGTGCTTGTACTGTTACACCAGCACCGGGGTCGCTGGAGTGGCGGCTTGACCGTCTGGTGGAGCAGCTTGAGCAGCAGCGCCAGGCGCTGCACGTTCCTGGTATGGCTATCGCTGTAGTCATGGATGATGAGGTTGTCCTCGCCCATGGCTTTGGGTTGGCGAATGTGGAGACAGAAACGGCGGTGACTCCCGAGACAATCTTTGCCATCGGCTCATCTACCAAAGCCTTCACCGCTACTCTAGTGGGCATGCTTGTCGATGAGGGGGAGATGAGCTGGGACGATGCCATAACCGACTACCTTCCGTATTTTGCCATGGATATAGAAAGCGAGGATGAAACTGCTGAGATTGCCATACGCGATTTGCTGTCACACCGTACTGGATTTGTCCGTATGGGGCTCCTCTTTGCCAGCGGCGAAATTCCGCGTGAGGCGGTGCTGCAAGCTGCCACTCGGGCCCAGCCATGGGTAGGATTTAACCAGAAGTTCTACTACAGCAATGTCATGTTTATGGCGGCGGGAATGGCTGCTGCAGAAGCCGCGGGTACCGACTGGGATACACTGGTTGCTGAGCGCATCTTTGAACCTCTGGGGATGGAGAGTTCCAGCACATCTATAACCCAGGCTCAAACCGACCCTCGTCTCTCACTGGGCTACATATGGGACGAAGACCTTGAGGTATATGAGTATAAACCCATGCGCAATGTAGATAACATCGGCCCCGCGGGGTCTATCAACTCCAACGTGCTCGACATGGCCCAGTGGGTGCGCCTCCAGCTTGGCCGAGGCGAATATGAAGGTCAGTGCCTGATAAGTGAAGAACAGTTAGCTGAAACCTGGACGAGCCAGATTGAAATTGCCGAGGGTGTAGACTACGGGCTGGGCTGGATGCTCCGGGAATGGGAAGGACAACCTGTCGTTGAGCACGGCGGTAATGTTGATGGCTTCTCGGCGCAGGTGGCTCTGCTGCCTGAATCTGACCTGGGCTTCGTCTTGCTCACCAATGCTTCCGTTAGTCCGTTAACGGCGATGTCCATCAACATGGTCTGGGAAGCTGTGCTCGGTGAGTGGGAAGAGACTGACTCAGCAGTGTATGAGCCGTATATCGGTGAGTATGTGGCCAACTTCGCCCCATTTGAAGATATGGAGTTTACCGTGCTGGTGCAGAACAACCG
>Ga0180437_10012109_pt1 | contig 10250 bp, 5 predicted proteins | sample SS_ome_4_FD_132410 | JGI IMG/M metagenome (GOLD analysis project Ga0180437, IMG submission 132410) | Hypersaline lake sediment archaeal communities from the Salton Sea, California, USA - SS_3_D_1 metaG | ecosystem: Environmental > Aquatic > Non-marine Saline and Alkaline > Hypersaline > Sediment... | reverse complement strand
GGCAGTCTTTGAGCGGGTAAAAGCCATGAGGGCCGCTTCCGAGCACAAACGGCAGCCCATCCCGATATGCAGAATGGATTAGGAGGATAGTATGAGTTCTAGCGAAGCAAGGAAAGCACTTTTAGAGAAGGTAATGTCTGACGGTGTCAAGTTCATTAGCCTCCAGTTCACCGACATCTTGGGCACCATCAAGAGCGTTACCATCACCCCCAGGCGGTTGGAGGAAGCTGTGGAGAAAGGGGTCTGGTTCGATGGTTCTTCCATCGAGGGCTTTGCCCGCATCTACGAGAGCGACATGGTGCTCCATCCCGACGTGAACACCTATCGTCTCCTCCCCTGGGAGCCCACGGAGAGGCGGAGAGCACGCGTCATCTGCGACGTGTATTCGCCTGATGGCCAGCCTTTCGAAGGCGACCCGCGCTACATCCTCAAGCGAGCGATTGCCGCCACGGTGGAGATGGGCTATACCTACAACGTAGGCCCCGAGCTAGAGTTCTTCCTGTTCAAGATGGACGAGGAGCCTCAGATAAGGCCCGTTCCCCACGATGTCGGTGGCTACTTTGACTTCTCGCCCCGCGATCTGGCCTCCACAGTGCGGGGGGACATCGTCACAGCTTTGCAGGGCTTGGGCATGGAAGTGGAAACGAGTCATCACGAGGTGGCCACCGGTCAGCACGAGATTGACATCCGCTACGCCGATGCCCTGACCAGCGCTGACAATACCATGACCTTGCGCTACACAGTCAAGGCTGTCGCCGCACCCCATGGTCTCTATGCCACCTTCATGCCCAAGCCCATTTTCGGAATCAATGGCTCAGGGATGCATACCCACCAGAGCCTCTTCACGGATGGGAAGAACGTTTTCTATGATTCCGACGACAAATACAGGCTCTCCAAAGTGGCCTATAGCTTCATCGCCGGGCAGATGGAGCACGCCCGGGCTCTGTCGGCTGTGGTAGCGCCCACGGTGAATTCTTACAAGCGTCTGACTCCGGGCTACGAGGCCCCGGTCTATATCTGTTGGGGCCAGGTCAACCGTTCGGCCCTGATCCGCATCCCGCGCTATTTGCCAGGCCGTGAGGATTCCACTCGGGCTGAGTTGCGCTGCCCAGACCCCAGTTGCAACCCTTACCTGGCCTTCGCTGTCATGCTCCAGGCTGGTCTGGATGGCATCAGGCGAGGTCTGACCCCGCCGCCGCCGGTTGAGGAGGATGTCTATGACTTTGATGACTCTCAGTTGAAGGAACTGAACATTGCCACACTGCCAGGCACCCTAGAGGAGGCAATAGACGAACTGGAGAGAGACGAACTGTTGAAGACAGCCCTGGGCCCCCACACCTATCAGCTGTACATCGAGGCCAAGCGGAGAGAGTGGGACGAATACCGTATCCAGGTCACGGATTGGGAGCTTGCCCGATATTTGCAGACGCTATAGCCTCTTGAGGGATCTCGGTCGGTTCACAATAGAAGTATCAACCATTTGGAGTATGGCCTTCAGGCCTAAGCAGTCATACAAGTGCCTGGCACCTAAACACTTGGCGATGGTCATATAGCTCGGGTTGGAGATCAGAGATACTTGCCGATGAGCAAATCCAGATCTTTCTTCACCTTCTCCGGGATCAGGTCACGCTGGGTGATGATGGCGTTGGACAGAGCGGTGGCACATTCGCAGGCGCGCTCCTGAGGAATGGTGGACACCAGGTGCTGGATGGCCTTCTTGGTCAAGGCAGCGTTGGCCATCAGGTTCTCGATGAGCATGGCCACGGTGACAGGCTCCTCGGTTTCGTGCCAGACGTCATAGTCGGTGACGTGGGCCATGGCCGCATAGCAGATTTCGGCCTCGCGGGCCAGGGCTGCCTCGGGGGCGGCGGTCATGCCGATAATGTCGACCCCCCACTGACGGTAGATGCGCGATTCGCCTTTGGTGGAGAAACGAGGTCCTTCGATGGTTATGAAAGTACCACCCATGTGCACTGTGGCCCCCGTCGCCTTAACGGCTTCGTAGATCAGTCTGGAGAGCTCCGCGCAGAAGGGCTCGGCCAGACCGATGTGGACCACCAGACCGTTGCCGAAGAAGGTGTAATTGCCGCGCTCCTTGGTATTGTCAAAGATCTGGTCGGGGATGACGATATGGCGGGGAGCAAATTTCTCTTTCATGCTGCCGCAGGCGGTGACAGAGATGATGCGCTCTACTCCCAGGCTCTTCAGCGCATAGATGTTGGCCCGCGAGTTGACCTCGGTAGGCATGATACGGTGGCCCACCCCGTGGCGAGGCAGAAAGGCTATCCGCTGGCCAGCCAGGGTGCCGACAGTGATAGCGTCCGAGGGGTCGCCAAAGGGTGTGGAGACACGCACCTCTTCTACATTTGTGAGGGCTTCCATCTGGTAGACCCCGCTGCCGCCAATGATGCCAATGCTTACTTTGTCCATGCTTGTATCCTCCTTGTTGGTTGAATTGCGTCTACATCCTAGGCAACTCTCGCAGATCGGATCGCCGCAATAGTGCGTTCAACTTTTTCTCATCCGAATGCGATATCTCCTGCTTTTAACTTTCAAGCGCCTCTCGTACGTTGTGCAACACTGCTCGTAGATCATAAGGTTTCTGCAAGAAGCCTCTGGCCCCGGCCGCCAGGATGTCCTGAGCCTGCCCGTTCTCGCTGTAGCCGCTGGAGAGTAGCACCTTGACCTCAGGGTTGATCTCCCGCAGCCGCTCATAGGTCTCCCGCCCACCCATCTGGGGCATGATGATGTCTAGCACCACCAGGTCTATCTCCGTGCTTCGCTCGGCGTATCGTTCCACGGCTTCAACGCCGTTCGCGGCCAGCAGCACGGTGTAGCCTCCCTCTTCCAGGATACGCCGAAGCAGTGCGCGCACGGATTCCTCGTCCTCCACCACCAGCACAGTCTCGCTGCCTCCTAGGGTCTTGACTTCCTCCGGGACTGTATCTTCCGTCACGCGGCCGGCGACCGGCAGGTAGACCTTGAAGGTGCTTCCTTGGCTCGGTTCACTATAAACGTGGATGGCCCCGCCGTGCCCGCGCACGATGCCGTAGACCATAGCCAAGCCCAGCCCACGCCCGTGCTCCTTGGTGGTGAAGAAGGGCTCGAAGAGGCGTTGCTGGGTCTCGGCATCCATCCCAATGCCGGTGTCGGTCACGCTGAGCAGGACGTACTGGCCAGCTTCCAGATTCAACTCTGTGTGGGTCTTTTCCTCGCTCAGGGTTACGTTCTGGGTTTCGATGATAAGCTGGCCGCCTTGGGGCATAGCGTCACGGGCGTTAAGGCACAAGTTGAGGAGCATTTGGTGAAGCTGGCCGGCATCACCTTCCACAATGGGCAGGTCGTCGGTCAGGTGAGGTTCGATGGCAATGGCTTTGTCTATGGTGCGTTCCAGCAGTTTGATCACTTCGCGAGCCACGTCGTTGAGGCTGAGAGGGTGCACTTCGACCTGACTGCGCCGGGCGAAGGCCAGCAGTTGGCGTGTCAGTTCCGAACCCCGTCGGGCGGAGTGGATGATGGTCTCTATGTCGAAACGCAGCGGGCTATCGTCGGGCAACTCCGTGTGGACGACGGAGGCAAAGCCCAGGATGCTGGTCAGGAGGTTGTTAAAGTCGTGGGCGATGCCTCCGGCCAAGGTGCCGGTGGCCTCCATCTTCTGGGCTTGACGGAGTTGGGCTTCCAGTTGCTTGCGCTCGGTGATGTCGGTGAAGACGGCCAGGGTACCAACGAAGCGACCTTCTTCAAACCGGGGGCTGCCGCTGATCAGGACGGAAACCCGCGTGCCGTCCCTGCGGATAAGCTCAACATCATAGCGGTCGGCTTCACCCCCCCCCTGCCGTTCGTGGGCCGCTTGGATGATGGGCTGCTGATCGGGTGGGACGACGACCGTCCAGTGCTGACCTAGCAATTCATCAGGCGTATTATAACCCAGCAGTGCGGCCGCAGATGGGTTGACGAGGGTCAGGTACCCTTCAGCGTTTTCCACGATGATGCCCTCGGTCATGCTCTGAACAATACCCTCGTTGAACTCTTTCAGTCGCCTGAGCTCCTCCTCCGCCTGCTTGCGCTCGGTGATGTTCCGGCCTATGCCCACAATGCCGACGATTTCCCCCTCACTGTCCCGCAAAGGCACTTTCGTGGTTAACAGCCATCTCCTATTGCCTGCCCGATCTACATTAGGTTCATCTTTGCTAATCAACGGCTGACCTGACTTGATGATCGCCTGTTCATCGGCATGGAACTGCATTGCCAGTTCTTGCGGGTAAAAGTCAAAGTCTGTCCTGCCCATGAGTTCATCCGGCGATACGCCCATGAACTGGGCAGTCGCATTATTGGCGATCACAAACCGGCTTTCGGAATCCTTGATGTAGATGAGATGCGGCAAGTTGTCAATGAGCGTGCGTAACAAATTGCGTTCTTCTGCCAACGCCTCCTCCACACGCTTGCGCTCGGTGATGTCTCTAGAGATGCCAACTATACCAGTAACTTGTCCCTCCTTGTCAATGATGGGCACCTTGGTGGCTGAAACCCAGCGAAATTGCCCGTTTGCTCTCCTGATTTGTTCGACCTTGTCTACTAGAGGCTGGCCTGATCTCACTATTCCTTGCTCGTCCGCGTGGGCATCCTGGGCATGTTCCGCCGTGAAAAAGTCGAAATCCGTCTTTCCCATGGCCTCTTTGGGATCGTCGAGTCCCAGTACTTGAGCTTGTGCCCTATTGATTCTGGTGAAGCGGGAGGCGGTATCTTTAAAATAAATGGTGTCCGGAATATTGTCCATGAGGGCGTGCAACAGGTCGCGCTCGTGGGCTAGTGCCGCCTCCATCCGTTTGCGCTCGGTGATGTCAGTTACTATTCCAAGAATAGCGCTCTCTCCCCCGTATTTTATCAATTTTGTCGCAATGATTGCCTCGATCCTTGCTCCTTCTTTGGTGATAAGTGCATATTCGTATGGAGGGACATCTTCGCTCTTCGTATGCCGGCCGAAATTTGCCTTTATCAAGTCTATGTATTCCGGCGTGATCAAGGTAAAGAAGTCAAAATCAGGGGAGCAGAACTCTTCCCTTTTATATCCCATAATCTCTTCGCATTTCTTGTTAGCATACACTACTCTGCCCTTCTTGTTGATAAAAATCATGTTGGGGGACTGTTCTGCAAGATTCCTGAACTTTTCCTCAGACTCTCGCAGCGCCTCCTCCGCTTGCTTGCGCTCGGTGATGTCGCGAATAACGGTAACGACCCGGCTGACTCTCCCGCCCTCGAAGACCGGTATCTTGCGTGTTTCGGTAATGAATTCCCTGTCGCTAACTTTGGTGCTCTCCTCAGTAATGAGCGTTTTTCCGGTATTGAACACCTGGTGATATTCATCACGGACCTCATCCGCCAAGAAGGGAAAAACCTCAAATATTGTTCGACCGAGCACGTCCGTCCCCAGACCCAACTCCTCGTTCCATTGTTTGAAGGTCTTGTTGAATAGAATAAATTGCAGGTCGGTGTCAACGACATGTATTGCGTCGCCCATCGAATCAATCGTTGTGCGATATTGTAGCTCTGATTCCCTCAGCGCCTCTTCTGCCTGCTTGCGTATCAATACCTGACCCACATGGCTAGCCACATGCTGGACCAAGCCAATGTCGGAATCGGTGAACACCCGCCGTTGGAAGGCATCAAACTCCAGTGTACCAATCACTTCTCCGCCGACTATGACGGGCACTATAAGTATAGACCGGGCATTCCGTTGGCGCATGATCTCGTGTACAGCCGTCAGAAGAGGGTCAGTCTGAGCATCGGTCATCGCCAAGGGGGCTTTATGTTCCAAAACGTAGGCCATGGAAGGGTTGTCCTCCACCGGTAGGACGACCCCCATGGCACTGGGGCTCTCCGGGGGATGGTAGTCAGCGATCACCTCTGCAGCGGTGCGTTGAGGATTGAGAATGGCAAAGTCAGCCTGATGAACTTGGAGGAAGCGGGCCAGTTCAGCACAAGCATTGTACAGAGCATCGGTCATATCCGCGGCTGAAGCGATGACAGTAGTGACTTGGTTGAGGAGGGTCATCTCTTGCAGGCGACGCTGGACTTCCGCCTCTGCCCACTTGCGCTCGGTGATGTCGCGGGCGACAACTTGCACGGCTGGCTGACCTTGGTAGGTGATAGGTACTTCTACGACTTCCGTATCCACACTTGTCTTATCGAGCCGGATGAGCTTCTCTTCAATGAGAGGCGCTATCGTTCCGTTTGATGTCTGCAGAATTCGCGCCTTTGCAATCTCTGAATAATCTGGATGGACGAAATCCAGTAGCGTTTTGCCAATGACTTCCTCTGGGCTGGATGCACCAAAGAGTTCTGCTCCAGCGGCATTGATGTAGACGATTTTTCCTTCCCTGTGAATGGCGATCACATCGAAAGAAAGTTCTAACAAGCGGCGATAACGCTCCTCACTTTCTCTGAGCGCCCTTATCGCTTGCTGACGCTCGGCGATTTCGTGCTGCGCCTGCTCGTACAACTGGGCGTTCTCGATGGCCAGCCCGGCCTGATCGGCCAGGCCAAGCAACATGGCTCGTTCCTCATCCGGGAGTTGCTCTCTGGAGGAGAAGACGACCAGCACTCCTACTACCTTCTCGCCGACGGGCAGGGAGACACAGATCGCCAGCTTGGCTCCCATAACTCGCTCGATGACTGGGGCCAGCTTCGGGCTGATGGGGGGCTCGACGCCCACAACGATTCGTTCCGGCTCTCCGCTCCAGGCCTGAAGTTCGCCCCTCATGTAGGCTCTAGCCATAGGGTTTTCATTGGCCGTCAGCGGCAGGCTGAAAGATCCCACCTCCAATCCGGTGAGCCTGACTGCGGTATCCAAGAACCGGCTGCCCCACACCGCGCCCAGGGTCAGCCGCTCACCAGTCGCATCAGGCACCAAAATGAGGGAGCCAACGTAGTTGAGGGCTTCGCCAGCGCCCTGGGCAATCGTCTCCAGTACCTGGCTCAGCGGGAGCGTGCTGCGCAGGGTAGCGTTGATCCTTTGCAAGGTTTCGAGGTAGCGGCTGCGGGCTTGGGCCTGCTCGTACAGCCTGGCGTTCTCGATGGCCATGGCTGCCTGGTTGGCAAAAGTGGAGAGCAGTCTGGCGTGGTCATCATCGAAGGCATCCGTTTCGGGATGGGACAGGGAGAGAGCTCCCAGGGGCTGCCCGTCCCTGCCCACCAGCGGCACTCCCAGGAAGGAGCGTATTGGCTCCTTCGTCTTCATAGGGATCCAACGCGGGTCTGTGGTTACGTCGGCCACTACCACCGGCCGGCTCGTAGTGACCACGGTCCCGGCCAGGCCCTCTCCCAGGGGGATGTGCAACTCGGCCTCGACAGCGGTGATAGTTTCCCGGGACAGGCCATGGTGGGCTCCGAAAACGTACTCGCCTCTTTCCTCATCAATCAGCATGACGCTGCCCAGGGCGGCGTCAGTGGCCCGGGCTGCCGCTTCGATGATAGCCGTCAGCAAGCCTTTCTGGTCGGAGATGGAGAGGCAGGCCTGGCTAGCCTCATACAGAGTCATGAGCTCTCGCATTCGGCGCTGGGCTTCCTCGTATAGTCGCTCGTACTCTTCACTCATCGCTCACCTCGCAGGGGTCTCTCCTGTCTGCTCTCAATTATACCACATTGTTCCCTCTTCCGCACAATGGCTTTGAAAACTGGCTCATCCTATGAAGTAGCCGCGCATTGCTCCTCCAACCCCGAATAAACTGACTCGTGCTACTTCTGAAGGGTTTACTTTTGGCGCCGATTGGTGTAAAATAGAGATGGGAGGGTAAGCGATCGTTATGAGTGAGGCAATCAGGACGTTGACAGCGCAGCAAATTGAAGAAGACAAACACTGGTGGTTCGCCAGCCGCACTTGGGCTCTGCTGGGCATGCTGGATCGGGTGGTGCCAGGCCACGACGGTTCGACAGGGCTCACGACAGGCCTGCGGGTGCTGGACGTAGGCTGTGGGGCGGGGAACATGATCCATCATTTGGGCCGCTATGGCCAAGTGACAGGGGTGGAAATTGACCCACGTCCTATCGCTGTGGCTCGGCAACGGGGCTACGATGTCGAGCAAGGTGATGCCACCCAAACCTTGCCCTTCGAGGCGGACAGTTTTGACTTGGTGGCTGCCCTGGATCTCATCGAGCACAACGAAGACGACATGGCCATCCTGCTGGAATGCCACCGGGTGCTTAACCCAGGTGGACATATCGTCATTACCGTGCCAGCTTTCATGTGGCTGTGGAGCAACAACGACGTGATTAACGCTCACGTGCGCCGTTACACGGCGGGAGAATTGCGGGATAAACTGCGGCAGGTTGGATTCCGAATCCGGCGTATGACTTATAACAATTTCCTGGTTTTCCCTCTGGCGGCGGCCATGATCCTGGCCCGGCGGGGCACGGAGCGGGAGCCCCAACTGGCTTCCCATCACTTGGATAAAGACGAGTATCAGGTAGAGATGGAACCAGTTCCGCCGTTGCTGAACGCTATCCTGTCGGTGGTGGGTCGGGTGGAGGCCAAAATCCTGCGCTGGCTGAACCTACCTGTTGGCACATCAATTATTTGCATTGCGGAGAAGTCCGGTTAATGGGGTGTGCATCCCAGGGAACAACGACACGACCATATTCTAGCCAGAAGAAGCAGTGTGGAGAATATCCAAAATGGTAGAGCAGAAGCATGAGAGGCAAGTTCAGGAGAGTGTGGTCAAAGAGCCGTCGGTAACGTATGCTCGCAATGTCGAGATACCCACTTTCTTTGGGAAACCAATGCTAAGAGGAAGATTCGCTGAAATTGACCCCGAAACAATGATTCCAGATACGCCGGCACTGTTCTACAGCCACCCCAACGGAGAAATCTGGGTCGGGGATGCCATTGCCTGGCTTCGTTCTCTGGAAAACGAGTCAGTTGACTTGGTCTTTGCTGACCCACCCTACAATATCAAGAAAGCGGAATGGGATACCTTCGAATCTCAACAAGCTTATGTTGAGTGGTCATTGCAATGGATAGAGCAAGTCGCCCGCATTTTGAAGCCAACCGGCACATTGTATGTATGCGGGTTCTCTGAAATCTTGGCCGACATCAAGCTACCAGCGTTGCGCTTTTTTAGCGGTTGTCGCTGGCTGGTCTGGCACTATAAGAATAAGGCCAACCTGGGGTCAGATTGGGGACGGTCTCATGAGAGCATTCTCCACTTCAGAAAGAACAGAGATTTTGACTTCAATATTGATGATATAAGGATCCCTTACGGGAGACATACGCTAAAATATCCAGAACACCCCCAGGCTGAGACCAGCCAGTATGGTAAGGGCAAGAAGCGAGTCTGGCAGCCCCATCCCAGAGGAGCCAAACCTAGAGATGTGATCGAAATTCCCACAACCTGTAATGGGATGCATGAGAAGACACCTCATCCGACCCAAAAGCCGGAGGAGCTCTTGAGAAAGATTGTCCTGGCCTCGTCAAACCCTGGCGATTTGGTCATAGATCCATTTTTAGGATCTGGGACTACCGCCGTGGTGGCTGAACAGCTTGGGCGCAAATGGCTGGGATGCGACCTGTCCCTCGAATATTGCCAGTGGGCAGCCAAAAGAATCGAATTGGTTGAAAACTGGCCTGTGGAAAAGTGGATCGAGTACGATCTGGAAAACGCTCGGAGGAGACGATCCATTCGATGATGGGGACCACATTAGCCGACCTGCAAGCGAGCGTAAGAGACAGATCCGCCTTTGGTGAGTTGGGGCACTACTTCACGCTATGTCACGCCTTTCTCATGCTCATTGAGAATACACAGCCAACTCGCATTATTTCACCCACGGATCACCACTATGTGTTCTACCAATACGATGAAGCTTATGGTCACAGGATTACACGCCCGCTGAACATCAATCTGTTCTTTGAATCGGCCGATGACTTTGAGGCCGCTTTTGAGCGATTCATCGCATTCCTAGCTGACCTCAAGAGGTTTCAAGAAACAGTCATTGACCAGGACACTAAACGTGGCTACCTGGATTCCAACGAGATCAACAAAGTCGTCTACACCATCCAGCAGAGTGTGGGTAGCATCGGAGATTCATTCGACAACCCCAATCAATCCCGAAAACGAGTAGGACAACTCTTCGAGAGCTTGATCAAGCTTACCATTCAAGAGGTGGGCTTGGAGTGTGAATCTCGCCAAGTGACCGTGCCGATACCGGGTTACCCAGGATACGAGATGTCTTACGACCTGGATCTAGTCTTTTCTCGT
>Ga0180437_10012108_pt1 | contig 10250 bp, 10 predicted proteins | sample SS_ome_4_FD_132410 | JGI IMG/M metagenome (GOLD analysis project Ga0180437, IMG submission 132410) | Hypersaline lake sediment archaeal communities from the Salton Sea, California, USA - SS_3_D_1 metaG | ecosystem: Environmental > Aquatic > Non-marine Saline and Alkaline > Hypersaline >... | reverse complement strand
GTTGTAGATCTCCTGCGCCTGCAGCTCGGTAAGCTCCGCATCGTATACCGCTACTTCGTCGATGTTGCCACCGAACAACGTCGAGCCGTCCGTCCGGCCCCCAATGTTGAACGAGCTGGTCGAGAGCGTGGTCGCGCTGAGGTTGTTCACGACGGTGCTGAGAGTACGACTCTCTCCGTCCACGTACATCGTAACCCCAGAAGCCGCGCTAGAGCCGTCGTAGGTGCAGCAGACGTGGTGCCACTCGTTGTCGTCGAAAATAGCCTCTACTGTGTCTGTTATGATTTCATTCGTGCTGGTCGTGTTGGTCAGAAGGAACCGTAACTCTCCCTGGCCTCCGCTACCTTCGATAGTCAGACCGTACCCTCGATAAGGGCTGCCGGCCTTCTTGCTCACCAAGTACCCCCCGTCCCCCGAATTCTTGAACCAGCACGAAATGCTGAACGCGTCGGTTCGTTCAAACGGGAGTACGTTCCCCATGGTCACATACTCGTTAGATCCATCGAACAAGCAGGACTTGAGCGAACGCCGAGTTATGTGCTGCTGAGTCACCGACTCAGAAACAGAGACCGTCTCGTCCGGCTGAACGTCGGGGGGAGCGTCCGTCAGGATGTCGCCGCTCTCCATGCCGGTCATATTGCCGTCGTTGGAACTGACAGATCGATCGGTCAGGGTCGAATAGGTGTCCTCGTCCCCCATCCTCCACCAGCCGACGAGGTCGGCGATGTTCGCTAGAAGCCAGAGGTTTCGAGCCCGCTTTCCCGAACTGCGGTAGATCTCCCTAATCTCGTACCAAGCCAGCTCCTTGTCGAAGACGGCAACCTCCGCCATCTGCCCAACCCAGTCGTACAATACGGAGTTGTTCACCCCTATCCGAAAGTTGTGGGAGTTTGCGAGCGTGGCCGCTAACGGCCCTCCCGATCCAGAAGACGCAGCTAGCTCGCCGTCGATATACAGCGTGATGCCCGAGTTGGCCGAAGAGCCGTCGTAGGTCATCGCCACGTGCAACCAATCACCTGTGTCAAGAGTCGCCGAGGTCGTGCGGGTCATGATGTTGGCGCCAGAGTCCCGCATGAACACCCGAAGCTGGCCGGTCGACTGGTGATAGAACAGATAGCCGGTTGTCGAGTGCTTCGCGACGATAGCCCTGTCGCCTGTGGCGGTTGGGTCGATCTTGATCCAAGCAACTATCGAGAAAGCGTCCGTCCGCTCGAAGTCCAACTCCGAAACGTTGCCGATCTGTATATACTCGTTGCTACCGTCGAAGATGCAGCTCTCAGCAGCCGGAAAAACTCCCCCAGGAACGTCGCTGTCGCTGAAGTCAGACGCAGCTAGGTTGACCATGGTGCCATCATTGGTCCCGGTCTCGTCCGGGATCGTAGAGTAGTAGGCTCCGTCGCCCATCCTCCACCAGCCGACCAGGTTGGTATCCAAGCCCGTCACAGCCTGGATATCTACAGGAGTCCCAAAATTCCACAGCCGTTGGACCTCGAAGGCTGACAGCTCCTTGTCGAAGATCGCCACGTCGGCAATCGTTCCGTCGAGGATGACCGCTCCGTCAGTCCGCGCGGCAATGTTCAACGAGTTGGCTGTGACCGTTGTGTTCGTTCCGAGTGTGTCGCTGGTCGTCGAGGTAGCCTGAGCCTCGCCATCGACATAGATCGTCATACCGCTAACGGCAGAGGACGTGCTCTTGGTACAACAAACGTGGTGCCACTCGTTGTCGTCCCACGAGGACGACGTGGTCTCGATCTCCGCCTGCTGAGAAGACGCTACGTCGGCGTTGAAGCTGAATCGAATAGCCCCACCGTTGAAGTACACAGCCCAACCGCTCCAGGAAGGAGACCCTCCGACCTTGCTGACGATGTAGCCGCCCGTGTCGTCGCTTCTAAACCAAGCGGAAAAGGAGCAAGCATCGTTGTAATCGAAGTCCAGCACATCGTTCATGTCGATGTACCTGGCCGCCACCCCATCGAACACCACCGACCGCGGCACCATCTCCGGCACGTCGTACCGGATGTCGGCCGCCGCAAGGCTCGTAGCTGTGCCTGTGTTGTTGTTCTGAGATGCGTCTAGAACGGTCGTGAGGGTGTCTTCTAGGCCCTCGAGCATCCACCAGCCCACCAGGTCCGTCTCAGTCGAAAGGGCCGTCAGGTCGCCAGGAACGCCCCTATTGCGCACGTCTCGTACTTGGGCCTGGGTAAGCTCGATGTCGTAGACAGCCACGTCTGCGATGTTGCCGTCCCAAGGAAAGACACCGGAGATGGCGCGTTGCCCGATGATGAACGCGGCTGAGTTTAGCGTTGTCGCCGACAGCGTATTGTAGATGTTCGTTATGGCGTACGAAACGCCGTCCACGTAGATCGAAAGGCCTGTGATCGACGAAGAGCCGTCGTAGGTCATGCAGAAGTGGTGCCACTCGCCGTCAGCGAACGCCGTGGAGATGCGCCCGGTCAGCTCGTTGGACGTGCTGGTGTTTACCAGCGAAAACCCCGGACGAGCTAGACCATCGATGAAGAACATGTAGCCCCTGTAGCCAGACCCCTGTTTGGCCACCATGATCTGATAGGTGGTTGTCGAGGTCTTAGCCCAGCAGCTGATCGAAAACGCGTCCGTCCTCTCGAAGTCGAGCACGTCCCCCATCGAAATGTAATCGGAGCTGCCGTCGAACTCGAGGGAAGTTTTCTCGAACCAGACGAGAGCGGGCGAAGCGTCTTGAATATCGCCGCTCTCCATGTTCGTCATCGTGCCGTTGTTGCTGGCAGAGTTGTCCGTCAAAGTGGGGAACGTATCGCCGTCGCCCATGCGCCACCAGCCAACCAGGTTGGCCGACGAGGACGCTTCGGAGAGGTCTGCCGGCAGTCCGCCGTTGTAGATCTCCTGTGCTTGGATCGCCGTCAGCTCGGCGCTGTAGATGGCTACTTCGTCGATCGACCCGTTGAAGCAGTCCGAGCCGTCCGTCCGCGCCGCGATGTTGAGAGACACAGCGTTGACCGTGGTACCTGTGCCGAGGTTATCGGCGACCGTGGTCAGCGTTTGATCCTCTCCGTCGACATAAATGTTCATCCCCGAAACGGCCGCAGAAGTGCTCTTCGTGAAACAGACGTGGTGCCACTCGTTGTCGTCCCACCCCTCCGACGATGTCTTTACCTGTGCGTTGGCGCTGCCAAAAACACTGCAGAACCCCGCTTCGATCTGCCCGGTGTTGAGCAAGCGTACGAAGTAGCCACGCGAGTTAGCATCCCCCGTACGCTTCGAGACCAGGTACCTCGAGTTGTTGACGGTCCCGGTCTTGAACCAGAAGCTGATGGAAGTAGCCTGGTTGTACTCGCGATCGAGTACGTCACCCATCGTGACGTACTCGTTAGATCCGTCGAAAATGCAAGATTTGGCGGAGAAGGCAGTCATAGACCCTTTAGCTGCCTACGCAGACACGTTAACAGCAACATTCAGAGTGAGAACGCCTAAGCTCCCAGTGTGATAGTGTACGTGATCGTAAGTGTGTCGTTGGTCACCAGCGTGCGATCCGTGAAGTTCACCTCGTGAGCCATGATCCCCGCCACAGGGGGCCCCGTCACAGTGAACAGCGCGCACATGTTTACGATCTGCGTAGACCCCGTGAAGGTGAACGTCTTTGCGATAGTCGTCTGAGTGAGTGCCCCGGTCGGCACCGTTACCGTTCCCTGAGCCCGCTCCAGCCCTGGCGCGACCCCGACGACCAGCTCGTCTGGCAGTGCCGTGTCGGTCTCGCTCGGCGTAGCGTCCGCGTCGTCCAAGCCGATCCAGTTGAAGCCGTTGGTGAGGATGGCGCCCGAGCCGCTCGTCTCGTAGCATTGCTCGTGCAGTTGAACCCGTCCTGCGTTGGTGATGAGGTTCGGAATGACTTCGTCATCGTCTACTTGCTTGCGTAGCCACAAGCCGCGCTTCTCGTCGAAGTCGTACGCCCTCTCGTGGTGAACCCGGACCAAAGCCTTCGGTCCTACAATCTCGATATTGAGCATGTCATTCTCCTCAGAACTGGCGCCCAGCGCGAGTCGTCCCCGAGCCCGGCCCACTAGCAGAGCCCCAAGGGACTACTAGCTTGATTGATCCCGTTACGGCGCTACCGAAGCAAGCCTTGGTCAACGCCGAGTTGGCTGTGTTCGACGGCATCCCGTACGACTCACGCCAGAAGTCTATAGTTCCCAGCCACCCGTAGAGCCCTTGCCCCGTGTCGTAGGCCGCGACCGCCAAAGAGGGCTCGTCATACGTGCCGCCCGGCGCCATGGGGTTAGGCTGGTACGCCGAGCTGTTCAAGATCCGAGCCTCTAGTCTATCTATGCTGGTAGAGCTGTCGGCCGGACCGGACGCATCGGAGCAGATGATAAGCCCCTCCGCCGCCGTGTTGCCGGCTGTTGTGCCGAAGGTCGTAGCCGTAGCCATAGGTAACCCGCCGGACCCGAAAACCGCGATTGGGTAGCTGACCGTCAGGTGGTCTAGCGGCACATACAGCGAGCAGAGATAAGCTTCGTAGCTGGTGTCGTTCCCTTGGTCTGCGAAGATCAAAAACGAGTCGGCGTCGCCGATGCAGTGGATACGTGTGACGGCGGCAGAAGCGTCGCACACCTTCAGCACGTTCTCCTTGTTCGTCGCGTAGGTTCCACCGGTCGCGCAGCTCCGGTCCATCACATGCAAGGTCGAAGTTCCGGGCGTCCAAACAGGCGTGCCCTTCGTATCGCTGCCAGGACTACCTGTAGTGCCGCCCCACGGGCTCGTGCCGTCCTCTCGAAAGGCTACGGTGATGCCTACCCCGTCGCCCGTACCGCCCAACAGAAGGCCAGGATTGCCGGGCGAGGCCCCGAAGGGCGCCGCTAGCGCCCACTGAATGAGCACGTAGTAAGCACCCAAGTTGGAGTTGCCGGGCCGGGCGTCGCTGATCAGCATCTTGAAGCAGGCCCAAGCGTTCTCACCGGAGGGGTTGGCCCCGTCCCAGAAGTCAAAACCGGTGCCCGTGAACCCGTAGTTGCTGGCCACCAGCTCGGCGTTGCCTTCGCCGATCATCTGGTTGGTAAAGAAGTTGTACAGGATCGTAAACGCCTCTTGCTGTCCGTTGGCGCCTATCACCTGCGTGAGGTGATCTACCGATCCATGTACCGTGCCGCCCATCAGCCCACCACCGTCCAGCTCTCAGCAATATGGATGTCGATCACATCGGTCAGAGGGTCAGAACCGCAAGGTAGCTCCGCGGGATCGAGCTGCGCTGCCGTCAGGTCCGGTTCGTCCTCTACGATCCAGTACACGTAGGCTGGCTGTTGGATAGCGGGGCAGGTCTGGTCGATCCCCCGCATGCGGTAGTACGTAGTTGTCGGCTGCGCAACGCCGAGGGGCGTAATAGGGTACTGATGGCTAGTCCGAGAGATCTCGTAAACGACCGTCCTCACCTCGGTTATGTTCTGGGTGGCCATAGATCAACTCATGTACTGCAGCGACCCCGCAGGTAGGCTCTCCTGTGTTACCACCTGCTCGAGCAGGTACTCCTCCCACTCGTGCGTATCCGGATCCCAGCTGCCCCGCCAAGTGACGTAGTCGACCGCGGCGATCTCCACCTCCGTGTCGCTCACCACCACACCGTTCAGCGTGTAGCGGATGTAGGCTATCGCATTGATATTCTCGTCCACCACCTGCGAGCCCGCACAATGAATGCGATCGTAAGCCCCCGGCGTATCTAGCTCCCATGCTCGTTGCGACATCAGAACTGTACCCCCTCTGGAGTTGTCCCGCTCCCCGGAACCGTCGTTCCGTCCCAATCCGGGATCCACTTCCAGTCGGCCAACACACCTCCAAAAAACGCCTTTGTGAGTCCTACGTTGGTGTCGTGGGTGGGCAGGTCGAACCCTATGCGAACCAGATCGATGAAGCCGAGCAGCCCGTAAGTGGGAGTCCCTTGAGTGTCCTCGATACACACAGGAATATTCATCGTGTCGTAGCTAGGCGTAGCCCGCTGCAGGTTTGGTTGGTGAACAGCTTGCAGGACCAAAGTGTTGGCCATCATCCTTACGGCCCTACATTGTGTGGTCCCGGCAGCTTCCGCCGCCCCGCCCTCAGCAGTACTCGAGGTGTTAGCAGTAGATCCTATATTGGAGTCTAGATCTGGACTGCCTGGTGACTGAACCATGCAGATCGCCGACCCCGTAACACTCACCCCCGCAGCGGGCGTGTACGCCCCCACGTAGAGACAGCGATCGTAGTTGCCGTCATTGTTTTGGTCTTGCCCGAACCACAGGTAATCGTCGTCGCCTACAATCTGGAACCTGGTGGGGCCACCGCCGTTGGTTACCGCCGCCATAGCCTGTTTGAGAGACGTAAACGTTCCCCCGGCTCCGTTAGCCCTCGGCAGGACGATCAGATTTCCACCGTCCGGTACCCACACAGCACCGCTGAACCCCGACCCATTCGTCTCGACTCCCTTGAGGTCCGTACCGCTGTCTATGTTTACCGTGGCGCCGTCCGCGAAGCCTACAGGCGTGTTGAGCGTCGAGCCGTTAGCGATAGTGTCGATATCGACGATGTTCCCGTCGACCACGCCGTTGGCCGCTGCAATGATCAGCTGGTTCGACTCAACCCTTGCGGAGAACGGTAAGGTGTTGGACAGAAACGCAGCATTAAGATCGTTTCGGATGGTCGTCTTAGATGTAGAAACTCCAGCGGTCACGTTGATGACCGTGTAGGAATCCAAAACATCCTTCCGAATCCTGAGTGTGTTGTTGGAAGACGTATCAACCGACGAGCTGGCGTTGCTCCCCACAAGGCTCGGACCGCCGTTGAAGATGTCCGTGCCTCCCGACGTGTCGTAGGCGGCTTGGATCCCTACGTAGTAGCCGCTAGGATGGTCCGCTGGATCTCCCGGGTACCCGTTAATTGGAAGAGCAAACGACCACTGAACCAACACCTGAAAGACGTTGGAGCCGCTCTTACGGTAGACCGCCCAGGCACGCTCGCCCGGCGGGTTGACGCCTGACGAGTAGGTCCACGAAGTAGCAACCCCCGCGCCGGCTCCCTGGCAAGCGACCCTCGTCCAGTTCGGGTGGTTGTTGAGGAACTGAACGATCGCCACGAAGTGGTCGCGAAAGGCCGCCGCGTCGTTCAACGGCGTGTAATGCTCGATAGATCCGCGTGCTGTACCTCCCATGATCCTCTAGCTCCAAACGACCCTGATAGCGGCCCTCTTGCAGGTGATTAGATCTGACGCCCCCGGACTGCCGTACGTGTCGTCCAACATCAACTGAACCTCGTACTCCGCCTCCGTCGACTTGAAGTTGCCTGAGCCCGGCACCAGCGCCGACGACTCGACCATCTCCGGCGTCAGCGAATCGGACGTGAGAATCGATCCCGTCACCTCCCCGCCGTCCGTCAGGTTGTAGAGCCGAGCCTTCGCCTCGAGCGGCGTGGTGTCGTCGGTTGTCTCTAGCATCGCAATGAACGTGATGGTCCGCGTGATGCCCGCGCCGCCAGGAAAGAAGAGTGCAGGGTCGAACCGCAGCCCGCCGTGCCCCTCCCACGCGACCTCCTTCGTGCTCTGAATACCCGCAATACCCGTGCGCTCGTCCACTTGAAAGAGCACGCGCGGGCCGAACAGAATAGCGCTCTGGCCGTCGCCGATGGTCGCGCCGTTGCGGAAGATGACGGCCGAGCCCAGCCGCTGGGCGATGACGATGGCGTCGTCGCTGACGGGAGTTTTCGATCCGCTCTCCACCGCGACGCTCTGCGCGCTCTGAGGGTTGCGCGTCAGCATCACGTAGAAGAACTCACCGTCCTGCAGAGTAACACTGCCACCCGAAGTTGACGAAGGGATGTACCAGCGAAAACCTGTCGGAGAAGAAACGGCTTGCAGCGCCTCAGACCAGGTTAGATCTCCGCTCGTAGCATCGAAACTTACCGTCCCTCCGCCAAAGAGCACGAAGTTCTTGTCCTCGCGCGTTGAATAGAACGACGCGTCGACCGCTTCGACGAAGGACTTGAACTTCTCCCAGTACGGATCGCTGTATTCGTTGGGATACGGCCAATTCAGTCTGGAGGTTGTGGGCATCTGCTAGCTCTCCTGCATGCGACCGCGCGGTCGCATCAAGTAGTAATCACCGTGACTCCTGCTTCGACTTCCAGCACGCTGGGAGGGATCACAGCATACCGCTTTCCGCTGGACAGAATCACCCACACATCGAACACGTAGTCTCGCACGTCCAGCGTGTTGGTGTCGGAAGGAACGAGGTAGATGTTAGCTTGGCCGGCTTTGGTGGGCGTCAAGATCTCCACCTGCGCCGTTCCTTTCTGGCTGTCCTTCTGGACAAGCGTGTGCTCGTCATCGAGCGAGCGCTTCACCGAAAAGATGATACGCGCGCCGTTCAGATCGACGCGCTCGCCTTCCTCATCGGTCACCGAGAGCAGATAGGTCTTGCTTGTGCCGCGAATGATCCGTATCGCGTTCTTCGGTTGAGTTATCCCAGGAGTCAGCACCATCAGCACACCTCTACGATCAGTCCCTGAAGCTGCTCAACATCATGCACAACTCCGCCGAGCTGGTCCACCGCTACGACGCCCCCCTCGAGCCCTTCAGATTCGCTCGTGAGGCCCTCTAGCAGCTCCGTAGGGAGCAGTTCTCCCTCTAAGGTAGCCACTTCCTCGATAACGCCCACAAGCGGCGTATCGACCACCGTCTCGGGCAGCACGGGCGATGTGTCGATGTAGAAGATCTGAACGACATCCGGGTTGCCGAAGCTCCGCGGAGGCTCCTTCAGCGTCACCTGGCCCAAACCAGGGTCCGTCTCGACCCACCCATCGTCCAGCGTCTGGGTCTTGAGCTGCCCGTTCAGAAACACCGCCGTCGTTCCCGGCTTGTACGGCTGCGAGGTCGTGAACAGCTGATTCACGCCATCGATAACTCCTGCTGGGATCTCAAACCGCGGCAACGGCATGCACCCAAACGTACCCTACTTCGACGCTGAGGTAAACGTGCAGCCCAGCACCGCCGTAGAACGCCTTCTAAGCGCCGTCAGCCCTCGGACGAGTCTGAGGTAGGAGCAGGCAGCAAAAAGCCCTCAGAGTGCCTCCTGGGCTCTTCTGAGGGCCACCCACACGCTACAGGGGGAGGTAGTAGATGGAGAGCACGTCCGGGATGCTGGTTGGATGGACGACGGGCGCTATCTTCATGCGAATACGCCGGCCGCCCAGCTCCTCCCAGCCGTCCACCAGGTCTTTGGTCTTGAGCTGCCCGTTGACGAATACCTGAGCGCTACCCGGTAGGTAGTCAGCGCTGGCCGAAAAGACCCGGTTGGTGCCGTTAACCGGGCCTTGGAGCGGCTCGATGATGGGCAGCGGCACCGTTACGCGGTGGCGTCCTCGATGTCCATCTTCTCGACCGAACAGTCCATTTCCTTGATCGAGATCTCGGAGCTGGTCGCGTCGAGGTCGCCGGCAGGCTTGCAGCGGATCGGAATGCACTCATAGAGGTGATACACTCGCTGCGGCTGCTCGGTCGAAGGAGCGACGACCTGCTGCAGGTCGGCGGCAGGGTTGCCCCCACCCGTGCTCGGCGTCGCCGCCAACAGCTGATCCCGATGGTAGTGGTAGATGTCCAGGTCGACACGGTACTCGATGCTCACAGAAGCATCGACCGCCGACTTGGCCCACAACCAGAAGCTCGTGTCGTTTCGCGTAACGCCGCGCGCAAACGAGCAGTCGCTGACGGACGGGTTGCCGGAGTACTTGCGCGGGTAGAGGAACGTGCCCTCTTTGTACTCCACCGCCTCGAGCGACAGCTCGGGGATCGAACAGGTGGTGAAGCCTGCCTGAGCGACCCCAGCGCCCAGATTCGCGTCGTAAGCTTGGCCGGATCCGCCTGCCAAGTACCCTTCGGTGTTATCCCCCGCGACATCCACATGGAAGCGCATGGAGTGCAGATAGTCAGTTGCTGCGGGACGGGCCATGAAAACTCTCCTTAGGTGTTCTACCTCAACAGTAGCGTATAACGTACTACAGCAACGCGCAGATCTCCAACCTACAGCTCGGGCCGCACCAAAAGCACAACCTCCGCCGCCACACCGTCGTCAGACCGGCGCGCAAAAAGACCCTTCGTGCCAGACGGCGTCGCCACCGCTGTGTTGTCCTCGGCGTTGGGGATCCGCCCCGTCGCCCCCGAAGCTGCCGACGCCAGCAAGTCGCCGCCGCCTCCAGCTTCGTCTCTGATCTCCACCGAGCTGGCTACCACCGCCGTGCCC
>Ga0180437_10012107_pt1 | contig 10251 bp, 6 predicted proteins | sample SS_ome_4_FD_132410 | JGI IMG/M metagenome (GOLD analysis project Ga0180437, IMG submission 132410) | Hypersaline lake sediment archaeal communities from the Salton Sea, California, USA - SS_3_D_1 metaG | ecosystem: Environmental > Aquatic > Non-marine Saline and Alkaline > Hypersaline > Sediment... | reverse complement strand
GTGGTACAAGCAGCGCTTCAGCGACCTCGACATCGACAGCCTGATCCGCCTCTGCCAGGGCGTGCGGGAGCAGCTGCGCTTTGGCCTGTTCAAGCGCATCGCCGACGTCTGCCTCTTCATCGCGGGCATCTTCCCGGAGTACGCCCAGCCCGGCGCTTCCATGGCGTGGTCCAGCCGCGGCCAGCGCGACCTGGAGGACTATGAACAGGAGGGGCGGCAGTTCTACGAGCTGGCAGCGCAGCACGAGGGCGCGGCGGTGATGGCGCTGCGCGAGGTGCTGCTCACGCTTTCGCAGCAGTTTGAGCTGGCCGAGAAGCCGCTCACCTTCCTGTCGGAGCACTACCTGCTGACACGCCGCCACTCACTCTTCGGGGCCTCGGACTGAACCGGCGCGTAGTCTCGCCAAACTACGGCGAGATGCAAGCAAACAACGCGCCCTACACAGCGGTTTGTGGGGCGGGTTTTCCTACCCGCCGTCCTTGGCGTGCCGTCATTACGTGAGCACCAACCAACATGTGCTCGTCTGCGCGTGGGGGACGGCGCGCAGCCTCGCCAAACTGCGGCGAGATGCAAGCAAAGAACGCGCCCGACGTCGCGCTTCGTAGGGCGGGTTTTCCTACCCGCCGTCTTTGATGTACCATACACGCGAAAACGACCTCGCCATGGAGGGAAACGACATAAACATGTCCATTGTCTACCGCAGCAAGACTGGCGATCGCAAAGCCTTCGTGACATACGTGTTGCGCGAGCTGGCCTCCAAAATCGAGGCCGCGCAGACCGTGTTCGTCAAGGTCAACCTGGTTTCCAGCGAGCCGTGTCCCACCACCACGCACCCGGACACGCTGGAGGCGGTGCTTGAGTTCCTGCGTGACAAGGAGGTTGTGGTCGGCGATGCGCCGGCTATCGATGCCCTCGGCACCGACAGGATCGTGCAGAACTCTGCGCTGAAGCGGGTCTGCGACGCACGGGGTGTGCCTTTCGTCAACTTGTACAGCACCATCGCGCGCAAGGCCAAGTCGCCGCGCGGCTACCGCTTCACCTTCTACACCCTGCCGATGGAGAAGGATCTGGTCATCTCGCTGCCGGTGCTCAAGAGCCACAACGTGTGCCGTATGAGCGGTGCGCTGAAGAACCAGTTTGGCTACCTGCCGCGCAAGGAGCGGCTGGTCATGCACATGGGCGCCAAGGACATCCACAAGGGCATCGCCGAGCTCAACGTGGCTGCCAAGCCCAGTCTGTCGATCGTCGATGCGGTGCAGACGCTGGTCTGTGCGCAGGAAGCGCGCCACGGCGGGCAGCCGGCGGATCTGGGCTACATGCTGGCCGGTACCGATCCCGTGGCACTCGACTGCCTGGGGCTGCAGATTCTACAAGAGGTGGAGCCGCGTCTGGCCGGCGCATCGCCGCAAGATGTGCCACACCTGCGCTACGCCATCGAGTACGGCGTCGGCTCGCCGCAATTTGAAGTGCGCGAGATCACGCTTTAGGAACCGCTGTGCGGTTCTCGCCTGGGCCGTTGACGCCCCCGAGAGCATCCTCTGGCCTGTTCCCGTGCCAGCGCGCTGGTCTGCCGTATCTGACACGTCCATCGATCATCAGGAAAGGAAGGTAGAAATGAGTGCCAAGCCGGGCTGGCAGAGTGCTCTCATTGCGATTCTCTGTGCCCTCCTGCTGCCGTCCTGCAGCTCTCTGACCGGTCTCGTTGCTTCTCCAACCCCTACGGCCACCCCTGTCGCCATCCCCTCTGCGGAGCAGGTACACGAGCGCTATGAAGAGCAGATCCTCCCGTTTCTCGCAGACCTGGAGGGGGCCAAGGAGGCGCCCGCTGGGTTCGAGCTGGGACCCGCCGAGGACTGGGAGATTATCCTCATCCCTCTGGACGAGAGGCTCTACTATCTGCAGACCCTGCTGCTCCCGGACTGGGGTCCCAGGCCCACCGACGCTGCGGTCAAGCTGTACGTGGCCTATTCCTATAAGCGCGGGGGCGGGCTGGTGTATGACATTCAGCCCTTTGGCGCTACCGGGCCAGCGACGACCCAGGCTGTCCTCGCATCGGTCGACCTGGTGGTGCAGGATGGCGCAGAGCTGTACCTGCTAGAGACGGTCAAGGGATACGGAGGCGCGGGATGTCATGACCTTGCCGAGCTGGTTACGGAGGCTGTGGTGGCACCCGAAGGGCTGGGCCCCGTTGGCGAGGAGATCGAACGTCTCCTGGAAGCCACAGTGGGGTATGCGACCGGCGTTGACTGGGACGGGCACGACAACTGGGATTTCGAGCGCGGAACAAGGGCGGCGGCCCTGCAGTGGGTGCTGCACAGTGAGTACTGGTCTGATCGTCTTCCCGCGGCTGAGGCGCTCGTCAGGTGCGGATACCTGGCGGTGCCGGGTCTGATCGAGGCACTGTATGACGAAGAGCCACTAGTCTCGACGGCCGCTGCCCATTCTCTTGGGTGGATTGGCCCCGAGGAGGGCGTCGCTCCAGCCTTGCTGGCTGCGCTGCAGGATGACAGCTCGGCGGAGCGGGATGAGATTGTGTGGGCGCTGGGTCAGATGGGCCCCGAGGAGGGCGTGCTGCCCGCTCTCTTGGTAGCGCTTTCCGACGAATCGGGTGAGGTGCGCCAGGCTGCCGCTTCTGCTCTGGGCGAGCTGGGTCCGGAGGAAGGCGTGATTGGTGCCCTTGCTCAGGCACTGGTCGACGAGGACTCTGGGGTGGGCTACAAGGCAGCTGCGGCACTTGGCAAGTTCGGAGAGGCGGCCAGTGACGCCGTGCCGGCCCTGATCGCAGCACTGCGGGAGGGAGAAGCGAGGGTGCGCGCCTCGGCAGCGGAGGCCCTGGGAAAGATAGGTCCGCAGGAAGTGGTGGTACAGCCGCTGATCGATGCGCTGAAAGACGAGGATGGAGCGGTGCGCAGGGAGGCAGCCGAGGCTCTGCGAGCGATCACGGGCCGGAACAAGGGCTCCAGCGCATCGTCTTGGCAGCAATGGTGGGATCTGCAGAAGTGAGGCACCGGGTGTTCCGCAGGATGTGCCACACGGCACGCCGTTGAGCACGGCGTAGGCCCTCGACTTGGAACTGCGCGAGGTTCATCCGTGCGGGTGTGCTGTCCCGTGTGGGCTGTGCCCCGCTCAGCTCACGAACAAGAAGGCGTTCAGCGCCTCGAAAGGCGTGTCTGTTCCGTCCCTCTCCACGCTTGCGTCGGCCAGGCTGATCTCCACGATGGGATCGCTGACGCCAGCCTTGACCTCAAAGCTGAGCAGGGCCAGCTCATGCTCGTCGGCCGCCCACTGTGCGCCCTGTGAGGCCCCCTGAACCATCACCCTAAGCTGGCCTGCGGCGGGCGTTCCCACCAGCGGCGCATTTCCGGGGCAGCTGGCACCCTCGCTCGCCCCCTGGTAGTCGACCTTGTCTGGCGGATAGAGCACCCTGACCTCAACGTCATCGATCTGCGCCGCCGAGCGCAAGCGCAGATTCAGCCGGCATTGGATGGTCTCGCCTGGCTTCACCTGCCCACCGCGCAGGCGCAGCGTCTCCCCCAGCAGGTCGCCGCGCTGTTGCTGCAGGCTGTCCACCTCTCCCTGCCAGCGCGCCAGCAGAGGGGCGGCCGCGTCGCGTATCTCCTGGGGCATGTCCATGGTCTCGCTGATGTGTTTCAGGTAGACCTCCAAAGTCGCGTCCAGTTCCTTGAGCTTTTCCCGGGTCTCGCTATCGATCGGCTTTCTCATCGGCGCGATCTCAAACAGCTCGCCATTCTTGCAGCGCCAGTACACAACCGGTGTCACCCAGGCGCGGTGGCCCGCGTTCATCTGACTCACCAGATCGCGCCGGCACAGGGCGACCACCTCGTCCAGTTTGCGACCTGGCTGCAGGAGGTGCCCGTAGAAGCTGCCGCTGAAGGTCACCGCCGCCTGGGACTCGAGGTCGAACTGCATCGCCACTACCGCATTGACCCCTGAAACGCCGGCCACCAAGCGCTGCGCGACTCCCTCAAGTGGGCTGACGGTCTCGCCCACTTGCTGCGGGGTGGGAGCGGCGCTGGAGCACGCGGTCATCACCACCAGGTGCACGCCGCTGGTCTGCAGCATCACCTCCAGCGTTTCGGCATCGAGCGGATCGCTCTGGGTATTGTCCTCCAGGCACAGGTGTGGACGCGGCGTGGGATCATCGCCGACGATCTCATAGGCGCCGTGCCCAACAAAGTGCAGGATGTGAAAGCCCTCCTTGAGCCGCTCAGCAAGCTGCGTTCGCGTTGGTGGCTCGCAGAACTGCAAATCCACGGCGCCCACATCGATCAGTGGCTGCAGAGCATTCTTGATGACGTCCTTTTCGTCCTGCATCGTGGCGGCCGGCTTATCCTGTGGGGTAGCTACGATCGCCAAGACGAGCAGTGGCGGGATGACGCGGTACGGCTCGCGGTCCCGCTTGAACTTGAGGCTGCGGCTGACCGGCGTGAGCGGATTGGGGGCCAGATACCCCACCTGAGCCGAGTACAGCGCCTCCAGCGGCAGTTCTTGGAGGCGGATCTGTTGTGCCCCTGGCGCCTCTGGCTCTTCACCGATCATGGAGACGATGACCCTCGTGCCTTGGTTAGAGAGATGCGCCTGCGCTAGGCAGGCGGCGAACGCCGCGCTCAGTTGCGGCGTCATCAGTGAGTTCCATACGCTCTCTCCGATGGCGTGCAGTCTGTCCGCATTGGGCCAGCCGTGGCGGTTGCGCAGTGCGGCAAGCTGTTCTGTGGTAAAGGCGGGCTGGATCCTGCCCTTGTCCCCCGCCAGACCGGGCACCGCACAGTCCTCCAACAGGACGTCCCAACTGCCCTTCTCTTGGAGGTTGGGTGAGAGGACCACGTGAAAGTCGGCGAACTCGCTCATGGCTCATCCTCCGACCAGAGCTCCTCGGCCAGGTCGCTGGCCAGGTCCGCTTCCTCTTCAAAACGCTTCTGTACGATCTCCGGCCTGTCCTTGCCCTTGCGCCCGATCTCGGCCAGGTCGCTGGCCAACCGGGAAATCAGCTGAGCCTGGATCTCCTCCTGGCGCTTCTCCTGGCCCTTGCGCCCGGGGCTTTGCAGCTGCATCACCTGCGCTGACTGGTCGCGGATCACCAGTGCAAAGCTCCCCCAGTCGGCCTCTGCGCCGGGTGACCCGGCAGTGGCCACCTGTGCCTGGTGAAAGGCCTCGTTGGCGTTGCCTCCCTCTGCGATCAAGGCGCGGTAGAAGACTCGCCAGAATGCTCGGACAGCCTGCTCGCTGACAGGGTAGCGGTTGGCAATGGTGGTTGGCAGGCGGTATGTTGACGGGCTGTGCGCCAGGCGCGAGAGGCCCAGGATCTGGTAGTTGGGCACCGTGAAACAGGTGCTTAGGCACAGCAGCCGCGCGGAGAGCGGCAGGGCCTGCGCCAGCTCTCGCCCCGAGATCCAGTGTGAACGGTTGTCCAGGTCGTGCACGACCAGGTTGCCCTGCCCCTGGCCCACGCCAGCGTGCCCGACATAGTGCACGATGCATGGCTGGTACTCGTCCAGCTGCCCTGCCACGGCTTCCCAGGTGGGTTCTTCCAGCACCCTCAGCTCGTAGTGCGGAGGGGCTATGCCCTCGGCAATGGCCTCGATCTCGGCGCCTGCGCTCATCAGGCGGTCATCTCTGGGGTTGGGTACCAGAAGAAGGACGCGCACTGGTGGCACTACCGCCGGCGGTGGTGCCACCACGCGGATGGGCACCGCCCTTGAGAGTCGGATGTACGGGCGCAAGGCGAACGGTCCATTGCTCCCGTCGTTGAGCCATTCCCACGGCATATCGTGGATGGCCGACGAGTTGCCCGCGATCTTCACCCGGGAGGGCTGGCCCGACCCTTCTGTAAGCAGGGGCTCTTTGGCTGGCCCCGGAAGGGCGCTCCACAACTGATGGCCAAGGTCCATCCACATGGCGCTCGGGACCTGCGTGCGGGTCCACTCGGCGCGCGACATCTTGGAGGCGCTCCGGTCAAGGGGCAGCGCCATCGCAAAGCCTTGTGCAGGATCGTCGCCGCGCTCGTACAGCTCCTGCTCGCTGCCGAACACCTGCAGGCGGATGGCATCCTCCCGCCCGGCTCCTTCGAAGACAAAGTACCACACAACGTCACGGTAAGGACTCGGTCTCACAGACATCACCTTCTTTCTGATCAGAACGCCTTGGCGAAAGCGGCGATGAACTGCCGGTGCGGGGTCGAGCTGTCCCCACCGCGCAGGCCGGCCGGAGCGTTGGCGCGCACCAGTTCCATCGTCCGCTGGTTGATCTGGTTGAGCACATCGTTGGATAGCGTGCCCTCGAGGGCTGACTGCGTCACCGCTCTCCTGGCAGCGCTGATGCAGTGCCTGGGCTGCAGTTTGGCCGGCTTGTTCATACCGCTGCGCATGTAGCCCACCGCGTTGCGGATGCGCGCGTCGTCGGCGGCGCTGTATGGCATCAGCGCCCGCACCGTGCGCCCTTGCAGCTCCGGCAGGGTGGTGTCCATCAGCGCCTGGAAGACCAGCGCAAAATCAGCCTTCCAGGGATCGAGGTGCGGCTGGTTCCCGTAGAGCGCCACCCAGCGGCCGGAAATCTGCTGACTGTCGTCGGCCAGCGAGGGGTGGTTGGCGATCATGGTCGGGACGTAGGCCGCGTTGATCAACACGCGCAGGTAGGGCGTTGGATGCGGGTCGTCCTCGTCGAGGATGGTGGCCATGGGCTCCGGCAGCAACAGCAGGTGGCTCAGACATTCGGCAAAGGACGCTCCCCCAAGCTGCAGGGCCACCAGGTCGGCCAGCACCTCACCCTGCCACGCCAGCCACTGTTGCACCCGCTCGTGGGGCACCCCGTTTTCAGTGAGGGCCTTCTGCAGCGACGCGGCCAGCACGCCGCGCAGCTTGAGATCGGCTTCCAGGTCATGTCCGACCTCGTGGTGCAGCGACATCAGCTCCCAGGTGTTCTCAACATGGTCCCAAGGCAGCTCAATCACCGGAATGGGGAGCTGTGAGGTGCCCAGGTGATAGTTGCGCCCATCGTTGGGCCGGCTGCCACGCACCCAAGTTAGTGGCGAGAGCTCGGCGGAGAGGTACGTAAGTGGCGGTTCGCGCAGCGCCCAAGGCTCCAGAATTCCTGAAGTGGCCGCGCCGTCAAGCACCGGCCGGTAGCAGTCCCAGGCCACGGTGTCAGCCACCCACAACACCTCCTTGAACGCCGGCGAAAAGCGCAGGTCGAGCTTGTCCCGAAAAAAGTCCCAGGCGCGCTGCGAACTCCTGATGCTCTGCAACAGCTCCAGTCCGACATCCTGGAAGGCTGCCGAATCGCCCGCTGGGTCAAGCTGGTCTAGCAGCTCGGACTGCTTCTGGGCGAACGCATCGACCAGGATGGAGATGGCTTGCAGCTGGCTGAAGTGCAGGTTGCTGTCCAGGTCGTTCTGTGTGCGCTGCTTCCAATCAGCGACCTCATGAGGCAGCGCTTCCACCCGACGGCGAAGCTCTTGTTTGCGGATCTCGAGCATAGCCTGTGCTGACACGGTGACCTCCCCTGCTGCTGTTGCCAGTCCCCTGTCTCAGACCAGATCGGCCGGATGCACCTCTTCAAAGGCGCCAGGTACGAACATCGCCTCCCCAAAGATCTGCAGCAGATTGGCCGGCACGTCCGCCGCATCCCAAGCGATGTCCCAGTCGTGGTCAAAGACCTCGGCATAGTAACCGGCAATCTGCGGCGATTCGATCAGCACGCCGGCCTCGCGCGCCTTGGTGATAGAGTTTTCGCTCCAGTTCGTGGAAGAGACAATCACCTTCTGGCGGTCGACGATGACGCCCTTGTTGTGCAGATGGGTGTAGCAGGTGAGGTTCATGGCACGCAGCCGGTCCTGCAGGTCGAAGGCGGCGAACGAGTCCACGGAGAGTTCCCAGCTGTCCTTCTTGCCCTCCTTGCGGAAGGCGGGGCTGACGATGGCGCGGATTTGGATCTCGTCCTTGCGCTGTTCCAACGTACCTAGAAGCTTCTCCGTCTTGGGGCCGCCCGCGAGGATGTACTGCTGTTCAATGTCGACACTGGTCTGGGCTTCTTCGATCAGCCGGAGGGTCAGGTCGAAGTAGTTGTCCGGTGAGATGAGCGGCGTTACGGTGGCCGGTTCCTGCAGATCGACCTCTTCGATGTCGAAAACCTTGTCCGGGATGTTGGCCAGCAGCGCCGGAAAGACGGTCGACTCTGTGCGCAGCGCTGGCTCGAGACCCAGTCCGTGCGGCATCTCCATTTCCGGGATGTCCCAGTCAGCCTGGAACAGGCCTTTGAACCACAGCGCCAGCTCTGGATTGTCGATGCGCACCAGCCATTCGCGGTTGCCTTTCTTGAACTTGCCCGGCACGATGATCTTGGGAATGGCAGTCCCGGCCCAGTTGGCGCTGCCGAGCAGCAGCGTGGCGTCGTCGATCACTGCAAACTTCTGGTGGCAGACGGTGAACACCTTGCGGCCGTCCGAAGAAGGTGCCTCCTTGAGCTCTACCCCGAGGTCGCGCAGCTTCTGGCGCTCGCTGCCGCGCGTGTCCATCACATCGTACATGATGCGGATCTGAACGCCCCGTTCCTTGGCTGTGCGCAGCAGGTCGACCATGTGATTCGCGCTGACGTTGTAGATGTAGAGACAGATCTCATCCTGAGCGGCGCTCATCGCTGCCTCTACCAGGCGGTACGAGCAGTCAGGGGAGACTGCCGCTTGCATCTTCTTGACCTGGCTGGCGGCGATGTCCAGTTGGGGTTGGCGGCTGGGGTCGAAGGTGCCGTAGACGAACTGCGCCTCTTGCCAACCCTGGGCGGACTCACGAACGGCTTGCAGTTTGATGGGGTCCATCTGTGCCTGCCTCCTTTCGAATCCAATCGGTTCCACGGGTCTTCTCGACCCTTCGGCTGCGATCCTATGGTGGTATATGGGGACGCCCGTCCACTGGCGGGCAGCGGACGGGCGTCCAAGCATGCTGTGATAGCCGCTGCGGCGGAATACCACCTCGCGGGATGTGAACTGGATCGTTGCGCGGATTATAGTTGCACGCCACGGTGCTGTCAAAGGCCGATCGTCTGGCGTCGGACGGAGCCGGTCAGCAGCCCACCTGGCTGTTGATCCGCCTGTGGTGCGCAGGATTCCGCCGTCGCTGCCCGATGCCTGGCGGGTTTGGCCGTGCGGCGGCATTACAGTATACTGAGCTGTGACGGCAGGCCTGCAGGGCGCCCGTGGCGATGAAGCTCTCCACCCCAGAGAACACCGCGGCGCCCGAATGCTTGCCGCCATTGTGGGCCTCGTTTGACAGCAAGGCCCGACACCCTTTGGCACAGAATGTCTCATACTGAGCAAAGGAGGATCCTCGTGAGACGCCTGTTTGTTTCCCTCTTGGTTGTTACCGCTGTACTGTGGCTCTCTCTTCATGCGGCCGCTGCCCTGCTGGCCGGGCCGCCAGGGGCGTTGCCCAACGCCGTCAGCTATCTGCCCTTTGTGGCGCGCAATTGGTTCCCCTCTGCCCAGCCGACACCGACCACCCCACCCCAGATCACTTCGATCAGCGGCCGGGTGGTCATCGCCGCCAGCGGTGCGCCCCTGAGCGGCGCCACGGTGGAACTCCATGACGCCGAGGAGCGAGGTGAACCGGTTGCGTCGGCAACGACTGACATCACCGGACACTATGGCTTCGGGGCGATCGCTCAAGGCGACTACTACGTTCTGGCTTATGCGGATGGCTACGCCCGGGTCATCTACGTCCAGGCGGCCGTGGTCCAGGAGGCGCTTCTGGTTTCCTATGGCGGCCAGCCCGTCACGGGCATTGACTTTGCCCTGGCGCAGGCCGGGTCTCTCTCAGGGCGCGTCACGGAGGCCGACGGTGTGACGCCAATTCCTGGCGTCCAGGTCAGGGTCACGCAAGCCAAGTATGCCTGGGTCGACAACCTGTGGTTCGCAGCGACCAGCGGCCCAGACGGCCACTATCGGGTGGCGCACCTGCCGTTGGGAGAGTATGTGGTTGCCGTCGAGGCTGATGGGTACGTCAACGAGTTCTACGACGGCGTCAACTATCTGAGCCTGTACACGGCCGTGGCGGTCCAGCCGCCGCAGGAGATGGTTGGCATCGACCTCTCCCTCGATCCAGAGGGGCGGCTGAGCGGCTGGGTGATCGATGAACAGACCAGCGCGCCGGTCGCAGGCGCGCTCGTGCACATGCTGCCGACGGGGCCAGGCACTGCAGCGACCTGGGGCATGGTCATGGAGTGCGACGCCATGGGTGCCTT
>Ga0180437_10012105_pt1 | contig 10253 bp, 11 predicted proteins | sample SS_ome_4_FD_132410 | JGI IMG/M metagenome (GOLD analysis project Ga0180437, IMG submission 132410) | Hypersaline lake sediment archaeal communities from the Salton Sea, California, USA - SS_3_D_1 metaG | ecosystem: Environmental > Aquatic > Non-marine Saline and Alkaline > Hypersaline >... | reverse complement strand
TTTTGATCATTTTTGAGGCAAACTTAATAAGTTGGCCGAAAAAATGAGCGAAAAAACAGTCAAATTGGTGGGAAAAGACATGAATTTGATTACTGGGATAGGTTCATCTACAAGCGTATTTTTCGATGAAGGAGATGACAATCTTTGGTTCAAAAAGGTCATTGTGTCCTCTGTTGGGGATGTAGTGAGCTTCCTTCGGCTCTGGAAGCGTCAAGAAAAGCTTCTGGCTGAGTTTAGTGGGGATGATCCAATCATTAGCACCATGTAGAATCAAAACGGGCGCTTGAATCTTTTTCCCTTTGGCAACCGAATCATAACGATCCTTGATTAACCACTTGATAGGAAAAAAAGGATAATGAACATGGCCAACATCAGTCAGTGATGTAAAGGGTGATTGCAAAACGAGGGCCGCTATTTCGTACTCCGTGGCCATTTGGATAGCTACGGCTGCGCCTATAGAATTTCCATAAAGGACGATGCATTGATTGGGAATTTTCTCTTCGATAAGAAATTGCATAGCAGATCGTGCATCACGATAAAGCCCTTCTTCTGAAGGTTTGCCAGGATTACCGCTGTAGCCTCGATAGGTTAACAGAAGCACTCCATATCCTTTTCTCAAAAAGGGGGCCATCATCAAAGCCCGATGGCCGATATGTCCGGCATTCCCATGAAAATAGACGAGGGTTGGAAGATTAGGATCAACGGGCGGACGATACCAAGCCTTCAGCAAGAAATTGTCACTGGTCATTAACTGTATCACTTGCATTTCCGGAACACCTGCATGTGCTGGTGTCGGAAAGTTTTGCTCGGGATAATAAATCAGCTGCCTTTGAATGAAATAGAAAAAGACCACAATCGATAGATAAGCGCTGAGAGCATAAAGGACGATTTTCAACATTTTCTTGGATGGATAATTTGGTAAATGGAATAAGAAAGAAAAAGGGATATGATGAATAAGATTTCGAGACCTATAAGATAAATGGGCCAAGGGCCCAGATAGTCTAGAGGAGAAAATTGGTCCGGTCTTTCACACAAATAGAGGTAATTGGTTCCAAAGGTCGTATTAAAAACGGCGATGAACCCTGCATAAAGGTGCGTGATTATCCAAACTCGTCGTAAAGAATTCCACGAAAGGATAATGGTCCTCGATGCAACCAGATAAAAGACAGAGACAATCGCCCCACCGTGAGTTAAAAAGAAGAGGAAGTAAAAGGGATTGGGAAACGTCACAACAATATCTGGGGTCAACACTGCTGGAATGGAGCCACCGACTACCCAGAAGTAGGACATTTCACCAATCAAAGAAATCGGATAAAGGAGGGCCAGCACCACACCGAAGACCGCAAGATCACAAAGGTGCAAAGGCAACGCCCAGCGATAACTCCAAATTCCCTGTCTGATGGCAATAAGGATCAAGACCACCTCACTCCCTAATAAAATCCCCGCCAAAAGTTTAGGAATCACCGCCGCTCCCCGCTTTTGTTTCCCGAAGCGGACAACCACGACCGTGCAGATCACGATGGTCATTAAGATCAAAAGATGATGAATATCCAATAAAGACATCGAGCGTTCAAAAAATGTTGCTAGGCAAATCTAAAGCATATCCTTAAAATGAACCCATCCTAGTAATCAAATTCATGTTTTTCTCCACTAATTTGATGTTTGCCTCAAAAATGATCAAAAAATCAACTCAAATTGCAGGAAAAACCCGGCGTTGTTCTCTAATTGCGCTTCAATTTTCCAAACTTCTGTCATCAAATTAAGAGATTCTTTTCAATAGTCAACGTTTTGAGGGAAAAATCATCATTTTAAGGAAAAATTTGGTTTCTTTATGAATTTCTCTTAGAAGAACGACTGCCTATTGCCGATGTCGGGCGTAGTTCGTATGTTACCTTGTTAGATGATCGCCAGTACTATTGTGGGCGAGCATTAAAAAGTCCTAGACATCGAGTTATTAACAACCTATTAGGAAGCAATACGTTTTCCCCACTTGTCCGAAAAACAGCCAGGTTAAGGCAGTTTGAAAGTAAGCGATTACATGTTGTCACGGAAGAACTGGCTCAAAAATATGATCCTGATGTTCTCACTCGAGCTGTTAGATACTTATTTACTAAGGAGACAATGGCAAGTTGGGAAATTGAAAGAGAAAAGCCAGACAAAGCCCGGGCCGCTAGGTTTGTTTCTCTTTTGCAACAAGACTATTCAAGGCATGAATTCTCCAAGCGTTTTCTGGTTATGATCCAAAAAGAAATTGTGGATCCCCGCTATTCACTTGAAGATTATCGGTCATTTCAAAACTATGTTGGAGAAGAACCACAACTTGGTGAAATGCTTATCCACTACATAGCACCTAAGCCGGAGACCCTGCATGATTTGATGGCCGGATTCATAGACTTGGGATGCCACTTGTTAGTTTCTAATATAGATCCTGTAATCATAGCAGCGCTATTATCTTTTGGCTTTGTTTTCATGCACCCTTTTTGGGGTGGAAATGGAAGACTTCATAGATTTCTTATTCATTACACGCTATCTAAGCTAGAGTTTGGGCCTAAGGGAATTATTTTTCCTGTTTCTGCTACAATTTTACGAGAACACAAAGAATATGATAAAATTCTAGAATACTTTTCACGCCCGCTTCAGGAGTTGATCCAAAATTATTCTTTCGATGAAAGAGCTGAAATGACGATAAACCAAGAAACTGCTGATTTTTATAGATATATTGATTATACACCAATAGCAGAGTTTTTATATAAATGTGTAGAGCAGACTATTCACACTGAACTTGAGGAAGAGTTAAGCTTCTTAAGTCGCTATGACTTGATTAAGTCATCGATTAAAGATGTAATCGATATGCCAGATAAAGAAATCGATTTACTGATCAGATGCATTCGGCAAAATAACGGAAAACTTTCAAAACGTAAACAAGAATCATGGTTTTCCCTACTTAGCGACTCAGAAATCACCCGCATAGAAAAGATCATACGCGAAAAAAGCGCATAATATTTCTTCCGCAACAACACTCACAATGGGGGCGGTTGGACTCGAACCAACGAAGACCGAAGTCGAGGGATTTACAGTCCGTGTGCCACCAACACACCACAACACATCAAAACACTATCAATAAACTCCCCGCAATAAAAAAATAGGCCGTTGATCTTTTTAATTTTGATGAAGGATTTCATCGAGAGACAATGAAGGAAAAAGGCAAACAAGCTTAAAGATTAGCTCCAGCGTTGGATTACACTTTTTTTCCAGGCGCTGATAGCTATATACACCTTTCATGCCCAGCTTTTCAGCGACTTCCTTTTGAGTGAGCCCCTTTTTGATTCTCTCACGGCGAATAGAAAAAGCTAAGGCAACAGCTGGCGAGACAGGCACTTCAACAATTGAACGTGACAAAGAAATAGTATTGTCGGGAAGCGGAGCAAGATACAGAGAATCTTCCGGCTCTTCCAAAAAGGTATTAATAGCGTCTTCCATGTTAGCAAAAAGCTCTTCTTTAGAATCGCCCTGCGTAACACAACCGGGAATTTCGACGCATTCCGCCCAAAATCCTTCACCTTCTTTATGTATCTTAAAGTGGTAACGCATTCTAATTATCCTCTTCTAACTGCTTCATAAGAGCTCGTTCAAGCCCTTTTTTCAGCTCTTTATGTGAAGGGACAATAACTGTTTTATTTCCCTTCCTAAGCTTAATATGGGAGCCCTTTCCACCACCCTTAACTTCCACAAAACCTTTTTTCTTGAAAAGGCGAGCTAGTTCTTTTCCACTAATCGGCACTACATCATCTCCCTTTCTATATATTCATTATACCAAATTTATTTGGTATTGTCCAGTTAAAAACTTCTATTTTCATCCTCTCGATCCCCCAAATCTTTTTAGCGTTTCGAAAACCCACTGATAATCATCCCGTGGTTTTCTCTGTTCTAGATAATCAAGCGTCTCCATCTCTGCCTCAAAATGATCCATTCCCGACTCTTCAAACACCTTTACCAGTGCGTCATAATTGCCTGTAAGAGCCAGCAAGTAACTTCGAGCCTTATAACCCACCGAGATCCTAAGCTCGCGTGGCAAGGCGTTATTTGCACCTACCCACCTAACCAATTCTTCTATTGCAGATATAGCCGCCTTTGACTCGTCTAGCACCTCACACTCCTAATCATGTCGTCACATCGCTTTAGCACGTCGAAGGTGGCAACGTCCATTTTTGCATGGATATCGTTGGCAGGGTTTTCCTGTTCCTTTTGTTTTTGCTCCACACGTAGGATTCATGGGGTTATCCCGCCGTTTTTTTGTTTTGTTCCTCCTTCCTCCCCTGGCAGGCCAACATTGCCAACAATAGCTTGCCCACCAGCTTCAACGTTAACGTGTTCAACAACCACCCTCTGCTGACCGCCACGGCGGTAATTAATTAACGTCTTAAAGGCTTCTTGCGAATGTGCCAAAAATTTTGAAGCCACATTGTAATATGTATTTGCCCACTCTCTGTGTTCTTGAATCATTGCTTTCGCAAGGAATTCTACCCAGTAGTTCTTTAGAAGCATTGATCAACGCCCTAACCTCTCTTGTTTTCTCTCTAGCTTCCTTAGTATACATGCCGTGCGTGATGACAGCCTGCACTTGTTTTAAACGCCGCTGATCTTTTGATTTAATTGGTAGGTCTTGTGCTAGTTTGCGCTGGCCTTGTGCGTAAAATTTGCTTAATAACCAGAAAAAGAAAAAAGAACTTAAGGTGATTTTTAGACCTTAACCCTCTTGTGATTAAACCATTGGGGGCGGTTGGACTCGAACCAACGAAGACCGAAGTCGAGGGATTTACAGTCCCTTGCAATTGCCGCTATGCGACACCCCCTAATAGGAAATAACAGATGCTGGCGATAGGACTTGAACCCATAACCGTCCGATTACAAGTCGGGTGCTCTACCAGTTGAGCTACGCCAGCTCACTCAACAGGATGTGGTTATAACAGAAGCTTTGTTTTCTCGACAAGGCTAACCTTCTTTCGAAGAATCTTTCTGTTCTTTCTTTTTCTTGTTAGCAGTTTCTTGATCTTCCGCTGTTTGTGCCGCAGCGTCCGTAATCATCTGCGGTAAATTGAGAGCTGATCCCTTGATAAGCTTAGCGGAAATCTTCCTGGGTTGTTGATCCTTGAGCATGCAACACTTTTTATATTTTTTCCCAGATCCGCAAGGACAAGAATCATTTCTACCTATTCTTTCAGACATACTAAAATAACACCGTTGACATTCTTAATGTGTCCAGTATAAGCTACTTTTCTTTTATTCTAAACCATTAATGATGAAGCTACCCATCGCACAACCTCCATGGTCAGGTCTTGGCAAGCGCCTGGAAAGCTGCGTTCGCAAAGCTCTCTTTGACTTCAACATGCTAGAAGCAGCTTCGCGTTTAGCCATTGCCGTTAGTGGAGGCAAAGATAGCATGAGCCTCTTATTTCTATTAAAAGCAATCATTGGTCGCGGTTTCCCTCACGTCGATCTCTATGCCATTCACATTACAGGGCCCTATTCCTGCGGCGCAAGCATTGATACTAATTATTTGCATGCCATCTGTGAAGCCTTGGAAATTACTTTCATTACCCGCCCTTCCACACAACAACGAGAAACGCTAGCCTGTTATCCTTGTTCAAGGGAACGCCGCAAGCTTCTCTTTGAAGCGGCGAAGAGCGTCGGCGCTAACATCATCGCCCTTGGGCACCATCGCGATGACAATGCACAGACCTTAATGCTTAACCTCTTTCATAAAGGCGAATTTGCAGGGATGTTACCAAAAATCACAATGCACAACTTTGGCATTACCATCATCCGTCCTCTGATCTACGCCACGGAAGCTGATCTCAATACTTTTGCTCAACAATACAACTTTGCTAGAGCCGTCTGTCGCTGTCCCATGGGACAAAACTCGATGCGTAAGAAAGTGAACGCACTTCTCCATGAAATCCAACACACTTTCCCCAACATCCGTAACAACCTCGCTTTAGCATCCTTGACCTATGGTTCGGAGAAAGCTAATACCGATCCTGGTAAATAATTTCATAAATTGGCTTTAAAATTTTGCCTTCAGATAGTGATCGGAGATCGAAGTTAACTCCTTAGAGTTAACGAGATCGAGAGCACTACCTGAAGGCAAAAGATAAAGATGAATTTATGGAATTATTTGCCAGGATTGGTATAACATACCACCGAAGAACAACCCATAAGGAGCTGATGACATGCCACAACTTCCCCCAAGCGAGCATGAAAGCCGTATTACCCTCCAAGGCGTAGAAATTGCCTTAGGATTTCCAGATATTTTTTCTTTTCAATGGATCGGACAACGGGATGTCCTGGACCAGCTACTGGCGGCATGGCTAGTCATTGACGCCAATGACATTCCATTAAGCCCTCGTCTCATTGGCAAGCCTGGTGTGGGAAAGACAACCTTGGCCTATGCCGCTGCAAAGCACCTCAACAAAGATGCCTACATCTACCAATGCACGATGGACACCCGTCCTGAGGACCTTCTCATCACTCCTGTCATCGACGAGTCCGGTGGCATTCGCTATGTGGCTTCAGCATTGGTCACTGCCATGATCCGAGGAGGCGTCTGCATTCTTGACGAAGCCAACCGCATGAGCGAAAAGTCCTGGGCATCACTCGCGCCATTACTTGATACACGCCGGTATGTGGAATCCATTGTTGCAGGCCTCAAAGTGGCTGCTCATCCTGAATTTCGCATCTGTGTCACCATGAATGACGACGCTTCCACTTTTGAAGTTCCAGAATACATCCATAGCAGGCTACAGCCACAGATTTTCCTAGACTTTCCAGAAGCTGAAGAAGAAAAACGCATCATCGAAGAAAACCTTCCTTTCGTCAATGAGAACATCATCGAGTATGTTGTTTCATTTTTGCAGCGTGCTCACAACCACGATGCCAAGTACACTGTACGAGATGGTATTAATATTGCTCGTTATGCTGCTAAACGCATCAATGCCATCGACAGTACCGGAGAGCCGACAGGACTCTTACGTCAAGCTGTAGTGATGACCTTGGGTGACGATGCCTTAGAATACGCCTTGTAGGTTGTTGAAGTGGAACATTCTTTTACCTTGCAGCACGGCAATGTCTATGCAATACCTATCGTCCACTACAACATGGAGATGGCCGTACATGTTAAACACGTCTTCGAGGAATTAAACCCTGACTGTGTCGCTGTGGAGCTTCCTGAAACCATGCAGCCACAACTACACCGTGCGGCTTCACGCCTCCCTGACATCAGCCTTGTTGTCACGTATGATAAGCAAGGACAACCTTTATATATCATGTGTGAGCCTTGTGATGCACTCTTCGAAGGCTTGCGCAGCGCATTAGACCTCCGAATTCCTTCTTACTGCATCGACCTTGATGTCGACGCTTATCCCAACATCAAAGAAGCCATTCCCGACCCTTATGCGATCCAAAGAATTGGCATGAAAAGCTATTATAAGGCTTATGAAGATATTATCCTCGCGAAAAATGTTGATAAAACCTCTCTCGACATGCAACGAGAAATATATCTAGCCCACCGTTTGAAGGAGCTTTCCTTTTCCTACGACCGCATTCTCTTCATAGGAGGGATGTTCCATGTTAAAGATGTCCTCAATCTGATGGAACGTTCTTCATTTCCCGCTTTAGAGCATTGCTCACGCGACAGTATTGAGCTGATTACCCTTACCGAAAATTCTTGCAGAGAAGTGATGGCAGAATGCGGATGGTTCACCAGCCATTACGAACGACAACGCCAAAACTTTCACAAAGAGCTCTTTGATGTCGATCGCCAAAAACTGATGTTGCAGCTCTACAAAGAAGCAGCGATTCGCTATCAAGAAGAAGAAAAACAGGAATTCGCAGGATATCACCTTCGTAACATGATGAAATTTGTCAGGAACTACGCCTTGATCAATGATCGGTTGATGCCTGACTTATATCAAATCCTCACAGCAGCAAAAGGATGCGTTGACCACAACTACGCCTACCATACTTGGGATCTAGCAACGACCTATCCTTATAGGAAGAACGTCGACGCCTTACCAGAACACGATCTCACCATCGAAGAAGTTTGGGGACACAGCAAGATCATCAGATTCCATATGAAGCAACAACGCAGAAAGGGCTTTTCCTTCCATCCACGCTCCAAAGACCGCGCTGCATATCGTTTTGAACCCCCTAGCCCTTTTGCCATCTGTTCCTATCCTCCGGAAGATGTCGTCGTAGAAAATTTTGGATCCTTCCTTCAAAAAAAAGGAACACAGATTCTCTCCGATGAAGGAACACGCACTGTCCCCTTTTCCACAAGTTTAGAAGATGGCATTGACACACGAGAAACCATCCGCCACTGGCCTGAGAAGAAGCTCTATGTCAAGATGCATGGTAAACCTCCAGGAGGTGTTGGTTCTATTGTCGTCATCTTTGACGAAGACAGTCCCAAGGAAGGAGATATCTACCATGAAAAATATCCGTGGTATACGACATGGCTCGGAGAGCATGATCAGGAATCAGACATGGCCTTCTATGCAACGAATATGGGCGAAAACATTGTAGGTCCCGGCATCAGTAAATGCGAATACGGAGGATTTATGATGTCTTATCCACCGCGAAGGATGTTTGACGTGTGGCTCGATGCTGATTATGGCTTCTGCAATACCAAGCCAGAGGTCTTGCTGGCAGCCGCTATCGATTACGCCGTCAAACCCATTGTCGTTTACGTTGCTAACCAACCACCAAAGCAGAATTTCAAAGTCTTTGCGCAACGCTTTGGAAAAAAAATTGTGTACATTCCTATCGGACAGTTATCTCCGGTTACGATGAAAAAGATCCGTTTTTTCCACGTTCTGGAAGGACATCATCGCCGCGACGATGCCGATAGGTATATTTAAGGTGAATTCGACTCCCTCTTGCTCTTTTCGAGGGGCTGCTCGCCCCTCGAACTCCCCGGCAGGGAGCCAGCTCCCTGCACCCTACCATTTAAAACTGTACATCCAGATCTTTAAAGACTTGTGCAAGAGTACTATCTGGAAAATCTTTGAGACTAGTTTCTTTGTACTTAAGAATCTTCTTCACAAACAAGTGAGCCATCGGTTCAACAAGCTTTGTTTTTTTCAACCACGCTTTAAGATATGGCACTTCTTCATCAGAGTACTCGATTTCTCCTTTGTAGAACTTAGCTTGCATTTTCTGTCGCAGGAACTGAGGGTTCTTATCGAGGCGCATCTCATTAATGCGTTCTCTGCCTTGTCTGAAGACCCCTGTGACAAGGTTGTATAAAGCCAGACGCACCTCTCTTTTTTCTTCCTGCGGATGCTTACAATCGTCAATCAGCATACTCTCCAATATCTCCGCATCGTTTTGATCAATAAGCACTACTTTGATGTCGCCTGACTTCTTGTCTTCGATGATGAGAACCGTCGTGACATCCTTCTGTTCGAAGTCGAAAGGCGTGAAGTTTGTTTCATCAAGAGGTGACAAGTTTCGACTCACCAAGATCTGTTCCCCTTGATATCCCTCGATGCCGGCACGTCGGAAATTGTCACCCATCGTACTGAAAGAAATTCCCCGATGATCTAAGCTACCAGTAGGCTGGAAGGTTTCTCTTTGAAAAAGCCCTTCTCGCTTCCATTGGATGACGTCACGTACAGGAACTTCTTCTTCCCCTGGAAACTTGACAGTGCTAACCTCTTTTTGTATTTCCTTCTGAGTTTCTTTTTGAGTCTCCTTATCAGTGTCCTTTTCAGTTTCTTTAGAACGCTCCCGACCATAATGATCCATTTGCGTCAACGATTGCGGAACTTTCAACAATTCGCCTTTAGCAAGAGTTTTGATTTCCGCTGCGACCTCATCGGAGTCAAACCTCTCCCTAAGCACGGGAACGGTGCGAAAAGCTTCCATCGCAGAACTACCAAGGATCTTTTCGACCTCCTTAACGACCACTCTAGCGCTATTCTCTTGAATCTCTCGCCTGCCATAAAGATTGTACGGCCTCGCAATCTGCGAACTTACAAATAATTCCCGTGTCGCATCAAATAATTTCAACACCGTAGCCACGTCAACGTCAGGGGCCAACATCACCTCCATCACTTTATCCAAGAGGACACCACGCATTTTATATCTCAAAGCACGGAAATTATCCTGTCCCTGGCGCATCGCCTGATGATACGCACAATAAATAAGAAGATCTTTGAGGTCTAAGTCTCCCCTAATGCGAGAGCCTGTCGCCT
>Ga0180437_10012103_pt1 | contig 10253 bp, 7 predicted proteins | sample SS_ome_4_FD_132410 | JGI IMG/M metagenome (GOLD analysis project Ga0180437, IMG submission 132410) | Hypersaline lake sediment archaeal communities from the Salton Sea, California, USA - SS_3_D_1 metaG | ecosystem: Environmental > Aquatic > Non-marine Saline and Alkaline > Hypersaline > Sediment... | reverse complement strand
GGCGCGGGGTTCCCCACCGGGATGAAATGGGGCTTCACCCGGTCGGCACCCGGGGATCGCCGCTTCGTGATCGCCAACGCCGACGAGGGCGAGCCCGGCACTTTCAAAGACAGGGTGCTCATCGAGGACGACCCCCACGGCCTCATCGAGGGCATCATCATCTCCTCCTATGCCTGTGAGATAGAACATGCCTTTATCTACATCCGTGGTGAGTACGTCTTTGGAGCCGAACGCCTGGAGCAGACCGTCGCCCAGGCTTACGAGAGAGGGTACCTGGGCCAGAACATCCTGGGCAGCGGCTACGACCTGGAGTTGACGGTGCATCGAGGAGCAGGCAGTTACGTCTGTGGCGAGGAGACGGGCCTGCTCACCTCGCTGGAGGGCGACCGTGGCCATCCCAAACTGAAACCTCCTTTCCCGGCCAGCCAGGGCCTCTACCGCAAGCCGACCATCATCAACAACGTGGAGACCCTCTTCAACGTGCCTTTCATCGTCGAGCACGGGGCCGAATGGTACAAGGGCTTGGGCACCGAGAGGAGCCCGGGGTTAAAGCTTTTCTCCATCAGCGGCCACGTCAACAAGCCGGGCGTCTACGAGTTGCCCCTGGGCACGCCCATCATGACTCTGATCAACGATCACGCTGGCGGCCCCAGCAAGCCCATCAAGACAGTCATACCGGGTGGTGCCTCTACACCCATGCTGCCCGCCGATGCGCTGGCCATGCTGACCCTGGACTATGAGGCCCTCGCTACGGCTGGCTCTATGCTGGGCTCGGGGGCGGTCATCGTCATCGGCGAGGGGACGTGTATCGTGCAGCTTGTGGAGCGGCTGGCCGAGTTCTTCCGCCACGAATCCTGCGGCAAGTGTATCCCCTGCCGTGAGGGTACTGACTGGCTTTACAAGATCGTGCATCGCATCGAGCACGGCCAGGGCCGCGACGAGGACATTGACCTCCTCCTGGACATCTGCGACAACATCAGCGGCAAGTGCTTTTGCCCCTTGGGTGACGCCGCCCTGGGTCCCGTCACTTCCAGCATCAAGCATTTCCGTGAGGAGTATCTGTATCATATTCGAGAGAAACGGTGTAGGAATGGAACCACTGGTAACCCTAACCATAGACGACCACGAAGCGACCGTCCCTGAGGGGACCACGGTTCTCGAGGCGGCCAAGTCCGTCGGCATCGAGATCCCCACCTTGTGCTACTACGAGAAGATGGCCCCCTTCGGCGGGTGCCGGATCTGCCTGGTGGAGATCGAGAAGATGCGCGGCCTGCAAACGGCCTGCACCACTGTGGTGAGGCCAGAGATGGTGGTGCGCACCGCCAGCCCGGAGGTGCTCAAGACCCGCAAGGCCATTCTGGAATTCCTCCTCACCAACCATCCCCTCGACTGCCCGGTCTGCGATAAGGGCGGTGAGTGCGACCTCCAAGATTTCGCCTTCAAATGGGGACCCACCGAGAGCCGCTACATCGAGGAGAAACGCCACAAACGCAAGGCCTACGCCCTCAGCCCCCTTATTGTAAAAGACGAGGAACGTTGCGTGCTGTGCCGGCGCTGTGTGCGCTACCTGGAAGAATGGGCCGACGAACTCCAACTGGACTATTTTGAACGAGGCCGACTCACCCGGGTAGACACGTTCCCCGGCCAGGCTTTCGATTCCGTATTCTCCGGCAACATCATTGACATCTGCCCCGTGGGAGCCCTGACCAGCCATGTCTTCCGTTTCCAGGCCCGCTCCTGGGAACTGGAAAAGGTGCCCAGCATCTGTGCCTATTGTGGTGTGGGCTGCAACGTCACCTTGGACGTCAAGACGAACAAGCTGCGCCGCATCAGCGCCCGGCAGAACCCGGCCGTTAACGATGGCTGGCTCTGCGACAAGGGCCGCTTCGCCCACCAATACTTGGACAGCCCTGAACGGGTCACCCAGCCGCTGGTCCGCAAGGACGGCGAACTCAAACCTGCATCCTGGGACGAGGCCCTGAATCTGGTCAGCCAGCGGCTGAGGGAAACCGTGCAAGAAAACGGCCCCCATAGCGTGGGAGGAGTGGGGTCGGCTAGTCTCACCAACGAGGCCGCTTACCTCTTCCAAAAGTTGGTGCGGATTGTCCTCGGCACCAACAATGTAGACTATCTCGGCCGCCTGCCCGACGGCGCACACCCCCTTCCCTCTACAACCGAGGTCCAAGAGGCTGACGTCATCCTCCTGTTCGGAGCCGACCCTCTAGAGGAAGCTCCCATCGTCGAGCTACTCATCAGAAGGGCAGTGAACCTGAAGGGGACCCAAGTCATCGTCGCCGACCCACGCCGTGTTCACCTCGCCCGCTACGGCGGCCCCTGGCTGGCTCATCGGCCTGGCACGGAGATGGCTGTGCTGAACGGCCTGGCCCATGTCATCCTGGCCGAGGGATTGCACAAAGGAGGTCACAGCGTCTCTGAGCTCAAAGAGTGGGTGAAGGACTATACGCCCGCCAGAGTGGAGGAAATCACCGCCGTGCCGGCCGAGACCCTGCGGGAGGCAGCCAGGGTTTTGACCGAGGCCCAGAAGCCCATCCTCATCTACGGCGCAGACACAGTTCGCGGCCCCCAAGGCCAGGACTTCCTGGCTGCGCTGAACAACCTGGCGCTGTTGATCAGCGCTCACGAGCCTGGCTGCCTGGTCCAGGAGCCCAACTCGTGGGGCGTGCTCGACATGGGCCTGGCTCCCCACCTCTACCCCGGCCGACAGAGACTCGATGACGACAAAGTCAGGGAGAGGTTGGGCAAGCGCTGGAGGAGCCCAAGCGGCGCAACAGTGCCGTTGCCCTCCGAGGCAGGCCTGGGGTTGGACGAGATGCTGAAGGCGGCTCTGGACGGTGAACTGGAAGCCCTTTACGTTGTGGCTGCCAACCCGGTGATGGATCATCCCATCGGCGATCAGGCCCTGGAAAAATTAAAATTCCTGGTGGTGCAAGACCTTTTCCTGACCGAGACGGCGCGGCTGGCCGACGTGGTCCTGCCTGCGGCCAGCTTTGCCGAGGCCGAGGGCACGTTCACCAACATGGCAGGGCGCATGCAGAGGCTGCACAAGGCCCTGCGGCCTCCGGCGAAGGTCAAGCCCCACGGTCAGATCATCGTTGAACTGGCCAGAGCGATGGGGCAGGAGTGGGGACGTTACTCACCGCAAGCAGCGATGGAGGAAATCACAAGGACAGCTGCGCCTTACGAAGGGCTAGGCTACGGATCTCTGGGCGATGACGGCACCCATGTGCCGACAGAGGGGGGAATGCGCCGGTCCGCCCAGGCGGACTTTCAGCCTCCGGCGGCCGACGCTGCTTATCCCCTGGCCCTGGTGACGGGACGGCTGCTCTACGACCGAGGCGCTCCCTTCGCCCAATCGGAGATCATGCGCCAACTCATCCCTGACCCCTTCGTCGAGATCAACCCGGCCGACGCCGAAGCCATGGGCATCGCCGACAAGGACAGGGTGACGGTGTCCTCGGCCAGGGACAGTCTGGAGCTGAGGGCCAGGGTAAGCGAGGACATCCATCGCGGTTGCGTCTTTGTGCCTCTGCGCCTGAGCGAGATGCCTGTAGTGGCCCTTTCTGAGATAGGGACAGCGGTCACCTGGGTAAAGGTCACGAAACGAAAGTAGTCACCCAAACCATCCAATAGCAAATAGCGAACTTGGGGAAAACCATGGATTGGATAGCGAACCTAGTGATTCCTTTGATCAAGAGCCTCATCGTGGTGATAGGGCTTCTGGTAGGCTTTGCCTACATGACCTGGGCCGAGCGCAAGCTGTGTGCCCGCTTTCAATTGCGCTACGGGCCCAACCGGGCCGGGCCTTTTGGCCTCTTGCAGCCGGTGGCCGACGCCTTTAAAGCGATCTTTAAGGAAGAGACCATCTTTGGCCAGGTCCACAGCAAGGCCATCTACGTCATGGCCCCTGGCATTTCGTTGGCCGCAGCCTTGCTGGCCTTTGCTGTGGTGCCCGTTGGCCCCACCATCAACTCCTTCCAGGTATTTGGCTTCCGGGTTCCGGACATCCCTTTGTCTATAGCTGCCGACGTGAACATTGGCGTGCTTTACCTGTTCGCCATCGCTGGCCTGGGGACTTATGGTATTGTCCTGGGGGGGTGGACCTCCAACAACAAGTATTCTCTGTTGGGGGCCTTGCGCACCACGGCGCAGATGATCAGCTACGAGCTGCCTATGGGCCTGGCCATTGTCAGTGTGCTGCTCCTGAGCGAGTCGCTGAGCCTGACCAAGATCGTGGAAAAGCAGGCCATCCTGCCTTTCATTGTTTTGCAACCGGTGGCCGCCCTGATCTATCTCATCTGCGGGCTGGCCGAGGCCAACCGCTCGCCCTTCGACCTGCCGGAGACGGAGAACGAGTTGGTCGCGGGCTTTGCCACCGAATACGGCGGCATCAAGTTTGCCATCTTTTTCATGGCCGAGTACATCAACATGATCGTGGTCTGCGCCGTGATTGCGACCCTCTTTCTGGGTGGCTGGCAGTGGCCGGCCTTCCTGGCTGACCTGCATCCCATCGTCGCCGTGGGGCTGTTCTTTGCCAAGACGGCCTTTATGCTTTTCCTCTTTGTTTGGATTCGATCCAGCCTGCCCCGCGTGCGTTACGACAAGTTGATGCAGTTCTGCTGGAAGTTCCTGTTCCCACTGGCGTTGGTCAATCTGGCGGTGACGGCCGTCGTCATTGCTTTGCTGCCTGGTTGAGGGGAATACAAGCAAGTCAACAAGAGGTAAGTACGGAGTGTATTTATGGTCGTGATCGAAGCGATTGGTGGCCTGTGGCAGCTCATCAGAGCCATGGGTGTCACCCTGAAGCACTTTTTCCAAAAGCCCATCACCGTTCAATATCCTGAGGAAAAAGTCCGCATCTACCCTCGTTTTCGGGGGCGGCACGAGCTGCAGCGCGATGAGGACGGCTTGGAGCTCTGTGTGGGCTGTGGCCTGTGCGCCGCCATCTGTCCATCGGGGGCCATCTACGTGGAAGCGGCGGAGAATACCGAGGGGGAACGTTACTCCAAGGGTGAGCGCTACGCCTGCATCTACGAGATCAACATGACCCGCTGCATCTTCTGCGGCTACTGCGAGGAGGCCTGCCCCACCGGAGCATTGAAGCTCCAACACGAATTCGCCCTGGCCGACTATGATCGTGGCAGCCTCGTCTACGATAAGACTAGGCTGTTGCAACCTGCCTCGCCTCATGTCATCATTCTGGAGGGTTAGCCTTTTATGGAACTGGCTTTGTTTGTCATTCTGGCTGTCATAGCGGTGATCGCCGCCGCTGGTGTGGTCGTCAGCAAAAAGGCCGCCACCAGCGCCCTCTTCCTACTCCTCAACTTTTGCACCCTGGCCGGTCTCTATATTCTGCTGAACGCCCAGTTCATCGCCGCCGCCCAGGTCATCATCTACGCCGGAGCCATCGTGGTGCTTTTCCTTTTCGTGGTCATGCTCCTTTCGCCGGGCAAAGAGGAGGGCCAGGACCGGAAGCCTTATGCCAAGATTTCCGCTGTCTTTTTGGCTGTCCTCATGTTGGTGGAAGTGGGCTATGTCCTTGTCACCGGTGTCCTGGGCGGCATGTCCGGCGAGTACACCCCGGAAAAGATAGCCGAGGTGGGCAACGTCCAAGCCATCGGTCAGGTGCTTTTCACCGACTTTTTGTTGCCCTTTGAGCTGGCCTCGGTGCTCTTGCTGGTAGGCATTGTGGGCGCGGTGGTGCTGGCCAAGAAGGAGCTTTAAATGATCCCATCGTCATATTATTTGATCCTCAGTGCTGTCCTTTTCACCATCGGCGTCATCGGCGTTCTGGTTCGGCGCAACGCTATCGTCATTTTCATGTGTATCGAGATGATGCTGAACGCCGTCAACCTGACCTTTATCACTTTCTCTCGCTATTTGAACTCGTTGGACGGGCAGATTTTCGTCTTTCTGGTAATGACCGTAGCCGCCGCCGAGGTGGCCGTGGGGCTGGCCATCGTCGTCTCTATCTTCCGCCTGAGAGAGACCACTGACGTTGAAGAGATTAACTTGATGAAGTGGTGAATGGAGAGTCAAGAATGGGTGAGGCTTTGATCCATAACACGATTCGGTTCATACTTCTCTTTCCTCTGCTGGGCGTGCTGATCAATGGCTTTTTGGGACGCAAACTTGGCAAGAGGGTGGTGGGCATCGTCGGCCCCGCTGCCGTAGGGCTGGCCTTCCTGGCCGCCTGTGGCACGTTTTGGGGGGTGACCCAAAGCCACCACGCCGTGGTCAACACCCTGTATCCCTGGATCACGGTTGGCGATTTTGACGTCAGCCTGGCCCTGCGAGCCGACCCCCTTTCCTCGCTGATGACCCTGGTGGTCAGCGGCGTGGGCTTTTTGATCCACGTCTACTCGGTGGGCTACATGGCCGAGGACGAGCGCTTTACCCGCTTTTTCACCTATCTCAACCTCTTTGCCTTCTCCATGCTCCTCCTGGTCCTGGGCAACAATTTTTTGGTCCTATTCGTCGGCTGGGAGTTGGTGGGGCTGTGCTCGTACCTGCTCATCGGCTTCTGGTTCGAGCGCGAGGCCCCGGCCGAAGCGGGCAAAAAGGCCTTTCTGGTCACCCGCATCGGCGACTTTGGCTTTGCCCTAGGGGTGATGCTCATCTTTGCCACTTTCGGCACCTTGGACTTTGACCAGGTCTTTGAGCACGCACCACAGTTGCTGTCAGCGGGCAGCACTTTGGCCACGGCCATCACCCTCTTGCTCTTTATGGGCGCTGTGGGCAAATCGGCCCAGATACCGCTCTATGTGTGGTTGCCCGATGCCATGGAAGGCCCCACGCCCGTCAGCGCTCTCATCCACGCCGCCACCATGGTCACGGCGGGCGTCTACATGGTGGCCCGCACCCACGTCCTTTTCGAGCTGGCTCCGCTCTCCATGAGCGTGGTGGCCTGGATCGGGGTGGTCACCGCTTTCTTCGCCGCCACCATAGCCCTGGTCCAGAACGACCTCAAGCGCATCCTGGCCTATTCGACCATCAGCCAGTTGGGGTACATGTTCGTGGGGGTGGGCGTGGGCGCTTACGCCGCCGGAATTTTCCACCTGACCACCCATGCCTTCTTCAAGGCCCTCCTCTTCCTGGGCGCTGGCAGCGTGATGCACGCCCTCAGCGGCGAGTTGAACATCCAGAAAATGGGCGGCCTCAAGGACAAAATCCCCTGGACCTATTGGACCTTCCTGGTAGGCGCGCTGGCCCTATCCGGCTTTCCCTTCTTTTCAGGGTTCTTCAGCAAGGATGAAATCCTATGGAAGGCATACGAAAACGTCGGCTTTGGGCTCTGGCTGGCAGGCATTGTCACCGCTTTCATGACCGCTTTCTACAGCTTCCGGGCGGTGTTTGTGCCCTTCTGGGGACCGTCACGGCTTGACAAGAAAACAGCCCACCACGTCCACGAGTCGCCTCGGGTCATGATCGTACCGCTGGTTGTTTTGGCTGTCCTGGCTTTCCTGGGTGGTTATCTGGGCCTACCCCACTTTCTGGGTGGCTCCGCTGTGGAAGGCTTCCTCTCGCCAGTCTTTGCCGGGGAAGGGGCCCACCACGCCGCCGAGGCGGGAGCCCACGCCGCCGGTGTGGGCCTGGAGGTGGCTTTCCTGGGCATCTCGGTGGTGGTGGCCCTGGCCGGTATCGGGCTGGCCTATTTCATGTACGTGGCCAAGCCGACGGTGCCCGTGGCTCTGGCCAGGGGGGTGAGGCCCCTGTACACGCTGCTGTCCAACAAGTACTACGTTGATGAATTGTACATGGCCCTCGTGGTCAATCCGTTGAAGGGCCTGGCCGGCTGGCTGGCCCGGGTTTTCGACGCGCGGGGCATTGACGGCCTGGTCAACGGCATCGCTGCTTTCTTTGGCTGGAGCGGCCAGACCACCCGCAAGGTGCAGACCGGTTCCGTGCGCAATTACGCTTTGTCTATTCTACTGGGCGTGGTTGTCTTGGTAGGGTATTTCGTCTTGCGCTAAGGGCCATTTCTCAAACCGATTCGAGCCCATATTGGAGAGGCCGAGTTTGGGATGGCCATCACCGAGCAGGTAGAGTTTTCGAAAGATGGCTGACATTCGCAGCAACGACGCGAGTTTCGGGAGCGCACAGTTCGGTCTGCTCTCGCCACAACAGTGCGAAAAACTGCACAACGCCAGCCTGGAGATCCTGGAGCGGACCGGAGTCCGCCTCTTTGAACCACAGGCAATGGAGCTGCTCAAGAAAGCAGGGGCCTTTGTCTCTGACGGCAACCGGGTACGGATTCCCTCTGGCCTGGTCGAGAAGGCTCTCAACACGGTACCCAAGCGGGTCGTCCTCTGCAATCGCCAGGGAAAGCGAGTCATCTTTCTGGAGAACCGCCGCAGCTTCTACGGCCCTGGGTCCGATTGCCTTCACGTCCTGGACCATCGGACCGGAGCGCGCCGCCGAGCGGTGCTCAAAGACATGGTCGAAGGTGTCACCTTGTGCGATGCGCTGCCTCACGTTGACTTTGTCATGTCCATGTTCATGCCCAGCGACGTCAACCCGATGATCCCCGACCGCTACCAGATGGAAGCCATGCTCTCCCATACCACAAAGCCTATCATTTTTGTGGCCTATGACCTGGCAGGCTGCATGGACGCCGTTGAGATGGCCGAGGCAGTGGTCGGTGGGCCGGAGGCACTGCGCCAGAACCCGCTGGTGGCCTGCTACATCAACGTGACCACAGGGCTCTTGCACAACAAGGAAGCGTTGCAAAAGTTGCTCTATCTGGCCGATAAGGGTTTGCCCGCTCTCTACATACCGGTGGCCAGCAATGGCGTGACCGGGCCCGTCACGCCAGCCGGAAGCATGGCCATGGTCAATGCAGGCGTCCTGACCGGGCTCGTACTCTCGCAACTGAAACGGGAAGGGGCACCCTTCATCGTGCCCGGCTGGGGCGGTGACCCACTCGACATGAGAACGCTGGTCGAATCCTACTGCTCGCCCGATGTCCGGGGGATGGCCCAAGAGCTGGCACATTACTATAACTTGCCGGCCTTTGGCCTGGCTGGTGCCAGCGAATCGAAAACAGTAGATGGCCAGGCTGGCGCCGAGGCAGCGCTCACCTTGCTGGTGGATACCCTGAGCGGAGCAAACCTGATCCACGATCTGGGCTACCTGGAGTCAGGTCTGACCTTCTCTCTGGCCCAGTTGGTCATCTGCAACGAGATCGTAGACTGGATCGAGCATTTCATGGCCGGTTTCGAGATCAACGACGAAACCCTGGCCCTTGATCTGATTGATGAGGTCGGGCCTGACGGCCAATACCTGGGCACCCAACACACCCGGGACCACTTCCGTGAGCACTGGTATCCACAGGTATTCGAGCGGGATATCTATGACAACTGGCTGGCCAGGGGAGGCCAGTCCCTGGCCGAGCGGGCAACCGAGCGCGTGGACGAGATCCTGGCCACCCACAAGCCAGAGCCCTTGCCGGAAGACGTGACACGCCGTTTGCGGGAGATCGTGCATCGCGCTGAAGCCCAGGTCCAATAGAAAGAATTTTTCTCATACGAGCTAGGAGCTGAGTTTATGAATCAACTGGGGTTTCCTCTTCTATCCCTGGTCATCTTTCTCCCCCTGTTCGGGGCAGTGGTAACGCTATTTCTCAGGAAGGACACCGCCATCAAGGGGTGGGCGCTCATCGTCACCGTGGCGAATTTCCTCATCTCGCTGCCTCTCTACTTCTACTTTCAGTCTGGCACGGCCGAGATGCAGTTCGTTGAGCACATCCCCTGGATGCCCGGGTTGGGCGTGAGCTACCACCTGGGCATTGATGGCATCAGCCTCTTCCTGGTCCTCCTGACCACTTTCCTCACCCCCATTGCCGTCCTGTCTTCCTGGACGTACATCACCAAGAAGGTGAAGGAGTACATGATCTTTATGCTGCTCATGGAGACCAGCATGGTGGGGGTCTTTGCCGCCCTCGACTTGATCCTCTTCTACGTCTTCTGGGAGGCGACGCTGATCCCCATGTATTTCCTCATCGGTATCTGGGGGGGCGAGCGCCGCATCTACGCCGCCGTCAAGTTCTTTCTATACACCCTGGCCGGCAGCGCCCTGATGCTGGTGGCTATATTTGTGCTCTATTTCATGAACGCCGGGGCCACCGGCCAGCCCACCTTTGATCTGCTGGAACTGCAAAAGTTCGGCGTGCCCCTGGCGGCCCAGACCTGGCTCTTCCTGGCTTTCGCCCTGGGCTTTGCCATCAAGGTGCCCGT
>Ga0180437_10012102_pt1 | contig 10253 bp, 7 predicted proteins | sample SS_ome_4_FD_132410 | JGI IMG/M metagenome (GOLD analysis project Ga0180437, IMG submission 132410) | Hypersaline lake sediment archaeal communities from the Salton Sea, California, USA - SS_3_D_1 metaG | ecosystem: Environmental > Aquatic > Non-marine Saline and Alkaline > Hypersaline > Sediment... | reverse complement strand
GCAAGTGTCACGACATCCACGAGGCGTCGGCGCGGAAGGTTATCGAGCGGTGGCAGGAGCGCTGCCCGGCGAAGACCGATCCGAAGGAGATCATCTGCACCGACTGCCACTACCAGCACCGGCTGGCGTTCCGCACCGTGTGGTGGAACAAGAAGACGGGCGAGCTGATCATCCGCAAGGAGGGAGAGACGAGCAAGCCGGCGGCCGACCTGACCGGGGCCGGCGATCGGGCCGCCGGCCAATGACGCGACCGCGTCCCTCGCGCCGTGCGACGGGCGCCCGGTGCGCTTTCGCGCCGGTTTTTTGAACCCGAAGAGGAGGACTTCTACATGGCAGACGCACGACTGACGCGGCGCGACTTCGTCCGCACCGGCGCCGTGGCGGCGGCCGGCGCGGCCGTCGGGCTGGTGCCCACCTACACCGTCAAGGCCGGAAACCCCGAGGGCGCCAAGACCGACGGCATCGTCAACTACAATGAGCAGATGGAATACCGCCGCTGCGGCAAGACGGACCTGATGGTCTCGGCCGTCTGCATGGGTGGCCACTGGAAGCGGCTCAACGAGGTGATCCCCGGTTTGTTCGAGGGTAGAGGCTGGCTCAGCGCCAAGCTCGACAGCCCCGACTTCGAGAAGAACCGCTACGACATGGTCACGCGGCTCATCGAGCGGGGCATCAACTACATCGACGCCTGCACCTGCGAAGAAATCCAGATGTACTCCAAAGCGTTGAAGGGCCGCCGCGAAAAGATGTATCTCGGCTTCTCGGCCTACCAGAACGAGGTCCGCCGCGAGGAGTGGCGTCCGTTCAAGAAGCTCCAGGAGAGCCTCGACAACTGGATGAAGATCTGCGGCCTGGATTACGTCGACCTCTGGCGAATCACCATGCTTTCGACCAGCGGCAACCACACGGAAGCCGAGGTCGAGGAGATGATGAAGGCGCTCGACTGGGCCAAGCAGACCGGCCGCGCGCGATTCACCGGCATCTCCTCGCACGACCGCCCCCACATCAAGTGGATGATCGAGAACTACAACGAGACGCTCGACGTGGTGGTCACGCCCTACACGGCCAAGACCAAGGTGGTCGAGGACGAGACGGGCCTCTGGGTCGCGCTGAAGAAGCACGACGTCGGCTGGTTCGGCATCAAGCCCTATTCCAGCGGAAAGCTGTTCACGGGCAACGGCATGCCCGGCGACCCGGACTTCGAGGAAGACTGCAAGATCGCGCGGCTGACGATCCGCTACATTCTCTGCAACCCCGCGATCACGGCCCCCATCCCCGGCATGATCGTGCCGGAGCAGGTCGACAACGTCGCCCTGGCCGTGATGCAGCGCCACGAGTTGGACGCCGAGGAGCAGGCCGAGCTGGATCGCGCCGCCGATCGTGCCTTCGCCGAGCTGCCCTACCACTACCGCTGGCTGAAGGACTGGGAGTATATCTAAGCGGGCCCTCAGGGCAGCGGCACGGCCTCGCTGAGCACGTTGTCCGGAAGCGGGGCCGGTGAGAGATCTTGCCGCTCCGGTAGAGACGTCTGGTCCGTCAGCTCGACCTCGCCCGCCGGCCCTTGCGGCGACGGCAAGGGGGCATCCTCCCAGCTTTGCGGAACGACCCCGGCGTGCCGGCGGTTGCTTTCGTAAACCGGCGGGAGTTGCCGCACCCTGAGGCCGGGCGCGTCGGGGGACGTCGCCTGCGGCGACGTGAGCCTCGGCATCGGACCGCTTTCGAGCGGCGGGATCGGACGTGGTGCGTCGGCACGGGGCGCCGACTCGGCCGGCATCCGCCGAAATGGAGCCAGACTCTGCCGCCGTACCGCTCGCAGGTCGGGTGCTTCGACCGTCGGATCCTCCAGCCGCCTGCCCGCCATGGCGCGGGCGTCAAGCGGAGCACCCGTCGTTTGTGTCGGCGGGTTGAGCCGGTTGAGCCAGAGCCTCGCTTGCTCGAGCGAGGGATCGACCTTCAGGGCCTGGGCGAACAACGACGCGGCCGCCTGAGACTGGCCCTTCTTGTGCAGGAGGTAGCCGACGTTGTAGTAGGCCGCCGCCGGAGGGTGGACCGCGGCCAGGTGGGTGTAGGCAGCGTCTATGTTGCCCATTTCCACCAGCACCGTGGCCACGTTGTTTCGATAGAGAGGTTGCTTCGCATCGAGCTGAGTCGCACGCTCCAGTGCCGCGACGGCCTCCGGCAACTCTTTGCGGCGGGCCAGGCACAGCCCGAGGTCGTTGTACACCAGCGCGTTTTCCGGATGGGCCTTGGCCGCCTGCTGATAAAGGTCGACTGCCTCTTCCAGGCGGTCTTGACGGTCCTTCATTCGGGCGTAGCCGATCAGCACGCTGAGGTCTTTGGGAGCGATCTTCAGCGCCTGGCGATAATGCTGCTCGGCCTCCCCCAATCGCCCCGACTGCTCGGCATGGCGAGCCATCGCCACGTAGAGTTCCGGCGTGGGGTTCGACTTGGCGGCCAACGAGGTAGGGTCCTTGGCCTCCTTGACCGGCGGCGAAAAGGCATCAGAGACCATCTCCGCGCCCGTCTTGAATCCCGATGAGAGGGCCTTCAGCGGTGCCTGGACGATCGAACCCGAGGTCCGGCGGATCGCGCCCAAACCGGCTTCTTCGCCCTCGGCCACGGCCAGACGGACGGGCCAATTGCTCGATTCCGCGGCGCCGGCCGCAACCGTCAATCCCAACCCGACCGCAACCAAACGACGCAAGGCAAATACCACCGCAATCCTCCCCGATCGGAATCCGTGCCCAACGAGAGGTTCCTTGCCAAACCCGGGGGCCCACGTGCATCCATGCCGACACCGGGCGGCGATGGGTCCTTTCTATAGATCGACCGACCGCGACAGAGTCCTGCAACCGATTTGAGGGTTTGGAGAGATTTCGGGGACTCTGTCGGTTATGACGGTTACTCCGGCGGAGGGGAGGCGGACTTTCGCCGACCCGGCCTAGTCTCCACCGGCGTTGGGATCATAGTCCGGGAGCCTCGGCTCGGGCATCCCGTCCTGGAACTTCCGTCCGATGACGTCCACCCGATTGGCAGGCCATCCACCCGGGTCAAGATCCGAAGCGGCCACCCTGGGTGGGGGGTCTTCTCCAGTCAGGTGAGCGGTAAGGGCCTCGACGGCCGCGAGTCTCGCGGAAGTTTCCTCCAGCGAATCCGCCCGGCTGACGTAGATCATGCGATGGTGGGAAGGCACTTGGGTGGCGACCCAGCGGGCTTTCAGCTCGCCGGCTTCGGTCAGCCCGCCCGTCTTCTCGTCGAAGTGATGGTTGCCCAACAGGTTCTGGTGCTCCCAGCCGGCTCGAACCATCATTTCGATCGGCGCGCGAACGGTCTGCCGGTCGGGCATGACGAACGGCTGAGGCCAGCAATTGTTTCGCTTCGAGTCCAGCACGATGCTGTGGACGATCTTCTTGATGAATTGGGCTTGAGCCGGCGTCGCCTGCGCCAGGCCGAGCAGCACCACCACCAATACGCAACTGCGGCGAACAATCATCCTTGGCTCCCCGGATCGATACCCTGAAATAGTGGGTGGGTCGTGCCCTAATCGGCCCTTCTGAAGGTCTGGTGCCGGCAGCCGGATGCGCACAGCGGCGTCGATCGGGCTTGCACCATCCCTGGGTCAGTATCGGTCGAGGGGATGGTGGAGTTGTGGCCGGATGCCCTGAGGCGTTCCAGGTCGCCCAATCGCCCTATCTTCCGGCCATCATCGGGAACATGTCGCGGACCATGGTGATCGCCGCGGGGCCGACCAGGACCACGAAGATGCCCGGGAAAATGAACAGCACCAGGGGGAAGATCAGCTTCACGGCGGTCTTGGCGGCCTTTTCCTCGGCGAGCTGGCGGCGGCGGGTGCGCATCGAGTCGCTTTGCACCCGCAAAGCTCTGGCGATGCTCGAGCCGAACTTGTCGGCTTGGATGAGGACTCCGGCGAGGCTTCTCAGGTCGGAGACGCCGGTGCGGACGCCGAGGTCGTGAAGGACCTCGTTGCGGGACCGGCCCATTTGGAGCTGGAAATTGGCCAACCCGAACTCCTCCGCGATCACCCGATAGCTCTTGACCATCTCTTCGGCGACCTTTCGCATCGCCTGGTCGAGTCCCAGTCCGGCTTCGACGCAGACGACCATCAGGTCCAGCGCGTCGGGCAGGCCGAGGAAGATGCCTTCTTTGCGTTTGCGAGCGACGAACCAGACGGCCAGGTCGGGCAAGTAGAAGAGGAAGCCTCCCATGGCGGCGGCGGAGATGAGCGTGTTGCGGCTGATGCTGCCGAGGCCGAGGATCGTGCCGGCGCCGACCAAGAGGCCGGCCACCAGCCCGACGAACTTCAACCCGAGAAATACGCTTCCGGCCGATTCGCCGCGGAACCCCGCGTTGGCCAGCTTGAGTTTCAGCTTGCTGAGCTCGAGCTCGCTTTTGGGCGCCAACGGCTTGGCCAGTGCGGGCGTGGCCCTTTCCAGCATCTTGGTCACCGCGTCCGACTTCTTCAGGGCCGAGAGGTCCTGCGCGGCGCGGCGGGCGCGGGGATTCTTGATCTCATCCAGGCGTTCTACGGCGCGGGACTTCGCACCGGCGACCGTCTCCAGCAGCCACCACGCGGCAACGGCGAAGAGGCCGAACATCGCGAACGGCAGGAGGTCCTCGAAACTGACGAGATTGGCGAAGATCACGGCTAAAGGCACCTTTCGATTCAGCGATTGGCTTTCGGCTTTCCGGGTTCGCCTTTCGGTTTTTGCCCGCGGCTCAGACCTTGATGTTGACGATTTTTCGGATCACCAGGGCACCGACGATTTGGAGGAAGACGGCGATGGCGAGCATCTTCTTGCCCATCGGGTCGGTGAACAAGAGCATCACGTACTCGGGATTGAGGTAGTAGACGGCCAAGAACAGGAAGACGGGCAGGGCCATCAGTACGACGCCCGACAAACGTCCCTCGCCGGTCAGCGCTTGGACCTGTCCCCAGATTTGAAAACGTTCCCGGATGAGGCTGCCGATTTTGTCGAGGATTTCAGCCAGGTCGCCGCCGGTCTGGCGTTGGAGCACGATGGCGGTGGCGAAGAATTTGAGGTCGAGGTTGGGGACCCGCTCCGTCATGCCTTGGAGCGACTCTTCCAGCGGGATGCCGAGGTTCTGCTCCTCGAAGACGCGGCCGAACTCCCTTCCCAGAGGCGGGCTCATCTCACCGGCCACCATGTTGAAGCCGGCGGCCAGGCTCTGGCCGGCGCGGAGCGAGCGGGAGAGCATTTCCAGCGCATCGGGCAGTTGCACGGCGAAGGCCTTCAGCCGCCGCTTCCGCCGCCAAAGGAGCCAGAAAAACGGCAGCGAGCCGGCCATCAGGGCCAGGATCGGCAACAGCGCCCAGGGCGCGCCGGTGACCGCGCCGAGTGCGGCCCCGGCCGCGGCAATGACCAGCGACAACGCCAGGAGCTTCGACAGCGTCAACGACGTGTCGGCCTGCTCGAAGATCATGTTGAAGTCCGCGAAGCGGCTGAGCAGTGTTTCTGCCAGGCCGGGCCGGGCGTCGAGGGGCTCGTGAAGCACGCTCTTCTGCTTCAGCAGACCCTCCTTGGCGGCGCCGGGTGTGTTGACCCCGGTGAACAAGTCGAGGCGGTCTTCGATCTTGCTGGCCGGTTCGCGGTGGAGCAGCATGGTCACGCCGCCGACCAGCGCGGCCACGGCCACAAAGGCGGCGATGGCGATGAACAAGGGAGTCATGGCTTGAGACTAGTCCTCCATCATGACGCGTTGGCGGAAAGCGCTGGAAGGAAGGCGAACGCCGGCCGCTTCCAGCCGCTTCATGAAGGCCGGCCGGATGCCGGTGGCGTTGAACGCGCCGTACGCCCGGCCGTTCTCGTCGATCCCGGCTTTCTCGTACTTGTAGATGTCCTGCATCACCACCGTGTCCTGCTCCATGCCGACCACTTCGGCGATGTGCGTGATTTTGCGGGGGCCGCCCTGGAGGCGGTTGGCCTGCACGATCAGGTCCACCGCGCTGGCGATCTGCGTCCGCATGGCCTTCAAGGGAAGCTCGAAACCGGCCATCATGATCATCGTTTCCAGCCGGGCCATGGCGTCGCGGGGCGTGTTGGCGTGCAACGTCGTCATCGATCCCTCGTGACCCGTGTTCATCGCCTGCAGCATGTCCAGCGTCTCGGCCCCGCGGCACTCGCCGATGATGATCCGTTCGGGCCGCATGCGGAGCGCGTTCTTCACCAGGTCGGTGGCGGTGATCGCGCCTTTGCCCTCGATGTTCGGAGGCCGCGTCTCCAACCGCACGACGTGGTCTTGCTGCAACTGCAGCTCGGCGGCGTCCTCGATGGTCACGATGCGGTCGGTGTTGGGAATGAAGCTGGAAAGCGTGTTCAGCAGCGTCGTCTTCCCGGAACCCGTCCCGCCGGAAATGACGATGTTCAGGCGGGCCTTGATCGCCCCTTCCAGAAGCATCACCATCTCCGGGGTAAACGCCTTGAAGTTGAGCAGGTCTTCGAGTTTCAACGGGTTGGCGCCGAAGCGGCGGATGGACACGCAGGGCCCGTCCAGCGCCAAGGGAGGAATGATCGCGTTGAAACGGGAGCCGTCGGGCATGCGGGAGTCGACCATCGGGCAGGTCTCATCCACGCGGCGGCCCACCTTCGAGATGATCCGGTCGATGATCTGCAAGAGGTGGTTGTTGTCGCGGAAGACGACGTTCGTCTTCTCCACCTTGCCGCGACGCTCCACGTACACGCTCTTCGGCCCGTTGATCAGGATGTCGCTGATCGTGGGGTCCTTGAGGAGGGCTTCGAGCGGCCCGAGGCCGAAGGTTTCGTCGAGCACCTCGTCGATCAGCCGGTCGCGCTCGCTGCGGTTGAGCAAAGTGTTTTCGCTGTCGCAGAGATGCTCGACCACGAGGCGGATTTCCCGCCTCAGCACGTCGCCTTCCAGCTCCCCCACGCGCGACAAATCAAGCTTGTCCACCAGCTTGCTGTGGATTCGCTGCTTCAGTTGCTCGAAGCTGTCTTCCTTCGAGGCGTCGGGGCGCAAGGGAATGCCGGATGTCTTCTTCAGCATGGTTTAACTACCGTGTCAAGATCGAACGGCCCGCGGAACCGTCCGTTGAGTTCCCCAGCGGAGGAGGCCAGACATCCTCCGCCAGGCCGCACGCTTACTCTGGGCGACCAAAAAAGAATAGCTTACGGAACCGGCAGAGGCGGGTGGCGGTGGCCCGATAGACGGCCGACCGCGGCGGATCTGCCGCCACCGGGGGCCGCGGTCTGGTCGTAGCGGTCGTAACGCCGCGCGGCCGGAGCTATTTGCCGGCGTTGGAGGGCGAGAGGAAGTTGAACAGGCGGCCCAGCCCCGACTTCCTGTCCCCCTCGGCGGAGCCGTCCGGCCGCCGCTGGCTGGTCAGCCCTTCGGCCAGCCCGACGATCGACTGCGTAATCGCCGCTTTCGGGAACTGCTCCACCAGCGGCACGCCGTTGTTGCGAACCTCGATCATCGTGCGGTAGTCGTTGGGCAGTTGCCAGAAGATCTCGCGGCCGATCGTGTCGCAGGCCTTCTTGAGCGTGATCTGGCCCGTGTCCAACCCCACCCGATTGACCAAAATCTTCACCTTCTCGGCCATCCCCTCCATTTCGCCGAACGACATCATCAGCCGCACGATGTTCCGCAGGCAGGGGAGGTCGAGCTGGGTCACCAGAAGGATGTGCGTGGCCATCTCCAGGGCGACCATGTCGATCGGGCTGTAGCTCTTCGAGAGGTCCAGCACGAGGTGCGTGAACGTGGCCTTCAGAAGCCCAATCACCCGCTGAAGATCCTCTGCCGAAATCAACGGGATGTCTTCAAGCTGCACCGGCCGCGGCAGGAGGAACAGCCCCGAGGCATGCTTCGTCAGCGACCGTTTCAGGAGGGAGAAGTCGAGCCGGGTGACGTTTTGGGCCACGTCGACGAGCGTGTATTCCGGGATCGTGTCGAGGAACACGTCGGCGTCGCCGAGGCAGAGGTCGAGATCGACCAGGACGACCGAATTCTTCTTGTCCTGGGCCAGCGCGCAGCCGACGTTGACTGCCACGCTCGTCGTTCCCACGCCGCCGATCGCGCCGGCCACGGCGATCACCTGGCAGCCGCGAGGGCGGTTCTCGCCCCGGCCGAATCGCCGCTCGCTGATCCTTCCCAACGCGCCGAGCAAGTCCTCGATCCGCAACGGCTGGGGCAGAAACTCCTTCGCCCCCGCACGCATCGCTTCCAGAATCACCGAACCGTCTTTCGACGTGCTCACCACCAGCACGTCGCAGCCGGGAGAGCCGTCGCCGAGCCGCGCGACCAGCTCCAGCGCCTTGTCCGGGTCGGCATCGATGGCGACCAAGCCGATGTCCGGATTCGTCTGGGCGACCACGTCGGCGAAGAATTCGTAGCGCGAGCACTCCGCCTCGAGCCAGATCATGTCCATCCCCAGCAACATCGACTTCAGCGCGTCGCGCGAGGCGTCGTTGGGATCGACAATTGCCAGTCGGAGGACGTTGCTCATGGTGGTCAGCGCCGCAGCGGAACGTCGCAAGCGGGAAACCGGCCTCGCTGCCCGCCCGGTCCCCCTACCGTTGCCGTCATTCTGGGAAGCACATTTAGAGTATTGCTTACGGATTTAGGGCCGGCCCGAAAACGGCTCGGGCCGACCGAAGAACGGCCCTTTTGCCCCGCTGGAGAAGGGATCAAGGAGCGATCACCCCCCCTCGTCGTGCTCGCCCCAAGGTTTTCTCGTCCACCCGGGGATGGTTCGCCACAGTTGGCAGCCCACCTTCAGGCCGTATTCTCGCAGTTCACCGCCGCCTGAAGCCGGGACTACGATCGGTCGTGAATAATCCGGGCATTTTCCTTATTTGCCGGTATCGTAACCGATTGGACCGATGAATCCCGGCGGTTCGGATTTGACGGCGGCGGTCGATGGGACGTGCGGGGCCGGCGGCCTGGTGAAGTTCTGACGGTTCCAGAGACTCACCGGGTCGGTCGGCGCCAAACGCTGGAATCGCGGCAGATCGGCAGCCGAGGGCCGGGCGACCGGCGGCACAGGGCCGTTGGCAGCAGGCACCTGCATCGGCTCCGGCGGCGAATCGAGAATCATCCCCGGGGCGGCCTGCATGCCGTTCGGCGGAAGCGGGCCGGTCGGGCAGCAGTTGGGCACTTCCATGTAGCCCCGCATGTACAGCTCAAAATCGTTCGGGCTGGCCGTCTGCGTGCCGGGGCCACAGGGCGGAACCTTATCGGCGTCGATCGCCTCGACCAGCTCCGGCGTGACCAGGATCAGCAGCTCCACTTCGTTGTTCGCTTCATGCACGCGGCGGAACATGGCTCCCAGGTACGGCACGTCCGACACCCAGGGAAGACCCCGGTTTGTGGCCTCCACCCGCGTCTGCACCAGACCGGCAATCGCCAGTGTCTGCCCGGCCATCATCTCCACGCCCGTGTCCACCTCGCGGACCCTGACGCCCGGCACGGAGGTACCCATCACGTCGACGCTTCGGCTAATATCGATTTCGCTCACGCGGGGCCGCACTTCGAGGCGGATGTTGCCGTTGCCCAGCACGATGGGGACGAAGTCCACTTGGGTGCCGTATCTCCGGTACTCGATCGCGACGCTGCCGAGGCCTTGTGGCACGGGAACGGGGAACTCGCCGCCGCTGTTGAAGAAGGCAGGGCGGCCGCTGACGGTAACCAGCGTCGGCTCAGCCAACACCTTCGCCAGATTGTTCTGTCGCAACGCTTCCAGGACGCCGAAGAACGAGCCGCCTCCGTCGATGATGCTGAAGAAGAAGGTTTCCGTGCCGCTGGTGGCCACGCCGCCCGCTCCGACGCCGGGCAGAATCAATCCGCTGGCCAGCGAGGTGACGATGTTGCCGCCCGACACCTGGGCCCAGTCGAACCCCATCGTCCGCAGCTTGGTCCGCGAGACCTCCATCACCTTCACGTGCAGGAGCACCTGGTGGACGCCGCCGACCTTCATGTTGTTGAGGACTTTGGGGTAGTACTCTTCCGCGATCTGGATGATGGAGGCCATGTCGTTGGGGTCGTCGACGTAGCCGGAGATCATCACGCTGTTGGAAATCTGCTTTACGGCGAGCGACGCCTTGGGGAAGGCGTCTCGGAGCACCATATCCAACTCGTTGGCGTCGCCGTAGATGACGACGTCGACCGTGTAAATCTGCTTCCTTTCATCCCACAGGTTGACCTGCGTAACGCCCGGCTTCTTGGCGAAGATCTGGATCTCCGTCGGCGAGAGGGGG
>Ga0180437_10012101_pt1 | contig 10254 bp, 2 predicted proteins | sample SS_ome_4_FD_132410 | JGI IMG/M metagenome (GOLD analysis project Ga0180437, IMG submission 132410) | Hypersaline lake sediment archaeal communities from the Salton Sea, California, USA - SS_3_D_1 metaG | ecosystem: Environmental > Aquatic > Non-marine Saline and Alkaline > Hypersaline > Sediment... | reverse complement strand
GGTGGGCGCGTTAGTGGCTGGTTTTGAATCCCTGCCGGACAAATGTACATATCTGCCGACCGTGTCTGGGTGAATGCCAAGTTCCCTGGCTATACGTCTTTGGGACCAGCCATGCTCTTTTAACGTCAGTATTGCACTTACTTTAGCCATTTTGAGGTAGTTCGCCATAACAGTTCTCCTGAAATACCGTCATTGTTAGGATTTCAGTGTTACTGTGGCAAAACTTCCTTTCAAAATGACCTATTTTCAAGCGCCCATTACTGACCTATTTTGAGCGCCCCTTGACAATCGAATCAGTACGAAATTCTCGAGACTGATGAAGAAAGTCAGAATCCAAGTACCGAAGGGAACGGGCTTCTATACTCTTCGCAGAACGGCCGCCACAATGGCTGCAAGATCTGGAGATCCATTTGCAGTTCAAAGACTTCTTGGCCATGTTGATTTGACAATGGCAACACGATATGTACAGGATGTTTCTGAACAAACTGACAGAGTAATCGAAAATAGCAGAAAACACTTTATTGGCAAGGAGGATGTTGCATGATTTATGAAAACATGTCACACTCGGTGTAAACGAAAGACTTTGGCCGGTGTATTTCCAGAATGTTACAGTAGTTTCTGACGCATTCTATGTCAGATATAACGAACAAAGTGCAAACAAATCTTCATCCTGTTTAGCGTCACGCAGTCGATCAAATATCGGCAGGTGACTGGATTTATACTCTATCTTTACGAGCCATTTTATCTGCTGCTGTCGTTAACAATTCCGGTCCATACAATCGACATTGGCAAACCCAAATCAGATGTCCCAAGCAGATCCCTCAATTCCACACTTTCTCCGTTAGAAGACACATTTGCCAAGCATGGGTAATAGAACGGCTGTTGAGTTGGATCTGGATAATCAGGGATGTCTGTAATATTGAAACCAACCACCCAAAGTGTCCCTGTCGATGGATCTTCGGTAATTCCCGTCACATGATGCATACCATTAATTATCACAGATCTTTCAAGGACCAGATTCTCCTTCGAAAAACCATATATCACGGTTGCATAGGTTTCCTCGTTAGATTGACCTGATGTTATATATATCCTACCTGTTACTTCCGATACATGCATAGCAATAGGATCAGGCAAATAAATATCTCCATTTGGATTACCTAAATCAAGACGATTTAGGATATTTCCACTTGTTGAATCGTATTTCCAAAGGATGTCACTCTCATTGAGACTATTAACATTGATAACATATACATTACCGTCATCATCAATTTCAATCTCTCGTAAATTATCAAGGTGCCTATTATCATTTGGTTCGGGAGGATCATCATATATTTGGACAACTTGATAAGGTGGATTCTGCCTATCTAATAACTGAAGTTTGGCTACCGCGAGATATACATCTTCCTCATCAGGACTGACTATCACCGGAACAACATAGACATAATCTGTATCGAAAGCGGCATCAAGAATAGGCCGACCGAATGGTCCTGTACTTCCATCCTGAATGCCAATGTAAACCGTGGCCGATTTTTTGTAACGAGGTTCGTTGGTATATGTTGTCTGGCCAGGGGGAATGATTACTTCGTCGATTTTATCAAGCCGTACTATTCCCGTTGCGGAGTTGATCTGGTAAATCTCACCTTGGGAACCTCTAACTAATCTGATACCGCATCGCTCGAATTCAGTATCAAACCAACCTTCGCTTTGAAATTCACGGTCGAAGGTGTACAAGCGATCCTTCGACTTGAGCGCAAGGGGATCTTCACTTGAATTCCTTTTACCGGCTATCAGCAGATCACTCAAGGGATCGGGAAGACCCATAACAGAGATTTGACGGTCAGAGCCTTTAAAATCAACTGAAGCAAGACTCATTGTGTTGATACCCCCAATAAGCGGCAATCTGCAAAAGTTCAGCGAATAGACATGGTCCTGATCACTCAGTGCCCAATCCCAAGAAGCAACGTCAAAAGTATCCACAAAGCCATCTGTGCTGAAAACACCATCCAAACATGCTCTACTTCCAGTACCATCATCCAGCAGTCCGGCAGTTGTGCCGGATTCACTTATGACAATGAGGAAGTCCTCTTCATCTGCTGCATCACTCCAGTTTAGATCCATACAAATACCATCACAGTGTACTTGTGGATCCCAGTTATTGATCAATACTGAAGCTCCATCGGGGCCAATAAGCTCGAGTTCAATTCGTGTGCCTTTTATAAAATTAAGGTGGTCTCGAGAAACGTATTGATAAAATGTACCGAAACGACCACTATCTACCGAGCCCGGTCTACCAGCTGGTGGAGCAGTAAGACGGCCAACCTCGAGATAATGGTCTTTATAGAACAGATCTGATGAATCGAGTAATTCCGATACATCCGACAGATAAATTACCAACTCGGTGCCCGGTTCAGAAGTCTCAAATAAATACTCAAACAAAACTAAAATCTGATCCTCATCTGATTTGGCAAAAAGCCCCTTGGCTCTGGCATTAATCACTTCGCCGTACAGTGCTGATTCTGGATCAGAATCCTTAATTGTACACATTCGCATCATTCCCTGAGGGTCAGGCTCAATACCCGTTACGCGTTTTACATGAGTCCTATCGAAGTCACGATTAACTGGGTGTTCAAAATTATTATGAGAAACACGTGCTAAAAATTCGATATCATCGTTAAAAGCAATTATGTTCAATGAAAAGCCCAAAAGCGGAATGTTCTTTATAATAGCTGTTTCGGCCAGAGACATATTCTCATAGTAGATTCGGTTGAACGCGGTGTTTAAAATGGCTCCCTCGTCTAAAATCAAGTTTTTAACATATAGAACCTCACTCTCTCCACCGGAATCAAATGGAGGCTGAAAATCGAATCGATTGGTCAAATTAAGTTTTGCCCAATCTACCAAATGAAGTTCCTCAATAATCCAGGAATTTGGATCAAAGGCCGGGAGAGAATCGGGATTTACTTTGCATAAAAACTCATCTAGGCCGCAGGTATTGCTCACAAGGCCATCCCGTCCACGTAATTCAAATAATCCACCTCGAGTCTGGTCTTTACCCTCAGTAATTGTGATATAAATCTTATTATTTTCTATTAGTCCATCAAATATAGATCTATCCATATCCATGTATCTATCACCATCGGCATGTATTTCATTGCCGGATATTATCACAGAATCCTCAACCGAAAATTGACCATAGGGCGCGCCGGCTTCGGCGATAATAACGCTGTTGAAAACATTTACATCACCTTCAAAGCTGACACGAGAAATGTTAATATTAACATTTCTTATTTGTGCATTATCTTTTACACGCAGCAAGCCATGACATTCAATTGTTCCTTTTTGCTCCTCTGCTCCCAGGTCAATAACAGCTTCTTTTTCAATTACCAAATCAGCTTTTAGTCCGACCTGTATAGTGCCAGCGCCTAGAATATTACAACGAATACGGGATTGATCTAAGAGAAGAATAGAATCTGATGACATCTCCAGATTACCGTTCCCAAAGAGCATAACGTCTCGACCTGACCATTCTTCGGAAAGAAGTTGAACTGTACCATAAATTCTTATACTTCCATAATCAACATGAATGCCATCGCCTGTGTTATCAAGAATGGTACAATCAGCAAGCGTTGGATTTGATAAATAGCCATAGAGACCTCCTATTTCGTGATTTGGATCATCGTTGTTTTCGATAATGCAATTGCGAAGCTGTGGATGGGAACGTTCGCAATAGACAGCACCACCATAATCAGCTTGCCCATGTGTTATTGTCATTCCAACGATAGCAGCCGAAGGCCCTTCGCCAGAGTGAAAATTAAAACCGCGGGTTTGCCCCTCACAATCGAGAATGGTAACTTCGGGTCCATTAAAAGCTTTCAAAACTACTGATTTGCCTTTAAAGTCAATATTTCTGTTACCTTCTCCCGTATATGTTCCAGCTACTACTAACACAGTATCACCATCATTTGCAGCATCTATACCATCCTGGATAGTACGATAAGGGCCAGAAGAAATGTCAACCAATATTGGTTCAGCAATCGGATTGCTACTATAGAGATTGTATTCCTCTAAATTCGTTAAATAATCCATGTCCGGGTCATCATCAGGTTCTGCAATTAAGGCATCTCCGAAGTATTTTCTCTCCCACCAATCAGGAAGAGAATCATTATCATTATCTATGAATTCATCTGCGCCAATATCCACAATCGGGGTTGTGCCTATTCCTGTATCATCTATATTTGGATCATCCGCAAATCGAGAGTCAGCATCGATATCAATAGGTGTTGGTTCAGTTAAATCAAGATCACCATCAAGGTCTGCGCTGTCTGTCGGGATCGCATTGTTATCACCAGCATCGATACAGGGCGAACCTGGCTGGATATGGTAATCCGCTGTTAGATTAGGATTAATGTCAAGATTACCATCAGGCGCAGTGGATGACACCTGGTTTTTTATACCTATCGGCAAGTCTTCCTGGATTACACAGTGTGAAACTATTAGATTCACTGTGGTTCCATATGAGCGGATTTGGGCCCAGGTCTCAGCATTATTACCCCAGAGAATGCAGTTGGACAATGTCAGTTTGCTTTCAACATTACAAATTCCTCCCCCTTCCCAGTCAGCAATATTATTCGTAAATGTACAATTGATCACCGATGCCGAAGATGCATGGTTATGCAATCCACCACCACGCAGTCCGGCCCGATTTTGTCCGAATCGACAGTTAGTTATAACCGGAGAGCTAACAAAAGAATTAAATATCCCACCACCTCTTTGATCAGAAATGTTTTGGTTGAATACACAATTGGTTATTATCGGAGCGCTTTGATCATTGTATATCCCACCACCCAGTTCAGCTGAATTCTTGGTAAACTTGCATTCGATTAGTGTTGGATTGCTGACTGTATTACATACTCCACCTCCATTACTATTTGCTATGTTTTTAGTAATGGAACAATCTTTTAGAATAGGATTGCTGTTGTCGTTCTGTATCGCTCCTCCGTGTCCGTTAGATTTATTATCCATAAAAACACATCGAACAAATTCAGGAGCACTTTGATTAGCGTTATATACTGCTGCGCCGTTTTCCTTAGCGAAGTTTGTTTTAAAATTGCAATCAGTTAGGTTTGGGTTGCTAAAGTCATTAAATAATCCTGCTCCGGCCAATGCTGCATTATCTTGGAATGCACAACTATCAATCGCGGGTGTGCTTTGTTCGTTATAAATGCCTGCGCCCTCAATAGCTGAATTACTTGCAAGAGTGCAGTTGGAAATTGTCGGATTACTATTATAAATATAGAAACCACCACCCTTATTATAATCACCAAAACCGTCCGCGTTACCAGCAATAATCGTGAAACCATCCAGGACTGCTGTGTAATCTACCCCATCTGCATTTACCACGTGATAGTTGTTTTCTGAACGTGTAGATTCGCTTAGTAATGCTAAAGGATCGGTTACTGAAATATCATTACGATCCAGATCACCGCTTAAAATACTCTTATGAGAATTCGTGTCTCTCGAATTAGGATCCGGCGCATTAAAACCAGCGTATCCTCCTTTCAAAATCACCCAGTTAATTAGATTAAACGTTGCCGTCCGATCTCCGGGTGTCTGGTTTATTCCTTGATCTGGGGTATAAACACCCTCTGCAACCAGTATCACTACAGGTTTGACCGCTGATTCTGCGCTATCTAAGGCATCCTGAAGGTGATTGTAAGCATTCTGCCAATTGTTGCCGTTATTGGCTCCGGGAGCATCGTCATCGACGTAAATCACGAAATCTTTGTGGTGTTCATATGCGCCTATGTCAACCGCCTGCCCGAGAATCCTTAGCGCTCCGTCAAGGTCGTAAGGAATTGGCTCTACTATATCTTCATCACCATCTATATCTAAAGTGTCGGCAGGCAACTCCGAACTATCACCTGCATTAATACAGGGAGATTCAGGCCTGAGCCAAAGAATACCATAATCGTTATTAGCTGCCTCATTTATGTCAGGAGTCTGAGGATCATCAGCCCAGCCATCCCCACCATCATAAGGATCGCTAACAAATAAGGGATTAGCATTTATGTTATTGTCTTGTTCAATCCATCCCTGGATACAACAATAGCTGATAGTTGAGTTCGTATTGAATAGTTGGGATGATAAATTCGGACTTTCATCTCCGATACTATTGTTCCAAAGAATACAATTTACAAGACTCAGGTTGCTGTATGAGTATATACCGCCAACTTGTTCCTTAGCCACATTCGCTGTTATTGTACAATTGGTTAGTACACATTCACCACGATTTGATATTGCCCCAGTAGACTTAGCTGAATTTCCGACGAATATACAATTACTAAATAACAGCTGTCCCGAATCAATATCAACTCCACCGCCTTGATCCCAAGCTACATTATTTGTAAAAGTACAGTTGATCCACTCTGAAGTATCATCCCAGTAAAGTCCGATTCCACCCCCGTTTCCAGCTGAATTTTTTATGAAAGTGCATAGGACATATTTAGAGTTTGCTCCATCACTGTGAATCCCACCTCCTATTTGTCCAGCTGAGTTATTGTTATACATGCATTTACTGAAAACCGCATTACACTCATGTTCTATGTACGTCCCACCCCCGAATCCAGAGGTGGAATTTTGTCTAAATATACAATTTTTCAATTCAGGATTCATGTCCCCACCCAAGTCCATGCCGCCTCCGCGTTGGCTTGCAAAATTGTTATTGAAGATACAATCTACAAGTTTGCAGTTCCTCCCATCCAAACCTCCACCGCGATCAGATACCTGGTTATCTGTAAAGATGCAGTTATCCAGAACTGTCGGCCCATTAAGCAATAATGCAATAAAAGAATCGCTGCCTGCTGACATACCACCACCACTCTCTGCTGAATTCCCAACGAAAGTGCAATTAATCAACTGTACACCAGTTCCACCGGCAAAGGCGCCCCCGGATCTTTGAGCTGAATTTCTTACGAACTCGTTATTGGTAAGTATTATACTTTTAGTATCACCGCTAATGTTGATTGCACCTCCATGAGCAGCAGAGTTTCCAGTGAAAACACAATTCGACACAGAAGTCTCACTGTTTCCCTCGATGTATAATCCACCTCCATATCCTTGTGTCGAATTTGCATTGAATTCGCAGTTCGCGATCGTAGCTAAGCCATTATCGATATAGATTCCCCCTCCCACCCTGTTTTCGGTAAAAGAACAATCCTTTATTGTTATTTCTTGCCCTTTATGATCGATACCACCTCCGCCTTCTTCATAACTTTCATTGTCTATAAATGAACAATTCGTTAAAGTAACATTACCTTCATTTTCTATCCCTCCTCCTCTCTTTACTGCTAAATTATTTATAAAGGTGCAAAGTGTTAATGTTGGATTACTACTACCTCCAATGTAGATCCCGCCACCAGATTTCATAGCTGAGTTCAAGGTGAAAGTGCAGTTTAACACTGTCGGACTACCATTGGAAATATCCATACCACCGCCTTTATCATGTCTTTCGGTTGCATTTGCACCTGTTAAAGTAAAACCATCGAGAATGGCTGTGGCATCAGTATTGACTGCTTGGACAATACAGTAGCTATTTTCAACACGGTGGGAGTCGGTTAGAATATTAACAAGAGTGTCTACTGTGACATCATCGCCTGCTAAATCACCACTTAGAATACTTGTATGCTTCTTGATGTCGCGAATATCAGGATCAGACTCGTTAAAACCTGCGTAGCCACCTTTAAGGATCACTCCATTAATCAATTGAAATGTGGTTTCTCGATCACCTGAAGCGACAATCTGGTATCCCTGACGTCCCCCTAGATCAACTAATCGTTGATCCGGTTTATATATTCCTTCTGCGACTCTAATCTCATCACCATTGCTTGCTACTTCCAGAGCATTTTGCAGACACGGGTAAGCGTTTGACCAACTTAAACCATCATTATTACCTTGAGCATCAGGATCAACATATATGATGTTTCCTTGCCCGCCTGGCATATCGTCATCTCGTATTGTCCCAATAGCAAAGTCATCAGAAATAGTGGCGTTTGTTGGGTTGTAAAGTACGATCCTGAAGGTCTCATCCGTTTCAACATCTCTATCACCATTGACCTGTACAGAAATCATCTGCGAAGTTGTTGATGGACTAAAAATCAACATGCCACTAACCGCCAAATAATCATTGGGAGAAGTTGCCAGATCATCTTGCATGAAATACTGAACAGTAACTATTTCACTTGTCGGGCCTGAAAGATTTACCTCAAAAATGAAGTCTTTTGTACCGCTGTCTCCCTCTGCTGATGTTACATCAAAAATGCTTAAAGTGGGGATTGTTGCAGTATCATCATTTTTTATGGTCCCGACTGCCAAATTATTGATAAGTACCGCGTTTGTAGCGTTATCAAGCCAGATTTCGAAGTATTCATCAACTTCAGCTTTTGCATCGCCTCTTATTTGAACGATGAATGTTTGGGTAGTTGTTCCCGGACTGAAAATCAATGTCCCGCTCGTTGCTATATAATCCTCTGGAGTGGTAGCAGAATCGTTGTCAGTAGAATAATCAACAGTTACTGTCTTACTGCTCGGCTCCGAAAGAGTTACTGAAAATTTAAACTCAGTTATGCCGATATTACCCTCCATTGCCACAACGTTACTAATACTGAGAATAGGGAGGTCATCATTTTCTATAATTCCTTCAGCAAAGGTGACAGCGGACAATATTGCATTGCTGGGATTGTCAAGAGAAACAACAAAAGCCTCGTCGTCTTCAATGTCTTTATCACCATAGACTTTCACAGTAATCGTTTGTATTGTCGTTTCGGGATTAAATATTAACGTTCCACTTTTTGCTATATAATCTCCCGGAGCAATAGCTGAATCGTCATTGGTAGAATACTCAACAGTGATTGTTTGGCTACTCGATTCAGAAAGAGTCACTGTAAAATTAAAGTCTTTCGTACCGTTGTCTCCTTCTATAGCCCTGACACCAGTAATACTTAGAATAGGCAAGTCATCATTTTCTATAATCCCTGTACCCAGTTGGTCAAGAACTGATAGGAATGAAGCGTTCGTGGGATTTTCAATCCAGACACCGAATGCCTCATCATCCTCGACCTTCGTATCGCCATTAACTTGAACAGTTATTGTCTGGGTGGTTGTGCCTGGGCTGAATGTCAACATCCCGCTTGTTGCCATATAATCCTCCGGAGAATCGGCAGGAGAGGCACCACCATACCAAATGTCTCTATATTCAACAGTGACTGTTTCGCTACTTGGCGGGGAAAGAGTAACTGTAAAATTGAAGTTTTTGGTTCCGCTGTCTCCCTCCAAAGCTGAAACATCACTTATGCTTAAATAGGGCTGTGCGAATCCTGCTTTAGAGCCTAATGTCAGCACAGACACCACCACAATCATGAGCATATAGTATTTCCACACTCGAAGCTGTAAGACCGAAACCAAGCCAAAGTATAGCATCATTATCTTATTCCATCACCCTCAGATCATTGGTCATCAGAAAGTCATTTAATCTACTTTATTAAGACAGTTATCCTGGTAATAATCAGATCCTTCTGGAATTCGAATTTAAGCCTAAGTTGACAATGGCAAGACTCCTGACACGTCTAAATGCCGAATAATATAGTCTGTGCCAGATAGAAAATTATAGCATTTTTGCTTGTTAAATTCAATAGACAAAATGTCATGTAAACTTGCTTTTTAATCCTTTTGGTTTGAGTGATGGCTTGTCAGATACTAAAATCCATAACTCGATGTCGATTTCAAGCCCAAAAACAGTGTTTGGATACACTTTTCTGTTATCATTAAAGCCTGTTGTCAGGCAAGAAATTATTCAGGATTATACGTTTTGTTTGTGGCTAGTTCCATTGTGATCCAACCGAAATTTGATTGACTTTGGAACAAGATTAGATATAATCAAAATATACATAATATTTTGACATCGTAAGGCTTGAAGTTAAGAGGAGTGGTTCACCAAAAATACATATGTGAAACTAGAGATTATGCTTGATAGATTTTTCGCGCTTACAGCAAAATTCCGATATTTTCTGAGCAGATAGTAATATACCGAAACAATGACTTTGATCAGTTACAATTCGAGTGTGATTTTGGGATTATTAAGAATCCCTAACAAAAAGAGCAATTTACCAAATGATTCCAACAAATTTTGATACATGCAATAGTCAAAAAAGCATCGTGGATATCACCACGTCTTTCGTAACGGATACGGAGACGACGGTT
>Ga0180437_10012100_pt1 | contig 10255 bp, 4 predicted proteins | sample SS_ome_4_FD_132410 | JGI IMG/M metagenome (GOLD analysis project Ga0180437, IMG submission 132410) | Hypersaline lake sediment archaeal communities from the Salton Sea, California, USA - SS_3_D_1 metaG | ecosystem: Environmental > Aquatic > Non-marine Saline and Alkaline > Hypersaline > Sediment... | reverse complement strand
TCGCCAGCAGCAGCGAACCGAAGGCCAGTTGGGCGCTGGTCTTGAGTTGTTCGTCGGACGCGTTCAACACCGGCTGCAGCGAAGTCATGGCTTCGTCGTAGCGATTGAGGCCCTTGTAGGCCTGGGTCAACAGGAATCGGTCGGCCAAACTCTGCTGGTCGAGGTTGCGATCAAGCGCCGGTTGGAGCAACTCCCGTGCCGCCTCGTATTGTTCTCGCTTCAACAGCGACTGGGCCCGCATCCGCCGGACGTCTCCCAGCAGCGGACTCTGAGGAAACCGCTGCTCGAACGTCGTGGCTTCGTGGTCGACCGAGGCGTAGTCTTTCGCTTCCAGCGCCGCCAGGACCCTGCCGTAAAGGGCGTCGTCGATCCACTCGTTGTCGGCCGGCGGTGAAGCAATCACCAAGTCGAACTGCTCGCGGGCGGCGGCCGGATCGCCGCTTCTGCGCAACGCGTCCCCGGCGTGGTACCGCATTGCAGGGACCAATTCGTGCTTCGGATCGGCTGCGGCGGCGGCCAGAAGCGTCTTGGCGGCAGTGGTCCAGTCTTCTTCGTTCCGCTGCGCCATTCCGAGCCAATACTGGGCCTCGACGCCGATCTTGGGATCGGAGGTGATCGTCTCGAACAGCGACTTGGCCTCGTCGAGCCGATCGAGCTTCATCAGGGCCCAGCCGTGTCCCATACGGGCGTGCGGCTTCCAGGGGCTTTCGGCCAGTCTCGTCTCGAAGACGTCGAACGCGTCGATCGCCTGGTCGTAGCGTCCCACCGCATACTGCAGGGCCCCCAGGTGAAACTGGGCGTCGTCGGCCAGCGGATTGTCCGGCTTGGAAGCCACGGTCGAGTAAAGCTGCGCGGCTTCCTCGTTTTGTTCAAGTCGCTCCAGCGCCCGGGCCAGTCCGAAGCGGCAATCCTCGACCAACCGCCCTTGGGAAAACCGCTCCAGGCCGGCGCGGAAGTACTGGGCGGCGGCCTCCACGTCCCCCTGGCCCAAGGAAAGATCGCCCAGATAGGGCAGCACGTAGAGGTTCAGCTTGTCGTCCGGATATTTGTCCCGGTATTGCTGCAGATCGGCGACGGCCAGCTCGACCTTGCCGGCGAGGTAAGCCGCTTCGCCGGCGCGAAACAACGCGGGACGAGCGTACCTCCCCTCCGGCTCCCGATTGAGGTACTGGCGGAACCCCGATTCGGCCTCATCGGTGCTGCCTAATTGCAGCTGGGCCTCGGCCAGGAAAAACACGCTTCGGTTGGCCTTGGGATGGTTGGGGTGCTCTTCGAGGAACGACTGAAATTCCTCCGCGGCGAGTTCCCAACGTTGCTCGTGATAGTGCCCCGCTGCCACGGTAAAGCGATCGTCCGCTTCGTCGGCGGCGGCCGGCAAGGCGCCCCACGCGGCGGCCAGCAACACCCCTACTACGTATACTAATCTGTGTCGAAACAGCATGGAGAAACCTGTTGGTAACATTCATGCACCTTCTATGCCACAAACGGTCAAAAAACGTCAAAACCCCAGTGGCCCCGGCTGGTTGACCGTGGCCACTGGGGCTTGTTGTTGACTGCATGTCTTCCGCCGCCGGCCTGGAAAACGCGCAGGGATCGTCTAGTAATTACTGCCCGGCCCACCATCCATGTTCCCCACCATGTGGAGATGATTGTGGTCGATGTAAATCACTTCCTGGGAGTCCTCATCCGTGGCAGTGTACGGCACCGGCCAGCCGACCCGGACGGTTTCGGTAAAGTGGATAATGCACTTGTAATGGGCGTGATGGAGCTGCGCCGGTCCGATCAACGGGTACACCCGGGGTGGATCGACGTAGTCGGCGATCGGCTCGATCACGATCCGCACGTTGTTCCGTTGGATCTCGTGCCCGAAGGGCAGTCCGCCTTCCACCGGCCGGGCCCGCTCGAACGCCCGCATGATCTCATCCTCCGACGGCGGGTCCAACGCGACGGCCGGACCGCCCGCGGTCAGCGGCCCCAAAATCGGCACGCGATCGTACCGCTCTTGCTCCCAGGCCCGGTCTTCCATCTTGTCCTGAAAATAGGGGGACAGCGGGATTGGGTAACTGAGGATTCCGAGATTCGGCCCGTACACCGTGTTGCAGCCGGAGGCCGAAACCAGCGACAGCAGTGCCACGAAACAGATGCCGACAGAGGCAATTCTTGTATACATCCGTGGTTCCTCGACTGATCGATGTGCGACTCCACAGCCGGACGAAGCGCCCGGATGTCTGCGGCAGTTCCCTGCCCCTTTCCCACGACACAATGGCCCGACAGCAACGGCCTTTGCCATGGTTACCTTTACTTATCGTGTCACTCTGGGGAAAACTTGCGGGTTTTTCCGGTTGTAGCGGATTATTGTCTGCTGCGACCTTGCCCACTGGGCATGGCACCCCGGACACAGACAATTGGCAAGGCAATAGTCATAACGTGGCCGGTGGCCGCAACCAAAGGAGGGTTCAGCGGTCAGGGTTCAGGACTTCGGGGTAACGATTGGAGCCGGAGTGCTGAACCCTGACCACTGAACCCTAAACCTCTCTGGCAAAAGGACCCGCAAACATGCGCGCACCGTGCGCAGAAGTCATAATCAAAGGCTCTAAAGCGCGCAAAAAAACCCCACCTCGGGAGGCCCGGGCGGGGTTTGCTGTACAGATTCAGCTGCGCCGCAAGGCGTCCGCTATTCCTTGAAGTCGAGCATCCACCAGCCGTCGTCCCATTCCAGCGTCACTTTCCGCCACCCCAGCGGCACTTGCGGATAGGGATAGAAGGGACCGATGAACGGCCAGGCCGTCGGCGAATACTGCTTCGGATACGTCAGGGAAGCATAGTTGGGATAGGAGGAGTAACTTGGCCAGGCGTAGTTTGGCAAGTTCGGTTGATCGTAGCGAGCTGGGGAAGGACCTGCTCCTGTCGCTGAAACGTAAGCCGGAATCGGGCCGCCGGGTGCTTGGGCGCCCTCCATCATTACGGGCGCTTGGGTGTAGGCCACGGGAATCGGCCGGCCGGCGTTTCTCGCGGTCGTCATGCGCCGCGGCGCCATCGACGCTTCGAGCCGGCGCTGCTGATGGGAGACGGCCACCGCCTGGTTCGCGCTCTGGTTGAACGAGTTGGCCACGCGCTGGGCCCGGCCCACATTGCCATTGGCTGGAGCGCTTGCCGGAGTCCGACGTGAGGCCGGCCGTCTCCCGCCTGCAATAACCGTTTCCAGTCGTTGGGCCGTACTGGGGCGTTCCGGAGCCAAGGCCCCGCTGCCCGGCCGCAATCGGGTTGGAGCCGAAGGTGCGACGGGCACCGGCTTCGGCGCGTTAGGTTCCGCCGTCGCTTCGGTCGTCAGCCCGTTGACGATCCGCTGCACACTGGGAGTCTGAAACACGGTCCGCAGGGCGCAGCTCATCTGCGCGTCGTTGGAGACGCGTCCCCTCAACCAGACCACGCCGTCCTGGTATTTCACTCCGATCTTGAAGTCTTTCAGTTGAGCGTCGTCCCTGAGATTCTTGGCAATTTCGGTTGCGATCTCTTGGTTGTCGGCCAGCGCGGTGATCGGCGCGACCGCGATGAATGCCGCAACTACCAAACCTGTCAGCAAATGTCGCATGTTCTCCCTCCTTTAAGGATCTACCCCCTGGCGCGTGGCCACCGGAAACCGATACGGGCAGGACGGGTTTAGGACGTCCCGTTGGGTCGTCGGCCTCGATGGCGTGCGGTGTTCGACCTGTCTCCGGACTTCGGAGAATTGGCGTCGTGATTGCAGTTTCCGACACAGCAATGGGACCGGCAGGATGCCGCGAGGAAGGGCTGTCGCGCCGCCGAAGGATCGGCGGACGGGAATTCGCGGTGTTCCCCCCTTGGCAACGGCTGTTGCCGATAGATTGCTGTCTGATATAGATTTCGGTTGATGATTGTGCCGAAAGGAAGTTTTTTTCCGATTTTGCCAGTCTTCTCGGTTGTACGAAAAGGCCGTTCGTAACGGTCTTTGTCGCAACCTGTTTTTCCATTGATAGTTACGATGATACCGCCGCTTCGCGACAGCCGTGGAAGTCGCACGTGACCGTCAGCACCATCAGGGTGAGCGTGGTTCCGCAACTCAACCAGTAGCCCACCCCCCAACCAGCGGTGGCCATTGCCGCCCCACCAATGAGTGCCATGCAGGCCAGAAACGCAAGCTGACAAGGCGTTTGGCGCAGCGATCCCTCGCTCTGTCGAGTTACCCAGGCGCTTGTCAGCCCAAACAGTTCGAGACCGCCGAGCAACCAGCAAACAGGCACGATTTCGAAGTGGATCATGGGTCGAGTCTCCCTCAGTTCTCGTCACGCCCTCCTGCACGTTGCCTGCAAAGTGCGAATGACGTACCAGAGGCGGCCCAGAGCGGGAAACGACTGCTGTTGCATCCATCCGCAGCGCGAGTTGGGGATGCTTCCGGTTCGAGTGGGACCGACCGACCGGAGCCAGTCGTCGCCGAATTACTGCGAATCGTCGTAGCTGAATTCGCCAGAATTCACGATGCTGGGATTCTGAAAAATCCCGACGCTGAAGTCTTGCGACTTCAGCTACGACTGGGCCAAACGGCCACCGGTTTTGTAACTCTTACAAACCGGTACACTGAGCGGCCGCAGGATCGAGCGGCGCAGGAGCCCTCGTTCCGATGCCCTGCAGAGGAGCCAGCGAGGTAGACGGCACAACGCGTTGCCCCGCGCGTCAGCGAATCAGCTTCTTCAGCGCGCCGTCCAACTCGGCCATCTGGATGTTGCGGTTGACCACCTTGCCCTGCTTGTCGACCAGAATCATGGTCGGCAAGGTGAGGATGCCCAACTGGTTGGCCGGCCGGCTGTCCAGCCCGCCTTCCTCGAAGATCTGCGGCCAGGGGAGGCGATTCTCCGCCAGATAGGCGGCCAATTCCTTCGGACTGTTGTCGAGGTTGACGCCGATGATGCTCAGCGACCGACCGTATTTGCCGACCAGTTCCTTCAGCACGGCCATATCTCGCTTGGCCGGTTCCGACCAGGTCGCCCAGTATTGGACCAACACGACTCGGCCGCGGTACTTTGCCAGGTCGACAATCCCGCCGGCGGAACTCCTGCCCGAGAGCGCGATCGTCTTGCCCACCGAATTGAGCCGGGTTTGAGCGCCGACGGCTTTCTTGGCCGCCGGCGAGTTGGGAAACGTCTTCGCGATCTGCCCGTACCACTTCATCGCCGCGGCCTCCTGTCCGGCGAACTCCTGGGCAATCGCCAACTGGAGCATGGCCTCGGCCGCGTCGGGGACCGTCGGATAATCGGCCACGTACTGCTCAAGGTCCTTCAGCCACTGCGTCTGGATCTTGGCGAAGTCGGCGTTCGGCGACTGCAGGCTCAGACCATATTGGGCCGTCAACAAGCGGAACTTGAAGTAGGCGGCCATTTCCGCGTTGGCCTTGTCCTTCTGCAGCTCCTCGAACAGGGCCTCCAGCCTCTGGACACCGTCGGGAAACTCGCCCGACTGGACTGCCGCGCTGAGCATATCGGCCAGCTGTCGCAGCCAAATGGCCTGATCCTGAGCGCTTCGGGCCTCCTGGGCAATCTGCCGCAGCAAGTCGGCCCGGCGACCGTGGAAGGCGGCTTTCTGATCGGGCGTGGTTGCCCGGGCAACCTCTTGATCGAGTTTCTCTAGATCGGTCAACAGCTTCTGAGTCGCCTCATCGGGCCCGGCGCTGTCCGAGATGCTTCGATCCACCGTCGAGGGGCGGAAGAAGAACCCCGAGGAAGCAATGTCGGATTGGCCTTCGCCGACCGGCTGAGGGACATCGATGACGCGCCACGTGTCGCCCACCTGAACCAAGGTGCCGATCTGCACCTGCGCGTGTTTCCCACCGGTCTCGACGATGGCCACCACGTTCTCATAGACACGCAGTTCCCGAGTCGATCCGTCCGTGCCCACCGGCACGATGCCGGGCTGGCTGCCGCCGAACTGGAGCCATTTTGTCTGGGGCACGACAGATTTCTGGGTGGCAGCCAGGGCCTTGAATCCGGCGACAAGTTGGCCGACCTTCTTGGCCATCTCCGCCGCCTTCTCCTCGCCAAGTCCCAGTGCCTGGAGTTCTCCGGAACTCAAAGCCACCCGGGCAAATCGATCGGCATCCTTGGCGGCCAGCGCCGCCACGACCTCGGCGGTGACTTCCTCGACCGAAATCACCTTCCAGGCGTCGATGGTCCCATCCTGGTTCTTGTCCAGCCCCCAACGCATGCCGCCGGTATGGAACCACCGGTACTGATCGGCCTTGCCGTTGTAGTCGGCGTCGATGTCTCGATAGACCTCCAGCCCATCTTTGAAGTAGCTCCAACGATCCACCACGTTGTCGCCGTTGGTATCCACAAACCGGCGGAGAACCAGGCCGTCGGGGCTTTCCACGACCCACCCCACGTGGCCGGCGACCTTGCGGGCGGTGATTTTGCAGTTTGCGGCCTCTTGGGCCGTTGGCTGCGTGTAGTCTATCCCGTCCTGAATGGGAGTGAGCTTCAGGGCCTGTGCCGCCGATGGCGACGCGGCCATCGCCTCGACCGCCGACGAAGCTGCCGCCGCAACCACGAGCCAAACCGCGATAGTCCAGAGTAAAGAGGGAAGTCTCATGAGACGTTTTCTCCTTGGTTTTCTGTTCTCAGTGGTCCCGCAAAACGAACGAGGACACGTCTTCCTGTTTCGGCCGCAGCAAGGGCTGGTCATGACACGTTTGTATCGATTTTTCCGATCAGGCAAAAGGTGACAGTCCTATATTCGGGGTCAAGTGGGGCGACGCGCGCGATTGTTGCCCTTACACACCAAAAAGCCGGTCGTGCTCCGTTTGACAGTGTGCGTCCGGTTTGTAGAATACAGAATTCTGGCCCTCCCATGTCCGACATGGAAATAAGGGCTATCGTTGAGAGAAGCCGCTGCCCGGGTATCGGGTGGCGTCGGGCGCATAGCTCAGTCGGTTTAGAGCGCGTCCCTGATAAGGACGAGGTCCGAGGTTCGAATCCTCGTGCGCCCATTTGAAGTAAACCAGGCCGAAATAGTGACTTAGATTACCTGCCGGCGGTCGGCAGTGCGGCCTGAAATCCGAGCCCCAAAGCGGTATCAGCCGTTTTGCACTCTGGGCAATTCAGGAGAACCGCACGTGCCGACACTCATTCACGCCACGCCCAAGTGCGGAAACACGGATCCGAATATGACCGCATCCGCCGATCGGCGACGGCCGGAATTGAGCCAACTGCTCTGACAACGGTTGTGGCCACAGCCGTCTGCAAAGTCTCCCATCCGGCAATCTGGTGTTTTCGCGCCAAACCGGACGCATCCGCTCCGAAGAGGTATGCGTGCATAGCCCGCGCGGTGGCGTTCGTTGACGTGCCCATCGCGTTAGAAAAGCAGCCTTTTTGGGGAACTTCTCGGCGCGTCACTCCATCTACAACCACAGTGGCATCCGTCTGCGCGCGGATCACGACTGGTTTCGGTTTTCCACAAAGGTGATCCACCTGACCCGTGTGGACACGTGAGGGCGCGGTGATTAGGCTGGAATTATGGCCTGCCAACTACTCGATGGAGACATGGAGCCACAACATGCTGCCCGGAGTAGACAACCATGGCGAAGATTCGGCATCCTGAATGGCGTCGGCGGAGGGGGCATGGCCGGAAGCAAATTGCCGCGAAGCCTCAGAGGCAACGCCGCCGACTGTCCTTGGAGACGCTCGAGCCGCGAACGCTGCTCAACGGCGCCGGGTTCAATGCCGAGTACTTCGCCAACCGCGACCTGACCGGCCTGGCCTTCGAGCGCGTCGACGCGCAGGTCGACTTCAATTGGGCAGGCGGTTCGCCCGGCGCGCCGATCGGTTCCAACTACTTCTCCGTACGATGGACCGGTTTCGTGGTACCGCGCTATTCGGAGGTCTACGCGTTCCACACGGTGACCGACGACGGCGTGCGGCTGTGGGTCGACGACGAGCCGCTGATCGACCAATGGGTTAACCAAAGCGCCACGGAGCACACCGGATCGATCTATCTGGAGGCCGGCCGCCAGTATGCCATCAAGATGGAATACTACGAGAACGCGTACGATGCCGTCGCCCGGCTGCTCTGGTCGAGCGCCAGCCAGCCCAAGCAAATCGTTCCCGCAAGTTGCCTGACGACGCTCTCGGTGCCGCAACTGGAGGTCGACACGCGGCCGATGGTGCAGGGCGCTCTGAACGTCACCGGTCCGGCGCCGGCGTCGGTAAGCCTGGTGGGCTTCCAGCCCAGCGCGAACCCGCCGACCACGCAATACGCCATCCAGGTCGGCATGAACCGCGATGCGGGCTGGCTCCGTTTCGAGACGCGGGATGGCCGTACCGACGTGTACGCGGCTGCGGCCCAGCCCTATTGGCGCACCGCGGCCGAGTGGGCGGGGCAACGCCTGCGGGGCCTCCTGCCCGACAGGACCTATTCCCTTTACGCCACGGCGCGCGACGGCCAGGGAGCCGAGTCGGGAAGCGTGTTCATGCTCACCCTTACGACCAACCTCGACTGCGACGTGGACGCCAGCGGCGAGGTCGACGCGGTGGATTACGGCTGCGTCGAGACCGCCATCTTGTCGGGCGGCGAACTGGGCGTCGACGTGGCGTGGGCGTGCGACGTCAACGACGATGGAGTGGTTGACGACGGCGACCGTACCGCCGTCCAATGGCGGATCGACCATCCGGTTCCAACGCAGAGTCCTCTCGAACTGTACGTGGCCCCGGACGGCAGCGACGACGATCCGGGCACGTTCGACCGGCCGCTGGCCACGCCGGAAGGAGCCCGGGCGGCCATCCGGGCGATGAAGCTCGACGGTCTGGCCAGAGGCGGCATCGTGGTCTGGCTTCGCGGCGGCGTGTACGAGCGCGCCGGTACGTTCGCGCTTTGCGATGCCGACGCCGGGGCGCCCGACCGACCGATCCTGTGGCGGGCGTTTCCCAACGAGACGGTTCGCATCGTGGGCGGCCGGCAGTTGGATTCCTCGTGGTTTGAGCCCGTGACCGAGGTGTCGGCCGTTTGGGATCGGCTCGACCCGGCCGCCCGAGGGCAACTGCTCCAGGTCGATCTGGCGGCCCACGGGATCACGGACTACGGCCACCTGGCCAATCGCGGCTTCCAGCTCGAAGCCCCGGCCGCACTGGAGCTGTTCTTCAACGGTGAGCCGATGGAACTCGGCCGCTGGCCCAACTACGGCTTCGATATGAGCGTGGAAGCTCCCACCAGCGCGCAGTTCACCTACAACGGCACCCGCCCCGAGCGATGGACCGAGGCCGACGACGTCTGGGTCCACGGCTACTGGTCCTACTACTACGCCGAGCTTCACAACCACGTCGTCGCCATCGACACGGCCACAAAGACGATTACCATCGAGGGAGACAGGCATTACGGGGTTCGCGAGACGCAGCCCTGGTACGCCTACAACTTGCTCGAGGAGATCGACAGTCCCGGCGAATGGTATCTGGACCGCAGCACGGGCATCCTCTACTTTCTCCCGCCCGGCGACCTGGCCGCCGGCGAGATGCGCGTGTCTACGCTCAATGGGGATCTCCTTCGGCTCGACGACGCAGGCCACGTCTGCTTCGAGGGTGTTCGCCTGGAGTTCAGTCGCAGTAACCTGGTCACGATCGCGGGCGGCGACCACAACGTGCTGGTGGACTGCGTGCTGCTGGGGGCGGGTACGGACGCGGCCGTCATCTCGGGCGCCGACTCGGGACTGGAGGGCTGCGAGATCGCCTGGCCGGGCCGGGGCGGCGTGAGCCTGACCGGCGGCGACCGCCACACGTTGACCCCTTCGGGCAACAGCATCCGCAACTGCGACATTCATCACTTCAGCCGGTTCGACTACACCTATACGCCCGCCGTGCGACTCGACGGCTGCGGTCACGTCGTGGCGCACAACGCGATTCACGACGCCCCCCACTCGGCCATCATCTACGGCGGAAACGAGCACCAGATCGAATACAACGACATGTACAACGTCTGCCGCTTCGCGGGCGACGCCGGGGCCGTGTATTCCGGCCGCGACTGGGCCAGCCAGGGCACCGTCTTGCGGCACAACTTCATCCACCACGTGACGAGCGGTTTCGGCGGCGACGTCCACGGGATCTACCTCGACGACTGCGACAGCGGCGAGACCGTCTTCGGAAACGTGCTCTACCGCGTCAGCGGCATCGCCCTGGAGAACGGCGGCGGACGCGACAACTTCTTCGAAAACAACATCGTCGCCTGGGCAGGCAGGGGACACAACGCCGACCGCCGCGGC
>Ga0180437_10012099_pt1 | contig 10256 bp, 8 predicted proteins | sample SS_ome_4_FD_132410 | JGI IMG/M metagenome (GOLD analysis project Ga0180437, IMG submission 132410) | Hypersaline lake sediment archaeal communities from the Salton Sea, California, USA - SS_3_D_1 metaG | ecosystem: Environmental > Aquatic > Non-marine Saline and Alkaline > Hypersaline > Sediment... | reverse complement strand
CCGAGAAAGTTCAAAAATTAATAGAGATTATGCAAGGACACAGTATCGAAAAGATATGGATTGGTAAGCAACATTTATAAGGATGGCGAAAGACATGACAGAAATTAGCGAGTACAAAGATGTGTGGGTTTTTACGGAAATTAAAGACCACGAGAGAGTTGACGAATGTGCCCTAGAGATATTAGGTAAAGGGAGAGAAATCGCAGATCAATTAAACGAGAGCCTTGTAGCCATCGTGTTAGCTTTAGATGCGGAGCAATATATACCTGTCATTAAAGAGCATGGCGTGGACAAGATCGTATATATGAGTCACGTTGAATTAAAACATTATCACGAGCAAATATTTACCCATCTCGTGTTCAATCTCGTAGAGAACCATAAACCTTCAGTATTTTTATTTCCCTCAACGGAAGCAGGAGACGCTTTAGCTGCTCGAGTGGCTTATCGTTGTAGAACGGGTTTGGTCAGCGATGTGTTAGACATTGAAATAAACGAAGAATCTGGGCTTAACTTGCGCAATACAGAAGCATTTAAACCTGCGTATGGGGGAAATATAAATGTAAAAATTATTACTAAAACACGCCCTCAAATGTGTACGATTACACGAGGTACTTTTCAAAAACAAAAATCGAAAAAAAAGGATGTAGAAGTCGAAAAAGTTGATTACGCTTATGATACGAGTAATATCAAGGTAAAAATCGTTGGAACGCCTACCCGAAAAGATAAACCTTCCTCAAAATTATCAGACGCCAAATTTGTTATAGGTGGAGGGCATGGGTTATCATCAAAAGAAAATTTTGACAAGCTTTTTGAATTAGCAAAGCTGACAAACGGCCAAGTAGGAGGAACTCGCCGTCCAATCATAGATGGGTGGATGCCCGAGCATTTACAAATAGGGATTAGCGGAGAGGCGATTAGCTCTGAATTATATATTGGGTTTGGTATTTCTGGTGCTATACAACACGTTGTGGGCATTTCTGATTCCAAAACAATAATCGCAATCAATAAAGACCCAAATGCAAGAATCTTTGACGCAGCGGATTATTGCGTCATCGGAGACGCGAATGAAATTTTAAACGGCTTATTAGATTACTTTACTGTCTAATTAAAACATGATGATGAGTTAGTTAAATTTATTTGGGCATTTTTTTATTATTATTAAGAAGCATCTGTGACCATAATTTAACTAATTTCAATAAGAAAATCCCAAGGAGCGTTATTACTTGAACATTAGAGTCGTTATATCTTATTTTGATGCAAAAATTGGACCAATGGTTTTTTATTTCTACCCAGAAGAACCTCCATTAGATGATTTACTATCAAAAAACATTCCGGGGTTAATGGATCAAAATATTAACCAATCCTTTTTTACTTTTTCTTTAGATCCTTTTCATACTTTAAATTATTCATTTGAAATTGATTCCCCTCGTCCAAATTGGGCTAGAGGAAGAAAAGAATCGTTATTAATTTCAATTGTAATCGACGAGCATTTATCGCAGGAAACTGAACAAGTTGTAATTAATTTATGTGGTGAATTTATTGAAAATACACACTTAGATGGAGATCTCTACGCCGCCTTCCATCTTAATGATATGGCTAGACATTCGAAAACAGATAAAGAACTGATATTGAAGAAAAATTCTATAATAAGAGAAATGATACAAGAGTTGTATTGGGCGACAGTTGAAGAAACTAAGGAGAAACCTGAAGAAGAAGAGTTAAACATTCTCCTAAATCTAGATCATGTCTCTGAAACCTTGCAACTTTTAAGAAGAGCCCCAAAACCCTACGAAGAAACAAAAAAATGGTTTGAAAAGAAATTTCCGAAAGAAAATTTTGATGAAATGATTGAGACTTTGAAAAAAATGAGATTCATAAATATTGTCGTAGTTGATGGCACTGTAAAATATATCTACTTTTTCAAGAAAACCTTGATGAAAGAAATATTATTCCGAGAAATGAGTTAATTTCTTTATTTATTCGGCAAATTTGATAGAATTAATCAAGTAATATATAAAAATAAAAAGGAATTTATTTAATTAAAAGAATCCCATTAAGAACTCGAGTCCAGTTTGGGGTGGAGACATCGTAACGATTAGTATTGTCAGCATGAACGAATTTACGATTGCTCCAACTATGATGTTTCCCGACTTCTTATAACACACTACTGAAACAAAAGCGGTTAACGAAAACATAATTGAGGCAATTGGCATGAAATTACCGAAGTAGAAGTAACTATTCAGAACCATACCGAATATTAAAAGATAGGTAAAATAGTATACGAATGGAAATAGGAATCCTGGAAATCCTGCTTTGAGAAGGCTTTTATGACTATCTTCGTATTTATTTTGGAGAATTACTTGCGTTAACAAGTTAAACATTATGAAAATGACGAAGCTTATCGCAAAATATATCGGGATGGTCCACATCTTTGTAATAGAAGGAACAAATCCCATATAGTTCAACCCTGTCGATAAGTAAGCAATTAGATAGAGGATTGTCGTTAAAACCGCACCTAAAACGATTTGGCGAAGTACTTTTTCCCGTCCTTTGAATACGCCTCTAAACATGTCCCTCAGCCGTAAGTTTGATTTTTTCGCCATTCTCCATAAAAGAATAAGAATCCCAAAAGCCGCTCCGAATAAGAGAGCTAAAACAAATCCCGCAATCGCTAGTGGTAAAAAGAGCAAAAGTGGAATGAAAAGAAGAATTCCTAGTACCCCTAAAGCCAAGCTATATCCTATGGCCCTGATTGTAATGGTTTTTATTGAAACCTCGGGGAGTTCTATTTTATAAAAATCTATTTCAATATCTCTGTCTTTTTTCGACTTTAAAATCAATTTTGACAAGGGTTCAATGCTTAAAAAGAAAAATCCAACGCCTCCAAAGATTTGAACAAATAAAATGATTCCTCTAATGTTCGCGTAAAAATTTTCGTCAATTACATTGATACCAAAAGAGTTAATCGCCCAATCTCTTGCTTCTCTGATAAAATCTTCGTCCCATGCTGTAAATAAGTGATTGCTATTATCGTCTAAATACATCATTGTCGCATTTCCGTGTTCAAAACTACCATATATACGATTTACATCAATATCTACCACTGGAACTCCCGTTCTATTAGCCAAAATACCTACTAAATCAGAAGGTTGAACTGCTTCGTCGTATCGCGCTATGATCATCAGCACATCTAAAGGATCTGACGGATTTCCTGTCCTTAATGTGTCATATAGCCATGTGCCTATACCAATAAAACACTTGAAATGAGTATCGATATTAATTAGATATTGCCCTAATCCTCCCATGCTATATCCGAGATACCCGAGATTAGAAGTATCGACATCAGGTCTGAAGTTGATTAAATAATTCTTAATTGCTTCAATGTCTTTAACCATTGCAGTATTGTTAAAATCCCCAATACTTTGTCCATGTCCTCGAAAATCAAACGGAACCGCAACAAAACCTGCCGCTGCGAACTCAAGAGCGTAACTTTTTAACATTTCTTTGTTCACCATGACTCCGTGTCCAATAATTATTGCAGGTCTAGTTCCAGGAGCTGCTGGAGTAATTGGTTCAAAGACATTAAATGACACTAACACTCCATCGTCAGTTTGTGCAGTAAGGCCATAGGTTGCCTTAACGCTTGCCGGTGTTGTAAACATCAATATCGATCCAAAGGCAAAAATCGAGAGAAAAACGGTAATTAAGGTCAACCTTTTTGTTGTTATGGCATCTTGATTCATAATAATTCACATTTATAATTTTATATCTAAAAATTATGTAATTATGAATATTCTTGATGTCGTTCTTAATAAATCTTTTTTAACAGAAATAAAATAATAAAAGAAATAATAATAAAAAGTAGAGAAAGCTTGGTATATTCTTACTTGTATTTTTTTAATTCTTCCAATAATCTATTGGCGTAGTCTACAAGGTCGTCTCGTTTTTGCTTGTATTTTTCAACTTCACTCTCTAAAAAGGAAATCTTGCTTTGTAAGTTTACCACTTGTTCGCTATTATCGCTTGCTGATGGGAATGATTCTAATGCAGGTGCGGGTACTTCTGAATCCTTTCGTTTCTTCAAAGCGTTGTACTTTTCTTTCCACACTTTCACTTCCATTTCCAGTTCATGCACTTTATCATCACCGCTCCCGGTGAGGTAAGGAATTGCTGAATCTCCTCCAGCACCAGATCGCAGCATCTCAACTTCATTCTCTAATTCCCTAATTCTTGCTTTTAATTTAGTGATTTGGGTAAGATAATCGGTTGAGGTTGCTAATTCCGTGATTTCTTGAAATTCTTCCTTTCCTGCTTCTAATTCTTCTTCTGTTTTGTTTCCTAAAAGTCTATTTCGTCGTTTTTGAGCTTCTTCAACGGTTTGTTCTGATAAGTAATCAAGTGGATTAAAACCGATTCCTCCATGTGCTGTAATCCTCTTCCTGACTTTTACAAATATAGGAATTCCTGCCACCGCCTCTCCACTAATAATCCCTTCGCCTTTATCTAATCCTGAGATATCGTTACGATGTTCCTTGCTTAAATCTTCAGCGCTTTTGATCGTAATGTCTATATCTCTAACGTCGCTTAGATTCATCACTATCCATGTTCCAGCTTGAGCTCTAATTGTAGTATCTAATAGTTGTGGCCTCTGGGTTCCAATAACGATATTTGCGCCAAATTTTCTTCCTTCTTGAGCAAACAATTTCACGATTTCGCAGGTTTCAGTAGCTTTTTTACCTGCAAAAAGGTGCGCTTCGTCAAGGAAAAGATAGAATGGTGGAATCTTACGGGCCGTACTAGCGTTATACAGTTTCTTGAGCAATTTGCCTGCTACTAACTCTTGAACTTCTAGATCAAGACCCCGTAAGTTAACGATAGTGCATAATCGTTGTGCTACAATATCAGTAGCATCTAGAGAAAAGAGATAATCTAAATCTATATCCCCTCCCTTATTTTTTGTTAAATCTGCAAACTCTATGATATTATCAACATACTTACTCTCGAGAGGGCCTTCCTTTTTCGGTACTTCTGCAGTCACTCCTGTTATCTCGAGTTCAGATAAATCAAATTCCCCCTCTTCAGCGTCTAGCTTCTCAATGGCCTCCAATACTTTTGGTGGTTCTTCTTTCTCATCTTCTCCTGCTACTTTTAAACTTCCATATTCCCCGTGTCTGTCTATGATAACAACCGGAATTCCTTTTTTCATGAATTCTTCGCATAGGACTCCCATAGTGTAGGATTTCCCGCTTCCAGATTTACCCGTGATGAAAATACGACCAAAGTTTTTAACTGCCAGATATACATCAAAAGGATAACCTAGAAGCTTTCCTAACGCAACGCTTCTATCGGGCGGATTATATATTCCTAAAACCTCAGTGATTTGCTCTTTAGATGCAAGATACACTTCAGCTCCTACTTCAAATGGTCTCTTTGGTCGATCTCCAAGAACAATTACCTTTGCCATCGTTCCTTTTTTATCGCTCCAAATATCTATAATACTAAGAATGTAATAGGGTTTTTCCCCGCCTTCTTCTTCAGCTTCTCCATAAATTACGAAATAACTCGTACGATCGATTTTTGGATCTGTAATTAATAAATCCACGGTGTGAACAGTTGTTTTTCCCATGAGACGCCCTACAGGCTTCGGCTCTTGAGATTCTGGTTCATTATCAAACATTTTTCATAATAACTATTATTTTTATTTTATTAAAGTAAAATAAAATTCGACTATTTAAATGTTCTGGGGTTCATTTCTATTTTTTGGAACTCTTAAGATAAATAAAAGTTAAAATAGAGCTAATAACTTAATTATTAGTAAGTTAGATTTAAAATATGAAGTGAGATTAATGGATTTGTTAAAGGAAATTGAGGAAAGATTTATAGAAACTAACGGGATAAAACTTCACACCGTCATCGTTGGTACGGGAAAACCCTTAGTTCTACTTCATGGGTTTCCGGATTTTTGGTATGGCTGGAAAGATGCCATGATGGGATTAAAGGAAGATTTTAAGTTAATAGTTCCAGACATGCGGGGGTATAACCTTTCAGATAAACCCGATGGCGTCGAAAATTACGATTTACACATCTTGGTCGACGATATTAAAGGTTTATGCGAAGAGTTGCAGCTTGATAAATTTTACCTCGCAGGACACGATTGGGGCGGCATCGTTGCCTGGTCGTTTGCTGAAAAATATCCCGAATTGTTGGAAAAACTCATCATAATTAATGCTCCTCATATAGTTCTCATTCAAAAGAGCATAGAAACAAACGAGACTCAAAGAAAAGCAAGTAGTTACGTAAACATGTTGCGACAGCCCGGGGCTGAAAAGCTCATGCTCGCTAGGGATTGTAAATTATTAAAAGCTTCGGTTTTTACCTCTGAAGCAAATAAATTTGACGAAGAAATGTACGTGAAAGCATGGTCTCAGCCAGGAGCAATAACGGGAGGTTTAAATTACTATAGAAAAAATTTTGAGGAATCTGATTGGACAGGAATAGTTGATGTTCCAACCTTGGTCATTTGGGGGATTAACGACCCATATTTACGCCCATTGCTTCTGGACGGTATGCCAGATTATGTAAAAGACTTAAAAATTGTACGAGTTAACGCACCTTCTCACTGGGTAATGAGAGATATACCTGAAATAGTTAATTCAAATATTAGAGAATTTATAAAGGATTAAAGACTACTTCCTCTCTTTATCTAGTAAATCGCGTATCTCGTCGTAAGAGCCTAATAAATTCTTAATTTTTGGATCTTTATTATGGTTTAATCATTCGGATAAAATACGAGGAACAGATGCTTATCTCTGGGTTAGAAGGCTATGAAGATTATCGAAAGCGAATCAAAAGTAAAATGATCCCTAAAATCTATTAATTTTATTCAATAATTTTTTCCTTTGTTTTTGAGCTCCTTATTTCACTAAAATCCTCTTTATTATCAAGATTTACAATATCTTTTACGGATTCTTGTATCTCGTTAATGTTAGGAAACTTTTTCTTATAACGAGGGGCTAAAATATAATTCAATATGATGGGAACAAAAAGTACAACCTCTTCCTTCCCAAAATTCGTTAAACTATAATTAACTCTAAGTGGTGATTCTGTTTTAACAACCCTCTTGACTATTTTTGCCTTTTCTAATAAACGTAATCTATCTGTTAAAGTTCTGGTACTTATGCCATCTAATCGATCTTTAAGTTCATTAAATCCACACTCATTTTTCATCAAGAGCCAGAAACAAATATCGATGGTCCATTTCCCTTGAATGATCGAAAACAATTGTTTAAAAAGATTGATTTTTATTTTCATCTGGTCAGAATTAAACTCGTAAATTCTTAGATCTCGTTCCACTCCTTTCAAGGCGGCTTCTTGAATTTTAGGGATGAGGTCGATAAGTTCCTGATATTTATCAAATGTTATTAGTTTAATAAATTTTCACCTTTTATTTCACTTTAAAAAATCACACTTAGTGTGCTCAAGCTTTCTTTTTACTTTAAATAATATAATACATGATTTTATTTAATAGTTTTATTTATGCACCAACTTTAAAAAATAAATCTAAAATTGAAAAAAAATGACAACTGAAAACTGGATAAAAGATAAGACAGTTATGATAACGGGAGCAAATTCCGGGATAGGTAAGCAAACCGCCCGAGAATTAAATCAAATGGGTGCCAAAGTAATAATGTTTTGTCGAAACAAGGAGCGAGCAAAAAAAGCAATGGAAGAAATCATAGCTGATACAGGTAATACTGATATTGAAATATTGATTGGAGATTTAGAATCTCAAGATTCAATTCGTAATGCTGTATCTGAATTTAAGAAAAAGCACGATAAATTACATGTGTTAATAAATAACGCTGGTTTCGTTAATTTTAAGAAGCAATTTACTGCTGAAGGCTACGAAAGAACCTGGGCTACTAATCATCTTGGCCATTTCATCTTGACAAACCTATTACTTGATGTAATTAGAGCTAGCAGTCCTGCAAGAATTATAAATCTTTCTTCTTTTGGTCATAAAATGGTGGATGAAAAACCTCTTGAGGATATGAACTACGAAAATAAGAAGTATAATCATATTAAAGCCTATGGCAATTCTAAATTGATGAATATATTATTCACTTTTGAGCTAGCAAGAAGGCTGGAAGGTACAAGTATCATGGTGAATGCGGTCCATCCCGGCCCAATCAGATCAAAATTTGGGAGAAGTAAAAATAATCCATGGTGGTATAGATTCGGATATAGCATGTCATACCCCTTTTTGAAAAGCGTTAAAACGGGTGCAGCAACCTCCATACATTTAGCAACTTCACAAGAAGGGGGAGAAATTACTGGGAAATATTGGACTAAAAGCAAAATAAAGGAATCTTCAGAGCACTCTCAAAATGTTGAAATGCAGAAACAACTTTGGGAAATCAGTAAACAATTGATAAAAATTTAATAATAGTATCCTTTAAAATAGTTAATAGCGATAAAGAGAGTAAATATTATGAAAATTGCTGTATTTGGTGCCACCGGGAAATTAGGGCAGCACTTCGTGAAAGCTGCATTGAATAAAGGTCATATTATCGTTGCATATGCTCGTTCTCCTCATAAACTAAAAATTACGCATAATAGGCTTAAAATTATTGAAGGAGATATCTTTGATACTGATAAAATCACCGCATTTCTTGAAGGGGTGGATGCTGTACTCACCTGCTTGCGTTTAAAAACACAACGCATCCCATTATTTTCTCAAGGAACACAAACCATTATTAACGCAATGAAGAATCAGAATGTCAAACGATTGATTCTCATCTCTGAAGCGGCATATGGTGAACACATGAGAAATTTTGGTTGGATTACCCGAGTGAGCTTTAGAGTCTATGGCGCGTTTCAAAAATTTCAATTGAATGAGCGAAGAAAGCAAGATTCAATCGTCTATGAGAGTGGACTTGATTGGTCTGTTTTCCGAGTGCGGACATTAACGAACAAATCCAAGAAAAAGTCATTACAAACATCATTGGAGCCAAAAAAATCGTTTTCTGGTGGTACTTTCAGGGGACATTTAGCGGAAGAAATATTAAATCAACTCGATAATCCCGAAGAATATTTACAGAAAAATATATATATCTGAGCCAAAGAAGGCTCTCTACTTTTATATTTTTTATTAATTCCTATTATAATTTTAATATCACTCTGTTCCTAAAGAAAGATTAATTAAATAACGAATAAAAAAAAATAAAAAAAAGAAAAAGGCTTATAATTTTTTAACGATCAAGTCAGCTAATCGGTTCGAATATCCCCATTCATTGTCGTACCAGCTAACAACACTACAGAAAGTTCCGTTAATTACCTTAGTCCATAAGCTTGAGAAAATAGAGCTTGCAGGATTGCCAACGATATCTGCTGTTACTATAGCATCATCAGTATATTCTAAAATTCCCTTTAAAGAACCTGCCGCGGCTTCTTTCATTTTAGAGTTAATCTCATCTACTGTTGTAGATTTCTGTAAGTTTGCTTTTAGATCAACAACACTTCCATTTGGGGTTGGAATACGCATGGCGATCCCATCTAATTTACCCTGTAATTCTGGGAATACCACGCCAATTGCTTTAGCTGCGCCGGTGGATGTTGGTACGATGTTTGCTGCACAAGCTCGACCTCGAATCATTTTGATAGGATCTGCAGCTCTAGCGGTATCAACAGGTTTTTGATCGCCTGTATAGGAATGAACTGTTGTCATGATTCCGTTTTCAATTCCAAAGTTATCTTTTAAAACTTTTACCACGGGTCCTAGACAATTCGTAGTACAGGATGCATTGCTGATGATTTTGTGATCGTTAGTTAGCTTTTCATCGTTGCAACCTAAGACAACAGTGATATCGGGGTTGACTGCAGGAGCTGAGATCAATACCTTTTTTGCTCCTGCTTGTAAATGCTTTTCAGCTCCTTCTCTTTTAACGAAGAATCCTGTTGATTCTACAGCAACATCAATATCATTTCTAGCATGTGGTAAATTAGCTGGATCTCGCTCAGCCGTGATTGGAATTTCTTTTCCATCAACAATCAAAACACCTTCTCTGGCTTCAACAGTACCATTATATTTTCCAAAAACGGTATCATACTTTAATACATACGCCAAATATTTAGGTTCAAATAAATCATTAATAGAAACTATATCTATCTCGTTTCTATACCTAGCCATCACGGATCTAAAAAAGTTTCGACCAATCCTGCCGAATCCATTAATTGCTACTTTTTTCATATTGTTT
>Ga0180437_10012098_pt1 | contig 10256 bp, 5 predicted proteins | sample SS_ome_4_FD_132410 | JGI IMG/M metagenome (GOLD analysis project Ga0180437, IMG submission 132410) | Hypersaline lake sediment archaeal communities from the Salton Sea, California, USA - SS_3_D_1 metaG | ecosystem: Environmental > Aquatic > Non-marine Saline and Alkaline > Hypersaline > Sediment... | reverse complement strand
TGGCGATGGAGTAAGTAGCCTTGCCATCAGGATAAGGATGCGTCCTTTTTATACAAGCCCGCCCCCCGGAAAACCGACAAGCAAGCTTCCGCAACAGAAACTAAGTAGGAAGCGTGTCATCGTCCGCCCTTTCGTAGTTCAGTCTCGAAGGTAATGTTGTTGCTCAGAATACCCGGTGGTATCGTTTCCTCAGTTCGCGACACACCGGGCCGGTGACTCGCAATTAGTGTAACGCGCCGTGCCAGGTCACTCCATTCTTAGGCTCCACAGCTTTGTGGAATGGGCAAAGTGCTTGTGCTCGAAACCGATATAGAACATCATCCTGTACATCAGCTTCTTCAGGCCGATTGCGTCATGCTGGAAGATTCTCTCCCGTGAGGAACAGGCAACGCAATGGTCTCGACTTGTGCCCATTTGCGCCGTCGTCTGGGCGTCAGCGGCGTTAACCAGTAACGCTTCTGGCGGGCCGCTCGTGTACGGCGTGCTGGCGAACCTGCCGAAGACGGAGATCATGCGGCCGGAGGTCGACGAGGCGAAATGGGAGTAAGGCCCGTCAAGTTATCCACCATAGGAACGTACGATGCAAAAACGTGTCTTTGCCAGTCTGGAGTTTGCCGTCCTGATTTTGGCAGCAGTGTTGCCCGCGTCGGCCCAAGAGCAGGTGATCGCAGCGCCGGAGATGATCCTCGACGAAACGGCGCCCCGCTGGCGCGTCGACCGTTTTGCGGGCAACAGCACGGCCGGGTCGATTGCGCTGCAGGGACCGGCTCGTCAAGTCGGTGGTATTACACGCTGTGCGGTAGCGCCATCGCCCGACGGCTCTGTGTTTCTCGCCACCGGACGCAAGTGGGCGCACGATCGGATCGTGCGCGTGAGGTCCGACGGCCGACTCCGCCTCATCGCGGGCGGCGGCTCAAGCCTAGCCGACGGCCCCGCCAGCCGAGCGAGAATTCTGGTGGCCACACGGGGCAACAGCTTCGTCTACTCGCCGGCGGATCAGAGCCTCTACTTCGTCCACACCGTGATCCCCGCCGTGCGTCGCCTCTATCAGCGCGATGGCCGATGGTGGGTGGAAACCGTGGCCGGCGATCCGAACAAACCGGGCCACGCGGATGGCCCGGTCGACGAGGCACTGCTGATTGAACCGATGAGCATCGTCGTGACTTCCAAGGGTACGGTTTACGTGTTGGACGATCGGACATACCTACGAAAAATCGAAGACGGTCAGGTCACTACGTTGGCCCGCTTCCCCAGCGGACCGGAACCTGTCGACGGTTCGCTCGAAGAAGCCAACATGGCCGTGACGGACATGTCCGGTCACATCGCGCTCGGCGAAAACGACCAGACACTCTACGTAGCCGATCACTGGCATTTTGCCGTCCGCAAGATCGATCTCGCGACGGGCGCCGTCACTACGGTCGCAGGCGTGCCGCGGGGGAACCCCCGATTCGGCAAGCATGCGGACGGATCGGCGCTGCAGCAGGCGAGTTTCGTCAGCGGCTGTGCGTACGTCCAATGGGATCCCGTCCACCAGGCTCTCTGGTGCGGCGGGCCGGACGAACACCGATTCCGGTGGTTGAAGGAGGAAACCATAGCAACAGTCCTCGGTCGGCGCGGCAACCGGCGGTGGCCGCTGGATTCCCTCGACGTTCCGGCCGACGCCGTGCACATGGTCTGGAGCAACGTTGCGGCGGTCGACACAGCGGGGGGCGTGTATCTCGTGTCGGCTTCGCACCACGGTGTCTGGCGGGCATCCATGCAGAAGGAGGAAAAACGATGATCCGTTCAACATTTGCTGCCATCTTCGTCGTCCTGACCTTCGATCAGGCAAGCGTCCCGGCCATTGAGGGCGAGGGTCTGCAGGTAGGCCCGGAGTTCCGGCTGGTGGAAGACGGGCCGGGTGAAGGCATCCAACACGCGCCCCACGTCGCGTTCGGCGGCGACGTCTTCCTGGTCGTCTGGCAGGAAGGTTGGCATGGTGAGGGAGGCCGCTCACGGATCTACGCCGCCCGCGTTTCACCGGAAGGAAAGGTGCTAAGCCCAGGCGGAATTCCATTGGCCGCGGCCGACGCGGGTGTGCAGGAGTATCCCCGCGTGGCCTTTGGCGGTGGGCTGTTTCTAGTCGTTTGGCAGGATATGCCGGGCGGCAAGGACGCTGATGTGTTGGCGGCACGCGTCACGACCGAAGGAGAACTGCTCGACGACGAACCATTGACTCTCGCCGTGGGCCCCGGCAGCCAGGCTCTGCCCGACGTCGCCAGCGATGGTCACCAGTTCCTGGTCGTCTGGCAATCCTTTGACAACGACGACGGGGCTTATGGGGGACGCGCCGTCCGTGTGACAGCCGAGGGCAAGATTGGAGAGGTCGTCAGCAGCGGTGCTTTCCCGCAGCCGCGGGTCGTTTGGTCAGGCGACGCGTATCTGGCCCTCTACGGCGACGGTCGAGTAACAAGCGTGAAGCTCGACCGTGACGGCCGTCCGATCAATCCGTCGAAGTGGGGGCATGAAGTCATCCGCAACGTGCGACAGCCGCAGCCATCGGTCGCGGGCATTCCCGGGAAGGGTTGGTTGGTCGTCGTCCATCGCTCGGTGCCCGATTACTGGGGCTGGGGCGGACCGGGCGGGATGCGGTGTTATCTCGTCACGCCGGAAGGCGAACTCGACCCCTCGCTCGAGCCGCATCTCAAGCGGGATCGCGCCGGCAACTGGGGACGCTTGCCGCATTGGCTTGACGCGGCCGGTCGCGGCGCGACGACATGGCCCTGGGGGTCACCGGCTTGCGCCTGGGACGGCCGACATGTCGTCGCCGTCTGGCCGAGACACCACGTTGTGAAGAAGGTGATGCTCATGAACGCCGATCTTTATGCCGCGCGGGTCGACGGATGGGAACCGATCGACGGGGAGCCGATTCCCGTTGCGAACGGTTCGACCGAAGAGCAAATGCCCGCCCTTGCCTCCAACGGCAACCGTCTCCTGCTGTGCGTCTACGAAAAGCACGAACCGGACGGCCGCGTCTTCGTGACGGGACGCCTGTTACGCGAGCGCGATGTCGAAAAACTTCCGTGACGCGGCGGATTGTCGTGAATCGGATTCAGAAGAGTATTCTACCTCACGATCGAATCACCTTTTGATCTGACCCACCAACCACACGGCCGAATCGTCCTGTGCCGTCTCGTTTAGAGAAAACTGTTCCTTGGCATTTTCCAAACGATACGCCCGGCTTGCGGGCGCGAACGCTACCGCGGTTGTGTCAAGCGAAACTCCGCGATTCAGTCCATTCACGGGGCATTCCACCAGCAGTGGCCGCGGAACCAGCGCGGCTGCGATATCGGCGACATCCCCCACGGTCGCCACACCGGGCACAACCGAATCGTGTGGCACGTACAGAAATTGGCTATCTAATAACGATCGAAAGCTGGCAAATGTCCCGCGAGCGCAGACTGCACTCACATGCTCGTCAAACAGAGCGGTTAGCAAGACGAGCAAACCGGCACAAGGTTCGGCTTGAATGTTTGGGTTGTCCACGCCGAACGGCACAACTGCCGATCTGTCCGGCGGGTTGAGCGCGGCCAGGGAGTCGCCCCAGAGCAACACGTCCTGATCGAAGTCCTTGCGCGTCCGCAGGAATCGCAGGACGGAACGCACATCGCGCATTCGCGACCCCAGTAGCGTTTGCCCCAAGACCTGGTCTCGGCACGACAGGGTGGTACCGATGCTACGGGGACCATATGCACTGCCCGCGCTCGTTTCACCATAGCCACGCAGGTCGGGCAAGCATACGGCGCAGCCAGCTTTAAGCCAGGTCGCGATGGCATCCGAGCGCGCGGCAAGGAATTTCTGTTTTCCCGAATCCGCCAAGGCAACTACGACGGGTAAGGGCTCCGAGCGTTCTGAGCGGGTCTGCAACAACACCAAGGGTACAAGAACACCCGGATCGACTTCCAGCACGATGCTCTCAATCACCAGACCGTTCAGGTCCTCGCGTCCTTCTGCTTTGACTGTCGGATTCGCAGCGGGCTTGGAGTTTCCCAGGATTCTGGACCATCCGTCCCGAAGGATCGCACGACGCGAGGTGATGTCGACCGACGCCATGTTCTTACGCGCGGCGGATATTCGCTCGTCAGCCAACTTCTCCGCGAGCTTGTAGACGGGTTGCGGATCAAGCCTTTCCGCAACCGCCGGGGTGATACACAGCAGCTTGTCGACGTCGAGTCGATTCTGAAACTCTTCGGCCGGCGGTTGCCAATCGAACCAGCGAGCAAGGTGCGGATACAACTCTCGCCGATGGATAACGCCGACGTTGTTGCAGTGCGTACTCTCCGGCGGTTGGCCTTTCAAATGGCCTCGTCCCGCCGCCGCAGCAAGACGATCGCCCGCGTCGTAGAAGTCGAACACCCTCTCCAACCTTGGCCAGACCGGGTCGCGGGCGCGATCCCAAGCGAACTCGTGCGAGTAGATCAGGCCCCGCGGAGCGACGCTGGCCGTGATCAGCCAATGCGCAAATCCATCGCGCCCGCCAAGACGCAGGCAACGCGTTGTCTCCCAATAGGCAACACCAAAGTAGTAGAACTTGTTTTCCGCGTCCTGTGGAATCGGGTAGTCCGGTTGGGGACCGCCAAAGTTGAATGGTGCGACTCCGGCAACGCGTCGGTCGAGCGCCGCCGCGATGGCTGCCGGGTCTCCACCGCCGGCAACGGAACCTATCAAGAGAATGCGGTCCTCATCGACGCCCTCGCGCGAACATAACACGTCCACTCCGCGCATCAGATCCCGCACCATCCAGCCGATCAAGCTCTCGCCAACCAAGTGCAATTGCAGTCCCACGTTGTACCGAAAGTAATAATCCTGACGTCCCACACGGAAGGGTCTCGGATACTGATCGCTGCCGACAAATGGATGTTGCCGCCGCTCTCCGTGGCCAAGCAGATCCATCACCAGCACGACGCAGCCCTGGCGCGCCCAAGTCATGCCCATGTCCTGAAGTTCGCCCTGCGTCTTGGGATTGTGATGGCTGTGCGAGAACAGAACGCCAGGCATCGACTCACTCGGTTTGGTTGGCAAGTAGAGATTAGCCGTGACCAACAAACCGGGAACACTCTCGAAAACGATGTTCTCGATCCGATACCCATCGCCTCTAATGCGCCCGGTCGTCTCGATGTTCAATTCCTCGGATGACTGAGGCAATTGCCCGAGCGATTCGCGCAAAGCGTTAAGCCTTTGGTCGCGGAATCGCTCCCAATCACTGCGAGACTTGACTTGGGACCATGCCATGTTTTCCCTTCGCACCGCGAGCAGCCGACGACGCTCGATATCGCGGGAAATCATCCCGGCCGCTTTCTCACGCTCCTTGCTGGACAAAACTGTCAAGTCCAGATCGCGGAGTTTGCTGGCTACATCGCCAGCATCCGCGGGCCGAACACACGAGCCCGGCTTCATGTTTGCGGTAAGCTGGCCGATCTCTGTTTCCGGTTGGGTCGTGATCTCGCCGTCGGCCGGTGCCGAGCGAGCCGGTAGCAGAGCCGCCAGAGCGATCAGGACCGTAACGCGATGAGTGGTTGGCTGTTTCATGGGTAACTCTGGAATAAGTGAGTCAATGCTTGGCATGAAAACACCGGATGACGCCGTTCTCGCAAGCAACGTACAGCTTCCCGTCCGCAATAGCCAAACCGCATTCGACCACGCGGGCGGGAAGATCGAGTACTTGCTGGACTTCTCTGGTTCGACAATCGACAACAAACACGTCACCTGAGGAGCCGTCGCGCGTACCGCCGCCAATTAGGACCCAGTCGGGCGTCGCCGCCAGCGCTCCTAACGAGTCTACATCTGACAACGCCTTGTCACTGAGTTGCCAAATGGATTCGCGAGACTCGGCGGTAGATTCGGTCGCCCATACGATCCTCGTCGCGCGACCCGTCGGGTCCATCAGGCCGTAACCGACATTGTCCGCCACTGCGACCCGGTGACCGATCAAACGGCGGAATCCGCCTGCACGCATTGCACCCTTCCAGCCATGCGTCGAGCCGCCTCGGCCTTCCTCCGTCCGAAATCGGACGCGATCTCCCTGGCGGTCGAAGAGCATCGGAGGTGAAGCCGCCTCGGATTCTCTTGACCAGGGCTGCAGGTCGACCGTCAAATGGTAAGCCCCACCGGCTCCATACGACCCGCCCGGTGGTGAAACAATCCAGAAGCCGTCTCCTTCGGTATCGGCCACAAGGAGATTGTTGCTAAGCGACAGCGGCTGGTTGTTCTTCAAGGGCTTTCTGGCCCGAGCGCGGCCCGTCAGCAGCTCGAGAGCCCAGACATGCAGGCCTCCCAGATCCGTGTGACTTCCGGCCATGGCGAGTACAGTGTCTCCCAGAACCAGCACGCTGCCGGGTATCGGAAAGACAGAAGACAGGTGACCATGCCGCAGGGCCACTCCATCGGTCGCCGCCGCGCGGAATCGCCAAACCGGTCTTCCGTCGTGCAACCGAACTGCGTAGACGCAACCATCGTCGCAGCCGAATACAGCCATGCCGCCCGCCAGCGTTGGCGGACTGTCCACCTTTCCGCCCGTGGGAGAACTCCAAAGCCGCTGCCCGTTTTCAGCGTTTAGAGCCACGATCTCGTGCGATTCCGGTAACGAAACCACCACCGTGCCTCCGCCGACCACGGGCGCGGAGAGAGCTCCCAGGTACCCTTCACTGTTTCGCCGATCCCGATCGAGCTCACAGTCGAACCGCTCAGTAGCTTGTGCCGTCCACATTTCCTGCAGCGGCAGCTCCAGTTTTGCGTTCGTGAATGATGTACGTTGCCCGTTACCCAGGAAGATCGGCCAGTTTGCGCCAGAATTCTTCCTCTCCGGCGGATCGACACCGCGGCGCAACCGACGCTCGTCGGCGATTTCTCGGCCGGGGATCGTGGGAGACAAGCCCAAGTAACCACGCACATAGTCGCCGCAATCACAGGCGGTCGGCGAAACGAAAACCAAGCCGTGAGCCGGCACGACGCCCTGACCGCAAGCGCCACGTGCAGCTTGATTGATCATCGGTTCCCCGCGCGGTCCGACGTACAGCCAGCCATTGGCCATCAACCAGTCCACGGTGGCCCGCGAGGCGGTGCAAGCCCCGTTGCTGCGTCCCGAACGTCGCAGGTTGTTCGACCGCGTGATCGGTTGCCCGATCGACTCACCCGTCTTCGCGTCGAAACGAAGCACCCCGGTTCCGTCGAGCAAGATGACTTCATCGCGGCGGATCACTGGACGTTGCGAACCCTGCGTGTACAGTTGCTTGGGGTCGAACTCACGGCGCCAAAGCTGGCGACCGTCGTGCAAATCCAAGACAGCAAGGCTGCCGCCGGTGCGGAATTGGTAACTGCTCACGTGCAGCAGCACCAGCCCATCGGCGACACTCATCGCTTTGAAGCTGGAACGGGAGAAGAAAGGCGAACCGTCCTTTTCGCGCTGCGCTCGCTGCGGGTGAACCTCTTCGTTGCGCCACAGAAAACGCCCGTCTTCGGCAGCCAGCGCGGTGACCGCGCGAACCCAATCGCTGCCATCGTTTCGGCCACGCGATGCGGGATAGACTGCCTCCGCCGCCAGGACGATGCCGTCGCGCACTGTCGGGGAAAACCATGTCGCACCTTCCAACGAATGTTGCCAACGCCGCCGGCCAGTTTGCCGGTCAAACGCCACAAGCTCCGTCCCATACGCTTGGACGATCACGCTGTCGGCCGCCACGAACCAGGGCACGGGCTTGACCTTCCGCCTGCGGTCGCCCCAGGGCATTTCGACGCTCTCTGCTGTGCCTGCTCGGAGTCCGTGATCGAACGAGCGTAGCAAATCCCCCGTTGCCAGATCGAACTCGGCCAGCACGCCGCTCTCCTGCCTCGTCGAGCCTTCCACCGGATCGGCCTGCACGTCATGCCAGGCATAGACTCGGTCGGCCACGATGGCCAGATCGCCGTTCTGAGGACCGCCCAGGTAGCGTCTCCATAACAGTAACCCGTTCCCTGTATCTCGACATACAAGGTCACCGCTTGTTTGATCCCGGAAGACGATGCGTCCGTCCGCTACCCGGGGAATTTTGCCGTCAGCCGTCCCGTCTTCCATGGCCGGCCCGTGCTGCCATTGCACGGATCCCGGGAAACCGGAGATCCGATCGCGGCCCACACAGTTGCCACTGGCGTCGTACCAATGCGAATACCAGCCGTCGAGCCGAGCGTCTTCCGATTTTTCGATTCGTCGCCACCCGCCGGCTTGTCGGATCCAGCCGCTGCCGTGAATCGCGAGTACTCGCGTCAGCTCACCTAGGTCCGGAGATCGGTCGCCGAGGGCATCCAAATCGGCGACCAAGAAGTTCACGAAGCGATCCGGATGGGGCAAGTGACCATCCGCGGACAGGGCACTGACGACAACCCGCCCGCCGAGCTTCCGGGTTTGCACGGCCTCACGCAGTCTGTCGACATTATCTGGACCCGCGACCAGCATATGCACCAATCGCTGCCCGCGGCCTTCCAGCTGTGCCGCTAATTCCAAATCATCACAGAGGATCAGCACCAAGCCCGGCGAATCACCAATCGTGCGGGTCAGCACGTTCGTCCCGACTTCTTCCCCAGATAGTTTCCCGCACAACAGCACCGCGATGACCGCAAGTATCGCAGAAGAAAGCCAGGCGTGTTTCGTTTTAATAGCCATAGCTACTCTCTTTCTTGTCAGCGGCCCTTGGTGCTGGATAAGTCTTCTTTCGCTCTCATGAGCAACAGTCTGAAGTTGTGACGCTCGACGGGGACGCTTAACTGCCTGCCCTTGATCAGCACAGGCTTGTTCTGGTCGCCGTCCCAACAGAGCACGCGTTCGTTCCTGTAAAGCTGTTCGCGATAAGGCCGGGGCGTGAGATCGGGGGCCTTTGGGGCGGGCTTGTCTGCCCGACGGGCGTTCTCACTTTGCCTTTCGTGACGCTGCCGCAGGGCTTCGATACGCGTGGCTTCCCTTTCTTCCCACGCCACGCGCTCAGCAGCCAGTTCCTCGACCGTTTTCGGGACGCGACGGTTGGCGAACTGCTGGTAGCCGAGTTCGGCATCGGTGACCGTGAGATTCGCTTTGCCCCAGCCGATCCTGGCAGGATCGATACTGACATTCGCGGTCTGCTTCTCGCCGAAGTTGGCGACCAACAGCAGTAGCTTGTCGGATTTGAGCCAGCCGGCGAGCTTGATATCGGTGCCGGCGGCGGCGATCCCGGTCTCGTCCCAGTAGGCCAGGAATCTCACGTCGTCGCCGCCGATGCCAAAGTCGGCGCGCATCTGGGTCAGGTTCCGGGCGTGCCCGTTGTTGTTGCCAGTGGGCAGGGCATCATGCAACATGACGGCGGCAAAATAGGCCCGCATCGACCGGTGCAGGTCGACAGGGTCCCAGTTGCCCTGGTATTCGTGCATGAAGTTGACCGCCGTGCCCCACTGCGCGGGAAAGTCGACGCGCAGACGGTCCAGGGTCCAAAAATCCATGAAGTCCTTTTCCATCTCTGGATAGATGACGTGGTGCTCGCCGTCGTAAGCGACATCCGCAGCGCCCACCCAAGGGATGACCATGCAGTTGGTCATGTGCAACACGAGGCGGCTCGCCGGGCGCTGTTCCAGAAACGCTGCGCGGCTGCGAAGGAAGTACTCTCGCGTGCCGAACATTTGAAAGCTCGGCTGGATGCGACCGTCCGGCAGGCGATAGCCGCAACCGTGCTCGTAATTGTAGCAAGGCAGCGGCACCATGTTGTCGACATAATAACCGTCGATCCCGCACTGCTCGGACCACTTGCTCCAATTGTGTACCATGTAGTCGATGAGCGAATCGTTGTAACAGAGGGCGTTGGAACCGTACGAGCCGTAGGGAGTCTCCCACTGCTCGGCCAGATCCTTCAACTCCGGCACCAAGTACTTGGGCAAGACCGTGTGGATGAAGTACGGTACGGCCGGCTTACCGGCCTCGTGCTGCTGCTCCACCATCTTCTTCGACTCTTCGACGTAGGAAGGCACGACGAAGGGCACGGACGCGAAGATCAGGTTCTGCGTGTGGGCGTATTGCTTGAAGGTATCGCCGCACCACCAATTGTCCTCGCGCCAGCCTGAGTGCATCCGCTTGACCGGCGAGGCCTGCAGCGCAAAGGTGATGGTCCGCGGTTGGTCGAGGATCGTTTTGGCACTGATTAGGTTGAAGACGAGATCGACCTGCCCGTCGATGTTACGCTGGATCTCGATGGCCTGCGTCTTATCGTTCGGAATCCAGCCCT
>Ga0180437_10012097_pt1 | contig 10256 bp, 5 predicted proteins | sample SS_ome_4_FD_132410 | JGI IMG/M metagenome (GOLD analysis project Ga0180437, IMG submission 132410) | Hypersaline lake sediment archaeal communities from the Salton Sea, California, USA - SS_3_D_1 metaG | ecosystem: Environmental > Aquatic > Non-marine Saline and Alkaline > Hypersaline > Sediment... | reverse complement strand
TTTTTTCAAGTCTTCTCCGAACGACGAGCCAATAGCCACTGCGCTATTGGTGAGGAGAAAGGGGGAGACTTGGGGAAAAAGATATTCATTTTCTTCCAGGGGACTTTTTCAGGGCCGACTAGAGTAACCCACGATTAGTATGCTGTTCCCTCCTCAGGAAAAAGAAACTGGCCAATAGGTTGAAAATTGAGCTCAGTTTTATGGGAACCGTCCATAAGAAATATGTCTGAAACGACATTTTCTGCAGCGCGTATCAAAGTATTGGCAAAATTCGTTATCGGTCTTGCCATATCAGTCATGATTTCATCAAATTGTGTGCCAACAATACAAATTTTTGTTGCACTGGACTTTTGACAGAATTTACGAAGTTTTTGCTCAGTATTTAGGCCATCACATCTATGTGTTATATCGCGCACCTTTTCATTATGAATAAATCGGCGAGTGAAATCACCAACAAGTCGACTGAAAAACTGGCTTCTCGTCCTATTATGGGCGAGACGCACACATACATCAACCATATTGGTAAAGGTTCTTTCAAGCACAATAAACTCCACATTTTGTTCTGGAGCAAGCCCTTGAACAAAATTCATGCCTTGAGCTCCTCCTAATGAATAGCCGTGTACAGCAACAGTTGTCACTCCCAAATCGAGCAAAAACTTTCCATCACCACGAGCATCTTCGTGAAGGTTTTTTTCACTGGCATATGTTTCGATATTTTTTCCATGGTCAAAAACCTTATCACCTGCATATGAAGGCAGGAGAACATTATATCCTTGATCTAAATAATATTTTGCATACGAGAGTGGTCGATGATCCCGATGACTTCTCCTTCCATGATAAATAACAACACTCTTACTGCTCGCATCATTTCCCGGTTTCACCAGCATTGTCGCATCATGGCGGCTCTGCTCTCCCAATTCATTAACAAAAGGAATGCGAACAAAAATAGGACCACTATCTTTATATTTTTCAATTTGGGCTCGCGTCTCATCAACAGAGGGAGATTTCAGGTTGAGATACTCATCGTCGGTAAAGAGTTGGAGCTTCTCATCACCTCCCGAAAAAAACTGCCCGTCTTTACGAATTAAAGACTCGCCTATAGGCCTTCCAAATACTATTCTTGGAATCGTTAAATCCAAAAGCTCTAACATGCCACCGAAAGCAGGTGTGTCCCAAAATCCATATAAGGAACCAGTCATCCTATATTGAATAGCTAATTGTGCACCCACAACAGGAATAAGTTTTAATAAGCCAACGCGCACATCCCAAATTACAGAATCAATAAAAGAGAGATAGTAGTTTTCCGGCCTTTCAGCAATAATTTTTTTACACCTTTCTAAACCCAGTTTTGCTGCCACAAACACAGAAACAGTAAAAAGAACCTTAAAAGCAACGATTGTTACAGCTATCGCTATTTTAATCACGCCAAGGGCCATCTCAAAAGGAGTAATAAGAAGTCCGGTGAGAAGATGAAAGGTTCGAGTACCATATCGAGCAATCCGTTCCTTCTTCTCATCACGAATAGCCTGACCAAGCTTTTCGCCCAAAAGTTCAACCGTTTGATCGAGATTTAAATGCAAAGAAGAAGCAAAACCCTCAAGCTCACTTCGATCAAAAAGGGCTGTCAATTGCTTTTCAACAGTAATTTCAGCATTCTTTTCAGAGAGCGGAGTATTTTGATCTTTTTGTCTATATGAGAGGATATGTTTTTTCCCATCTCGGGTGGTTAACGTCAAAATATTTGGTTTACCTGTGCTGGGAGCATAATCTACATGAGTAAAAACGATAGGGTCTGGAATCATGGGTTTTTATTTTTTGCCTATAGCAAAAAAATAATTTACCATCAAACTCAATAGAACCTGAACTGTTCAAAAGCAACGCTTTTGAACAGGTTCAGGAGGAGTTTGCGGTGGCATCAAGCCCCCACCAACCTTTACTTACAAGGCTTCCGTAACCTTCTCTTCAAACTCCTCAGGAGTTTTTGGAAGGCTCATCACTATCTTTTTTTCTTCCATCTTTTTTCCATGTTTCTTTTCTAAACTAAGGGTATATTTAGTAAGTTGAACACTTGAATAACCCTTTTGTGCAGCTGCTATTCGAACGCGAGTACACGATATGAGCCAAGAGGCAGGTTTTGGCAGAGGGCCAAATCGATCGGCTATCTCTTTTTCTATCTCTTTCACCTCATCACTGCTTTTGGCATCACCAAGCCGTTGATAGAACTCTATACGCAATGAGATCTCATTGACATAGGTTTCTGGGAGTTTGGCAATATAAGGTGTTTCTAATTTGGTATCAATTGTCCAGCTCGGTGTCTCTCCTTTCAATGAATCGATGGTCCGTTTTAGGAGCTTACAGTATAAGTGAAAGCCTATCGCTGCCACTTGTCCTGATTGCTCTGTTCCTAAAATATCTCCTGCTCCACGTATCTCCAAATCACGCATAGCTACTCTTAAGCCGCCACCATATCCCCCTGCTTGGGCTATAGCTTCAATGCGTTTTCGAGCAATTTCTGAAAGGACTCTGCGAGTAGGAAGCAGAAAATAGGCATATGCACGCCTATTCCATCGCCCCACTCGACCTCGGAGTTGATAGAGATCAGCCAGACCAAATCGATCGGCACGATCGACAATAATGGTATTGGCATTAGGAATATCAATTCCATTTTCAATGATCGATGTTGCAACTAAAACATCGATTTCACCACGTCTAAATGCATGGAAGACACAATCGATCTCATCGCCACTCATCTGCCCATGGGCAACAGCAACACGGGCTCGGGGAACAAGTTTTTTTATGCCATCTGCAGCTTTAAAAATCGTGTCCACATGGTTGTGGACATAAAAAACTTGCCCGCCTCTATTTAATTCGCGCAGCATTGCTGTTTGCATTATCTTTTCATCAGACTCACACACAACACTCTTTGTCGGTAGGCGATCATGAGGAGGGGTACTAATTGTTGAAAGATCGCGAACATTGATCAAGGACATATAGAGCGTTCGTGGAATAGGGGTTGCTGAAAGAGTCAAACAATCGACATTTTCCTTAATAATCTTTAGCTGCTCTTTTGCCTTAACACCGAAACGCTGCTCTTCATCGATAATTAAAAGCCCTAAATCCTTAAATCCTACATCTTTTTGGACTAATCGATGGGTACCGATTAAAATATCGATCTCCCCATTTTTTGCCCGTTCTATAGTTTCAAGATTTTGTCTATTGGTAGAAAAGCGAGATAGGATGCCTATCGTTACTCCAAATGGGCTCATCCTCTCGGTAAAGTTCTCATAGTGTTGAACAGCTAAAACCGTAGTTGGTGCAAGAAGTGCCACCTGTTTTTTTCCATCGATAACAGCTTTAAAAGCCGCGCGCATAGCAACTTCGGTCTTTCCATAGCCAACATCTCCGCAAACCAGCCTATCCATAGCCTTTTCTGAGCACATATCTTGTTTGATATCAGCGATTGCTTTTAATTGATCTTGTGTCTCTGTATAGGGGAATTCAGCTTCAAAAAGCTGCATAGAAAGCCCATCTGGAGCACAGACAAAACCACCCTGAATGACTCTTTGCGCCTCTCGTTTAAGAAGATCCGAGGCATATCCTAAAATCGCCCTTTCCGTATCCTCACGCAACTTTTTCCATCGGTTCGTACCCAAAACATGAAGTTTGGGCGCCTCCTCTTTACCACCTACATATTTACTAATCAGATGGGCTTGATGCAGTGGAACAAAAAGGCGTGAGCGTTCAGCGTATTCAATAACAAAAAACTCTTGAATCTCACCTTGCGCGTCAGGTCGCTCTTCAATACCACAATATCGCCCAAAACCATGGTGGAAATGAACGACATAATCTCCAGGCTCAATCTCAAAAGCATCATAATCGGTGACTAAAGAAGTCATTCTCTGCGCATCACGTCGAACAGTCGTTCTTCCCGTTATTTCGGCTGTTGCAAACAAAATCTCATGGCTATCAGACCGAGCAATTCCTGCGGATAAATACCCCTCCTTAACTTGTGTTAGAGGGAGAATCTCACCGCCTCGCTCACGAACTTTTGTTTTACACCATTCGAGTTCAACAAGCGATTGCACAATTAATGTATGGGAATGCGTCTCTTGAAGCTGCAAAAAACCATCAAACAGTTCTTCTCTGACAGGCTGGGCTTTAAGAAGACAATGCTCTTCATAAAATTCAGGAAGAGTTCTGAGAGGATGGTTGATGCGATTGACTGCAAACTCTTGTTCAAACAAAGAAAAGCGCACTTCTTCTGCCCGATCATGAGCATATCCCTGATTACCTTTGAGTCGATGCACTTTAGAGAGAGATTCCAATGGCTCAAAGCTGAGCATAACAAGTTGCTTGTTATGAATAATTTTCAGCCATTCCTGAACACCCATAAAAATTTTTGAACGCACAGCGCCTAATGAGATCAGAGATGCGTATCTATCCTCTAACTTTTCCAAATCATCTAAAACAACAATACTCTCTCTCAAATCAAAGAGCGTTGTCAGATCGTCTGAAGAGTGCAATTCCTCTAACTCCTTAGCAGGAGAAAGAGAAATGTGTTCGAGCTTATCTGCAGAGCGCTGAGAGCCAGGATCAAAGAACCGAATCGATTCAATCTCATCACCAAAAAACTCTATTCGTACAGGCTGCTTTTGAGTAACAGGGAAAATATCAATAATCCCCCCGCGAATCGCAAATTCACCTTTTTCAACAACAATAGATCGACGCTCATAGCCCATGATCTTCAAGTGGTCTGTCAACACATCAAAAGGAACCTCTTCTCCTGTTGTGAGAACGAGTCGCTTTTGTTCGAGAACATTTAAAGGAAGAACTCGCTGCAAACATGATTGAAGAGAGCTTAAAATAACAAGAGGCGTTTTCCTGTCAGCAATATCTGCAAAAGCCTTTTGCCTGGCACCGACAATATCGCTACTTGGAGCAACACCCTCTGTTGGCAATGTCTCCCACGAAGGAATTTCAACGATAGGAAGCGAAAAAAATTCGAGGTTTTGAACTAGCTGCGACTCCTCCTGCCCTTCACCTGTTAAAACCAACAGATCCTTGCCAGAATGGCGAAAGAGCTCGGCAATAATGTATGCCTTCATTTGAATTTCAAGGCGTTCAAAAACAATGGAAGACCCTTGTTGAACAAGGGAAGAAAAGAGGTGATCAAACGACTGCATATGCGACTATAGATTCCAATGCTTCATGCAGTTTATCGAGGCGAGGACCGGCTCCTTGCGCCATTTCCTCTTTACCACCACCATTGCCTTCAAGAAGAGACAAACCCTTTTTTAAAAGATTGCCAGCATGTACTCCTTCACCTGTCAAGCGATGGGGCACTTTTACTAACAAATGAGCGCGATGCGCATCTTTACATCCTAAGACAACAATTACAGCCCCATGTTTATGGGCAATCTCTTCGATAGCTGTTTTTAATTCTTTCGGAGAAATGGGAAGCTCCCCCCAGACAATTTGTCGATCATTACCACTGACTTGTAAAGCGTCGACTAAAAGAGCCAACTTCTCTCTCTTTAATTGTTTACATTCAACTTCTGTTTCTTTCATATTTTGTAAAAGGGCTTCTAATCTCTCTGCCACCTTACTTGGCTGAATTTTGAGCAGTTGAGCGATTTCTTCAAACCGGCGATCTGAAGACTTAGCCTCATCAACAGCGCGCTGGCCTGTCACAGCTACAATACGGCGCACACCAGCTGCAATACTCGATTCACCGATGATACGAAAATACCCAATATCTCCAGTGCGCTCAACATGAGAACCTCCACACAGCTCTTTAGAAGGCCCCATCTCTAATACACGAACAATAGCGCCATATTTCTCACCAAAAAATTGGCGGATATCGCTTCTCTTTTGCACCTCTTCTAAAGTGAGCTCATACGTATCTACCGCGTGATTTTCACGAACAAGTTGATTAACTCTCTCCTCAGCTCGAGCAATCTCCTCTGGAGTAAGTGCTTTATGATGGCAAAAGTCAAAACGGAAATACTCCTCTGCGACTAATGATCCACTTTGCCGAGCGTGCTCACCAACAATCTCCCTCAATGCTAAATGAAGAAGATGGGTTGCCGTATGGTTAGCAGCAATCTTCTTGCGCCTTTCAACATCGATTTCAGCCTGCACTTGTGCTTTAATGAAGAGTGTTCCTGAATGAACTTGACCAACATGAGCTGTAATGCCCTGATAAGGAGAAATCGTGTTAGCCACGACAAATTGGCCTTGCTCGCAAGAAATAAGCCCTGTATCTCCAATTTGCCCTCCACACTCTGCATAAAATGGTGTTGCATCGAGCACAACCATACCCTCATCACCCATCTCTAAGCGATCAACCAGTTGACCATTTTTTATACATGCAACAACTGCACCCTGCGCATTGTATGTGTCAACATACCTCGTTTTAGCTACCTCCTCAAACACCGACTCTTCAGCCACTTGTGCAACTTCACTTCTGGCAACTTTAGAACGCTCCTTAGCTTCAAGCTCTAATTCTTGAAAGCGCTTCTGATCGACACCTAAACTATGATCTATAGCTATCAATTCAATCTCTTCAAAGGGGAGTCCATACGTATCTTTAAGCAAAAAGGCATCATCTCCTGAGATCATACTCGCATGCTTTTTCGTCCTGTCAATAACACCCTGTAAAATATTTCCTCCCGCTCGCAATGTCTTTAAAAAAGCCTCCTCTTCAACAGCTAAAATTTCTGCTATTCGATCTTGCGACTCCTTGAGTTCATGGAAAGGATCGCCCATAAGCTGTACAAGATCAGGAACAAATTCAGCTAAATATGGACACTCTATTTGCCGCCCATACCGAACTGCACGCCGCAAAATCTTCCTTAAAACATATCCACGATCTACATTGCTCGGCTGTGCCCCATCAGCAATAGCAAAGGAGAGCGAGCGAAGATGATCAGCAACAACCTGAAAAGCAGGGGCTGTTGGAGATCCTATCTCATACGTTTTTCCCGATCGATTTTCAATTGATGCAATAATCGATCGGAGAAGATCTGTTTCAAAAACAGAATTTTTATTTTGAATGAGAACCATGAACCTCTCAAGCCCAGCACCGGCATCTATAGAAGGTTGCGGCAAGGGATCCATCTTGCCACAACTCGAGCGGTTATATTGCATAAAAACAATATTCCAAAACTCCATAAACCTTTCCCCCGCAGGATCCTCTGCTGGAGTTGTTGCTGAACCATAAGATGGCCCTCGATCGTATAAAAGCTCTGAACATGGCCCACATGGCCCTACCTCACCCATAGACCAAAAATTATCTTTTTCCCCTAATCGAACGATACGAGATTCAGGAACATAGGCTCTCCACAGTTCAAAAGCCTCGTCATCATCGAGAAAGACAGTCGGCCACAAGCGCTCTTCTTCAAATCCAAATACTTCTACTACCAGCTCCCACGCAAAAGCTATAGCCTCTTTTTTGAAATAATCCCCAAATGAAAAGTTTCCCAACATTTCAAAAAAGGTAAGGTGACGTGTTGTATGCCCCACATTTTCCAGATCATTATGCTTACCACCTGCACGAATACACTTTTGACTTGAAACAGCTCGTGTGTACTCTCTCTTTGATTGCCCCAAAAAGACATCTTTAAATTGGTTCATTCCCGCATTGGTAAACAAAAGCGTAGGGTCATCATACGGAACAACCGGAGAGGAGGGAACTTCTTGATGCCCCTTTTTTCGAAAATAATCGATAAATCGACGACGAACTTCATACGTAGAAAGTGCCATACAAACATCCTTAACATGTAAAGAACAACAATTATACTCTTTTTCGAGAAGAAGGAAAACACTCTTTATTGAAAACATGAAAGTGAACTATATTTTTACGCATTCTATACTAATCGTGATTGAAGAATTGGAACTTACTGAAAATCAACGTTTCTAATTTGGTCGTTTCGAAGCAGCCCATAATGTATTATGGGTGATGCAGAAACAGTCAAAGTTGAAGATGTTGGTTTTTTGTAAAAACAATTCTTCATTTATGATCAGTATAAAACTAAGGAGACAATCATGCTTCAGGGCTATCCAGCTATTTTATACTATTCCCAAGAGAGTTTAGAAAACCTGCAAAGAGAGACAGCGCTGTCTCCCTCTTATACCATTCGCGAACAACCAAAAAATCGCCTTCAACGAATCGTTGACCATATATGGCGCCCATATCTTTATCTTCACGCCTCATTGGGCCGCGCTATGTTTTGGGCACGATACTCCCAAATTGAAGCAAAAATAGTCCGTCCAAATATCAACCTAGAAGGAGAATGGTTATTCCTTCGACTCACTCTTCGTTTTGGTATTATGGATATCGATGCAATGATTGCCACAAGGGCATATACAAAATCATCTGGACGCTGGCTTTTACCTGCCCTGGGCTTAAGCGAAATCTATGAATACCAACTCGCACCATCCCGAGAATACAAATTTTCACATGGTCGGTTTTCACAAATTGCCGAGCAATTAAACGCCAACATCTTGTTCTTTAATTATCCTGAAATGGGCGCCAGCACAGGCCAACTTACGCGAGAGACCTTGGTCAAATCCCACGAAATTGCTCTCGATTTTCTTGAACACCAATTAGAACCTAAAGAGATCATTCTCTATGGCCATTCCACTGGTGCTGTGGTACAGGGACTTTCTCTGCTCAAAAGAAATCTCTTCTCTGATCTACGCTATGTTGTTGTGGCTGACCGAACATTTTCAGAAATGGCAGCTGTTTTAAGACATTTAAAAGGAAGGCTTGTGGCTTCTGTATTTTCCTGCCTTGGCTGGAACATGTCAGCTCTCTCCTGGTATCGAGCACCCACAGTTCCCACCATTGTAATTTCTGCAATAAAGGGAATAACACAACCAACAAAAGTTGACTCTGTTGACAAAGCAGTGTATGTCGATGATACTATTCCCTTTGATGGCTCACTTGTATGCGCTCTTAAAACTCCTCCTCCTAATACACGATTTTTTGGTGTTCCTGAGCAGCACAAGTATGCAATACAAGATACATTACCAGTTGTTGAAGCCATTGAAGATGGGTTTAAATCATAGCAGTAATTTCTCGTTCCAACCCACTGATCAGCATATTGCCGCCCACAGCATATCGTTTGTCTCCTGGATAGATCACGATAAGCTGATCGAGCTGCAAAACCTCTGCTGCCATTTGCATTGACTTTGTCACGCTTGGGCTATCTGAATACTTGCACTCAAATCCCAATCTCCGACCATTTTTGACAATGAGAAGATCTAATTCAGCCCGACCATGCACGCTCCAAAAAAAACACTCCTCTGTATCTGCATGATACTTTTGAATGATTGCTTCCAATGCAAATCCTTCCCAGGAAGCGCCGAGCTTAGGATTATGCAAAAGAGAATGCTCGTCAGTAACACCTAAAAGCGTATGCAAAATTCCACTATCTCTAAAATAAATTTTGGGCCGCTTTTTCTGCCGTTTTTTAATATCTTCTATCCATGGCTGCAATGAGCGAACCATGAATGTACCGGTTAAAATATCTAAATAATGGCGAACAGTTGTGTCTGCAAAACCTAAAGATCCTCCAATTTCAGAAGCATTAAACGTTTGTCCATGATAATGCGCTAACATCATCCAAAAACGTCTCAGTGTCTGTGGAGGTATTCGTAAGCCCAAATTGGGAATATCTTGTTCTAAAAACGTCTTAATATATTCCTTTCGCCAAAATAGACTATCATCAATTGTTTTCGCTAAATAAGAAGGAGGAAAACCTCCACGAACCCACAGTTGCCTCTGATCGCATCCTTCAAATAAAGAAAAAGGTGAAAGCTCAATATATCCAATTCGTCCTGCCAAACTTTGCGATGATTGTCTGATCAGTTCGCGTGATGCACTTCCCAAAATAAGAAATCGCCGATCCACATGTTGATCAACTAATACTCGAATAATAGAAAACAATTCAGGAATACGCTGTATCTCATCGATAACAATCAGTCCTCTCAAAGACTCAAGTACAGTCTTAGGATTTTCTAAAATAGCTAAATCACTTGGATCCTCTAAATCAAAGTAGTGGACTGAAGTCTCTTGATGAACTTCGAGATACATTTTTGCTAATGTGGTTTTCCCACATTGACGAGGCCCTAAAATGGCTGCTACACCATGTGTTCGAAACACACTATCAATTTTTTGTATAAAATACGGTCTTTCCATAATTTTTATTATACAAGAAATGAAAATTCGGTGACAAGCACCGAATTTTCAT
>Ga0180437_10012095_pt1 | contig 10257 bp, 7 predicted proteins | sample SS_ome_4_FD_132410 | JGI IMG/M metagenome (GOLD analysis project Ga0180437, IMG submission 132410) | Hypersaline lake sediment archaeal communities from the Salton Sea, California, USA - SS_3_D_1 metaG | ecosystem: Environmental > Aquatic > Non-marine Saline and Alkaline > Hypersaline > Sediment... | reverse complement strand
GAGCCCGACCTGGCCATCGCCGTGGACGTGACGTGCACCGGCGACACGCCGGAGTGCCATCCGATGGCAGTGGAGTTGGGCCGTGGGCCAGCGGTGAAGGTTCAGGACCGCGGGATGATCGCCCATCCAGTGGTGCGGGACCTGCTGGTGCAACGGGCGAAAGCGGCGGACATTCCCTATCAACTGGAGGTACTGGAGTTCGGCACAACCAACGCGGCGGCGATGCAACTGGTTCGCGCCGGCGTGCCTTCCGGTTGTCTCTCCGTCCCCTGCCGGTATGTTCACTCTCCCTCGGAGATGGTGGACGAGAGAGACGTGGAGAACAGCGTGCGGTTGTTTCTGGAGGTGTTGCAGGCGGCCTGATTGGCCCGTTACTCTTGGGCGGGGGGAAGACAATGGATCAAGGAACGACGCGGTATCGGGGAACCATCATCCTATGCTCGGTGCTCAGCCTCATCGCCGGCGGTGCGATTGGCTACTTCACCCCACACCACCAGACTCCAGCCCCAATCGTTGTCTCCACCCCGCTCCCCACCCCCACAGCGCCCCCTACGCCCACGCTGGCACCTATCCGGGTCCACGTTGCCGGCGCCGTATGCCAGCCGGACGTGTACGAATTGCCTCCGGGCAGCATCGTCCAGCGTGCGATCGAAGCCGCCGGTGGCCCGTCATCCGACGCCGACCTGGACCACATCAACCTGGCGCTGGAACTACAGGACCAACAGCAGGTGTACGTGCCGTGCCAGGGGGAGGGAAACCCAAGGCCGCTGGTCTCCGGCGGCGGGTCAAGCAGCGGGGGAACGACGGGCGCGCTGGTGAACGTCAACGCAGCCACGGCGGTGGAACTGGAGACACTGCCGCGCATCGGACCGGCGACGGCGCAGCGCATCCTGGAATACCGCGAGGCCAACGGGCCATTCACAGCCATCGAAGACATTCAGAACGTGCCCGGCATCGGCCCGGCGACCCTTGAGGGGCTCGAGGGTTTGATTACAGTCGGACCCTAGATCAGAACGTTCAAAGATGCATGAGCGCTCTGCTCATAGCTGACAAACAAAGACCCCCGCTCAAGAGCGGGGGTCGTGTCGTAGTGAAACCAAGCACTCAGCCACAACCGAGCTCATCTGACGTCAAGGTGCCCAAGCTGGGAACCGTTCAGACTCTGGTGTATCCGTGAGCCGCACCAGGCCGGACCCATCTAGATCGATCAGGAACAAGTCCCAACTGAGATCGCCCACCTCACCGGAGAAGACCAGCCGATCGGTGCCCACCCAGGCTGGCATTACGTTGTCCCCTGGCCGGTCAGTGACTGGCCGCACATCGCCCCCATCTGCGTTCATCACGTAGATATCCGCTGTGCCATCCCGTTTCGAGGCAAACGCGATCTGCCGGCCGTCTGGCGACCAGCGAGGGGAAGTACAACTCCACGACTCATCGAGCAGTTCGACCACCGCCGAGCCATCTGCTGCCATCGTATAGAGACCGTTTGAGCCATTTCGATCCGAGATAAAGACGATCGTGCTGCCGTCGGGTGACCAATCTGGATCACCGTCATTGGATGGGTGATTGGTGAGGTTGACGGGAGGGTCTGCCCCTATACTGACCTTGTAGATCTCAAAGTTGTTATCACGATTGGACTGGAAGAGCAATTCTGTCCCATCGGGGGACCAATCAGGACGCCAATTGAGCCGTGGCTGCACAGACGTCACTTCACGTTTCTCATCACCAGCGATAGGCATCGTGTAGACTCTTACGTTGTTCACGTCCGTTGTGTATGCGGAAAAGGCAATTTCCCGTCCATCCGGTGACCATGCCGGCTCTGTTGCGCTGCCAGGAGCCCCAGTCATCGCCACCGGAGGTTGGCCGTCGTCCACGAGATAGATCTGGTATACACCCGTCTCGTTGGAGTGGTACAGCAACCGCCCAGCGGGCCACGGCGACGTGGGCTTGTCCAAGGGGGAGGACAAGGGAGACACAGAGGGCTGGGACGAGGGAAGTGGCGAAACCGACTTCTCGGGATGCTGGCATCCAGCGAGCACCCACACCAGGGCGATGGCCACCGCCATGGGTTTGCGAAAGAGTCTGTGATTCATAGATTCCTCCATAGAAAGAACAAACCACCGGGGACTGGCCCCAGCGGTTTGTTCTGATTACTCGAAAGCTATGTGACTACCTACTGCAAGCACATTCTCGCTACTTGCCGAAGGCGTTGTAGGTTGTGCTGTCCGTCCAGAAGGGCCACAACGTGTTGTGGATCGCGATCAACTCACAACCAGGGGCGTTGATGTACACCGAACCACGGAAATCCGAGCCCAGGTCATCGATGTTGGACCAACCACTCGATGGCATATCAGCGGGATTCTTGGTGTTGTAGCCGTGGGAGATGTTCGGCGACAGCGAGTCCTCGTAGCTCAACAGCATGTTGCCCGCGCGGTCGCGCCACTCGACATCAAAGTTGTTGCATGCAGCGGTGCCGACGTTCTGCACGATTAGGCCGGTGAACTGCTTCCAAGTCGCACCGGACAGACGCCGGAACGTGGCGGGTATGAACGTCTCCGCGTAACCGCTGACCTCCGACGAGTAGGAAGTAGCCGCGAGCCCGACAGGGCTTTCATCTGTCCACTGCAGGTTGGCGACGGCAACGATATCCACGCTGTTGTTGGAGGTGACCACCACGGAGCCATTCCAGTTGGTCCCCAACGCATTGTGAAGCGCGGTATGGTCTGGGACATCACTGCCGGTCTGGCGCGTGTTGTAGCCGTGGGAGGAGTTGGCGGGGACGGTGTCGTTGAAGGTGAACAACTTCGTGCCCAGGCGATCGTACCAGTCGACCGTCACGGAAGCGTCGGTGCTCTCATCCAGGTTCTGCACAATGACGGCAGTGTACTGCAACCAATCCCCACCGCTGTCGATCCGCCGGGTGGCGGAGGGCAGGTTGGCCGTCGTCCCGCCGCCGGTCACAGCCGAGTACGCACCTGTATACTCCTGCCAGTGCATCGTCGCTGCCCCAGCGATCGGATCGCCTCCCGTCGCCGTAACGACTGCCGCGCCCAGCCATCCATCAGGCCGGTTGGCCGTGAGGCCAGCGTCCATCAGGTCGTAGGTCTTCTGGGTTCCCTTCAGCAGCGTGTCGGTGACCTCTTTGTTGAGCGTGCCATCCCGGTCGTAGTACTTGATGCTGATGGGAATGGTCTCCGATTCGGATGGCCCCTCGGCGCTCTGCACGGAGATACTCGACACCTGCTTGCCAGCGCGTGCGGACAACGACGGGAAGTACAGCTTGTCGCTGCCTGCGGTGAAGCCGTTATAGGCACCAGCGGTCTTCCCATCCCCATATGTGCCTAACTCCCACCTCGCCTGGGCAAAAGCCACGATCTCCTGGTCGGCGGACACAATCACCGAGCCGAGCCAGTTGTCAGGGAGGCCGGAGTCAGTGATCGGGAAGCCATCACTGCTGAGCGGGTCGATATCCTTCTCCACGTACTTCTCGACGACACCGCTTTGGTTCACATAGTCCGCTCTCACGTGAGCCGTAGCGGTCTCACTCATGTTCATGACGGTGAAGTTGACGTTGCCCGTCCCAGGCTGCAAACCCTGGGCCGACGCAACCGTCGCCAACATCATGGCCAAGAGTAGAGAGACGAACGGTACAACTATGCGTTTCATGCGAAATCTCCTTTCATAATGATTCTGGATTTTGCTCCATTATACCTGCTCTTTTCCTGAATTTCAATAATCCCTTAGTAGTAGTAGGGGCTGAAAGTTGACATAACAACCAGTTTCGAAGTGCCGGCAGTGTTCATTCGAGGTATCCCAGACCCTTCAAGCGCTCCGCAATCGACGCCTCCTCCGCAACTGAGTATGCATGGTCTGTTTTCGAGCTCATCCCTTGATCTAATGTGTGTTGGAAGCGTAGTGGGTGCTCATCTCGCCACGCTGGTGTGAAGATCTCCAGCAAGGTGTGCCCGTCCAGGTCGTCAGGCACGGGCAGTCCCAGGGCATAGAGCAGCGTAGGCATGATGTCCTGGATAGAAGCCGGCTCCAGGCTCAGGCTGGCCTCTATCCCTGGCCCACTCATCCCAAATATGCCTTCCCGCTCGTGGAAGCCCCACGGTTCATGGGATACGTCCCCCAGAGCATCTCCCCGGCCTGTCAGGTCAGATACCCGGTAACCCCGTCGGAGCTCAAAGATGATGTCAGGCGCTTGGGTGACGAAAGGCCCGGTGTAGAGTTCTTCCCGCCGGTAGACGGCCTTTGTGATTGGCTCCCCGGTTCGAGGATCACACCACCCGCGCAGTGCTTCAATGATCTCAGTGCGCAGGGTCTCGTAGCCGGACAGCGCCACAATTCCTGCCGGTTCACGTCCTCGCACGTTCAGAAAGATCCCGTACTCGGTGGGCAGGCCAGCGTACGCCCTGGTTCGACTCCAGTCAAACGTTTTCAGCAAGGGTAACGCCCGTCGAGCCTTCACGATGAGCGACCCGGGCACCCACCTCTTGACACGGCTCCCTACCCAACGCAACATCTCCCAGCCACTGGCACGCCGGCGATCATAGGCCAGCCAACCGCGCTGAGCCAGCCAGTCGTTCAGGTACACGTTCGTCCCCCACGGTCCAAATCCGTGGTCGGAAAGGAACACCAGGTGGGCATCACGCGGCACAAAGCCATCGACCAAGTGACCTATCTCCTCATCCAACGACTGATAGCAAGTCAACAGCCCTTGTCGGATGTTGGCAGCTTGCTCGGTGTCGTCTAGAGGCGCGGGCAACCGTTCAATGTATCGCCAGAGGATGTGCTGCAGCCGGTCAGGCAGCTCGAAGACAGCCACCGCCAGGTCCGGCTGTTCGCGCTCCAAAAGCCAGCGGATGGCTTTTCCCCGTCCTCGAGTCACCGTCTCTGCCTCGCCCAGAAATCGATAGATGGCACCCGGGTTTTGAGTGTCGTGCCGCGTGTGTTGCACGTCCAGGTCTATCTGATAATCAGGTATGGCTGCTAGAAGAGTCGACTTGAGCTCGGGGGGATACGTGAATTCCACCTCCAACCCAGGAGTGAGCAAACCGGTGATCATTGCCCCGTTCAGCGGTTGGGGCGGGTAGGTCACTGGTGTATTGATGACACACACCCTTAACCCAGCCTCGCCGGCCAGGTGCCAGAGTTTCGAACCCCTGACCTGATCTCCGCTGATCCACGGCCGCTCAAAGTGTTCGTTCAGTGGTCCCTGCCAACCCAGCAGTCCGTGCTTGCCCGGATTCTTGCCGGTCATGAAGGAGGGCCACGCCAACGCGGTCACAGGGGGAACAGTCGAGAGCAATTCACCTGACACGCCCCTGGCCAGCGCTTCTTGGAGATGCGGCATGCACCCGGCTTGCATCAGGGGTCTCAGCACCGTGAAGGTTGCCCCATCGAGACCAATTACCAGTGCTTTCATATGTCACTTTTTCCTTACCGCCAACGACACTTACCAGCTATCGTTCGCCTCGTATCCTGTCTTCAGCAAGTAGTCACCGGCTGCCCGCTTGAAGATATCTTTTACCTCTTCATCGAAGACATCGCGCCAGCTCCCGATTCTGCCTCGTCTGTACGTATAACCTCTGCCAAACGCTGCCTCCCCGATAGAACGCGCTTCCTGCGCGCTAACTTCGATACCTACGTGGCTGCCGATCTGCATAATTGCTCTTCTTTGGTCGTCCAGACTCCCGCCACCTCGCTCTCCAACCAGATCCTCAAAACGCAAATTGAGCACCGATTCTGCTTCCCTCCATCCCGACGTGATCTCGAGTTTCCTGGCGATACCATAGGATTTGTAGTCCCCCTCTCGCCTGGTAACGCCAAGAATGGCCGCGATGAAGCGCTCTTTGTCTGTGGGCAACTTTTTGTAATCGCTATGCAAGTAATGAGCGCTATGTTTCAAGACATAGTGGACCTGAGAGACCACGACATCTCTCGGATCTCTGATGACAAAGATAGTCCGTATCCCCATCGATTGGAGCATTTCGGCAACACATTCCTGGTAGGGGATGTGTGCGAGCAAATAGTGGCCTTGATGGAGCCGGTCCAACAGGTAATACATGGTCGCTAATCGTATTTCGCGGGGCTGGCCGATGCCTACAAGGCACGTCCTCCGATCCCACGGGTGGAGATAGTTCACCGGGTGCCACCGTAACTTGCGAGTCAAGACCGGTTTCTGCGGCGCCAGACCTGGAAATAGGGCCAGGATACTGGCTACCAGATGGGTCCCTGACTTGGGCAGGCTGTTCACCAGGATTCTTGGCCCCCCGCCAACCATTTCTTTATGGACCGATGTGGAAAATGGAGACATATGCCACTCTTTTCCCAAAAAGGCTCGATCGAGGTTTGATCTAGTTACTTGTCTTTATCGGAACCCATTGGCAAGCCCTGCCTTCTCTGCCACATTGGCCAGAAAGCCTGGCGGAAGAGACTTATGTCTTCCAGCGAGAACACACGAAAGACAAGGAGCAAGGATATGTAGAGAAGTACCCCTCCCACAACCAGGACAGGCCAAGCCAATCCCTCCGTCATCCACAATACGCCGAGCAAGATGATGCCGATTGCCAGCGGCCTGGCTGCTAGCGCTACCAGGTCAAGTGAGCAAATCTCCTTGTTGAGGAAATAGGTATTCAGCACCACTCCGGTAAGACCTGCCAGCACCACCGCTACGGCTGTGCCTGGCGCTCCCATCCAGGCGGTCAATAGGATGGAATATACCAACCCTGTGGCTAGCTTAACGCCGGAGACAACAACGGAACGACGCTGGAGATCGCCAGCAATCAGCCCCTTGGACAGCAGCGCATTCCAGATCGATACGACGACGGAGGCAGACAGAATTCGCAGCAAGGACGCCGAGCCTGTGTATTCTTCACCTCGATACAGAAGATCAATGATCGGTTCAGCGTTGATTGCTAATAGTACTGCGACCAGTAGAGTCACCGTCATGCCGAGCAAGAGAGATTTGCGAAGCAGGGTCTCGAAACGTGCCCGCGCCCTGACAAACAGACGTGACAACACTGGATAGGCAGCTTCGCTGTAGCTGGCCGAAAGGAAATTGATGACCCGCACGATCAGGTATGCCGCATTGTAAAGTCCCACCGCCTTCTCCCCAACCATCTGGGACAAGATCAGAACGTCGAGCCGGGAGAAAACGTTGACGGAGAGCGACATGATGAAGAAATCAAACGCTTGCCGGAAGAGGGACATTGCCTCCCTCAGGTCCACGTGAAAACCTCGCCAGAGGTTCATTCGACGTGCTGTCACAATCGCTATGACGGCTGCCACGCATTGTCCCAGGACGACCATCCACGCCAGTGCAGCGATGCCGTGATCAGACAGTAGTACCATCACGCTTCCGGCAACCTGCACCCCTTTGGCCCCAACCTGAGTCAGGGCGACGAAACCCATTTGTTCCCTGGCCTGGAAAGCGGACTCGGCTGCTGACGAGATCGCGAAAGGAAGAAGCGAGAGGGATACGATCCCCAGGGCTTGGGTTGTGTCAGCCGGATGATTGAGCAAATGGGCGACAAGGACCAGCAAGCCCGCGCTTCCCCCCGCCCCCAGCACCTGGTTGACAACCATGCGTTGAAACCAGTGTTGGCTCTCGCCTGGCTGACGGGCCATCTCGCGGACGCCCAGGCGATGCACGCCCATCTTGGCGATGATCTGAAAAATCTGCAGGTAGGCAGTCAGTACGGCGAATTTGCCCAACCCTTCAGCACCCAACTGGCGGGCCACCAGCACGCTGAGAACCATGTTGAATCCCAGCCTGGCGACCTGGGTCAGGGACAATGCCGTGGTGTTGCTGACCAACCGCTGGAGGGGGTTGCCCTTTCGCCTGTCCATACTCAATCCATGTACCCTAGATCTCGAAGCCGGGCCGCCACGGCGTCGGCGTCTTGCTGGCTATAGGATTCTTCATCGCGTGGCATCTCGCCTGCTGCTTGGGGAGCCATCCTTTCAACAGGGTGTGTCTGAAGATAGGCCGGCTCCAGCCAGTCCGACAACGGTCTACCATCCATGCTGGTCGGCACAGGCAGCCCACTCAGGTGAAGGACCGTCGGGGCCACGTCTTCGATGTGGGAAGCGTCCTTGTTTTCCCCCGCTGCAAAGCACGTCCCGGCTGCTACCAAGATGCCGTCACGCGTATGTCGGCCAGTGTGAGCCAACGAACGCCCGCGGTAACGGCCAGCAGCATAGGTCAAGCGATCTTCTTGTTGATCCAGGCAGTTTCTCACGAAGTAATCGTTCTTCGTCTCGACCAACAGATCGGGCGCCAGGCTTGCGTAAGGCCCCCGGTACACATCGCTGGCCTGGTGGACCGCAAGCACGATGTCGTCTCCGGTCTCCGGGTCGCGCGCGGATAACAGCTCTTCGGCAATCTGTTCGCAAGCCGCCTGATATTCACTGCCAGGCTTGACAATACCGTTGGGGAATCGGTCAGGCGTGTTTATGTAAATACTGCCAAATGCTCCGACGGCAAACGCCCTCGTCTCCTCCCAGATAATCCGGTCCAGGAACTGCTCCTTGTCAGGTTCTCGCTGCGCCCCCTTGGCGACCAATCGAGCTAGCCGACGCTGGAGAGGAGCCAGATGCTCTGCGAGGGCGGTGAACTTGCGTGCAGGGCGCAGTTGGAGCCAGCCCTGCATCGCCAGCCAGGTGTTGAGTTCAAAGACACGGCGATAGGCACATGCACCATGGTCTGACATCACCAGCACGATCCAGTCGTCGCCCAACTCCTGTAAGATACATCCAAGTGCGCGATCACAGGCTCTGTAGACCTTTCCGATGCCATCTTCAGGAGAGACACTGTCGGCCATCAGGTAGCCCAACGCGTGCTGTACTCGATCCGTCGCCGTGAAGACGATGGCCAGGAAATCCGGCCTGGACCGTTCCAGGAGGTGACAAGCTACCTGGCCACGTAGAAGCGCTAGATCACAAAGCTCTCTGACATAGCGAGGAGTGAAACGCTCCACTGCCGTCAGAGCTACTGCCCTGGCGCGCACCCCTACCCGGTACCCATCAAACCGATCGTACAACTCCTGTTCCAGGTCAGGGGGATACGTGGAAGCGCGGTCGTGCCGGGGGGCATCCATCCCAGCGATGAGAAAGCCATTCACTGGCTCGGGAGGAAACGTCATCGGAACGTTGACCACAGCCACACGCCGGCCCGCCTCGCTCAGCCGTGCCCAAAGTGTCTTCGCCTTGAGCGCTCCCCCACTCATGACCTGAAATTTCCCGTTCTTTCCCAGCCCTACAAAGTCAAAAATACCGTGCTTGCCCGGATTCATCCCCGTCATGAAAGAGGCCCAGGCTGTGGGGCTCAAGGGATGCAACGTAGAAGTCAGCGTCCCCCAGCGCCCGCGATCTATAAGGGATTGCAGGTTGGGTAGAGCGCCCGCTTCCAATAGAGGCGTGATCACGTCAAATGAAGCTGCATCCCATCCAACGATGGCAATCTTCTGTGGATTATGCATGTCCATTCTCTTTCCTTGGCCGGTGAGCAACCGACTGCATACAGGTTCCCACCTGAGCACGGGCAGCATCAAATGCACGCCACCCATCCAACAACCCCCGCCAATAATGCCGTACGAGGTGGGGACGCTTCCTCAGCAGAAACTCCAGAGTCTTCTTGAGCGCAGTACCCGATCGGAACAGAAAAACGGCGGGCCTGCGCAAGCCTTGGGCGTGCGTGCGGAAGAAGATGACACTTCCTCGCCCCATCTGATATACTCGGAACGCTGACTCTGCGCTGCCGGCCCCCTTATGCCACATTCTGGCCTGGGGTACAGTGACGAGACGGTACCCACGCCGCCGAACCCGGAGGCTGAAATCAAGGTCCTCGTAGTAGAAGAAGTACCGTTCGTCAAAAAGACCGACCTCTCGAAGCACAGCGCTGTTCAAGAGCATGGCACAACCTAGAAGGTAGTCTACCTCGAAGGGCCTGCGCCACTGCCCCGAATCAATCTGCCCCCGGGCCCCACCTCGCATTTCCAGAAGAAGAGGGTGCTTTGAGAAGCCCGCAGACCATATTCGCTTGGGGGCATCTAGACAGTAGATCAAGGGAGATGCTGCTCCCACGTCAGCCTCCATAGCCGCCACCAGATGCGTCAGCAAAGATGACGCAACAAGAATATCATTGTTGACAATCAGTATAAAATCGGCTCTCTGGTCAAGGGAGAGTCGTAGTGCCGAGTTGATCCCCGCTGCAAAACCCAAATTAGACGGGTTGACCAGCAACGTCACGTT
>Ga0180437_10012094_pt1 | contig 10258 bp, 12 predicted proteins | sample SS_ome_4_FD_132410 | JGI IMG/M metagenome (GOLD analysis project Ga0180437, IMG submission 132410) | Hypersaline lake sediment archaeal communities from the Salton Sea, California, USA - SS_3_D_1 metaG | ecosystem: Environmental > Aquatic > Non-marine Saline and Alkaline > Hypersaline >... | reverse complement strand
TGTGCAGAAAAATTCCGTGAAGTTGCTCAAAAAAGAGTTGACATATTCTGATTCTTGATCATAGATTGGGGTGAAGACATTCCCGACGTGCGAGGTGGATATGAGTCTACATAGTTTTCAAGAACTCCGGCTGCTGACCGTGACTTCTCCCCTTTCGTATATCAGAGCGAGTGACGAAGACTTCGACGACTACGGTGATGAAGATTTCTACGAGGATGAAGACGAGTTGGACGACTACGAAGACGACTTCGAAGATGAAGATGAATTCGAGGACGAGGACGAAGAGTTCGAAGACGAATTAGAGGAAGATTACGAAGAAGACGAGTTCGAAGAAGAAGAAGAAGAGGAGGAAGAGGAGGAGGAGGAGTTCGAAGAAGAGGAGGAAGAGTTCGAAGAGGATGAACTCGAAGAAGATTACGACGAGGATGATCTAGACTACGACGACTTTGACGAATAAATCAACTCATTATTAAACCACAGCTTTTCCAGTTCGTAGAACTCCCTATGCTCCTTGTCCATGAGATGGATCACGAAACGCCCGCAGTCGATGAGAACCCAGCCGGTTTCCCGGTTGCGGGTTTTGGCGGATCTGAAGGGGGTTATGGATTTCTCGAGAAAGACCTCATTCAGCAGACGCAGCAATCCTTTCAGGTGGGCGACACTGCGCACCGTGGTGATGATGAAGTAATCGGTCCAGTCGCTCATCTCTCCTATGTAGAGGGCTCTGACCTGTTCGGCCCGGTGGTCCTCCAAGAGCCTGGCGATGTCCAGGACGTCATTCCTTACAGTATCTTCCATCGAAGTCCGTTCCTAGTATAACCGTTACATCCAACGTCATGTCACCCGTTTCCTCCAGACGGGAGTAAACCCGCTGGCAACGTATCAAATCGGCAACGCGTTGGGCTACCTCCAACCTCCCCTTGCGGTCTAAAACAACGGTTTTTTGATAGTCCGGGTTGTCTGCATTCGCCACCGACACCACGTCATAGCCGAAACTTTGGAAGACATTCGCCGCCCGGCGGGCCAGCCCTCCCACGCTGGTTCCGTTCAACACCTCGATGGCGACCGTCAATTCATCCTCTGAAAACGGCTCCTGACTCGAGATCGTTTCCACTGTCTGCTTTACGATCTCTTTGAGCAGCTGCCCGTCAAAATGAGGAAACAGCAGTTCCTTCCCGTCCACGATTCGGGAGCTTCCCAAAACACGCTGAAATACGATCTTCTCATAGTTGAGATTTTTCAGCTCGAGAACGAACGAGCTCAAGGCGCGGGGGCTCAGATTGGTATCCATATTTTCTCGAAATACCGAATAAGCGCTTTTCTCCTCCAGCAGATCGCTTTCGGCAATGCTCCTCAACAGGGCCTGAAGAAACCTCTGCTTTCTGCCCACAGAATCGACTTCGTTTTCCATCTCCTCCTCATAGGAGATGAAGTCGCGGATCTTGTCTCCATCCAGCACCACGCTGCCCGAGGGCAGGAGTATGCGCCGTCCGGCAAAGGTGGTATCTACCGGATTGGGGATGAACAGCTCCAGGCCACCGAGCAGGTCGACCTGATTCCTCAGCTCCGAATCCCGCAGATCGATGAAAAAGGGAATATCGATAGCCACGAGCTCCTCTACCTTGTCGATCAACGGGTCAAGATTTCCCCGGTCGTACAGCGCATCGATTCTGTCGACCTTCTTCAACGATTCGATTATCATACCGACGTTTCCGGGAATATAGAGGATCGCCCCCCGGCTTGTATCCGGATGGTACAACAGCAGTTCGAAGAATCCGTACTCCTGATCCCCGCTCAGGCAGAACAGCACGGCCACCGGCTCTCCGCTTTTGAGTTTTTCCGTGAACAGGTCTGTTCGCAGCTGAAAGTATCCAAAAATCCCGGCAGCCGCCACGACCAATACAATGAGAATGAGCAGTAGTATGCTCTTGTCCCATTTTCGTTTTCTTCTTACCATGACCTCCGCAACTCCTCCGCCAGCTGCAATGCCGGCTGGGCGATCGGTCGTTGTTTCGAGCGAAGATAGCTAAAGATCTCCTCCAATACTCTGACCGTCATCTCGTCGATGTCCATCCGCAGCATTGCCTTCCGAATCTCTTCAGATACAAAACCTCGTCCCGGTTCGAGGAAATCCGCCACGAATACGATCTTGCCAAGCAGCCCCATACCGGGACAACCGGTGACATGACAGGCCACCGCTTCCAGGATTTCCGGATCCTCGATCCCCAGCTTCTCCCTCAGGCCGACGGCGGCAGCCCGGCCGTGGAGAAGCACCGGGTACCGCGCCTCCAGAATCGATTCACCTTGGCCGTCGCGTAGCGCAAGCTTCCGCACCTGCTCGGGCGGTAATTCCCGGGCCCAGTCATGAGCCAAGCCCGCCAATCTCCCCTTCTCCGCTTCCAACCCGCGGGCAAGGCAAAGTTCAGAGGCCAAATCAGCGACTCGGAGACTGTGAGCCAACCGCTCCTGCCCCAGGGTGTTCTTCAGCAGCTGCCTCACTGCTTCAACGGTACAGATCATGGCGCTGGATATATTCAAACACATCCGGCGGCAGCCAGTTCCGCACCGATTCCCGGCCCGCCGGGGTGCCCCCCGATTGCAGCTCCTGCCGAATCCGGGATGAAGAGATCGGAAACAGCGAATTGTCTACGTAGCGGCAGGTAAAGTCGGCAGCTATTTTCTCTTGAGACTGCCTGTGAGCAACGATCAGCTCTACCAACTCCACCAGCTGATCGACATTCTTCCAGGAGTCGAAATCCTCCACAAGATCATCACCGATAATCAGTCCGGGTTTTCCCTCTATCGGATAAACTTGAGACAGCTCCTGTACCGTATCGATCGTGTAGGAGGTTCCGCCCCGGCGCAGCTCACAGTCGTCAACTATGAAATCGGGATATGGAGCAACTGCCAGCTCCAGCATCTTCAGCCGGTGATCGGCTCCGACCTCCACCTCCATCTTTTTGTGCGCGGGAATATTAGCCGGAATGAATACAACCCGCTGGTAACCGAATCGGGATTTCACCTCCCCGGCGATGTTCAGATGCCCATTATGCACGGGATTAAAAGTACCCCCCAGGATAGCGATTCTCAAGACTGTTTTTCCGTCGCCCCGAGCAATTTTTCGAGCCTCGCCCTCAACTCGGTTATTCCATAGCCGCTGACCGCTGAAATCCCGAGGCATGCTTGATCATCCACGGCAGCTTTGAGCGCGACCAGCCTGTTCCCGCTGTCCGCAAGATCCATCTTCGTCCCCACCACCAATCTTGGTTTCGTGGTGAGATCCGGACTGTAGGCATGCAGCTCCTCTTCCAGCATCTTGTAGGATTTTTCAGGATCTTCGTCGTGAAGATCAATGAGGAACAAGACGAGGTTCGTTCTGGTGACATGCTTCAGAAACTGCAGGCCCAGACCGGCGCCGTGGGATGCTCCCGCGATAATGCCGGGAATATCGGCCAGCACGAACTCCCTCTCGTATCCGGTGCAAACGCCTATGTTCGGGATCTTGGTCGTAAAGGGGTAGGCGCCGATCCTGGGATGGGAGTTGGTCAGGACGGAAAGCAGAGTGGATTTGCCCGCATTCGGCTTTCCCACCAGTCCGACATCCGCAATCAGCGCTAATTCCACCAGGAGTCGGCGGCAGATGCCCTTGCCGCCGGATTCCGCAAACCGGGGAGCCTGGCGGGTGGAGGATCTAAAATGCCAGTTTCCCCTACCCCCTCGCCCGCCCCGGGCGAACAGCCAGGGTTCCGCCCGGCAAGCCATGTCCTGCAGCAGGGCTCCGGTATCGGCGTCTTTGATCAAGGTGCCTGGAGGCACGGGCACCTCCACGTCGGCTCCACGACGTCCGCTCTTCCGTTGCCCTCCGCCGGGCAGTCCGTTCTTCCCCCGGAAGGAGTGCTTCATTTTGAGATGGGAAAGAGTTTTTAGATTGCTACGCACTATGAATAGAGCGTCCCCGCCGTCGCCGCCGTCCCCGCCGTCGGGACCGCCCCGGGGGATGTACCTCTCTCTCCGGAAATGTACAGCTCCGTCGCCCCCGTTCCCGGAGCACACCTCGATGACCGTCTCGTCGACGAATCTGCTCTCCACGACAGCTTAGGCTTCGATGCTGACGAGCTTTCTCCCCTGTTTTTTGTGGAACAACACTTTGCCTTCCGATAGGGCGAAGAGGGTATCATCCTTTCCCCGGCCCACATTTTGTCCGGGGTGGAATTTAGTACCCCGTTGACGAACCAGGATTTCCCCGGCCCTTACCTGCTGACCGCCAAATCGTTTTACACCGAGTCGTTGAGCAGCCGAATCTCTGCCGTTCCTCGAACTGCCCTGCCCTTTTTTATGCGCCATTGTCAAGCCTCTCCTTCAATCATTCGCAGGCTAATCGCCTTCGGGTTTTCTTCCTGCAGATCCCGGGCACCCCGGATGAGGAAATCAGTTAGACCGATCAACCACTGCCGCTTCAAGGCGGGCAGCTCTTCGATCTCGAGCTCGATCCTACCGCTGTCCGGGGCGCTTCCCCGAATCCGGATATCCGGCTGCAACTGCAGTACCCGCGCCGCCGTTCTGAACAGAACGCTCACCGCAGCGCAGGCCAGGTCTTCTCCTCTCGGTCCGCTTCCGGCATGTCCGGATACGGAAAATCCTTGAAGAGCTCCCTGGTGATCCAAACGTATTTCGAGCTGGATCAACGCACTCTGGAATCAAACACCCGTGATTTCCTCCACACGGAGCAGGGAAAACTGCTGCCGGTGACCCCGCGTACGCCGGTAGTTCTTCCTCTTCTTGTATTTGAACACGAGGATTTTCTTGTCCTTCCCGTGCTCCTCCACCACGGCTTTGACCTTGACCCCTTTGAGGTAGGGCTGGCCTACCTTGACATTCTTGTCATCCGAAACGAGAAGCACCGAGTCGAACTCCACCTGATTGCCGGGCTCCATGTCGAATCGATCCACCTTGAGAACCGATCCTTCCGCAGCCTTGTACTGTTTTCCTTTTATCTCTACCAGGGCGTACATGCCATTGACCTCACTGATATAGCTGTATTCGGCATGAAAATTACACAATTACTCTCACTCGGTCAAGGGCCCGGCGAATAAGGTGGGAGGCTCTGCAGGAAGGAATTCCGGTAATTTTCGATGTTTTGAACTATATTTGTAAGGAGGAAAACGTTCATGCTGAGTGAGATTGCCAATCCCCGGCAGGTTCCCGGAGAGGGTGCAAGACGGTGGTTTACCGATTCCTACTTCGACCTGATCGTTTGGTATGAACGGGAAGGCAGCGCCATCGCGGGTTTTCAGCTGTGCTACGACAAAGAGAGGGAAGAACGGGCCCTGACCTGGCTGCGGGGCAAGGGCTTCGATCACAAACGCATCGATGACGGGGAGGTCACCGGACGGATGAAGATGACCCCGGTTCTCCTCCCTGACGGAGCCTTCGATTATACGGCTATCGCAGAACGATTCCGGCGCGAAAGCGAATCGATCGACCCTGAGATTCGGGATTTCGTCTACGACACAGTGATGCGCTACCCTAGAACCGGACCTTGACTTTTCCCGCTGCCCTTATTATTTTAGCGAGACCTGTGCTCGATACTCCTTCGAGTCCAAAAATAGCAGAAACAACGAGAGAAAACAAAGACTCTGGCTTATGGCTGACGGTAACAAAAAAATGCGGAATCTGGGCATCAGCGCCCATATAGACGCGGGAAAAACGACTCTGACCGAAAGGATCCTCTACTACAGCCGCAAAATCCACCGTGTACAGGAAGTCCACGGAAAGGACGGCGGCGGGGCTACGATAGATTCGATGGAGCTGGAACGGGAACGGGGAATCACCATCGCCTCAGCGGCGACACAGGTGGACTGGAAAGAGCACAAGATCAACATCATCGACACGCCGGGCCACGTGGATTTCACTATAGAAGTCGAACGAGCCCTCCGGGTTCTGGACGGGGCGATTCTGGTGCTCTGCGCCGTCGGCGGGGTACAGTCCCAGACTCTCACAGTCGATCGCCAGCTGAAGCGCTACCAGGTACCCCGACTGGCCTTTGTCAACAAATGCGACAGGGTGGGCGCCAATCCGCTGAGGGTGACAGAGCAGCTCCGGGAACGTCTGGGACATAATGCCGTGCTCATGCAGATGCCGATCGGGCTGGAGGGGGAGTTCAAGGGCATCGTAGACCTGGTACAGATGAAGGCCCTCTATTACCAAGGGCCGATGAATGAGACGGTTATATCCGCAGATATTCCCGCGGAGTTGGTCGATCAGGCCGAAGAGTTGAGGGAACGGCTGATCGATGGGGCCAGCATGTTTTCGGACGAGCTTGCCGAAGCCTACCTTGAAGGGGAAGCCACCCCTGAGATGATCTACGCTGCGGTTCGCCGGGGAACCCTGTCCCGGGATCTCACCCCCGTTTTTCTCGGTTCGGCTTATCGCAACATGGGCGTGCAGGCGCTGCTGGACGGGGTGGTCCACTACCTGCCCGCCCCCGGGGAGGTGAGCAACCACGCTCTGGATTTGGACTCCGGCGAGCAGCGGGTGCCTCTGGAACCTGAGCCGGATCGGCCTGTCGTGGCCCTGGCCTTCAAACTGGAGGAGGGCCAATACGGCCAGCTCACCTACATCCGCATTTATCAGGGAACCATCAAGAAGGGGGATGAGCTGTACAACAGCCGCAGTCGCCAGAGGTTCAGAATCGGCCGGCTGGTACGCATGCATGCCGAAAAGATGGAGGAGATCAGCGAGGCCTGCTGCGGAGACATCGTGGCCCTGTTCGGCATCGACTGCGCCTCCGGAGACACCTTTACCGATAAGAGTTTGAACTACTCGATGACCAGCATGTACGTCCCCCAGCCGGTAATCTCCCTGGCCGTCAAGGCCCGGGAAAAGAACTCGGAGGATCTGCTTTCCAAGGCACTGAATCGCTTTGCCAAGGAAGATCCCACCTTCAGAACCCATATAGATCCGGAATCCAAGCAGACGATCATCAGCGGCATGGGGGAGCTGCATCTGGAGGTCTACCTGGAGAGGATTCGCCGGGAGTATCGAGCCGAGGTGGAAACGGGAATGCCCCAGGTCGCCTACCGGGAAACCATCTCCCGGGCCGCGGCCTTCGACTATACCCATAAGAAGCAAACCGGTGGAGCCGGACAGTTCGCCCGGATTGCCGGTCGGCTGGAACCCAATGCGGGCGGAGAGTACGAGTTCATAAATGAAGTCAAAGGCGGGGCGATTCCGACGGAGTACATTCCCGCCTGTGACAAGGGATTTGCCAGCTGCCTGGACAGAGGCTCTCTGATCGGCTTTCCGATAGTGGGCGTCACGGTGCGCATCAACGACGGAACGGCCCACTCCGTCGATTCCTCGGATCTGGCCTTCCAGCAGGCCGCAATCGGTGCCTTCCGAGGTGCCTACTCCAAGGCTTGCCCGGAAATCCTGGAGCCGATCATGAAGGTCTCCGTGGAAGGACCGACGGAGTATCAGGGTGGTGTGTTCGCCAGCATCAATCAACGCAGGGGAATGATCGTCAGCACCAGTGAAGATGAAAGCCTGTCCCGGATCGACGCGGAGGTACCATTAGCTGAAATGTTCGGCTACTCCACGGTGCTGCGCTCCATCACTCAGGGAAAGGCCCAGTTCACCATGGAGTTTTCCAGGTACGTGAAAGTTCCCACCGGCATCGCGGAAAACCTCAAATCCGAATACCAGAAAGTGAAATCGGGAGATAATCCATGATCAAGCAGGAATTGAACGACCGCAGCCCACTGCGGATTCTCGAGCGTTCCACCCAGGGCGGATTGGGAAAGGGCAACTTGGGTGTCATCGCCGCCAGACAGGGGGTGGGCAAGACCGCCTGCCTGGTGCACATCGCCACGGACAAGCTGCTGCAGGGCAAACAGGTAATCCATGTTTCCTTTGCCACCAGCCCCACCCACATCGTGGACTGGTACGAAGATATTTTCCGGGAAATTGCAGAGAAGTTCAGTTTGGAATCGGTAATGGCCGTTCATGACGAGATGATTCGCCGTCGGATCATCATGAATTTCAACCAGGCGAGCATTCGACTGCCCCAGGTCATCGGGAGTCTGCGCTCGATGATCCGGGACGGTCACTTCGCCGCCGACGCTATCGTGGTGGATGCCTACGATTTTGCAGCCGTTTCCAAGGCCGAGCTCGAACAGGTGAGGGGATTTGCCGCGGAACAGGGACTGGAAATCTGGTTCAGCGTCTCTCTGGGCTACGACCGGCCCAGCTACGATGCGGCGGGGATTCCAGGTATGCTCAAAGACCTGATCGAAGCCTTCAGCATCGTGATCTGCCTGAGACCCGAAGAAAAGCACATCCATCTTCAGCTGGTAAAGGATCACGATGCGGCGGTGCCGGAGGATCTGCACCTCAAACTGGACCCCAAGACACTGCTGATCGCCAAGGAGTGACCTCCCGAATTGGAGTGATTTCCTGAGAAGCCGGCCCCGTCGCTCCACTGGCGGGGATATCCCCATTCAGGCTAAGATAGAGCCCGGAGGCCCGGCTGGGGTGAACGATCACGTTGATCTGAAAATCTTCCACTACCACTTCCTCACAGGCGGAGTCAGCACCGTGGTCCGCCGGGCCGTCGAGGCTTTCCACACCCGTCTTCCCGGGATTCGTTCGGTCGAGCTGATAGCGGGCGCTATACCCGGAGAGTTTCGCCGGCACATCGAAGGGCACGGGGGGAAGTGCACGGAATTACCGGAAATCGGCTATCTACAGCAGGCGGTTGAACTGTCGGAACGCGACAACAAAAGCGTGGCCCGAAAGGCGCATCGGCTGGCCGAGGCGCTGCTGCGCTCCTTCGGCTCCGATGATTCGCTCTGGTGGGTTCACAACTATCACCTGGGTAAGAACGTTGTGTTCACCCAGGCTCTGCTGCAGATCATCCACTCGGGCCGGCCTCAGCGTATCATCCTGCAGATCCACGACTTCCCCGAAAGCGGCCGCTTCGCCAATCTCAGAATGCTCAAGGCGGCCTTGTGCCTTGATCCCTACCCGGTGAGCCCCTGGGTGCGCTACGCCGTTCTCAACCACAGGGACAGGCAGATACTGGCAGCAGCGGGTATCCCGGCGCAGGACGTGTTCCTGCTCGAAAATCCGGTTTTTCGGGGTCCAAATCCCGAGCCGGGCAAACCGATCCGGCCCATGCTGGAGAGACTGTTCGGCACTGCGTTCCCCCGCTTCGACGCCCGGGCTCCGTTTCTGTTCTACCCGATCCGCACGATCCGCCGAAAAAATGTTCTGGAGGCGCTGCTTCTCTGTGTTCTCCTGGAACGGGAAACGAACCTCCTGATTACACTTCCCGGGATCTCGGCATCCGAACGGCGCTACTCGGACCTGGTGGAAGTTCTGTTTTCCGATCGGCTCTGTGCCGGATTGTGGGGAATCGGTACGGAGCTCGAGCGGCAGGGCGTGAACCTCGACGATCTGGCAGCCGCAAGTGACCTGGTGCTTTCGACATCGGTACAGGAGGGCTTCGGCTACCTGTTCATCAATTCCCTGCTTTGGTCTCTGCCATTGGCTGCCAGAGATCTGGATATTCTGGAAGGTTTAAAAAAGGAGCTGTTCCAGGATTACCCCGCCTATTTCTACGATACCCTCCGCGTGCCCGTACCCGATTCAGCCGACCTTGCCGAAGCCTACCGAAGCAAGATCAAGGGGCTGTCGGCACTGATCCCCCGGGCAGAGCAGGAGCGTCTTCTAATGGAGGTCGATGGCCTGGCTCGGGATGATCGGGTGGACTTCTCCTTCCTTAGCGTCGAGGCTCAGGAAAGGCTGCTGCGGGCGATCGCGGCGGGGGACGGTGCGGCAATCCACGCCTGCCGGGCAGAGAATCGAACCACTCTCTCGAGGATCGAAGAGATGCTCAGGAGCCGGATGGCGGATGCAGCCGCTGCCGGGATCTCCAAGTTTGTCCAGATCGACAGTCGCTTCGGCCCCGCCGCCTACGCCGCGGGATTCAGGCGGATTGTTGACACATTCGGGACGGATTCCAGGCGCCGCCGGCAGAACACTGATGCAGGCATTGCCGCGGGGGTCTTGAAGGCCTTTCTCGAACTGGAACAGCTCAGGCTGCTGTATGACTATTGAGGTTGAGTACCGGCGAGCACTCTTGAACCTGAGGCAGTTTCGGAAATAGAATATAAGAGATCATGGCGGATGTAACGAGCGAGCAGGAAAACAGGGTCGCGGACAGCTTCGAGGATATCCTGACGGTGCTTCCCTTTGT
>Ga0180437_10012093_pt1 | contig 10258 bp, 11 predicted proteins | sample SS_ome_4_FD_132410 | JGI IMG/M metagenome (GOLD analysis project Ga0180437, IMG submission 132410) | Hypersaline lake sediment archaeal communities from the Salton Sea, California, USA - SS_3_D_1 metaG | ecosystem: Environmental > Aquatic > Non-marine Saline and Alkaline > Hypersaline >... | reverse complement strand
GCAACGCGAAGGATCTCGCTCTCGCAGATACCTTCGCGCGTTCGAGATCCTTCGCTTCGCTCAGGATGACAGCAAGGCCATGGCTTGCCTGAAATCACATAAGTTAATGTTTGAATGCAACTTGGTATAACACGGACAGCCAAGGACGCCCTCCCTATGTCCTGACCGCACCTTCCCCCGCCCGCCACAGACCCTCACTGAAAACGTTTTCTGGAATGCGGCGGCGCGGCAAGGTACACTCGTGTCGTGGAGCGCGCCGGGCACGGCTCCGTGAGGCGATTCAGATAGATCGGCAGGCCATACAAAAGAAATACGATGAGGCCCTCGAGGGGCTGGCGTCGAACACGAGAATGGTGTTCGAATACGACAAACCGGCGTTAATCGAGGGCGGCGACTACCTGGGCATTTGGCTCGAATGCGGGCCGCTCGAGGGACTCGTATACGGAAGATATGCGCCCGAGGTCGCCAAAGCCAATCACGAGGTCTTCTTTCATCATCAGCGGGAAGACGGTTATCTTCCTTGCTGGGTCTGGCGCGACCGAATGGGGACGTCGCAGATCCAAATGGTTGTGCCGATCGCCGCGACGGCGCTCGAAACGGCGGAATTGACAGGCGACGAGGCCCTGCTCGCCCAGGCCTACGACGCGTGCGTCCGATGGGACGACTGGTTGGGGCGGCACCGAAACACGCGCGGCACGGGCTTGTGCGAGGCGTTCTGCGAATACGACACCGGCCACGACAACAGTCCGAGGTTTTTAGGGCTACCGAAGGAATGTCCAAACGCCGATGCGTCGGTGTGTCCGAAGGCGGGCAAGCTGCCGTATCTGGCGCCGGATTTGTCCGCCTCCGTCTACGGCGGCCGTCGCGCGCTGGCCAGAATTGCGGGATGCCTGGGCAGGGCGGGGGAGGCGCAGGCCTGGGCCGAGCGCGCCGAGGAACTGCGGCAACGCATTATCAACTATTGCTACGACCCGGAGGACGAGTGTTTCTACGACGTGGACAACACCGGGGATTTTGTCCGGATCCGAGGCGACGCGCTCACCCGCGTGCTGGGGGAACACGTGGTGGACCAACCGATGTTCGAGCGTATCTACGCCAGGCACATTCGGAATCCCGACGGGTTCTGGACGCCGTATCCGTTGCCGTCGATAGCCGCGAACGATCCGTCGTTTGTGCGCGCGTTGCCGCCGAACTCATGGGGGGGCGCGTGTCAAGCGTTGACGGCGCTGCGCGCCCCGCGGTGGTTTGTGCACTATGGGAAATCAGACGATTTGGTGTATCTGATGCGGCGCTGGGTCGAAGCCATTCTGGGCGCCCCGGGCTTCATGCAGCAGATGAATCCATGGACGGGCGAGTTCTCGACCTCGAGCGGGTACTCACCCGCTATGTGCGTGTTTGTCGATTTCGTCGACCGGTTGGGGCTATTGGCCGCCGACGCCGCGATACAAGATTGAGGTCCACATCCCTGGCCTCGTGAGACCATGTTGCGCGGCCCATGAGAATCCGCTACGCTACATCTCATTAGATCGGATGGGCGCAGGGCTCTGACGTCGCAAAACCTTCCTTAGAACAGGTTCAGGGCGCAATGAACATCAAGGCGTTCTGTAAAGCTTTCGTACATCGTTTCGAGGGCAAGCAGTGGAATGAGCCGACCTATGCTCATTGGGATCCTCTCGTGGCCGCACAAGAAGTTCCCTGCCCGGATGTCGAGGGCAAAACGTCGATAAAGAAACAGCGGCTGCTGAACCTCGCGTTCGGGTTTCTCGAGGACACCGAGGGTTACCTCGAGATCGGCACGTATCATGGGAAAAGCCTCATCTCGGCAATCCTTGGCAATCCATTGCGCCCCGTTTTCGCCTGTGACAATTTTTCGGAGTTCGACGTGAATAGCCTCGAGATTACCCGGGCCAATCTCGCGCGATACGGCCTGCTGGAAAGGGTCACGTTCTACGACTGCGACTTCTTGCAGGTCTTCGCCGCGGAAAACCTGCCCGTTCCCATCGGGCTCTACTTCTACGATGCGGCACACGACGAGGAGAGCCAGTATCAGGCCATCAAGCACATCGAACCGTTTCTTTCCGACGAGGCGCTGGTCTTGGTGGACGACTGGCGTTTTGCGTCGGATTCCGGGTCGTTCGCCAAAACAGCCACGTTGCGCGCCATGAGCGAGTCCAGGTATCGTTGGCAACTGCTGTACGAATTGCCGGCCCGATTCAACGGCGATCTCGCCATGTGGTGGAACGGCGTCGGCGTAATGGGTTTCCGGCGCGAGGAACGCGGCGCGTAGGGACAAAGCGTCAACGGAATGAGGGACCATGACCTTTGAATTCACCAAGATGCACGGACTGGGCAATGACTATCTTTTCATCGACGGCGCGACCCAGGCCGTCGATGACCCGGCCGAGCTGTCGCGCCGGATGACTCACCGCCACCTGGGCGTGGGCGCGGACGGCATTATCCTGGTGCTGCCGAGCGACACGGCGGCGTTTGCCATGCGCATCTTCAATGCCGACGGCAGCGAAGCGGACACCGTTGCCACAGGTCTCCGCTGTTTCGCCAAGTACGTGTTCGAGCGCGGCATGACAGCCAAAACCGACTTTGTGATTGACACGCTGGCGGGGCCGAACCGGGTCGTGCTCGAACTGAAAAACGGCGCGGTAACGTCTGTGCGATCAAACATGGGCGAACCGCGTTTCGATCGACGCGAGATCCCGATGGTCGGGCCGCCGGGCCGCGTCATCGAGGAGCCGCTCGATGTGGATGGTGAAACCTACCTTATCACGTGCGCCAACATCGGCAATCCACACACCGTGATATTCGTCGAGGACGCGACGGCCGTGCCGTTGGCGGACATCGGCCCGGCCATCGAGCGCCATCCGGCGTTTCCGCAACGGACAAACGTCGAGTTTGTAAAAGTCATCGATCGGCAAAACATCGTCATGCGGATTTGGGAGCGCGGCAGCGGGATCACGATGGCGAGCGGCAGCGGCTCGTGCGGCGCGGCGCTGGCCTCGATGGTCACGGGACGTACGGAGCGCCGCGTAACCGTCCACCTCGTCTACGGTGAACTCATCATCGAATGGGCCGAAGACGGCCTTGTCTATCAGGAAGGTCCCGCAACGGAGGTCTTCACGGGGGTCTGGCCGGAGTAGCGTCGCTTCGCGCCTGCCGGATTGCGCTGGGAGAGGTTGGTGTGCGTTTTCACCGGAAAGGTCGCTCGAGCGAGTTGAGTGCGCCGGACACAGGATACGTAGGCAAAGACTTGCCGGTCGTCTGCGCTGCATAGCTCCCGCCGACAGGAGCGATGCCGTTGGATGTGGCCTGCAACAGCTCGCTTTGGCTCCGTTTGCGGGTCAGAAATACGTGCTCAACTGAAGGAAAAGGTTCATGGCCGTCGCGCCGTACTCGCTCCGGAATTTGCCGCAACGCGGCTCTTCGCCCCAGGGAATGAAGGCGCTCAGACGCAACGATCCGCTTTCCGAGAAGTCCCAAGCGAGGCCGGGCGAGATTAGCCCTGAGCCGTCCACGGGGCTCGCAAGGAGCAGGAGCGACCCGCCCCAGGCCTCGCTGAAGGGATAGGTAAGCTGGCAGCCGAGGGCCTGGCGGCCCAGAATTTGCATGTCGCCCCGCAGAAGTCTTTCCTGAAAAGCGGCATTCCTGAGCCGCCGGGTCGCGTCCCTCACGTTCTTCACCCCGAAACCTGAGTAGTGGTATTCGCCGAACAGCGTCAATCCATTTCCCACGTCGAACGTATACGAAGCGCCGAGAACGGCTTTCCCGACAAGGTGATCGCTGCCAAAAAGTCCGCCGTCGGGTTGCGCATCGGGCGTGTCATAGGCCGCCAGTTCGACGTGAACTTCGGCGTCGCCCACGGCTGCCGACACAATCCCCGCGACCATAGCATCTTCGGCCCGCTTGCCGAAGATGAGTTCTCCGTCGACGTCGCCCATATAGCCGCGTATGCGGCCGAGCACGGCCGAGTCATCCCACGTTTCGCCGAATACACTCAGCAGTTCGATGGAACTTGTCGCTGACGTCCGATACTCGACGCGGACGGCGTCTACGCCTCGCCGCCATTCTCGATCGACCTCGGTGGGCGAAAAAGGGGCAAAAACGTCGACCGCGCTAAAGAGAACGCCCCGGCCTAATCCGATGGCCTGTCTGCCGACTGTCACTTCGCCCCATTCCGGGTGCAGCGCCAACAGCGCCCGGTCCAACTCGTGTCTGTAAACGAACGTGTCGCTGCCGGCGAGTTCCCAGTCGAGTTGGCTTATGCGGTAAGGCGCCTTCGCAAAAGAAGGCAACACCCCTGCCCCGCCCCCCAAGCCGGAGGCCTCCGAAGCAAGACGCGTCCGGTGCTCGTAAGCGAACGCGGCGCTTGTCTGCTCGCCAAGCTTGATATTCAGGCCAAGGCGCAGACGAAACAGGCCGACGGCGCTCTGCCGCTCACGATACAGTATCGGGTCGTCCGGCGCGAGCGACGCCACCGCACTGCTCTTCAGAGCGGTGTCCAGCGATACGAGCCGGTCGTGCTCCTCGTCGGCCCAGAGCTCGACGGCCGAGGAACGAAACGAGATTACCATAAGGAAAGACAACGCGGAAATGCGGATTATTGCGCTGCACCTATCAAGATGGCGCATCCTATTCGTTCCTCGAATGCGGCCTACCCGGGCGACGGGTCCTTTGTTTCATCTTTTGCCACGCGGCCGTCCACGAGCGTCACGACGCGCCGGGCGTGCGCGACCACTCTCGGGTCGTGGGTCGAGAAGACAAACGTGATGCCGTGCTGCTCGTTGAGTTCTCGCATCATCTTGAGAAGGATCTCGGCATTCTCGCCGTCGAGGTTGGCCGTCGGCTCATCGGCGAGGACCAACCTCGGCTTGGACGCCACGGCCCTCGCAACGGCCACCCGCTGCTGTTGTCCCCCGGACATTTCGTTCGGACGGCGGCCCGCAAACTCGCCGAGCCCGAGTTGGTCGAGGATCTCGGTGGCGCGCTGCCGACGCTCGTTCCCGGCGCCCTGGAGTTCGAGCACGAATTCGACATTTTCCTGCGCCGTAAGCACCGGGACAAGGTTATAGGCCTGAAAAACGAAACCCAGACTGTGCAGTCTCAGGTCCGCCCGTTGCCGTTTACTCATTGCGCCGACGTTCTTGCCAAGCACTTCGAGTTCGCCGCTGGTTGCCGAGTCCAACGCGCCGATGAGGTTGAGCAGGGTGGTTTTCCCGCTGCCCGACGGCCCGACGATTGCCAGGAAATCGCCCGACGTTACGTCCAGGGTGACGCCTCGAAGCGCGCGGGCCTCGACCTTGCCCACCGTGTAGACCTTGGTGACCTCGCGCGCCGAGAGCAGCATTTCATCCGCCGTGTTGTTCATTTTACCCCGTCCTCAGTGCATCCGCTGGGTTAAGCCTCGTGGCCAGCCATGCCGGATATATCGACGCGACCATTGTCGAGGTCACAGAAACGCCCAAGGCATACCAGACAAGCCAGATGCCGAAATCCCCAAACACATACGGTTCCAACAGCACCTCCCCAATCGAGAATGAGAATTCCTCCCCAACCAAAGCGGCAAGGTTGACGCCTCGGGTCGAGAGATAGTAAGCGCCGGTACCCCCGAGCGCCAGCGCAACGAACGCGCCCCCGAGCCCTACGGCCAGCGCCTCGAGCACGACGAGACTGATAACCTGCCGACCCTTCATGCCCAAGGCGGACAACACGGCGAACTCGGTGCGACGCTCGAGAACCGCCGTAAGCTGCGCACTCGCAATGCCGAGCGACACGACCACGACGATGATGCCCACCAGCACCCTCGTGAACCCCCGGTCGCTCTCGACGCCGGCAGCGAGCGCCGCGTTGACCTCTTTCCAGGTGATGACCACATCCCCGGCAGGCAACTGCCCAGCCAGTTCCCTGTGCCTAGACTCGATGAGCCGGTAATCATCAAGGAGAATGGTTATCTCGCCGGGGCCGACGTACCCCGTGATCTCTTCAATGTCCCGCAAGGTCACGTGACATATCATCGCGTCGACTTCGCGGCTACCGGTTTCGATAATGCCGACGATTCTGAGCATGGCACTCTGGATCTCTTCGCGGCCGACCAGCGTGACAAACAGGTCGTCTTCACGTTCCACGTCAAGCTGATCGGCCAGTGTGCGGCCGATAACCACGTTGCCCAGGTCCTCTTGCTCGAGGTATCGGCCCTCGATGTCGGCCTTAGAAACCAGTCGGTTCGCACGGCGTTCTGCAACGGGGTCTACGCCGACTACTTGAACGCCCGCCGTGCGGTTTCCGAAGGCCAGCAGTCCGTTAGCCCGCGCGCGCATGGCCGCAACGCGGAGGTTCGGCAGCGATTTGACCTTCTCGAGCGCCGTTTCCCAATCGACCAGGCGAAGCGAGTTCTCGCGCGTAATCGGCCATTGCTCGGGCACAACGCGCAAGTGGCCGCCCCCGCTTTCCGATATGGCGCGTATCTGCATCTCCGCCGCGCCGCCTATCCAGGACTTGGCGAGCAGCGCCATTCCGCACCCTATGCCAACGCCGATCACGGAGAGAATCGTGCGACGGGTATGTCTAAGCAGACTCCGTAAGGCATATTTTACCGATACAACGCCGATCATGACCGCATGGCCTCCGCCGGTTCGAGTCGCGCGGCCAGCGAGGCCGGCCACAACGACGCCAGCAGCGACGTCAGCGTCACCGCACAAAGGCCGTAAACGATGTGCCGCAGCTCGAGACGCGGGAAGATCGTGTAGGAGAAACTCACGCCCGCGTAGCCGATGTCTTCCGCACTAATGCCCCCAAGGGCCGCGTAGTTGATGCCCGTCTGTGACGTGATAAGCACGATGGCGCTCCCGAGTATGGAACCGACGGTTACGCCCACCAGCCCGAGTATCACCGATTCGATCAGCACCATCCCGACCACCCGGCCGGGCCGCGTGCCGACCGCCAGCAACATGCCGAATTCATGCGTCCGCTCGAAAGTGGACATCATGGCCGTGTTGGCGATACCTGCAGCGGCCGCCACAAATAGGATCGCGAGGAAGATCACGTCCATCCATCCTTTTATATCGATCATCCGGACGAGTTCCGGCGCGGCTTCCCGCCACGATAGCACCTCGAGCTGCCCAAATGCCGGCAGCGCCGAAACACGCCCGGCCAATGCCTGTGCCTCGCGGTAGTCGCCCCCCTGTACGATAATCTCGTGGGCCTGATCGGGCATGGCCAGGAACCTGCCCGCGTCGGCAAACGACATGACCACCCCCATCGTCTTGACTATGTCTACGTTGCTTTCGATGATGGCCTGGATGGTAAACAAGTCGCTCGCCGGGAACCCGTCGGCGTCTTGGCCGATCACGGCCAGGTGTTGGCCGGCCTTGAGGTCCAGCCTGTTGGCCAGTACCTTGCCGACCACGACGGCGCGCTCTCCGGGGAGCTCGGCCGCATCGAGGGACGCCAGCACGCCGCCTTTGTGCGACTCGTTGTCGACGTCCACCCCGAGCAGCATGGCCGGCTCGGCGTCGGCCGGTTCCTCGCCCGGTTCGCCGGACGCCACCAGCGCGGGCGCGTAGATGCGGGGCGAGACACTTTCGACCTCCGGCAGCGCCTCGAGTTCGCTCATGGCCTGAGCCAAATTGTCAACGTAGAGATCGACGGCGCGCTCCTCACGCCATTCCGGATGATGGATCTGCACGTGGCCGACGAGTGGCCCGGTGATCGTCTCGAGCATGTCATGGAACGAGCCGGCCATCATCCCGTTCACGAACACGAGGGTAAGTTGCCCGAGTGCAATGGCGCCAACCGCCAGGAGCGTCCGCCGCTTGTTCCGGCCAAGATTTCGCCAGGCGATCCGTACGGTGCTACCTTGCACTGTTCCCCCTACTATGTTGCCGTCTGCGCAAGCATCGGCCCCGCGCGTTAGCGAACGGCCCGGTGCCACTCATGCTCTGCCAATCAGCGTTGCTGCTTCATTCCGGACCCGAGCGCGAAAACAGTTCCGGCAGCGCGCTCTGAATCCATGTCAACACGTGCGCCGCAGCGTCACGTGCCTCGTGGGCGTCCGCGGCGCTCGGCGTAAACCAGTCATCCGGATACCGAATCTCAACCGCATACGGCATCAAGAGTGCAAGCGTATCGCGCAAGACTTCAGCACCCGGGTCAATGAGAAGAATCCGCTCGAGGATCAGAAGGAGGTCGTGTGAAACAGGATAAGGTTCTCCCTTCGCAACCAAGAACGCTTTCAGAAGCTTCTCGACGGCCTGCTGACAATGGAAACAGACGGTGTCAAACGGTATGGCTTCTGAAGCAAGATTGTTATCGGCATTCAGCAGGTCGTTCTTCGCTTTTGCCAACCATTGTCTACCGATCTTAAGTTCCTCGTTCATATACCGTTTTACCCTCGCGCAGGATCGCTGAGACAAAGGACACCTTGGACTGCATTCCTTCCTCGACCTCGGACGGCGTATAAACAACGAGGTCCATGCCAAAAGGATACGGCCTGAACAACTGATAGAGTTCACGGCTCCGCTTGAATCGCGGCAAATCGCTCTCGGCGATTACCATGAGGTCCACGTCGCTATGCCGCGAGGCATCCCCGCGCGCATACGAGCCAAACAAGACCACCCGTTCGGCGTCTGCGGCAGCGCCTATGCGTTCGGCGACTTCCTTGATGCGTTGTTCATCGATCATGCAAACGCTCGGCCTCCGTTGGCACTCACCGCTGTTGTTCGAGCTGCGAAAGACTGAACATATGGTCGGGAACGTCGACGTCAAAGTCAATGTCGCGATAGACCATCTCGGTTTTGTGACCTTCCTTATCTTCGTCCTGGGGAATCAGCAGAAGCCGCGCGGGAATGCGCCGGCCGTCAAACTCCTGCACGTTGTCCCAATAGACGATGCGGGCGAGACGGCCTTTCCTATCGAAATGCCTGGCCTCGATCGGTATCTGGCCGTCTTCCGAGACAACCAGCTCGAACCGTTTCCAGAGTCCTACGGTGTCCGGCTTGGCCTCGAATTGAATCAACCAGCCTGGAGGCGCCTCGGATCGCCCCACGAGTTTGTAGGTATAGTCTTCATGATAGGACGATTCCCGGACGAGGTCGTCGTTCGTGAAGTCGCTTCCCATCCAAGACGCGAGCATCATCGAGGGCGGTATTCGGACGGTGCGTTTGATGCGCGGTAGGTAGTTCCAGAGATTCTTGTCCACCTTCAGGGTGGCCGTGCCCTTCTCGCGGGCAGGCTCTTGAATCACAATGAGGGCCCGCTCCTCCCCTTTTGTCCAGACTTTCATGCGGAGTGTTCTTTCGCGTCGGGGTTTCGTCACCGTGAGTTCCGCCTCAGAGATGCTGCTCGTCGAGCGGTACAGGTCCTCGAAGTGTTTCACGACCGCGTCGATATCGAGTGCGCCGTCCTTGATGAAGTTGCTTGCGGCCGAGGCCTGCACTTGCCGGAGGAGCCGCTCGTCCTCGGACATATCCGACACTCCCTGCTCCGAGGACGCAGGGAAAGAAGGCAAGACAGTCAAAAACATGCCGCAGGCAAATGCGGCCCGTGCTCTTTTCAGCCAGAACGTCATGACATCGTCCCTTTACCGGCCTTTTCCCATTTCGTTACAAGCGCAGGGAACTCTTTCTCAAAGAAAGCGTAGAAATCGCGGTATTCCTTGAGCCGGCGCCGTACTGCGGCCGGTTCGCCTTTGAGCAGTTCCAGGCCCCGCTCGGCCATCGCGCGAAACTCGGCTATCTGCCGGATCCGCGCTTTCACCAGATGAGTGCACCCGCCGGACGTCAGCCGATAAGAGCGACTTCGTTGCTCCGGCAGCCCGATTCGTTCTACGAGCCCGAACTGCATGAGCAGCCGCATCATCGTACTGATGGCGCCCAGGCTTGCCCCGACCGCCTCGGCGAGTTCGGCAGCCGTCTGATGCGGCGGATCGCAAACCAGCAACCACCCCCAGATGCGTCCCGCCATCGGCGGCAATCCCATCTTCTCGACGAACAGGCCGAGCTCTTCAGCGAATCGGCGCTTTGCTTCTTGCTTCTTCCTCACTGTGCCTCTCCAGCGCCGATGCATATTATACAAGATTTGCAAATTTTAGTCAAATTTGAAAATAACAAAATTTACGCCGTCCTGCGGCCCGGCCGCCTCCTGTGACGTTCCCGTCCCCTTGCACGCCACAGGCCGCACCGCCGTCAACTGGACTGCTTGAGCCACTGTCTGACGGTTTTGGCATGTTCTTCGGTGGACAATGCCATGAGCG
>Ga0180437_10012092_pt1 | contig 10258 bp, 6 predicted proteins | sample SS_ome_4_FD_132410 | JGI IMG/M metagenome (GOLD analysis project Ga0180437, IMG submission 132410) | Hypersaline lake sediment archaeal communities from the Salton Sea, California, USA - SS_3_D_1 metaG | ecosystem: Environmental > Aquatic > Non-marine Saline and Alkaline > Hypersaline > Sediment... | reverse complement strand
TTTGCCGGGCAGAGTCCTCCACACCGGCCAGCATCACGCGGCAGTTATGATGTCTATGATATCCGGCGTTCTAGCCGGGGATCCTACGCCAATTGTGTCGACTCCGGTAGTTGGCTGGGTTCTGCGCCATAGACCTTGTGGGCATCCTCATCACTGGGTAGCCGATCTTTGTGCAGGTAGTGAACATAAATCATCACAAACGTCACGATGGGCGTCAGGTAGGCAAAGAAGGTGTACGGCGCCCACTTCAGTGTGGCTATCCCCAATGTCCCGGCAAAGATTGCCCCGTGGACGTTCCAGGGGATGACGTGCGAGAAAATGGTGCCCGAATCCGCTATCGCCATGGATAGTAACACCGGTTTGAGGCGTTCCTTAATGTACTCATTCCGGAACATGCGCCCCGCCAGCACGACACTCGTATAGGGATCCGCCGTGGCAAAATTCAGGCCGATCGAGGTCAGCATCGTCACCAGAGCCAACGATGCCGGCCCATGGCTCAAATTGACCACTGGCGTGATGATGCGGTTGAGCATCCCAGTGTAGCCCGCTACCGCGCCAAAAGCGGCTGCCACCAAAACCAACCAGACCGTGCTCAACATACCCGCTACGCCGCCACCGGCAAACAGCGTGTCAAGTGCTTCAACACCGCTGTCGAGATGAAAACCATTGGCAAACGTATCGATGCCCACTTTGACGACTGCCTCGAAATAGGGGAGATTGGCGTCACCGGCCAGGGAGACGATCAGGTCGTGTTGGGTAAAGGCCGCCAGCACCACCGCAAAAATGGCTGACAGCATCAGGGACATATAGGCGGAAAAGCGGAGTCCGGAGAGCACAAAGATCAAGATGACCGGGATGAACGCCAGCAAAGAGACGTTGAAGTATTGTGAGATGGTGTCTTGCACTTGAGCGACATCAACCGCACCCTCCGCTGAACCGCCAAAGAATCCCAGCACCAGAAAGAGCAGCGCGCTGATCAGCGCGGTGGGGATGGCCGTGCGCGTGACCGTGCGGGAGTGCTCGTCGATGGTGAGCCCGCCGACAGTGGCGACGGTCAGGTTGGCCGTGTCCGAGATTTTGGCGATCTTGTTCCCCAGAATCGCCCCCGACACGGCCGCGCCGGCGGCGATGGCCGGATTGACACCCACGATGGAAGCCAAGCCGACAAAGGCAATGCCGACGGCGCCCACCGTGGTCAGGGAACTTCCCAGCAAGATGCTCACCACCGAGGCGATGATGAACACGGTAACGTAAAAGATCTTGGCGCTGATGATGGCCACGCCGTAGTACACAAAGGCCGCCACCGAACCGGAAAGGTAGAGCGTCCCGATGACGGTGCCGATGGCGATGATGACAAACACCGTGCCAATCGCCCCATTGACACCACTTGCGATAGCCTGGCTGATCAGCGAGCCGCGGAAGCCGTAATAGAAGGCGACGCTCAGCGCAAAGAGCGTGGCCAGCGTCATACTCACCTGCAGCGGACCGTCCGCCACTTCGCTGCCGAACAAGACCACCGACAGCAGAATCAGGGCGACCATCACCCCCATAACAAGCAGGGAGGCGAACATGGAGGGCGTGCGCCCGGTTTCCTTTACCGTTTCCTGGTTTGATGCAGACATAGTTGTGTGTCCTCCTTTACCTTATTTTGTATTTTTTACTGGTCGCTTGTGCACCAGTTTTTACCGATCGATCATGTGTTGTCCGGATTGCCCCCCCGGTGTGCGCTCAGGAGATCTCTTTCCGTGAAGACGTCAACCCCGGTCCAGACGCAGTGCGTTTGCTGCCAGATGCGGCTCAATCTGCCGCCAGACCATGCTGGCGATGAATATGCCCATGGTGAGGGCGAGTAAGTTGACAACCAGGCTGTTAAGATCACTTACCCCGCTGATCGATTGGCCAGAAATAAAGCCTTCCAGCCCGCTCAACCCATGGGTGCCGGGTGTCAAGGTGAAAAAGGGGATGACCATAAAGACATAGGCCGGCGAACGTCGGGGATTGATTGAAATGATCTTGGCAACCAGGGTCATGGCGATGGCACCCGCAAACGTCCCCGCGATCTCATTGGAGGCCAGGGTGACCAACTGGGCAACCATGGTTGCGATGATGATGGTCAGGATCGCCCAACCCAGATCCGCACGCCGCAGCTGGAGCACCAGCATCAAACCGACCGTGACGAGGATGTAAGATGGATAGACCGCCCACCAGGGAAAAATGCGGTCGGTGATGGTAGGTAACAACGCCGATAGGGGAACCCCGACAACCGCAGCAGCAATCAGTACTCCCGTGATCAGCAGAATGAATACCCCCACACTATAGGCCAGCCGGTCAACCGCCGCGTCCCAGTGACCCTCAGCCAGTTCGAGAGCCTGCACCGTGATTGTATCACCGGGGATAAAGAGAAAGATACCGGGAATCAACAGCAGACCGGGTGATCCGGTTAGCCACCCCAGCTTCCAGGAGAGCATCACGCAAAAGGCGACGAGCAAGGCGGCAAGCAAAGGGAGGATTTTGGGATAATCGCGGATGTGCTTGCCCCCAACAAAGCACCATGCCGCCAGCATCCCGGTCAGCGCCCCCACGACAGCCCCTTCCCACGTTCCCACGAAATCAAGCGCCAGGGAGCCGGAGAATAACATCGCCCCCAGGATAACCAGGGGCGTTGCATACAACGGCGGCGCCGTGATGATACGCTCCAGGCGCGTGTGCGCGGCTTGTACGCCCAGCCTGCCTGCCAGGACGTCATCGTGCCAATGCCTGAGCTCTGTCACTTTGGCAAGCGCTGGAAGACCGGGAAGCTCCGCCCTCAACAGCGCCACCTGACGGTTCATCGAAATCAGGACAGATTGGGCGGAAAAGAGAGCCGTGATATTCCTGTAGCCGTAGGCCGCGCTAACCCCCAATACCATTTCCTCCATGCCGGAGATACCCTCTTCACTCCAGTTCAGGAGGGCGCCGGACAGGTCACTCAGGAGGGCAAAGACGTCTCCTGCATCGGGCCGGCTATCTACCACATCCAACTCGTCAGATATGTCACTCGCTTTCATAAGTCACCCTTCTTGTCATCTGTCTGGTGTAAACCAATCTTTAGCAAAACTAGCTAAAGATTGGCTTTTTGCGGCGCAATTGATGGTGTGCGCCCGGTTTCCTTTACCGTTTCCTGGTTTGATGCAGACATAGTTGTGTGTTCTCCTTTTATTTTCTTGGCATTGCCTAAAGTGTGACTTTCGGCCGAACGATCGTGTTGCCAACGAGCAATCCCCCTGTGATGAGCAGGGCGACGACAAACATTTGAACGAACTGCTGTTCCCCAACCGTAGTCTGACCTGCGGCAATGGCGGCCAGTCCGCGGAAGCCAATGCTTCCACTCACCAGCAAGACAATGGCGGGAAGCAGGACGATGGTTACTGGGCGATTAGTCGACCTAGCCCAGAGATTGGCAAAGATAACGGTAAAGATGGTGCCCAGAAGGGTTCCCAGATTGGCGCTAACGACCGCGCTGCCAAGCAAGATACCACCGTAAGCAACTGCGCAGCCCACACAGACCCAGAGAAAGTCTCGCGGGTTGGTTTGAAAGATAAAGCCCAAAGCGGCGATTACCAGGGGCATAAACAGCCACAGCCAGGCGGGATTCACGGGTGTGCCGGCGGCTGCGGTGGGAATTGTCAAGAGAGCACTTACCAGCCCGACTCCGAGCCAGCTCCCTAGGATCTGCTTGACCAGGTAGACCAGGCCGTTCATCAGGTTCGTAGTCCCGGAGACTACATCTTGACTGACTAACTCGATGACGCCCAGAGTCACCTTGTAGCCCGGAAGCAGCACGGCGATGCTTGAGAGAATGACCGTGACAATATTCAGTTCCGGAATTCCGATTTTTATGATTGTTGCCAGAACCGCGACGACGAATGCACTAAATAAGGGCAGCCAATCAGCCATGCGGGCATCCTGGCGCCCTGCAAACAGAACCATACCGTAGACGAGTACGCTGAGAAGCGTCGCTACCAGGGCATCTATCCATCCGCCGCCAAATAGTATTGCCAATCCCCATCCACAAAACGCATAACTCAGGAGGTTCGCAATTTTGCCCCAAGGGGGAGGTGTTTTAGCGATTTCGTCGAGGCGGACGGAAGCATCCGAGATCGAGATCTCTTCAGCTTCGACGGAATCGACGATATCTCCTATCCGGGCCAGCTTATCCAGGTCGGAACCGGTGCCAGGCTTTGTTACAAGATGCAGTTTCTGCCATTGACCTTCTTTTTCCTGGAAGGCGAACACCACCTCGTTCGGTGTGGAAGTGAATGTGCCGGGGTAGCCCAGGGTTGCGGTCAGGCGCAACAGGTAGGCCTCGAGCTCGGCCGACGTTGATCCATAATTATGCGCGGCCAGGCCCAGCTTAATGATGAAACGGCAGGCCTCGTCGAATGAGACCTGTTCGACATTTTGTTGGTTCAAAGTTATACCCTTGCTTTTTCCGGCTCAACTGGTGTTTTACTCTTTCACCATTCGACAACTATTCATCGCTTTTTCTATTGCGGGGTAGTTGACGGTGCCATGCCGGCTGATGAATACCAACCGGGTTTGGGGTTGCTCAGTGCCCCAGGTGCGGGTCGGGGTCACTGTGGCTCGCCGGCCGACCAGTTGAACCACCAGGCGACTCTCCGGTTCTTCAGCCGCATGATTCTTTTAGGCTACCGCAAGTAATTCGCTAACCGACCTTCCTGGAAGCTGTACTCAGGCGAATCGTTTGACAGGAGAGCTTCCAGGAAGGTGTCACGTACAGATATTTCTTTGGGTTGGCCTTAGCTGTTGGTGAAGTACTGGGTGAGATCGAACTCTACCCACGGTGTATGGGTCGGAATCCGCCAGAAGAACTTGCGCTCCGCCGGAATTGTGACTGTCTGGTAAGCGGTCCAGTCTTCAACTTTGACAGCCGGTTCCATAAGGCAGGCCGCACCATCTGAGATCTTGCCATCGACGATGATTTGTTTACTCAGGAACGCCCGCATCTTGGCGTCGTCGTTGGTCAATGGGTCTTCGCTGAGATACTTGACGAAATTCGATCGGCGCATCATCGAGAAGGCGATCGTACGTTCCGGATCGCTTTCGGCGTCCATGTTCCATGAGGGATGAAGGGCATGGTTCCCCCGGGAGGTCAGTTGCCCATCCAGAAACTCGGGCTCGGTTCTGACCGAGAAATAGGGGCTCAGCTCAAAATATCGTGCCTCGGTCGGGTCTGCGGCCAACATGAGCAGCGCATCGCTGGACTTAAGATTGGGCACCACCACGTTGAGTTCCGCCACCGACTGGTAGTCTACGACGAGGGAATACGACTGATCGTCAATTGCCCGCATGTTGGTCGGCAAGGACGTGGGGCGAATGTTATCGGCGTTGTTGAACTCAATGTATAGCCCCTTACTGTTCATGAGATCGATGGCCGTATTGAGTTGACCGGCCCGGGTTGCCGCCGCAACGCTGATGTCGGAGCCGGTGGGGTTCATGACCCGCATGACGCCAATCTGCCCCAGCCGATCGCGCCAGGCTTTACCGAAGTCGTGGTTGCGCCCGGTGTAAAGACGGCCATCCTTACTGGCCTTGCCCCATACCGCTGCACTCGTACACCCAGAGATGCCAGCAGACATAATCACCGCCTGAAGCATATGATCCATGAACACCATTTCCTCGATGGATAGGCCCGATGTCTCGGCTGCCCCCTGGATCATTTGTTTTTGGCTATAGGGCTGGGCGCGGTAATACCCGGGCATGAACTTTTGCTTGAGCTCCTCATAGCTCAGCAGCGGTGCCGGTCGATCAACGGGGTTGTTCCCGGCTGGCCGCACCAGAAAATCATTCTTCAGTTCGTTGAAGTGCCAGTGAATCTGCTCCTTCAGTAATTGACCGTATTGGCGGCCCATCTCATAGTAGGTACCGTTCAGAACAATCAGGTGAAGGGCGTTTTTCTTGTATAGCTTGCCTCCCTCAAACTCGGCCACCTCAGTCGCCGTAGCGTCGATCGCATCCCAAGCTGGATCAAAGGTTGCTGTGTTGTTGGTCATGATTTATTCTCCTTTATGTTTTTGAAATAGTTATTTGAGTGAATATGGAAGCGCTCAAATACAGTTCTATCCAGTCTAATCGCCGGCCAGCATTTTGGCGGCACGACGAATGAAGCCGGCCATCTTGTCCTCAGTATCAGGCTAACAAGAAACAGCAGGAATAAGCTGTATAGTCTCTCAAATCTTCTCATCGGTCCAGAATCCGTCCTGGTCAGAAACCGAGCGCTCGCAGATCCTAGGTTTCTCTCGTACGAAACGTAGACCAGGCCAGTATAGCACCCACAGCAACCACGGCCGCCCCAATCAGTAGCACCTGCGCCACCCCGGTGGTGTAGGCATTTTGGTAGTTGGTGATCACACCCTCGAGCTGCTGGACCGTAATGCCAAACTGGGCAGCCACGTCGCCGGCGTTGGCCTTGAGCCAGGCGACGAGAACCTCCACCGATCTTTCGATCTCGGCGGTTCCCAGACCCAAGGCCGTCAGCTCACTGGAGTAGGCGTTGCGAGCGAGACCCTGGAACAGCGCTCCCATGACGGCGATGCCAAGGGAACTTCCCAACTGCAAGCTTGCATTGTTGGTTGCCGAGGCGGCGCCGGCCAGTTCGGGCGGCGCTGTGGCCAGCACGGCGTTCATGCGGGGGATGTTGGCGATGTTGAACCCACCACCCAGCAGGATCAGGGGCACCAGATATACCCAGAAACCGGCCGCCGGGCTGAGCAAGAGTGCCATCGCCGCCAGCCCCAGGGTCATCAGGGCCAGTCCACCGCCAATCAGAAGCCGGTTGGCACGTTTCCCAACCCAGCCTCCCGCCAGGATGGCAAAGACAAAGAGCGACAGCGTGTAGGGCAGCAACGTCAGGGCTGCCTGGATCGGGGACACCTTTTGCAGGGACTGCAAGTAGGTCGAGAGCTGAAAGTATGCGCCCATGGAGGCAAAGCCCATCATAAGGAACAACAGCACCCCGACGGCAAAGACCTTATTCTGGAACAAGCTCAGTCGCAGAGCGGGCTCCTCGGTTCGTTTAGAGTAAAGAACTAGCACAACCAGCAACACGGCGCCGATGCCGGACGGCACCAACACGGCCGGGCTGCCAAAGCCTTGCGCGGCGGCCTGGTTGATGCCATACACGATTCCAAAGAGGCCCCCTGCCGTCAATAAGATGCCGATCCAGTCCACACGCTTGGAGCCGCCCGCCTTGCTCTCCTGGACAAAGCGCCTGACCATGATGAACCCGACGACGGCCAACAGAAGGACCAGACCAAAGGTGGCCCGCCAACCAGCTTGCTGGTTCAGGAACGAGATGACCATCGTACCCAATCCGGCGGCGACACCCAAGGCCGCACCGTACAAGCCCAATGCTTTGGGGCGCTCCTCGCTGTCAAAGGTGACCATGATTATCGCCAGCGCCAGGGGGTTGACGAGGGCGGCCATGACCCCCGCCAGGGCCCTCACCGGAACCAGCAGCGCTGCGTCGGGCACCGCCATGGCCAGGATCGAAGTGACGGCCGCCCCAAGCAGCCCATAGGACAGGAAGCGTTTGCGGCCATAGATGTCGCCCAGGGTACCGCCGCCCAGAATAAAGGCCGCCAGCATCAACATGTTGATCGAGGAGATCAGGCCAATGGTGGCTGCATCGGCCCCCAGGTCCTGGGCGACTGCAGGCGCGATCAGCCCCATCAAAGCGCCATCCAGGGTCACCGCCAGCACAGCCACGATGACCGAGTAAAGCGCCATCCAGCGGCCGGGGTCGCGTTCGGTATTCGTCTCCTTCAAATTGGTTGTAGTACTCACGGTCGTGCCCTCCTGTACCTATGAAAGCGAGTGTCACGTCTGGCCTGCTAGGCTAACTCTTCCGGCTCCGGCAGTTCACTCGGCTCTTCGCCATAGACCTCTGCCGCATCCTCATCCTCGGGTAGCCGCTGTTTGCGAAAGACGATGTTGGCGATCACAAAAGTCACCACGGGGGTCAGATACGCGGTAAACGTGAACGGTGCCCAGATCGCCGTGCCCAATCCCAGCGTGGCTGCAAAGATCGCACCGTGCACATTCCAAGGGACGATGTTCGAGAAAATGTTACCCGAGTCGGCCATCGTCGCGGACAGCGTCACCGGCTTGAGACGTTCCTTGATGTACTGGTCTCGGAACATGCGTGCAGAGAGGACAATGCTTACAAAGGGATCAGCGGTAACAACATTCAAGCCCATCGAGGTCAGCATCGTGACCAAGATCAGTTTGACCGGGCCTTTGGCCCAATTGATTACCGGCGTCATCACGCGCTGCAGCATCCTGGTGTAATCGGCGACGGCGCCAAAGCTGGCCGCCACCAGCAGCAACCAGATGGTGGTCAACATACCGGTGGCCCCGCCGCCGGTAAAAAGTTTATCCAGTTGTTCCACACCGCTGTTGAGATTAAAGCCGTGCGCCAGCACATCGATGCCCACTTTGAGCGCAGCTTCGAAATAACCCAAACTAGAATCGCCCGCCAGGGAGACGATCAGATCATGCTGGGTAAAAGCCGCCAGGATCACGGCTACGATCGCGGGAATCATCAGGGACATATAAGCGGAGAAGCGTAAAAGCGACAGTCCGAAGATCAAAATGACCGGCACAAACGCCCAGAGTGAAATATTGAATTGTTCGGTGATGGCGCTTTGCACCTGGGCCGGATCAATAGACTCGGTTGCGGTTCCACCGGTTAATCCCAGTACCAGAAAGATGACGGCACTGAGCAAGATTGTGGGGATGGCCGTGCGCATTACGGTACGGGTGTGTTCTGCGACTGTAACCCCTCCGACAGTGGCCACGGTCAAATTCACCGTATCCGAAATTTTGGCGGTTTTGTTCCCCATGATGGCTCCGGCAACAGCGGCACCAGCGGCAATAGCCGGATTGACTCCCATGATGGAAGCCAGCCCGACGAAAGCCACGCCCACCGCGCCTACCGTAGTGAGCGAACTGCCCAGCATAAAACTCAGCGCCAACGCAATGATAAAAATCGTGATGTAATAGAACCTGGCGCTGATGATGGCGACGCCATAGTAGATAATATTGGCTACGGTGCCTGTCAGGTAGAGCGTGCCGATAACGGTGCCGATTGCCAGGATCACAAAGATCGTGCCCATCACACCGCTGAGGCTCTTGGAAATGGCGTGAGTGATCAGCGAGCCGCGAAATCCGTAGTAATAGGCCACGCTTAAAGCAAATAATGTGGCCAGGGTCATGCTCACTTGCAATGGGCCTTCGGCCACTTCACCGCCGAAAAAGCCCACCGACAGCAGGATCAAGGCTACCATCACGCCCAGCACCAGCAGGGAGGCAAACATGGAAGGCGTGCGGCCAGTTTCTTTCGGTTTCTCAGTTGTCGTCATGGATCAATCTCCTGACATTTTTGGTGTGCCCGTCATCTGCTAGCAGATGACGGGCACACCAAACCAACTTCTTACACTGGCGCTAATACCAAACCTGCTCGAACACCCGCATCATATTGCCGCCGAGTATCTTGCCGCAGTCTTCTTCGGAATAGCCATGCTCCAGGAACTTATCGACGATTGCGGGGTAGACATCCGGCGGGCGTGGGGTGGGGAAGCCTTTCTTGCCCGCAGCTACGGTAATGCCGTCATCATCATAAATTTCAGGATGTGCAGCCGAAATTGCAACTGTCAAGGATGTATCTGGAATATAATCGGAGCCAAGCCCCACGTAATCAGGGCCGACCAGCTGCACCATGTGATCGATATGCCGGAAGATCATGTCGGTGGTGACAAAATCGGGGTTGCTCAAATCCAGCATGTAGCCGCACATATTGATGCTGGAGACACCGCCGCTTTGGGCAATCGCTTTGATGCGCTCATCACTGATGCAGCGCTGGTAGGGGGCGATCGCATAGGCCGGGGAGTGTGAAGAGATCACCGGTTGGCTGCTGACTTCAATGGCATCCAGCGAGGTACGCTCGCCCACATGGGTGACATCCACAATCATGCCCCACTTATTGTAAGCTTGAACCAAAACTTTGCCGAACCCGGTCAACCCGCCGTCTTCTTTCACCATGCAGCCATCGCCGGTGATATCGCGCGAATTATAGACCAGCAGGCAGTAACCAAAACCTAACTGGCGCATGAGACCGATGCGGTCAAAATCCTGTTCGAAAGCCTGGATGCCCTGATGCACCAGGGTGATCGCCAGCTTGCCTTCGTCGACCGCGTCA